>Ga0163163_10002285_pt1 | contig 16166 bp, 10 predicted proteins | sample S65metaG_FD_119766 | JGI IMG/M metagenome (GOLD analysis project Ga0163163, IMG submission 119766) | Switchgrass rhizosphere microbial communities from Kellogg Biological Station, Michigan, USA - S6-5 metaG | ecosystem: Host-associated > Plants > Roots > Rhizosphere > Soil | place: USA... | reverse complement strand
CTCATCGGCGAAAGCGCGCATCGCCGGATCGTTCGCGAGCTCGGCCGCCGTCGCGAGATCGGCCTCCGCCAATCCGAATTCGCGGAAGCGGGCGACCACGGCGCCCAGGTCCGAGTGCTCCTTGGTGAGCGCGCGATAGCGGTCGAGGTTGCTCGTGATGTCGGGCGCGCCCAACAGCCCGTCCAGCTCGTCGAGACGGGCGGCCAATTGGTCGAGCTTGCTGCGTAGCGAAGGTTTCATGGATGCTTCGGGCGAGGTTTGCAGGCCTCGCGGATTGTCGGCCAGGCTATCGCGTCAGGCCTGCGCCCGACCCGCAAGGATACGAGCGCAGAAAGCTAAGGCTCGTCGAGCCGATAGACGCGCTGGAGGACGGCGATCAGTTCCAGGCGTTCCGCTTCGCCGGCGGTGTTGAGCGCCGACAACGGCGCATGCAACAGCTTGTTGGTGAGGCTGCGCGCGAGCGCGTCCAGCACCTGGTCGGCCGACGCACCGCCCGCCAGCATCTTGCGCGCACGGTCGAGCTCGGCCGCACGCAACGCATCATGATGGCCGTGCAACGCGGCGATCGTCGGCACCACGGCGCGGCCCTCGAGCCAGCGCAGGAAATGCTCGGTCTGATCGGCGATCATCCGCTCTGCTTCCACGACCGCCTCGCGGCGAATCACGAGGTTGTCCTTGACGATGACCGCAAGGTCGTCGATCGAATAGAGGAACACGTCGTCGAGCTCCGCCGCCTCCGGTTCGACGTCGCGCGGCACCGCCAGGTCGACCACGAACACCGGCGCGTGCCGGCGCTTCTTGACCACCCGCTCGAGCATGCCCTTGCCCAGGATCGGCAGCGTGCTCGCCGTGCACGTGACGATGATGTCGAATTCGTGGAGGCGCTCGGGCAGCTCGTTCAGCGTGATCGCATCGGCGCCGAACCGGTCGGCGAGCTTGCAGCCGCGCTCGAGCGTGCGGTTGGCGACCGTCACCGACCTGGGCGATTTGGCAGCGAAGTGCGTCGCCGCGAGCTCGATCATTTCGCCGGCGCCGATCAACAGCAGCCGCTGTTGCGCGATCGAAGGAAAGATGCGCTCGGCGAGCTTCACGGACGCCGCTGCCATCGAGATCGACGCATTGCCGATGTCCGTCTGCGTCCGCACGTCCTTCGCCACCGCGAACGTGCGCTGGAAAAGGCGGTTCAGCACGAGTCCGAGCGATCCCGCCGCTTCCGCCGTACGGACCGCCTGTTTCATCTGGCCCAGGATCTGCGGCTCGCCGAGCACCATCGAGTCGAGGCCGCTCGCTACCCGGAAGGCGTGCGTTACCGCCTTCTCGCGCGGGAGCGTGTAGACATACGGCGCCAGCGCCTGCGCCGGCAAATTATGGAAGCCGGCGAGCCAGCTCGCCACGGGTTGCGGATCGTCACCGCGAAAGTAGACCTCGGTGCGATTGCACGTGGACAGGATCGCGGCTTCCTTCACCCGGCGTGCGCCGACCAGGTCGCGCAACGCGTCGAGCAACGCATCAGGCGAGAACACGACCCGCTCCCGCACCTCGAGCGGTGCGGTCGTGTGATTGAGGCCGAGCGTATAGAGCGACATGGTCGGGATTCGAAGCTTCGAGGCGCAATTCTACTCCAACCGACCGGTCCGGCGCACCGCCAAGAACTTGATTCGAATCAATAAACAGGATGCAGACTCAGGCGCGGATGAACTCGGCGCGGCCGCCCAGCCACCGCTCGAGGTGCGCCGCCGCAGCCGCGGGTTCGCGCGCCAGCAATTCCTCCGCCGCATCGCGCGCCTGTTCGATCAACGCCACATCGCGTTCGAGATCCGCGAAACGCAGCAGCGGCACGCCGGACTGCCGCGCGCCCAGGAATTCTCCCGGACCGCGAATCAGAAGATCCTGGCGCGCGATTTCGAAGCCGTCGTTGCTCTCGAAAATCACCTTGAGGCGCATTTTCGCGATTTCACCCACCGGCTCCTCGAACAGCAGCACGCAGGTGCTTTCCGCGGCACCGCGGCCGACGCGGCCGCGCAGCTGATGCAATTGCGACAACCCGAAGCGCTCGGCATGCTCGATCACCATGACCGATGCGTTCGGCACGTCGACGCCGACCTCGATCACCGTGGTCGCGACCAGCACGTCGATCTCGCCGCCGACGAACGCCGCCATCGTGGCCGCCTTGTCGTCCGGCTTCATCCGCCCGTGGAGCAATCCGACCCGCAACGCCGGCAACGCCGCGGTGAGCTCGGCGTGCAGCGCGACCGCGGTCTGCAGCTCGAGCTTTTCCGACTCCTCGATCAGCGGACACACCCAATACGTTTGCCGTCCTTCCGCGCCGGCCTTGCCGACCCATGCCACGATCTCGTCGCGGCGCTTCTGGTTGACGAGCCGGGTCGCGACCGGCGTGCGGCCCGGCGGCATCTCGTCGAGCGCCGACACATCGAGGTCCGCATAGAAAGTCATCGCGAGCGTGCGCGGAATGGGCGTGGCGCTCATCATCAGTTGATGCGCTTCGGCCAGGCTTTTGCCACGCAACGCGAGGCGCTGCGCGACGCCGAAACGATGCTGCTCGTCGATGATCGCGAGCCCGAGGTTCGGCAGCTCCACGCCTTCCTGGAACAGCGCATGCGTCCCGATCGCGAACGGCGTTTCGCCGCTCGCCAGCGCCGCGATGGCTTTCTTCCGCTGTTTCGCCGGAATGGACCCTGAAAGCCATGCGAGCGGCACGCCCAGGCCCTCGAGCCACGAGGCAAGCTTGCGGTAGTGCTGCTCGGCCAGGATTTCCGTGGGCGCCATGAACGCCACCTGCTTGCCGGACTCGATCGCCTGCAGCGCGGCGAGCGCGGCAACGATCGTCTTGCCCGAGCCGACATCGCCCTGCAGCAGCCGCTGCATGGGCGATGCGCGCTTCAGATCGTGCGCGATTTCGCGCCATACGCGTTGTTGCGCACCGGTCAGCTTGAACGATGCGCGCGCGAGCAGTTGCCGGGTGAGGACGCCGGTGCCGGTGAGCACTGGCGCACGACGCAACGATCGCGCCTTGCGGTGTGCCCGGAGCGACAATTGCTGCGCGAGCAGCTCGTCGAACTTGAGGCGCGTCCACGCCGGATGCGTGCGTTCATCGAGCTTGCGTTGCGTGACGTCCGTAAGCCGCGGCGGCGGCGTATGCAGGAACCGCACGGCATCGCCGAACTTCCACAGCTTGCGCCGCGCGACCAACGTCTCGGGCAGCGTCTCCTCGGTCAGCGCCGGGTCGTCGGCGAGCGTTCGTGCGACGAGCTTGCGCAACGTTTCCTGTCCGAGGCCCGCCGTCGTCGGATAGACCGGCGTCAGGCGGTCGGGCAGCGGCGCGTCCTCGGCGACGATCTTCCACTGGGGATGCACGATCTCGGGGCCAAAATAGCCGGGCCGCACATCGCCGAACACGCGCACACGGTGACCCGGCTGCAGCGCCTTTTGCTGACTCGGATAGAAGGTGAAAAAGCGCAGGACGAGCTGCGCGTCGCGCTTGTCGGGGTCGGCGATCAGGCAGACAAGCTGCCGCCGCGGCCGGTACTGGATATCGGTGTTGACGATCACGCCCTCGGATTGCACGGCAAGGCCGGGCTGCAACGATGCAAGCGGCGTCAATCGCGTGTGATCCTCGTAGCGCAGCGGCAGGTGGAGCACGACGTCGGCGGCGCGCGTCAGCCCGAGCTTCGCCAGCTGGTCGGCGAGACCGCGGCCCGCCGGTTTCGGCGCGGCCGGCTTCCTGGATTGCGTGGACCGGGTCATGGCGCCCCGCGACCCAACGGGGCTATTGACCCTTCGTCTGATCGAACGTTGCGCGCCAACCTGTCTGCGCGTCGGCGGCGGAACCCGCGAGCACCACCGTTCCTTCGACCTCGATCAGCGCACCGCGCGGCAACGCTGCGACCTGATATGTCGCGCGGGCCGGATAGGGCTTGCTGAAGTAGCCGGCCATGATGTCGTTGACCTTCGCAAAATCGCCGAGGTCGACCATGAGGATCGACAGCTTGACGATGTCGTCGAGACTGCCGCCCGCGGCCGTCGCGACCGCGCGCAGATTCCGGAATACCTGGTGCGCCTGTGCCTCGATGCCCTCGACGATGACCATGGTCTTTGGGTCGAGGCCAATCTGGCCTGAAAGATAGACGGTGCTGCCAACGCGTATTGCCTGCGAATAGGGCCCGATCGCAGCGGGCGCGTCAGGGGAGTGAATCGCGTCTTTGGTCATGTCGGGCTTCTCTGGACGGACAACGGAATGACTTTAACATTCGGGTCTCCTGCCGGCTCGACCTCGTGGCCCGCGGCAATCCACGCGTCGATGCCGCCGAGCAATGGACGCACGCGCTTGAATCCGTGCTGCACGAGGACCTTCGCGAGCTTCGCGGCCGTGTATTCGTTCGGGCACTGGCAATACACGATCACTTCGCTCTCGGGTTCGACGGCGAGCAGGTCCACCCGCATGTTCTTGGGATCGATGGTGATCGCGCCGGGAATCCGGCCCGTCAGCGATTGCGACATCGGCGAGCGCACGTCGATGACCTTGCCCACGCGATTCTCGGTCATGAGCTCGTGCAGCTCGTCCACGGTGACACGGTCCATTCGCAACTGCCAGATGAAGAGCTCGCGCTGCCACCACTTGGCGACGATGTATATGGCGAACGCGGCGGCGATCAGCCACAGCCCGATCCTGCCCAGCGTCTCGAAGACCTCGAGCACCTGGTTGATCGCGCCGCTGAATACGTAACCCAGGCCGATGGCCACGCCGGACCACAGCGCCGCGCCGATCGCATCGAAGAACACGAATTTCCACATGGGCAACCGCACCACGCCGGCCATCGATGTCGCGACCGACGCAAAGCCCGGGATGAACTTGGCGACAGCCAGCGAATTCGCACCCCAGCGAGCGAAGATGGATTCGGTCTGGCGAACGCAGGAATCCGGCGACAGCGAGATCCGGCAGATGGTCTTGAGCACGCCGCCGCCGAACCTGCGGCCCGCCGTGTACCAGGCAACGTCGGCAATCAGCGCGGCGAACACCGCCACCGCCACCAATGCCGGCACCGACGCGCCTCCGCGCGTGGCGAGCGCGCCGGTGATGATCAGCGTGGGATACGCCGGGACCGGCAGTCCGGCCTGCAGCAGCAGCACGTTCACGAACACGAACGCGAGCCCGTAGTACTGGATGAGTTCGACCAGGTGGGACATTTGAATGCGACTCCCGGGGGGCGGGGATCGTACGTGGGTACGACGCGCGCTCGTTCCAACCCCACGCAAATCGTGGGATTTCCCCGAAGTTTACGGTGGAACCGCCATCCGGTTATAATTATGCCCTTCGTGGGGACGTAGCTCAGCTGGGAGAGCGCCGCGTTCGCAATGCGGAGGTCGGGAGTTCGATCCTCCTCGTCTCCACCACCAATTCAAGGCCGACGGTGTTCGTCGACCTTATCTTTTGCGGAATCCTGCGAGAGGCGAAGGTCTTCCGGCGCGACCGAAGCGACCGGTCCACTGCTTAGAAGCGATACGCGAAGCCGATGGAAAGGCTCTGCGCCCAGAAGTCCGACGTGTTGAAGGCGAAGGTGGGCTGCGCGGGGCCGGTCGGCGTGACTGGGGGGTCGTTACCCCAGGAGACCGTCATCGTCGGGTTGATGTTGCGGTTCATCTGGTCGCCCGGGCGCGCGACGCTGGTCGCGTAGAGCAGCGCGTAGCCCAGGAACACCGTGGCCTGCGAATTCAACCGGTAGCCCAGGTTGAACGCGATCTCCGGCACCGCCGCGAAGGTGCTGCGAGAGTGGGTGCCACTGTTGGTCGGCAGCGCAAAATAGCCGCCGGGATAGATCTGCGTGGGACCGTAATTGGTGTAGTCGTTGGTCTCGAGATAGCCGTTGATCGAGACGCGCTGCTGCATCGCGCCGAGCGCCACCTTGGCGTTCATCCAGCCGACCCACGGCCCCTGGTCGTAGGTCAGCCGCGCGCCGGCCTGCAGCCCGTAGAAGCGGTTGCGGGCGTCGAACGAATCGGTGGTGTTCCAGATGTCGACCGGGTTCGGCGGATTGTTCGGGCTGCTGGTGTTGATCGTGTAGGTCTCGCGCAACTGCAGGAAACGGAAGCCGCCGAGGAGGTCCACTTTTAGCGAGTCCTGCGCCGGCAGCGACCACGTCGCGTTGATCTCGCCGCCGCCCAGGTTGTTCGAGAGCGTGGCCTGCGCGCTGCCGCGGTAAGTCGGCCAGTACGAGATCTCGGTGATGTTCTCGGCGCCGCGCGTGACGTCGAAGAACGGCAGGTAGAGGTCGATGGAGCCGGGTTGGCCCGTGGAGCTCACGCTGCTGGTGGTGCTGCGGGTGGGAATGTAAAAGCCGGTCAACTCGACACCCAAGCGGCTGTCGACACGGTAGGCGCCGCTCAGCCTGAAGCCGACATTGGGATTGGTGTCGACCTCGCCGCCGCCCAGCAGGACGATGACGCCGGGGTCGTCGGCGTAGCTGTCCGTGATTATCGGCACCGGCGTGGGACTGTTCTTGAACCAGGTGAGCAGCGCCTCGGCGCTCACCGACCAGCGGCTCGCGCTTGCCATCGGCGCCGGCGAATCCTGCGCGAGCACCGCCCCCGTCCACGTCGCTGCCACCACCGCCACCATTGCCGCTCGCCGCATGGCGTTTCGCTCCCCTTGTGTCGATTCGATGCGCACGCTCGGCATCGCGATGCCGCGCTGCTTTCGCCAACCGTTACAGCGAATACAGGAACGCGCGTAACTGCAGGACCTCGTTGGCGGGCAGTTTGGTGAGCTTGTCGATGATGCCGAGCTTGTTGATCGCGGGGCCGTCGTGCAGGAACGCCGCCTCGATGGCGTCGCAGGCGCGCCCGTCGTGCAGCAGGAAGTCACACGCCGGATCGTTGGGCTTGGTCGGAGGCGCAACGTACGGATTCTTCGTGTTCTTGTACGATTCGGTGACGTAGCGGTTGAAGCGCATCGCCTTCAGCGGCGGCGTGCGGATCTTCTGCACGAAGTTCTGGTAGGCGGAATTCACCACGCCGTCCTTGTCGCGGAAATCGCTGGGCGGCGCCGTGCCCACCTGCGACAGGTAGCCCATGTCGTGCATCAGGAGGTCGGTGCCCAGGTACGACAGGAAGTTATTCCCCGCGCGATTCTTGAGGCGGTCACGGTAGACCGCGGGAAGCATGGTGTTTACCGTGCTATTGGTTTCCAGGGGGTCGAGCGAGATCTTGTCGATCACGTGGCACGAATTGCATTGCAGCTTGCGAAACACCCCCTCGCCGGCGACAACTTCGGTCAGCGTCACCTGGAACTCCGAGCGCGTGGGGTTGCCGACCCAGCGTGCGTAGTCGGCCATCCGCTCGATGTCACGCTCGGACAGGTCCGAGTTGCCGTCCTTTGACTCGACGCACGCCTTGTTGGCCGGGCCGCAATTGGGCGCGAGGTACCGGATCGGCGACGTCGTTTTCCCGTTCGCGCCATAGAACTTCGTGTACCCATCCTTCGACGTCATGTTCATCTCGACGAAGGCGGCGTTGGCCACCTGGTCCTCGAGCGACGCGCGGTCGCCCAGCCAGCCGAAGCGGCCGATGAAGCAGTCGCTGTGTTTGTTAGTGTCGGTGCACGGCTCCAGGACGCCGTCGCGCGATCCCGCGGTATAGATGAGCTCGCCGGCCATGGCTTCTCCGAGCAGCGCCTTCTGTGTCTCGCGGAAGCCTTTGATCGCGTCGTTGGTCATGGCCTCGATCGCGCTCGAGTTGCCGAGGCGCCTGCCGTTGAGCAGCATGTAGCCGACCGCCTGGGTCTGGACCGCGTTGGCGATCGCCCCGCCGTTCACGTCCTCGCACCTCGCCGGCCACGGCTTGCCGGCGGGACCCGGCAAGACGAGCTGGCAGTTTGCGTTGTTCTCGAAAGGGGTCTGGAACTGGCTCACCGAGACCTGCTGCGGCTTGTAGATCTTGCCAGTCTCGGGATTCTTGCGCTGCGTCAGATACGAAACGACCTGGCTTTCCTGGGAGGCCTGCGTATAGCTCCAGCTGTATTTGTACCCGGGGGCGGTGACGTGGAAGGCGTCACCGTAGTAGTTCATGATCGCGTTGTTGTAGTAGAGGTCCGACGACTGCGCGGTCCTTGGCGGCCTCAGCAGCGTGAGCGGGGTAAACGCGAGCGGCGTCGAATACTTCGAGGCGCTCGGGCGGACGTTGCTGCGCTTCAAGTCGAAAAGGACCAGCTTCATCGGTCGGATCACGCCGGTGAAGGTGTAGTCGTTCTTCACGTTGGGCTGGTACGTGCCCGCGGTCATGTACTCCTGCAGCTGCACGTCCAGCGTGCCGTCGAACTTGATGGGCACCCCGCTCCCGTTGCGCAGGTGGCAGCCGTCGCAGGTGTTGTTGTGGAAGGGCAGCAGAGGCTTCGGGGGGTTTGCCGGAACGCTGAAGGCAGCGTTGAACGTCTCGGGCGGGAAGTGCTTGTCGCCCTGGACGGACCGTGCGTACATGTAGTGCGTCCGATACTCGTTGTGCCACAGCGTCTTGCCGCGGAGGCCGTCGGCGAACGTGTCGGGGTCCGACTCGTTGTGGTTGCTCATCAGCAGCGTGTGGTAGAAATCGTCCTTGTAAAATCGATCCGGCATCTGCCGTTGCGTGTCCGCCTCGTTGGCGATCGGGAGGTACATGCTGAAGATGCTGGCGTTGTAGACCTGCTCGTAGATCGAGTAGCCATTTTTGTTGTTGGGGTCCTTGTAGAACGACACCGGCAACTGCATGCCCGGCACGCCCGCGAACAGGAACGACGTCCGGCCGTACTGGTTCGAGTTCATGTTTGCCGCCCGCATGGCGACTTGCCAGTCCTTGTCTGGGGGCCACTGCGTCACCCAGCCGTTGTGGTGCAGCTCGTAGTCCAGACCGCAGCTGCGCAGCGTCGCCGCGTCACCGCTCACGAGGTGCTCGGTGAGGCTGCACTGTCGCGGATAGAGGGTCCGGGTCGCCCGCCAAATCGAGGAAGTCGAGCCGCATCCTGGGGGGACGGGCCCCGTCCGCCCGGAATTGCAGTTGACCTTCACAACTTCCGTCGCCGGGAACGTACCGAGAAAGGGGTTTTGTGCCGACTGCAGGTAGAAGTCGTCCCAGGTGACGGTGTTCCCGCTCCACGGGAAGTGACGCAGGTAGTCATCGCCCTGATCTTTCTTGAAGTTTTGGAGCGCGTTATTGAACCACTCGAGCAGCAGGCCGTTGTTATAGGAATACTGGAGGTCCGCCGTGAACGCCGACGGCACGGCCTTGAGGTCGAACCCCGCCAACACGATGTTGCACACCGTTTCGCCCTCCAGGCACACGTTCCCGCCGATCAGCTGCGGCGGCGTCGTGGGCAGGGGCTGCGCCGGCCACACCGACCAGGGGACCGACTTTGGCCAGTAGTTGGTTTGCAGGTCCCACGAATTGAAGCCACTGTTGAACGTCGACAGGTAGTCGCCATAGCAGACGGCGTCGTTGAAGTCCCCCCCCAATGGGAACATGGCATCGCAGTAGTGCGACATGTACCACGGCATCTGCGGCGCATAGGTGGTGCCGTCGGAGAGGGTGTAGCCTTTTGTATAGGTGCAAGCGCCCGATGGATCGATCGGGTCCGGGTTGCACACGCCGTCGCCGTAGACGCGCTTCTCGAGCGAGACCTGGCCGTTCCCGGACTTGGCGTAGAAGTTGGAGACCCTGAGCATCACCTGGATGCAGGGCAGCGAGCCCTTGCACTCGGGGGCATCCATGATCGCGGGGGCCGTCGTGCTGTAGGGCGTGTCGATGCGCTGCATGCCCAGAATGTTGGTGACTCCGACCTCGATCATGCAGTCTGCCGGATTCGTCAGGCCGTGGCTGTTGCAGAAATCTATGTCGGCCTGCGGCAGTGCCCCGTACGGCATGATGATCGGTTCGTCGATCTGGTTGCCGGCGTAGGTTCCGAGCTTCTGGTGCCAGGGGAGGTCGGAGTACCACTCCTTCACGACAGGCAAGATATTTTGTTTGGTGGCGGGCCACCAGGGCGGCGGCACCGGGAGGGGCTCTTCGGCCAGCGCGACCAGCGCAATCGTTCCCAGGAGCAAAGCAGCGACGAAACTCGTGATGGAGGGACGCTTCAAGTCGCTCTTCCTTTTCGAGGTTGGCGCCCGCCGTGTCGATTGACGCTTGTTGACGACATTGGATGCGTCGCGTCGCGTCGGCCCGCGTAGTGGACGGCGCGGATGATATTACGTTTCGCTGATTTGCGTGGTGCCGGATCGCGAACGCGGACCGACGGCAGCATGCATCCGCCCGACGGCGAATTGCGCGGATTGCCACTGTTACGTCATTGCACCCACACTTACCAAGGACCGGGGCGAGGCGCGGCTAACCTCGCCCGCGCGGTGTTCGCGAGCTGGCCGGACAACAAGACAATCGGGCGGCGCCGGGATATTTCTACCCGGCGCCGCCCGAGTATAGCGCCCGCGGTCGATCGAAAACGCTGTAACGGTTCGGTAACAGATATCGCAAGGCACGGAGCCCGCTCATGATCCGGGAAGCGCGCGATGTAGGGCTCGAGCCACGCTGAGTAGTTGAATCCGTACTGGCCGACCGAGTGCGTCAATCATGAAAAAAGTGATCAATGCGCGGCATGTTTTTATGCAATTTGTTCCAGATGAAGCGCGCGGTTACCCACTTCAAAAGAATGCCCGCACCGGAGGACGGGGCGAGCACTACTTTCGAGGCGCAGCGGCGAACGTCCCGCCAGATCCAAGTTGCGAACGAGTTCCGTTGCCCACAGATCCCGCGTTCATGCAGATGACGCTGCCGGCGGCCGGCGTCTGTCCGGCGGCGACCGTGCCGATTTATCGCGTGTTCAGCAACCGCGCCGACGCGAACCACCGTTACATGACCGACCGCGCGGTGCGCGCTCAGATGGTCGCGAAGGGATGGCTCGCGGAGGGGGACGGCCCGGATCTGGTCGTGATGTGCGCGCCGCAGTAAGGCGAGCGCCGAGGTAAATCTCCGCCGCGCTGCACTTTCCGCCTCAGCATGCGGATTCCACCAACCACAACGTTGGCGCAGCGTGACCGGCGGCCGCTTCTGGCCGAATGCAGTCGAAAGAAGTTGCCTGCGCTCGACCCTGTCGTACCGCAGCAGGAATTCGGGGCTCCGCAGACTTCATCCCCGGAAGACGGAATGTGAATTTTCCGCTTGCCGCTCTCGTACCGTTCGGGCCGAGTGAGGATCTGCGGAGCGTCCGTTCGACTGCGCGTTCATTTGACCGCTTCGATCTCGCTCAGACGCCACTGCTTCGTGAAGAAAGGTTCGAGCGGGCTGTAGAGGCGCAGGATCACCCACCAGCCTTTGCCGGGCATCGTCTGGATCCAGTTGCCCCGCTTGACGCCTGCCGGTTGCGTCGGCCCGAGGTACACCGTCGTGGAGCCGTCAGCGCTCGCTTCGGCGGCGGGCGACGGATAGCTCTGGCTGCCGGCGCGCGGATAGCGCTGCGGCGTTTGGAGCATGGAGCGCGTCTGGTTGTCGTACAGGATGAGGGACCAGAACGCTCGCGCGGGAATGTTCGGCGGCAGCGTCACCTTGTATGTCTTGCCGCCATCGAGATAATTCTTGTCCGCATCCAGGAAGCCGATCAGATATTGCGAGCCGACATCGGGGAGCCGCATGATCATGCCCGGTGAGTCGAGCGTGTAGGCGTAATAGAACGCCGTTTTCGAGTCGAGGGTGCGCGCGCCGGTCGGCGGGAATGGCTTGAAGAAGCCCTCCCTGGTCAGCTCGGGCGGCGGCGTTTCGAAATTGGCACCGCCTTGCCACAAGAAGTTGGTCCAGCCTGAGCCGGGGTAGTAAGACCAGCCCGGCACCTCGTTGGCTCGCCAGTTGAGCACCCGACCTGCGGCATTTCCCACCGCGGCCGCGTCGGTGAGGGTCTTGCGCATGCGTGCGTCCGGGTTGAATGGCTTGCCCTTGACGATGCCGATGGCGGCCAACTGCCCTGCGAGCTCCGGATTGTAAGAATCGGCCGGCTCCTGCTGAATGGCCGCATTGATCATCTCGAAGAACGAAAAGTCGCTTGGCGGGATCGTGTTGAAAACTTTCGCGCTGCCGTCCACGAACGTAGTCTCGGGAACGGGCGGGTTGGCCGCGAGCCTGACCTTGCCTTCGAGCGCTGTCGCGATACTGGTGCCATAGCCTCCTGGCGTGTACGGATAAATCTTCATCGTCTTCCTGATGAGATCGACGATGGGCTTCGGATCGTTGTTTTCGAGGTAGCCGCGACAGGCATACAGCACACGCGTCGTCCTTGATCGCGCCACGTGAAAGCCACTATCCGGAAGCGGTCCGTCATAGCCCGGCGGGACAATCAGATATCGGCCGCCTTCGCCGCGATCCGGACCGGGGAACCCGATATCAATGATCCACTGGAACCACATGTCGTTGATGGTGCCTACGCCCTTCGGCGGTTGTTCCACCACCATGGGACCCTTCGTCAGATCCACGACAGCAATGTAATAGACCGTGTCCGTATTGCCAGTCAGAAACAGTGAGTTCGAATCCAGCAGTTGCGGAAAGATGACGACGGAGTTGTCGTTTGCTCCGATGCTGCGAAATCCCTGCCGGATCGCATAGGCGGAGGCGCCCCCGTAACTGTTGAGGAACGCGTCGAGGCCCCGGGTGAAATCCAGCGTGTCGCGCACCTTCTGAACGGTTTCCGCGCTCGGCGCGCCATCTTTGAAGTCGAGCGGACCAATCCGCGTCTCGACCCTGCTGGGCGTCGAGAGCGTGTTCAATGTCTGCTGCGAAACCTGGGCATGTACCTGAGCGCCCAAAGCGATAGTTAGTGCAGCCAAAGCAAACGAGTAACGGGGTATCGCCTTCATCGCCGCTCCTGTAACGAAAATGTAATCTCTGCTCGAAGCCGAATGCCGTTCGTATCCGATGTGGTGAATCTCGATCTGACCGGCGCACGATTCTACGCGGGCGGTTGAACACTCGCCACGGGCTCCAATCTCCACCCGGAGAATCCGCTCTTTGGAGGCGCGCCATTCAGGAACGGAGCGGAAGCGCAAGTTCGTTTCACTGCAGCCAATGGCTGCAATCCGTCTGTTGCGGACGCGCGCCCGGAGCATCGCGAGGACCGCTCATGGCCGATCTCGCCGGAGCATGCTCGCATGTTTACTCAAGCGCCCGCATGCGCCAGAATCGCGAAGTCGTCCCCGGCATCCGCCCGCCCTCAAACTTCCGCAAGAACTCCTACGTTTCCGCATTTGCCATCACGCGCCATCAGTCGCCCGTCAGGTCGCGGGTGTCACGGGGAACCCGCGCACCACCATCAAGCCTCCCGTGGACCATCGCCGCGCGCGGCGTCGGCACTTGGCGCTTCCCCTCCAGCGGTTGTCGCCAAATGACGATCGGCCGTGGGAAGATCCCGCAGATGGCCCGTGACGCACCTGCCAGCGAATACCGCTTCGGCCGCTTTGCCGTGCAGCCGGCTGAGCGTCGGCTCCTCGCGGAGAACCAGAACATACCCGTGGGCCCCCGGGCGTTCGATCTGCTCGTTGCCTTGATTGACCGCGCCGGTCATCTGGTAACAAAAGAAGAACTGATCGAGCAGGTGTGGCCGAACCTGGTGGTCGAGGAGAACAATCTGCAGGTGCAGGTTTCCGCCCTGCGCAGGATTCTGGGCCCGGAAGCCATCGCCACGATTCCGGGGCGCGGCTACCGCTTCACGGTAGCGCTGAAGCCGTCAGAATCGCCGACCTTATCGCCTCCAGCGCAGGCGTTTCCGGCGACTGATGACCGCACCGCATCGATCGCCGTTCTGCCATTCGTGAACCTGAGCGATGACGTGGCGAATGAATATTTCGTCGACGGTCTCGCGGAAGAGCTTCTGAACGTGCTGTCGAGAATTCGTGGCCTGAAGGTGGTCTCGCGCACGTCGTCGTTCTATTTCAAGGGCAGGAACGTTGACCTCGCGTCGGTCGCGCAGAAGCTCAACGTGGCGGCCGTCATCCAGGGTAGCGTACGCAAATCCGGCACGCGGGTGCGCATAACCGCACAGTTGATCCAGGTCGCGACCGATTCGCACTTGTGGTCGGAAACGTATGACCGCGAGCTCGACGACATCTTCGCGGTGCAGGACGACATCGCGCAATCGGTGGTGAAGGAGCTGCGCGCCTTGCTGGGCGCGGGCACCGGATCAACGGCGAGCGCCATTGCTGCGGCGGAGGTGCAGGCCGCAGTGACCGGCCGCACCGACAATCCGGAGGCCTATCGCCTCTATCTCAAGGGGCGCAGCTTCCTCGTGGGCAACCAGCAGGAGATGGACAAGAGTGTCGACTACTTCCAGCAGACCGTGGCCCGGGCACCCGGCTATGCCATGGCCTACGCCGGTCTCGCCGAGGCCTACACCACGCAGGCCTACCTCCGCGCGGTCGATCGCACCGAGGCACTGGGAAAAGCACGGGCCGCGGTGACGCGGGCGCTCGAGCTCGATCCTGATCTCGCTGAAGCCCACACGGCGCTCGGCCTCGTCCGCTTCTACTTCGAGTGGGACTGGCCGGGGGCCGAAGTCGAGTTCCGGCGCGCGCTCGAGCTCAACCCGGGCAGCCAGGCCGTCCACGAGGAGTACGGAAACTTCCTGAACGCGATGGGCCGCCTCGACGAAGGCCTTGCCCGGAGCCGAGAAGCAGCGCGGCTCGACCCCCTCTCCGTGGGGCCCGCGCACAACGTCGCCATCAATGCCTTGATCCGGCGCGATTACGAACTGGCTGCCGCGGGCTTTCGCCACACGATCGACATCGATCCGAACTGGACCTGGGGATACATCAAGCTAGCGCGGACCCTCGCGCTCCAGAAAGACTGCAAGGAAGCCTTCGCGCAGGCCGAAATTGCCGAGCGAAGAATCGCGGGCGGGGCCGCCCCGCTGTCGTGGTCCTGGCTGGGTGTCACCTACGCGACCTGCGGAGACATCACCCGTGCGCGCCACAAGCTCGACCAGCTCCACGCGCTCGAGAAGAAGCAGTACGTCGATCCGGTGACTTTCGCCGAGATCCACTGCGCACTGGGCGAAGTGGACGAGGCGCTCGGCTGGTACGAGAAGGCCTTCGCGGACCGGACGCCGAACATGGTCTACGCGGCCATCCTGCCCCGACTCAGCCCCGAGCTTGCGGGCAATCCGCGCTTCGAAGCAATCATCGACCGCATGGGCTTCCCGCGATCGGAAAACGTCTAGTGGACCGTCGACGCGCGGCGCGTCGACGCTTTGTCCGCTGAGGTTTAGCCCGTCTCCCCGAATGGTATGGAAATCGCTGCAGAGCTCGTGTAGCCGGCCGACGCTTTTCTCCGCTGGCGCGCGCGTCTTGCCCGGCTCGCGATCAGCGATGCCGGCACCCAATATTCGTGATGCAGGGGTTCGCCCGGCTATTCGCTTGCGACAACGAGACGGTCGCGCGCGGGTGCGTCGGCTCGCGCCCAGATTCCCACCACACCCGTGCCGCGGTAGAGGGATTTCCAGAGATTGCGGGGGCTGGCCGAAAACACCATGTCGACATCGGCCGGCCGTACTTCCCAAACGCCGTCGCTCACCTCTTCCTCGAGCTCGCCCGGCCTCCACACCAGCAATCCCAGGAAGTAGCGCGCATCGTTGGGTGACGTCTCGATGATGTGATCGACGGCTCCCGCCTCGATGGCGACCACCAATCCTGGCATCAGCTGAAACAGGTTCTGGTTCTCCTTGTCGGTCGGCGGCGTGCGCGCCACCGCGAACAGTGCCTGCGGCTGGACTGGGCCCCCGATGTATACCGGACTCGCGACACCGGCGGTCGCGGGTTGTTCAGGGAACAGCGTCGCGAGCTTGAGATCGGTCGGGAAGTTGACGATGAACCCGACGTGGACACCGCTCGGCAGCGCCGCGGTGAGCACGACCGTCCGTTCAAAGGCCGAACCGGCAAGGCGCGGGGTCGCCACCAGCGCCACGGCCTCCTCGATATCGGCCGCGCGCGCGCCGCCTGCGACACACAGGAGCGCAACCATGAAAACCTCAACGAGGCGTGGCAACCGCATGATCATTCTCATCGCCAACTCCGTTACGCATTGAAGTTTCATGCGCAAGACGCGCATAGCATCGCGCGGGCAAATGCTCCTGTCAGTCAGGAAAACGCCGGTCG
>Ga0163163_10002281_pt1 | contig 16176 bp, 10 predicted proteins | sample S65metaG_FD_119766 | JGI IMG/M metagenome (GOLD analysis project Ga0163163, IMG submission 119766) | Switchgrass rhizosphere microbial communities from Kellogg Biological Station, Michigan, USA - S6-5 metaG | ecosystem: Host-associated > Plants > Roots > Rhizosphere > Soil | place: USA... | reverse complement strand
TTTGCTCGAACCCCACAAGAACTGACCGACCGCCTCTGCACCGCTCTGCGAAGTTTTATCGATCTCCCAGCCAAAACCGCTTCCATTTGCTCCATCCGGAAATGATTTATGGCAATCACTCTAGTTGTGCGGAACGGTGACATCCACAGAACCGATTGAAACATTGCCGCTCCCGTCCTTGCACTCGACAAGAATCGTATAAATCCGTCCCGTTCCCTTCCCCGATCGTTCCGCCCGCAGATTCAGGGTTTGCGCGCCGGTGATTTCCCAGTCGGGAGCAATTGAATTCCGTGGCTCATTGCACGTTATGTTTATGAGTTTCGCCACCGGCGAGGAATCGCAATTATCAACTGTCTCCATCTTCAGATTGACCGGAACCATTCGATGATTTGGAGGCCAAAGCACGTTGGGAGTTGCCACAATACTTTTTATCTGTGGCGGCGTCGTGTCGTGGACGGTAACCGTCGTGGAGCAGATGACTTGGTCCGTTTGACCGATCGAGGCCGAAGCCACGACCACATGCTCACCTAAGCGAAAGTTCGCGGTAAGACTCACATTGGTCGCAGTGATGTTTCCTCCGGATGGGATGTCGTTTGTCTGAAATGGCGTGCCGTCTATCGTCCAAAAGACTTCCAGTGGATTTCCCTTTGTGTCCACCACTTCTGCATGAACAGTGCCCACTGCCGCACCGTCCGTGCATTCGAGAATTAACGGCGTGGAACAGGCGATTGTCGGCAGGAATGAAGCCAACGAAAGACTGAATACCGTGCCATTGCGGAACTCCTCATACCAGAAATCGCTCGCCGTCCCGTACAAGGTGTTGCTCGATAATACCAAGCCGCCAAACGGATAAACTCCATCCTCGAAAGCAAAGTCATGCAGTGTCTTAAAACCCGTGCCATTGATGTTGACGGCGAAGACTGTTCCAAAATCCGACTTGCCGCCGCCAGTCGCCGTTCCATAGAGGGTGTTGCCTGATAAAACCAATCCGCCATAGGGACCGGCTCCGTCACTATTGGTATATAAGCCGTTGGTATAGTACGCTCCTGCCGTGAAGCTGTGAAGATTCGTAAAACCCGTGCTGTTAGTGTTGATAGCGAACACTGTGCCATTGCCCGAACTGCCGCCTCCATCCGTCGTCCCATACAGGGTGTTGCCCGATAAAACTAATCTGGCATACGGATAGACTCCGTCGCTATTGATAACATCATCGTCAGGAGGAACGACAACGCCTGTCGAGAAACTATGCAGGTTCGTAAACCCCGTGCCATCGATGTTGACGGCGAACACCGTGCCATTGCCCGAACTGCCGCCTGCAACCGTCGTCCCGTACAGGGTGTTGCCTGATAAAATCAATCCGGCAAAGGGTTCGGCTCCGTCACTATTGGTATAGTTGCCGTTGGTGTACACTCCTGTCGTGAAACTGTGCAGGACCGTAAATCCTGCACCATCGGTGTTGAGCTTGAAAACCGTGCCATTGCCCGAACTGCCGCCTGCGACCGTCGTTCCATACAGGGTATTGTTTGCTAGAATCAATCCGGATCTGGGCTCACCTCCGTCGCCAGGATCCGCAGTGAAAGTATGCAGGGTCGTAAATCCTGTGCCATTGGTGCCGACGGCGAACACCGTGCCATTGCCCGAACTGCCGCCATGCTCTGCCGTCCCATACAGGGTTCCGCCCGATAAGATCAAACCGGCTTCCGGATCAGTTCCGTCGCTATTGGTGTAGACATTTGAAGAATCATTGCATGTTGCCGTGAAACTATGCAGGTTCGTAAAACCCGTGCCATCGGTTTTGACGGCGAACACCGTGCCATAATCGATAGTGCTGCCTCCACTCGTCGTCCCATAAAGGGTGTAGCCCGAATCAATCAAACTGGCCCACGGAGTTCCCCCATCGCTGCCGTCGAACGTATGCAGGATCGTGAAAGTCTGGGCTGCCACCCGCCCCGCCGGTATCAAGTTAAACCCGGCGACCAGCGCGGGTAGGAGGAATAGATTTTTGAGGTGCGTCTTCATTGGTCGATTTTTTTTTTCATGGGTTTGATCGGCTGGAGGCCGCCAGCCAGTCCGGTCGGCTAACCGAACGCGCGCCGTGGGTGGGTGCGGTGGGCGAAAGTGAAAGGTTTCTGTCAGTTGGAGGAATTGGGATTTCACGGTTGCTGTAAAAATAAAAATATTGCAACGAATTTGGTTTCTTGACGCTCAGCGGCTGGTTTGCAGTGAGGCATCATGGCGTGTACACCTCTACTATCCTTAGCCCTTGATTTGGTCCGTCTTGTCCCCCGATGGCGTAGATTCGGCCATCTGCACCTGTGGCTGAGGTGAGGTAAGAGCGCCGGTTCAGCATGCTGGGCATGGTGACCCAGGAGTCCATGCTCGGGATGTACGCCTCCACCGTCGCCGAGTTGAAGGCGCCAACGTCACCCCCCATGGCATAAATGCGGCCATCCGCACCCGCGGCTGCCGCAAGGGCGATTCGATTGACGTGCGCGCTCACCTTGGTCGACCATGTGCCGGCGCCGGCATTCGGCGTGAACGCCTCCACCGTCGTCAGGAACTCCCCCCCGCTGTAGCCCCCGATGGCATACGTTGTCAGGCGGTCCGCAGTTGTTGCCGTGGCGAAGGAGAGGCGCGCAGTCGGCATGCTCGTTGCCGTCGCCCAGGAATCCGAGCTCGGGGTGTACACCTCCACGGTGGCGACGGGGGGGCCCGAGTCGGGCACTCCCCCCATGGCATAGATGCGGCCATCCGGACCCGCGGTTGCGCTGAGCCAGGCGCGCGCAGTCGGCATGCTCGCCTTGGTCGCCCAGGAATCCGTGCTCGGCGTGTACACCTCCAGCGTCGCCAGGATGCCTGGGACGGCGAGGCCCCCGATGGCATAGATGCGACCATCCACGCCGGCTGTTACGGCATGGCCGTAGCGTGGCGTCGGCATGCTCGCCTTGGTCGCCCACGAGCCCGGAGTGCCCGGCGTGTACGCCTCCACCGTGTCCAGTGGACCTGCGGAGTCGTGGCCCCCGATGGCATAGATGCAGCCATCGGCACCCGTGGCTGCCCCTAAGGAGTCCCGCCCGGTCGGCAGATCAGCCACCGTTGCCCACGTTTGGGGCGCAGAGCGTACCAACCGATAAAAACGGCGGTTGCCAGAGATGGAATTGGTCACGGTGTTCTGCCCGTTGAGGACGACTTGGGCGGGAGAAACGGGGGCCCAGAACGCCGGTGAAGCAAAATTGGTTGTGGATTGCAAAGTGTACCCGGTGTAATCGAACCCGGCGACATCGGTAGGCCACGACAAAATAACGTTTGGCCCGGAATGCATAATCGTCAACTGCGGCAGGAATGAAAGACTGAACACCGTGCCATGTTGCGCAGTCCAGTCATCGGACGCCGTCCCATACAGGATGTTGCCCGATAAAATCAAACCGGCACGCGGATTAGCGCCCTCGCTGTAGCCTGCGAAGGTATGCAAGGTCGTAAAACCCGTGCCATCGGTGTTGAGCTTGAACACCACGCCATTACCCGAATCGCCGCCACCAGCCGCCGCCCCATACAGGGTTTTGCCCGATAAAATCAATCCGGCAGCCGGATGAGATCCGTCGCTGTAAAAGTTGAAACTATGCAGGTTCGTAAAACCCGTGCCATCGGTCTTGACGGCGAACACCGCGCCATCGCCCGAACTGCCGCCTCCAGACGCCGTCCCATACAGGGTGTTGCCCGATAGAATCAATCCGGCACCCGGATTAGCTCCGTCACTGTTGAGCCAGGAATAAGAGAGCAGCGCAAAAATATGAAGGGTCGTAAAAGCCGTGCCATCGGTCTTGACGGCGAACACCGTGCCAGAGCCCCCATCGTCACCAGGCATCCCATAGCCACCACCAGACGCAGTCCCATACAAGGTGTCGCCCGATAAAACCAATCCGGCAGTCGGACCAAGTCCGCCAGTGTTAGTGTAGAATGGGTTGGCCTGATCATAATGGTTTGCCGGGAAACTATGCAGGTTTGTAAAACTCGCGCCATCGGTGTTGATGGCGAACACCGTGCCATAGCCCGAACCGCCCCCTTGATTCGCTGTCCCATACAGGGTGTTGCTCGATAAAACCAAATCGGCAAACGGATGATTTCCGTCGCTGTACTCAGCAAAGCTATGCAGGGTCGTGAAAGTCTGGGCCGTCACCCGAATCGCCGGTACAAGGTTAAGCCCGGCTATCAGGGCGGGCAGGAGGAATAGATGGAACCTGGCTTTCTTGGGTTTGAGCGGCTGGACGTCGCCGGCCATTTCCGTTGGCTTAGCGCTTGCGCGCAGCTGGTGGGTCCCGTGGACGAAAGTGTAGGGCTTTGCTTTCAGTTGGAAGTTCAGGGGTGTCATAGTTCCTTTCACAGCCGCTCACCTTTCGAGTCAAGGCTGACCTGGGACCAGGACGACCCGGAAACCACCGCCCCCGCCCGCGAAATCCGGCGTTGCCACGTTGCGCCACGCTGACCGGCAGTAACTGGCGGGGCGGAGCCAGAGGCCACCGCGGAACACCCGGGTCGAGCCCGTTGCCGGCCCCTGCGGGTCCACAGCAATCCCACCGGGATATGCGCCATACCAATCCTGGCACCACTCGGCAATATTCCCATGGATATCATACAATCCCCAGGGATTGGGTAACTTCTGCCCCACCGGATGTGACGTAGAACCGCTGTTCACTTCATACCACGCGTATTGGATCAGATTGGTGTAGCCCAGGTCATCCCCATAGCTGAACCGCGTCGAGGTCCACGCCCGGCACGCATACTCCCACTCCGCCTCCGTGGGCAGACGATACACACTATTGGTCGCAATCCGGCCCGCCGCCCGCTCGCTCTGCGTGAGTTTGCCGCAATAGTTCGTGGCGTTGAACCAAGTGAGCGTTTCCACCGGATTCATGTCGCCCAAGATGGTACTTGGGTTGAACCCCATCACTGCCAGAAACTCCGCTTGCGTCACCAGATATTTCCCCATCCAAAAGCCCCGGCTAATCGTCACCGCCGTCTGCGGCCCCTCCACGATTTGCGGGAAGAACGGCTCCCGATCCACTTCGTTGGTCGGGCTCCCCATCCGGAACGTGCCCGGCGGGATGAATACCAGGTTCGTGGGCGCGGCAAACACCCCCGCGCGGTAAAACCGTTGGCCCGTCGCCGGCGCGGACTTGTCGGTCCATAGATACGGACTCGCGGGCGGTTGCAGGAACTCCAGGCAGCGCCAGGAGTTCGTTTGCGCCAGGTCCGTGACGTACTCGATCGAGTAAACGGTGCCCACCGCGCCGGTGATGCTCAGCCCGGCATAAAGTTGAAGGTTCAGTCCGGGCGGCGTCTGGGCTGAAGCTCGTGGTGCCACTGCTAAAGCGGCCCAGCACAGCATGGAAAGGAATCGAAAGTGTTTCGGTGATTCTGTTTTCATAAGGTCATGGATTCTATTCCTGTCGTTTTTCTTGGTTGCGCCCCGATCGGATAAGAAAATTGCAGGGCATTGGTTGTGGGTTCTTGTTATTGGCTCACTTAAGAGGTTCGATCGGGACGCGTGTGCCATGATAAGTTCCCGCTGGGTGATTCGGCAGGAGGGTCCCGTCGGGCAGGAATATGTCCACCTGAACACTTCCGGTTAATTCGTCACCTTGCGTGTTGAAAGCAAAGATTTCCCGGATTTTGTTGATGCCGGTAAAATGGTGGGCGGCATCAAACCCGAAGCGCAGTTGGGTCCCCGCGATCTTGCCTTCTTCGGTTCGCACCCAGTTCCCCTGACCGGGAGGACCGCCGGCTCCGGGGCCCGTGTTGGACTGCACATACCCGCCGCCGAAGGAGAATGTGTAAAGCGCCATGAAGTTTAGCGGCGTGCCTGGCGGCACGGTATTGGGATCAAGAGTAACCTGAACGATCCAGGCGCCGAGCGGATTCGTGGAATGTTCACGTTGCTCGTTCTGCGCATGCGCGCGTGGAGCCGACATGAGGAATGGCAGCGCCAACGCCCCGGCGATTAAGGAAGCGAGGATGAAACTTTTGGTTTTGGTCAGGCGGGGCAGTCTGGTTGATTGGTTAAACATGTTAGTCATACGATTTATTCTTTCTTTCTATGTTTGTTTTGTTTGTTTGTTGTCAGGCGGTCCGTGCCTGACTGGTTCACTGTTCACCACTTCCTACAACGAAGCCGTGGAGAGGTAACAAAGTTTATGAAACTACCTGGAGACCGCGGTCTGAGGGCCTGTTGGAAGGGAAACGACCTGAAATGATAGGAATTTTAGACGCTGCGCGGTTCAGCGAAAGGAGCGCCGATAGCGGACGAGTAAAGGAGCCGAGGCTTTGCCCGGCTCCCATTCCCGCGATGGAAAGCTTATTGATAGGATTTTGCGATTGGAAAAACTACGAGAGGCGCGTTCCTGCCACTGCTCAATGTAGGCCTAATGTAAGCTTCATGGTGCTCTTTCCAGTAGTAACGGTCCAGCACAATCCCGAAAAGCTGCACTGGCTCGGATCAACACACGGTGACGGCCCGGAGCATTGTTCCTCGACGCAAACAGTGTAAACTGTATTGCCCAATAAATTAGGAAATCTTGCTTTGCCCTGTTTATCCGTGATAGCTGTCGCATCTGGAGCAATATCACATTGTCCATTTAGACACTGACACTTGCCCGTGTCGCCCTGGTAGAGATGCAACGCCAGGCCGGGTACTGGCCCGCCCCAGACGAATGTCACGTCGATGCTGGCTGCTGAAGCCTTGGGGGCGGACAGCAGAAGGAGTCCCGCGAGCACGACTGTCGCAGCCATAAGTTTCTGGAGAGATGACCTGGTATTTCCCAAATCCATTGATACGAATTTGGTTTTGGCCAGGCGTGGCAGCCCGGTCAATTGGTTTAACACGTTAGTCATACGATTTGTTCTTTCTTTGTTTGATTATTGTTTTTGTTTGTTGTCAGAGCTGGACGCAGGGCCTATGGAATGGTGCAGTCGGGATTCGTGCACCCACGGTGCTTCGCGCCCACAAGGTTGCCACTACCGTCTGTCCACCACCACGACTTGAGCGTTAGTTTGGCGCCTTCAATGAAGGCAGAGATTTGGATACTACCGCCGGCTTCTACAGTGCCGGAGTTCAGAGTGACCCCGCCGCTGCCATCTTCCTCTCCACTCGCAAATGTCTCGGGGATTTCATAAATCCAGATGTCATAAGAAGTTTTGTATTCAATGTGGAGGCCACCGATGGCCTGCCCAGTGTTGTTTATGAAAGTGTTGATCGAACTATTCTTGTGAGGGCTTCCTTGCGCATAACCATAGGCGAGGCCTAACATCAGCCCCAATCCCACCAACACGGAAGTCATTTTCGGGTTTTTCATACGATTTATTCTTTCTTTGTTGGTTTGTTTCGTTTGTTGTCAGGCATTCACGGCTGGATTGTTATCTGTTCAACAGTTCCTACAACGGAGTCGTGGAGGGGTTACAAAGTTTGTGGAACTATCCTGTACTACTGGGCTGAGCGACCGCGGGAAGGAAAAGTCGAGCGGAACGCGTGAAGCGCCTGCGGTTCTGCAATCCCAAAGGGATTGTGTCTTTCAGCCCAGGGTTGCGAGGAACGAGCTACCCTGGGTTGCTGCCGAGGGGATTCTAAACCGCCACGGGGTTGCGTCAAATTTCCGCCTTCAAGCCGCAACCCCGTTGGGGTTGTTTGCCTCTTGCCGAGATTTACCAGGGTAGCTCGTTCCTCGCAACCCTGGGCTTTGTGCCGGAATCCCTTTGGGATTCCTCTTTGGAATTTCCGAAAAGCATTAAAGCCCGGATTGTTGGTGCCACGCCTACTACCGTGTCCGCTCACTTGCGCCCACCCGCACGCGCTTTGGACTTCCTGCCCCACCCAGTGTGTTGTTCTTCTAAGATACAGAGTCGAGGCTTCGTAATTTCCACACCGTTGGTCGCCGGTAAAGCAATGAGCTTCGCCTATTGAGACCTGTTGGCCTGGTCAGCGGCTTCAATTTGCGACAGCGTGGGAGCGTGCCACAGGTGGATGATACCATCGGAACCACCGCCAGCGGCCAAAGTCCGCCCGGCGGGTGAACTCCTCAACAATAAGCTGTTGCTGAGTAGAACGAGGGCGAGTGGCAGTCTCCGGACCTGGTCGCGAGAGTACTTTCACGGGGTATCATTTTTAGAACGTTTGGTTTAGGCGGGTGGCGATTACCAAGTAAGTAGGGGGCGGATCTCATGGGCTGGCGTCCCACACCCGTTGCAGGTCTCGTTTGTCGTCGGCGTTCTGGGCTGATCCTGTTCGCTTGTTTGGCCACCGCCATCTCCAGTGTTCCGCATGGCCGTCGGCGAACGACAAGTTGCATCCCAATGCATGGCGAACCGAGGGCACATTGCCCCATCTCCCCAGCGACTGCGGACACCAGAAGGTGCCGTCGTCGATCGTACGGTCGTCCTCATCAATGAAGGCAAAGACCAATGAAGGGCCAGGTTTGGGAGCAGGGCTCCCGATCTCGGAGTAGCGGAGCTTTATGCTTGGATCAAACCACACGGTTGGGTCCACGCCCAGATACCAATCGAGCGAATAGCTCCGGGTACGCAGGAGACTCTTATTCCCTGGCATGGTGGATTTGTCTGCCGGGCAATGATAAATCGCAATTGATCGATTGTAGGGAAACAGGACGCCGTGTTCTAGGTTACTGGAGGTCAGTTCAATCCGGATGCTGCCGAGGACCCAGGAGCCTTCGAGGCCGATCAACTCACTGGTGAGGTTGTCGGATCCGGGGTTCTGGGGCGGCAACAGGCCGCCATTGTCGTCGGGGTACATTAGCCAACAAATCTGAAGCTGTTTGAGGTTGTTCACGCACATAATTCCTTGCCCCTTGGTCTTCGCCCGCGCGAGGGCGGGCAAAAGGAGGCCGGCGAGGATGGCAATGATCGCCATGACGACCAACAGCTCAACGAGGGTGAATGCATTTCGTGTATCGCATTCATCCCGAACCGGGTTGCCGCGGAAACGGATCAAACGTCCATTGCCTTTTGTTTTCATTTTCGGTTGGCCTTCGGGCGATTCAAGTCAATGATAACAGAAAATTTCGGTTTGCGCGATTTAACTTTGTTCTTGTTCTGTCTGCTTTCATGCATTCGCGCCTGGTGTTTGCTGCTTGTCAGTTCCTACAACCAAGCCGTGCAGTGGTTACAAATTATATGGAAGGATCCTGGACCTCTGAGCCAGGGGAATGGGGAAGGCACTAGATGGTGCTCCCTCTCCTTCCGTCTTCGCTTCGCTTCGACGCGATGAACTCAATCGCGCCGTAGCGCAGCGGAGGAGGGTGGGGGAGAGGGTTGGGGGCCTGTCCCGCCATAGCCTCCTCGCGACCGCGGATGAGGGCGAGCTTGGCATTCGACTGCATGCTGACGGCTAAGGAGCCGAGCGCGACGTCGCTTCGTCCAAAGTCGCGGCACGAAACAGCAGCAATTCGCCGCCTCCGGTGACCGCGGCGAGGGCGTTGCCGTCCGGGGAAAAAGTCAGGCTCCTGATTTCTTCTGGGACGCCCGGATGGGTGCTGGCAAATGGCCTAAGCACCGTCACTTCGCGCCGGAAGGAAACGTTCCAAAGTCTAATCGTGTGATCGGCGCTGCCACTGGCCAGGATCTTGCCGTCCGGAGAAAAGGCCAGGCCGAAAACTGGCCGCTTGTGCCCGTTCAGGGTCGCCAGGTAGCTTCTGGTTTTCAGGTTCCAAAGCTTGAGCGTCCAGTCGGCGCTGCCGGACGCCGCGATTGTGCCATCCGGCGAGATAGCCAAACTCAAGATCCGCCCGGAGTGCGCTGCCATCGAGGCCACGCATTGCGTTCGGACCACATCCCAGAAAGCAAGTGTGCCGTCAATGCTGCCGCTAATCATCGTGCGACGGTCGGGAGAAAGTGTGACCCGTGTCACCGTCTGGGTATGGCCCGTTGCTAAATCAAGTTTTCCAGAGGCAATGTCCAGAAGCTGAGCGATTGAAATATCCTCGGCGATTGCCGCGCTCCCTTTGCCCGGCGAACGGACCCCTGAGGTTCGGTCACCCGACGGAGCCACTGCACCCGCCGGTGTCAGCTTCCCGGTAGCCACATCGCAGCACCTATTGGTCCCGTCCTCGAACTCCACAACCAGGGTCTTTCCGTCATCACTGAATGTCACGACACCGGAAGCGCCAGGAATAACGCGGTTTGTTTCCAAAGTCCCAGCATCCCAGATTTTGACCGTTTCGTCCTGGCAGTGCGCCGCCAGGACCTTGCTGTCCGGCGACCAGATTGCCGGTTTCCAATCCGACAAACCGGAGAGGGAAGGCGTCCTGGGCTTTGGGCGAGTATTCCAAACTCTCACCGTTTCGTCCTGGCCGCCACTGGCCAAGCGGCTGCCATTGGCAGAAAACGCGACCGCCCAAACTCCACTTTCATGTCCCCTGAGCGTGTCGAGTTCGCTCCTGGTCGCGATCTCCCACAGTTTGATGGTTTGGTCCAGGCTTGCGGTGGCCAGTACTTGCCCATCCGGAGAAAATGCCGCGGAAACCACCGGTTCGGAATGCGCGTGAATGGGAGGAAGGAGTTCAATGCCTGTTGCCGTGTCCCAAAGCCTCACCTGGCCATCAAAGCCTCCTGTCGCGAGAACTTTCCCATCAGCCGATAGTTCCAGAAACAGGTGTAATCCCCAGCGCTGGTCGAGTGAATTGCACAAGATCTTGCAATTCGTGAGATCCCACAGAGTGAATCCGTGCCCATTGCTGATGGCCAGTCTCTTGCCGTCGGGAGTGATGACAATGCCCGTTCCGAATTCCGGTGCAAAACGATTGATTCCGCCCTTTCCTGGAAGCACGGGCGTTTCGAGTCCGGAGGCGATGTCCAAAAGTTTCACGATGAACCCTTCCCCGGTCGTGGCAACGGTTTTTCCATCAGGCATCAACGCGACCAGTTCCCCAGCCTTTTCGAGCGAGTGCTGTGTCCGCCCGGTTCTGGCCTCGCAGAGTTTGACGGAACCATCCACCGTGCCATAAGCGAACTGTAGCCCATTGGAAGTAAATGCGCCCAGTGTGGTGACGTTCGTGATCGTGAACCGTTTTGTCCGCGTGGTCAGGTCCCAGACTTCTAAATGATTGTCCTGGCTGCGCGTGGCGAGCGTGTCGCCATCTGGCGAGAAGCGGAGTGTACTTGGAGGGTTCGAACAACCGCGTAACGCGTAAAGATTGTCGCCCCGGCAACGCTGACAGAGCAACCGCCACTCAAAACCGGGCAAGTCGGTTTGGCCTGCCCGTGGCCGATGGGCCTCGAGCTTTTCTCTGGCCAGCCCCAGATCGCCATAGTCCAAAGCCGTTTGGGCTTCGTGCATGTCGGCGTAGTAGAGATTCTCCTCCGCCCGCAGTCGCTCGCGATTGATTTGAAAAGCAAGGATCGGCGAACCAATTGCGACGGCCAGCAACAGGAGAATGGTCGCCGCGCTGAGACTGGCGATGGCGGGTTTGCGCCGGCACCAGCGCCACGCCCGTTCGGCCGCCGTGACAGGCCGCGCCTGGATTGGCTCGTGGCGGAGAAAACGGCCGAGCTCATCCGCCAGTTCCTGAGCGCTTTGGTAGCGGCGCGAAGGTTCTTTTTGCAGACACTTGACGCAAATCGTTTCGAGGTCGGGGGGCACGCTCGAATTGAGTAATCGGGGCGACACCGGTTCGGCGGTGAGCAACTGGTGGATGACGCTTTCGAACGATTCGGCCTGGAACGGCGGGCGGGCGGTCAGCAGATGGTAGAGAATCGCGCCCAGTCCATACACGTCGCTTTGCCGGCCCACCTTGCCACGCTGAGAACTGGCCTGCTCCGGCGGCATGAAGTTCGGCGAGCCGAGCATCTGGCCGGTCGCGGTAAGGCTTGAGTCACCATCCAGCCGCCTGGCCAGCCCAAAATCTGTGATCCGCGGTTGATCGCTCGCGTCCACCAGGACGTTCGACGGCTTGAGATCGCGATGCAGGATGCCTTGCTGATGCGCGTAGTGGATCGCTTCGGCAATGAGCTTCACGTAACGCGCCGCTTTGGCGGGTGGCAGCGGAGTGGTGCCCACGAGCTGGGAGAGGTTCTGTCCCTCAACGTAATCCATCGTGAAGTAATGCTGGCCGTCGTGGATGCCCACGTCGTGAATGGCGACGATGTTCGGGTGCTGGAGGAGTGCCGCCGCCGTAACCTCGCCCCGAAATCGCTGAATGGTCTGCTTGCTCGCAAACGGCCCGGCAAGGATCATCTTCAGCGCGACAACGCGCCCAAGACTGAGTTGCCGGGCGCGATAGACCACGCCCATGCCACCGCGGGCGATTTCTTCCAGCAATTCATAATCGCCGAAAGAACGAACTGGCTGCTGCTTCGGCGTGGAACCCCTGGAATCAATTGCCGAATCTCCTATTGGGGATGAGCCGGAAAACTCAGCGTCCGGATGGTCGGGCGATACGTCGAGACCGCTTTCCAGCAGGCAGCGAGTGCAAAGGCCATCGGCCTCGTGCAGGCGTAGTTTGCCCCCACACCGGGCGCATGTCTTCAAGGTTGGCACTTTAAAATCGAAACGGTTTCACTCATTCCTACAACGTTCCGGACAGAGGGTTACGAGCCAGATTGAAAACTTCTCAATTTCGCGTTTTCAACTTGCGACACTGATTAGATGCCGCAGTTCTTCGTCAATGTCCTCCGGCCGGGCCACGGTGTGCGCGACTTCCGCCCGCAGGAGTTCCCGGAAACGTTGTCGAAGGCGATGCACCGCCACTTTGACCATCCCTTCGCTCACGTTCAACTGTCCGGCAATCTCCGCATAAGATGCGACGCTCTTCTCGCCCCAAATGAACCCCTTCAGTTCCTCGAAAAGCCGGGCTTTGTCCGCCGCAGCGAATTCCTGTCGTAGAGCAGTCAACACCAGTTCGATCAAGGTAACCGCCCAGCGTGTTTCATACTCCGCGTCCGGATTGGATTCGTCAGGCGCCTCCGCCGCATACCGATCCTCCGCCGCGTTCGTATCAATGGAAATAAACTCCATACCGCCTCCGCGCTTGAGACGGCCGGCCCGCTTCCACTCGTTGACCAGAAAGTGTTTCAACGATTGGAGCAGGAACGTCCGGAACCTCCCGCGGTCGGGGTCTGCCTTCGCGAGATAGTTTTTCTCCAGGAGCCGGCAAAAAAAGTCCTGTGTCAAATCCTGTGCGTCTTCCGGGCTGTTGCCCTGCCGCCGGGCGAACGCGTAAAGTGGAAACCAGTAAGCGCGGCACAGCTTTTCCAGCGCCGTCTGAGCGCCCACCGCCGAGCTGTTCCCCGCCGCCAGCACCACACTCCAATGCGTGGTAGCAAAAACGGTCGGGTCCGTTTGCGGACCGCTGTCCGAAGGATTCCTCGGTTCTGGCGGCACAGGATGATTATGATCCAAAGTCGGTCTAAAAGAAATCTTTCTCCTTCGCTTTCACTGCCAGACCAATTCTGATTGACGATGGTCTCAAGCGTTTTGAATCCATCGCCTGCATCACACCTCGGCCAGGGCATGACATGATTGATAGAAATTAGCAGGGCCATCTCTCCTTCACGATGCAGCTCTTCAATGATTCCGTAATCCTCCGGGTAATTCTGGAACCCGCGTCCGGCGTCAATAATGCTGTCAGAATCTTCCCGCGGACGATCACCGATTGCGTTATTCTCACCAGTTGGGCCAACTGCTTCGTGCGAACTTCGCTATAGTCCGAACATTGTGGATGAGTTGCGGCAGAGTTGGTTATTGTCAACTGTTCAGCCAAACGATAATTTCGTGTCGTCTCGGGAACCAAAGAGGCGATGAAAGCGGCGTCTAAAACACCCCTTCATGGCCCGGCGCCAATTGGTTAAAAAATAAGGCGCGAATTTTTTGTCCGGTAAGGGCGATTAGCCCTTTATGGAAACCACCATGAAAGCAAACCTCACAGGCCTCGCGGTCGGCATCGCTATGCTGGCAAGATCTCAAACCCGGTGACATCGAGAAGGTGAAATAATTAAAACAAAACCATGAAGATAAAACTCCTAGCCCCTGTGCTGGTCTTTGGACTGGGCGCACTCACAAGCTCTGCCCAGGAAACGCTGCCCCGACCTGAGCAACCTTTCGGTGGCAAGATTGGCCGGACGGTCAAGGAATCCGTCAAAGATTTCCCAAAGGAGGTGAGTGCCCCGAAAGGCGCGCCGAATATTCTCCTGATCCTCACCGATGACGTGGGCTTCGGCGCCTCGTCCACGTTTGGCGGGCCGATTCCCACCGCGACGATGGACCGGCTCGCAAAAGCCGGACTGCGCTACACCCAATTCCACACCACGGCGCTCTGTTCGCCGACGCGTGCAGCATTGCTCACCGGGCGCAATCATCACAGCGCTGCCACAGGGGTTATCATGGAACTCGGCACCGGTTTCCCCGGCTACAACAGCCTACAACCGAAGAGCGCGGGGACCTTCGCCGAAATTCTCAAACAGAACGGCTACAACACCGCCTGGTATGGCAAGAACCACAACGTGCCCGACTGGCACACAAGCCAGGCCGGACCGTTCGACCTCTGGCCTACGGGGCTGGGTTTCGAATATTTCTACGGTTTCATCGGCGGCGACACGAGCCAGTGGGCACCCGCGCTCTTTGAAGGCACCAAACCCATCGAGCCGCCGCACGGCCAAAAGGATTATTTTTTCGACAAGGACATGGCCGATCATTGCATCGATCGCATTCGCATGTTGCACGCCGTCGCGCCGCAGAAACCGTGGGTGCAATACTACGCGCCGGGCACGGCTCACGCGCCGCATCACGCACCGAAAGAGTGGATCGCGAAGTTCAAGGGGAAGTTCGATCAGGGCTGGGACAAACAACGCGAGGAAACCCTGGCGCGACAGAAGGCGCTGGGCATCATCCCGGCCAACGCGAAGCTGACCCCACGGCCGAAACAAATCCCGGCGTGGGACTCCTTTGACGCCGACCACCAGAAGGTGTTCGCTCACATGATGGAGATTTATGCCGCCGCCCTGTCTCATTGCGATTACCAGATGGGCCGCATCCTCGACGCGATCGAGGAGATGGGTCAACTGGACAACACGCTGGTCGTCTACATCCAGGGCGACAACGGCGCGAGCGGTGAGGGCACACCGCAGGGATTGCTCAACGAGATGGCGGTCTTCAACAACATCCCCGAGGATTTCAAGGAGGTGATGCGCCGCATGGATGAACTGGGCGGGCCGTTAACATTCAATCATTACCCGGTTGGTTGGGCGCATGCGATGGACACGCCGTTCCAGTGGACCAAGCAGATCGCCTCGCACTTCGGCGGCACGCGCAACGGACTGGTCATTTCCTGGCCCGCACGCATCAAGGACAAAGGCGGTATCCGCACGCAGTTCGCGTCGGTGATTGACATCGCGCCAACGTTGCTCGAGGCCGCGGGCGTGCCCGCGCCGACGAGCCTCAACGGCGTGTCGCAAAAGCCAATTGAAGGCACCAGCCTGGTTTATTCGTTTGATGACGCGAAGGCGCCGTCGAAACACACGACCCAGTATTTTGAGATGTTCGCCAACCGCGCGATATATCATGACGGCTGGGTGGCCTGCACCACGCCGCCAATTGCCCCGTGGGAGATGGGAAAGGAGATTGATATCAACGACTACCTCTGGGAACTCTATCATGTGAGCGAGGATTTTTCCCAAGCGAACAATCTCGCTGCCCAGGAACCAGCGAAGCTGAAGGAGTTGCAGGATTTGTTCTGGAAAGAAGCGGAGAAATACAATGTGCTGCCGATTGACAACAGCAAGCTTGAGCGGTTCGACGTGAACCTTCGTCCCAGCCTGACGCGAGGACGCGACCAGTTTACATTTTACCCCGGCATGACGCGCATCCCCGAAGGCAGCGCCCCGGACACGAAGAACAAATCCTGGCAGATCAAGGCCGAGGTGGTGATTCCCAAAGGGGGCGGGGAGGGGGTGGTGATCACCCACGGCGGACGCTTCGCCGGCTACGGGCTGTACCTGCTCAAAGGCAAACCGGTGTTCTGTTACAACCTCGCTGGCGTCGCCCGTTACTACGTTGCGGGAAAGGAGACGCTCAAACCGGGTGTTCACAGCATTGTCTATGACTTCAAGTATGACGGCAATGGCATCGGCAAAGGCGGCATCGGCACGATCCAGGTGGATGGCAAAACAGCGGCGACC
>Ga0163163_10002280_pt1 | contig 16180 bp, 12 predicted proteins | sample S65metaG_FD_119766 | JGI IMG/M metagenome (GOLD analysis project Ga0163163, IMG submission 119766) | Switchgrass rhizosphere microbial communities from Kellogg Biological Station, Michigan, USA - S6-5 metaG | ecosystem: Host-associated > Plants > Roots > Rhizosphere > Soil | place: USA... | reverse complement strand
CCCCGATGGCGACACGATGGCCGGGAGTTGTTCTACGTCGCGCCCAGCACGAACGCGATCATGGCCGTCGAGATCGCGACGAAGCCGACCTTCAAGACGGGTTCTCCGGTTCGACTGTTTTCGACGCCGGGGCCACCGGCATCGCGCCGGCAGACTCGCGAGATGCCGTACGACGTGTCGCCTGACGGTCAGCGCTTCCTGATCAACACGCCTCCCGAACAGCCGCCATCCTCGGGCATCACCGTCGTCGTCAACTGGATGACAGGCCTCGCGCGTTGACCGTAACGCTCAGTCGGTGTCCGCGAGCGTCAGCGTCGAGCCGCCTGTGGTGCGCTGCCGGAATTGCAGATTGACGGAGCCGAGCCGGACCTCGTCGCCGTCGGCCAATGGCACCGCCTCAGACACGCGCTCGCCGCGCAGGTATGTCCCGTTCTTGCTGGCGAGATCCTCGATTGTCGCGTCATGCTCCAGCACGCAGATGCGCGCGTGCCGTCGTGACACCGACGGCGAGTCGATGTCGATCGTGTCCTCCAGGTCGCGCCCCAGGATGTTTTCACCGGCGCGCAGCGGGATCCTGCGGCCGTCCTTCAAGAGCCAACACAGATTGACGCCTGGCCCGGATAACGGTGCAGTGGCCCCAGCAGCGATCGATCCACAGAAGGCGTAGCCGACGCGATGCGCCGTTCGAATGAACCGTGGCCGCTTCGCATCGTCGTTCAAGGCCTCTCGAATCTCGGCGATCAGGCCGGCGAGGTTCGTGTCGACCACAAACGTATCGGGCCACAGGTGGTAGTGGCGTCCGGATTTGGAAAGCACGCGTGAAGGATTCGTCACGCGCAGGACGAGGAGATCGAACGCCTTCGTCGAGAGGTGCTGCTCGCCCGACGGTCCGTGGAGCTGCCGCAGGGCGACGTCGAGGGAGAACTCACCGAATCTCGTTTTCCCGGATGTCGAAACCATGAAACTCCAATAGTTTGTCCAAGACTCCACGACACGGCGAGCGTCAATATTACGGCCGCCGCGTCAGATCGAGCTCAGATGGCCGGAAATGAGGCAATCATGCGTGTTCGCCGTCTTCTCCTCGCGATGGTGACGGGGCTCGTCACGGCTCCTGCGCTCGGCCAGTCGTTTGGCGCCAACATCGGCGGCACCGTGAGCGACGAGTCTGGGGCGCTCGTGCCTGGCGCGATGGTCACCATCGTTCACGCCCAGAACGGCCGCACGATGACCCAGACGACCGGCGAGCGAGGGGACTATCGGATCGTCGCACTGCAGCCTGGCGATTACGACGTGAGCGTCGAGCAATCGGGCTTCGCGCCGGTGACGCGTCCGGTGACACTTCTGGTCGGCGGCGACGTAACGATGGATTTCGCACTCGCGATCGCGGGCGTCGAGTCGCGCACGACCGTTGTGGCGGCCATGCCGGTGATCGAACGGATGCGGTCGCAGCCGTCATCGGTCATCACCACACGTCAGCTCGACGCGTTGCCGGTCTTTGGACGCACCTTCCTGACACTTGCGCAGTTGGTGCCTGGCTCGGGCCCAAGCAACAGCACGGTCGGCCGATTCGCGCAGACGAAGTTTGGCGGGCCAGCGGATCAACGCGGCGGTTTCACGACGCTCGTCGACGGCGGCGACATCGACGATGCGCAGTGGGGAAGTCCGACGATCAACATCGGCCAGGACACGGTGCAGGAATTCAAGGTGTTCCGCAGTCAGTTCGATGCGCAGTACGGCCACGCGTTGAACGCCGTCGTCAGCGTGGCGACGCGATCGGGCACCAATCGAACCAGCGGCACCGGTATCTATTTCGGTCGCGACCAGGCGCTGAACGCCAGAAACGCGTTCGCCGCCACGAAGCCGCCGTTCGACGAGCAACGCCTCGGCGGCACCCTCGGCGGACCGCTCGTTCGCGATCGCACGCATTTCTTCGTCGCCTACGAACGGAACAACGTCGACACCGTCCGCATCATCGCGCTGCCAGCGACCAACGTCTTCGCGACCGGCAACGGCGTGTTTCCCGCGGCGACGGACAATGCGACTGCGCTCGCGAAGATCGATCATCGAATCAACGCCGCACATGCTGTGACGCTTCGCTATGGATCCGATCGTCAGCAGTCGCTCAGGGCGCAGGACAACGTCACCTCGGACACGAGCCAGGTCGACATCGTCAATCGTGCCGACAGCGTGGTGTTTGAAGACACCTGGACGCCGTCGCCCGACGTGGCCAATGCATTCCGGGTTCACCTGTTGAACCACTCGCTGGGAACGACCCCGAGGAGCATTGACCCCGGCATTCGCCGGCCGTCGGGAACGATTGGTCAGACCAACAATGACTCGCAGATTCTCCCGCAAAGCAGGCTCACCCTCGTTGACGTCGTGTATCGGCACACGCCGCGGCACGACATCAAGTTCGGAGGGGAGCTGTCGATCGCGACTCAGGACAACGATTCCCACGTGTTCGAGTACGGCTTGTTCGAGTTTCAGACCGATACGCCATTCGACATCAACAGCCGCGGCACGTGGCCGATCGCCTTCAGCCAGCAGAAGCCGAGCGTCGTCACCTATCGGTCGCAGGAGATGGGCGTGTTCGTGCAGGACGATTGGCGCATCGGCTCACGCGTCGTGGTGAACGCCGGTCTGCGCTATGACGTCGATCTGAACCTCCGGATCAACGACTTCTACACTCGGCTCCTCGACGACCCGACGTGGGCGGGGCTAAATCAATTCGTCAGCGGCGATCGCGGTACGGACACGAACAACGTTCAGCCGCGACTCGGCGCGACGTGGGACAGCCGCGGCGACGGCCGCCTCATCGCGCGCGGCGGTTGGGGCATGTATGTGACACGCAACCGCCCGTGGTTTCAATTGCGCTCGATGAATCAGTTCACGAGCAGTCCGATTCGCATCACCGACGACAATCGCCGATTGTTCCCAGACGCGAACGCCGTTCGCGGCGGCCGCACGATCGACGAGGTCTTCGTCGCGTCGACGACACCTCGCCAGCTCGGGACGGTGATTCCTGACGATTTCGTTCAGCCCTACGCGCGCAACACGACCGCGGGAGTCGGCTGGCATGTGAACACCGCCACCGACGTCGACGTCGACTACATTCATTCGTTTGCCGACCACCAGATCGGCCTCACCGACCGGAACCTTCCGGCACGCGGACCGATCGACGTTGCGACCAATCCCCGACCCGTTCCGCAGTTCGGGCAGGTGCTGGTGCTCGAGAATTTCAGCAAGAGCTGGTACGACGCCCTGGAAACGCAGTTCCGGACGCGCTTCGGCAGCCGCGGCTCACTCCATGCTTCGTATACGTTGTCGCGCAGCTATCTCGACGGCGTTGATTTCTTCGTCACAACCCGTGGAACACAGCGGACGCCGCATGAGGTCGGATACAACCCGTCGGACCAGCGACACAATCTCACGCTTGCCGGAACGCTCGCGTTGCCCTGGTCGATCGACGTCGGCGCCGTCGCCAAAATCATCAGTGGATCGCCGATCAAGGTCCAGGCTGGATTCGATCTTCCCGCCGATGGAGATGGTATCCCCGCGGGCGATCTGCCAGACGGCATTCCCATCACGGTAGGGCGTGAGCGCGTGGCGGAGTCGCTCGCGGCGATCGACGCTCTGCGTGCGTCGCTCAATCTGCCATCGCTCGATCCGGCGCTCCTCAAACTCGACCCATACCGGTCGCTCGATGTTCGTCTGACGAAAACGGTTCACATCGGCGACGGGCGATTGGAGATGCTCGTCGAAGCGTTCAATCTCACGAATCAGGTCAACTACAGGTCGCCAAGCGGCAATCCTCCAAATGCCGGAGCCAGTATCAACGCGAGATCGTTCCTCGCCCGCACCGCCGCACGCGATGCGAGGCAGGTGCAGTGGGGCCTCCGCTATCTGTTTTGACGCGGGCGAGGCGACCAAAAAGATGGCGGAACAGGCTCGTCGTGTTCGAGGCTACTTGGCTTGTATGTGTATCCCGCACTCGAGCTTCTCGCCCGACCAGCGCCCGGAGCGCGGGTTGTTCGGGTCGAGCGGCAGCGACGTGCACGGCTCGCAGCCGATGCTCGTGTAGCCAAGCTCGTAGAGCGGCAATAGCGGGATGTCGTGGTCCTTGGCGTACTTCCAGACGTCGCGCGCGTGCCAGCCGGCAATCGGCGCAACTCGTGAGATCACCTTCCCCGGCAGCTGGAACGGCTCCACCTCCTTCAGATTCGCCCGCGACGCCGCCTGGTCGCGGCGCAGCGCCGTGAACCAGGTGTCGTAACCCGCGAGGGCACTGAAGAGCGGCTCCACCTTGTGGCGTGCGCAGCACGCCTGCGTGCTCTCGCGTTCCCACAGCCCGACCTGCGGCTCCTTCGCGCGAAGATTGATCAGGTTCAGCTTGAACCGCTCGGTGAGCTCGTCGCGATAGGCGAGCGTCTGCGGGAAGTGATGGAACGTGTCGAGGAACAGCACCGGAATGTCCGGCTGCTCCTGCAGCAGCATGTGCGTGAGGACGACGCACTCGGCCTGGAAGCTCGACGTGATGCACGGCTTCGCAGCCGTCGCGAGAGAGGAAGCGATCACCTCCCTCGCCGCGTCAACGAGTTGTTGGGAGTTGGCGGTTGGCAGTTGGGAGTTGGTCGCCTCACCGCTCATGTCAACATCTCCTCGAGGGCTTTCCGTATCAGCTCGGCGGCTTCTTCATCCGAGTCGGCGCGCCTGGCCATGTGGGCGAGCCGTTCAGCGAACGTCAACGGCGCCGCCTGCAGGTGCGTCGCCTCACGAATCGGATCGGTGATCATCCCGGCACCGCAGGTGAACTGCGTCCCCGGGTCGATCAGGATGAAGCTGCCGGTGCCGCGGCTCTCGGCGTAACGGTCGAAGACGATCGGCCGGGCGGTCGAGACTTGTACACTCCCGATCTGGTTCAGCACCAGCGCGTGATTCACCTCCGCGGTGACCATTCGGGTCCCCTGCTTGAGGAGATACACGCGGCCGGGGTCGAGCGGTTTCTCGTCCATCCAGACGACTTCCGCTTCGAACTTCTGACCCACGAACGCTGGCTCGAGCGTCAGCACATCACCGCGGCTGGTATCGATCTCGTGATCCAGCGTCAGCGTCACGGACATCGGCGCGAAGGCCATGTCGAGATCGCCGTCATACGTCACGATTCGCGTCACGCGCGCTGACGTGCCCGACGGCCACGAGGTCACACGATCGCCGACACGGATGATGCCCGACGCGATCTGGCCGGCATAGCCGCGGAAATCCTGGTCCGGCCGTACGACGAGCTGGACGGGGAAGCGGAACGGTGCCGCCGGCAGGTTGCGGTGCACCTGCACGGTCTCGAGGTACTCGAGCAGCGGCAGGCCGTCGAAGTACGGCGTTCGATCGCTGCGCGTGATGACGTTGTCCCCGTTGAGCGCGCTCATCGGGATCGCGTGGACCGACGCGCCCGCCAGGAACTCGTCGAAGTCCTCGCGGATCTTCTCGAAGACGTCCACGTCGTAGTCCACGAGATCCATCTTGTTGATCGCGAGCACGAAGTCCTGGATCCCCAGCATCCGCGCGATGCGTGCGTGGCGCTTCGACTGCGCGCGCACGCCATTGCGCGCGTCGATCAGCAGGATCGCCACGTCCGCCGTCGATGCGCCCGTTGCCATATTCCGCGTGTACTGCTCGTGGCCCGGCGTATCCGCCAGGATGAACTTCCGGCGCGCGGTGGCGAAATAGCGATACGCCACATCGATCGTGATCCCCTGCTCGCGCTCGGCCCGCAGGCCATCAGTGAACAGAGAAAAATCGATCGGTCCCGCATTCCGGTTCTTCGACGCCTTTTCGACCGAGCTGACCTGATCCTCGTACACCGACTGCGAGTCGTACAGCAGCCGTCCAATCAGCGTGCTCTTCCCATCGTCCACGCTGCCAGCCGTGCAGATGCGCAGCAGGCCGCTGGCTTCTGACCCGTAGACCGCCATCAGAAGTAGCCCTCGCGCTTCTTCAGCTCCATCGAGCCGTCCTGATCGTGGTCGATGATCCGCAGCTGCCGCTCCGACTGGCGCGTCGCGATGAGCTCATTGATGATCTTGGGAACCGTATCGGCGTCGGATCGAATCGCGCCGGTGCACGGTGAGCAGCCAAGCGAGCGCATGCGGCACTTCACCACCTGCGGTTTCTCCCCTGGCATCGTCACGACGAACGGCTGCTCCTGGACGATCAGCGAGTTGCCGCGGACGATGACTTCACGCTCCCGGGCGAAGTAGAGCGGCACGATCGGAATGTTCTCGAGGGCGATGTAGTGCCAGACGTCGAGCTCGGTCCAGTTCGAGAGCGGGAAGACGCGGATGCTCTCGCCGGGACGCAGCTTCCCGTTGAGAAGATTCCAGAGCTCGGGCCGCTGCCGCTTCGGATCCCACTGACCGTCCGGATCGCGCACCGAGAAGACGCGCTCCTTCGCGCGTGAACGTTCCTCGTCACGGCGCGCGCCGCCGATGGCTGCGTCGAAGTTGCCCGATTCCAGTCCGTCGAGGAGCGCCTTGGTCTTGAGCAGTCCGCAGCAGCGCTGGGTGCCGACTTTGAACGGCTGAGTGCCGTCACCAATCGCTTCCTGGTTCGTGTGGACAATGAGACGCGCGCCAACGGCCTTCGCCATCTGATCGCGGAACTCGATCATCTCTCTGAACTTGTAGGTCGTGTCGACGTGGAGCAGCGGGAACGGGATGGGACCGGGAAAGAACGCCTTCTGTGCGAGGCGGAGCAGGACGGACGAGTCCTTCCCGATGGAGTAGAGCATGACCGGCCGTTCGAACTCAGCCACCACCTCCCGGAAGATGTGGATGCTTTCGGCCTCCAGCGCGCGGAGGTGGTCGAGCCGCAGGTCGGTCGTCACGTCTGGGGATAAGGCCACTGTAGACATAGGATGCTGGCACCCCTGAAGGGGTGCCCCACAAAACAAAAAAGCCCGGGATTTTGTCCCGGGCTTCGTGTCAGCTCTTGGTGTTTCTGGTTATTACCCAAATAGCTGCATGTCCAGCGCCGGGACCGATGGGGCCCTGTTACAACAAGCGCAGGTACAGCAGCAGTTTGAGAGAAACACGGTTTAGAGATTCTACCCTAAGACCGACCGATTCGGTCCGCAAGGGTCGCGGGATATAATTCGCGGCCTTTAATCAACCTGGGAGTTTCCCTTCTATGCCCCCAACGACATTGCTCGGGCTGCTGTCATCAAACCCGGCAGACCAGACCGCGATCATCCTTCCTGAACAGAACCTTCGCATCAGCTACGGCGCGTTTCGCGACGAGGTGAAGAGCGTCGCCGAAGCCCTTGCCGCCCATGGCGTTCGCCGCGGCGACCGCGTCGGGATGGCCTTCCCGAACGGTTTTCCGGTCGTCGTTGCCTTCCTGGCCGCTGGTGAGGCTGGGACCGCCGCGCCGCTGAACCCTGGATACAAGGAAGACGAGTTCAAGTTCTATCTCGAGGACACGAGCGCGAAGGTCCTGCTGCTTCCGCCAACAGGAGCGGAGGACGCCCGTCGCGCCGCCGCCGCCTGTCAGGTGCCGGTCCTGTCAGTCGACATGACGGCCGACGGCCACATCACCGTCGAGGGGAAGAGGGGTGGACAGCCGTACGAAGGGCCGCGAGCGGACGATGTTGCGCTGATTCTGCATACGAGCGGAAGCACCGGGCGGCCGAAGCGCGTGCCACTGTCGCACGCGAACCTCTCGATTTCCGCAGGCAACGTGGCGGCCACCTACGCGCTGTCGGCGAAAGATGTGTCGCTGTGCGTGATGCCGCTCTTCCACGTGCACGGGCTGGTCGCATCCACGCTGGCGACACTCGCCACCGGCGGAACGGTCGTTGTGCCGGCGAAGTTCAGCCCGCTCTCGTTCTGGCGCACGGTGCGAGACACCGGCGCGACGTGGTACTCGGCCGTGCCGACGATTCACCAGCTGCTGCTGGCGCGCGCCGAAAAGGGGTCGCGGCCAGCGGGTGCTGAGAACCTGCGTTTCATCCGGTCGTGCAGCGCCGCCCTTCCGCCGCCGGTGATGGCGGACATGGAAGCGGCGTTCGGGGCGCCGGTGCTCGAAGCGTACGGCATGACCGAAGCCGCACATCAGATGGCGTCTAACCCGCTGCCGCCGGCCGCGCGCAAACCGGGATCGGTCGGTCCGGGCACGCAGGTCGGCATCAGTATCCGTGACGAGAAGGGCAACGTCCTGCCCACCGGCGAGCGGGGCGAGGTCTGCATCAGCGGACCAAACGTGGTGAAGGGGTACGAAAACAATCCCGAGGCGAACGCGACCGCGTTCTTCGGTGAATGGTTCCGCACCGGTGACCAGGGCACGCTCGACGAGCAGGGCTACCTGTCGTTGACCGGCCGCCTGAAGGAGATGATCAACCGCGGTGGCGAGAAGATCTCGCCGCGCGAGATCGATGAGGTGCTGCTGGCGCATCCCGCCATTGCGGAAGCCGTTGCCTTTGGAGCGCCGCACGCGACGTGGGGCGAAGAGGTGGCGGCGGCCGTAAAGCTCAAGGACGGCGAGACGGCAAAGGAAGCAGACATCCTCGCGTTCTGTCGCGAGCGGCTTGCGGACTTCAAGCGGCCGAAGCAAATCTTCATCACCGACGCGATTCCCCGGACGGCGACCGGAAAAATCCAGCGCCGTGTCGTGGCTCAAGCGTTCTCCACCCAGCCGCAGTGAGAATCGTCATCGCCGGCGCTGGTGCGATCGGCGGCTATATCGGCGCGCGGCTGGCTCATGCCGGCGCCGACGTGGTGCTGTTCGCGCGCGGACCGCATCTGCGCGCGATGCAGGAGCGCGGGCTGCGTGTCGTCAGTGCCGACGGAGAGGACTTCACCGTCAGGCCGCAGCTGACTGACAACCTCGCCACGGTTGGCGTCGCGGATGTGGTGTTCCTCGGGGTGAAGGCACACAGCCTCACCAGCCTGGCGCCGTCGCTCCGTCCGCTCTTCGGCGCGGACACGATGGTGGTCAGCACGCAGAACGGCATTCCGTGGTGGTACTTCCAGGGGCACGGCGGCGAGCTGGATGGCCTTCGCCTCGAGCGAGTGGATCCGGGCGGCGTCATCGCTGCCGCTATCGAGCACGCCCGCGTCGTCGGTTCGCTTGCGTACTTCGCCACCGACATCGTCGAGCCAGGCGTCATTCACCATACCGAAGGCAATCGGATCAGTTTCGGCGAGCCGAACGGGGAGAAGTCCGAGCGGATCCGCACGCTGACGGCGGCGCTCTCCGCTGCGGGCTTCAGATGCCCGATCACCACGCGCATCCGTCATGAGATCTGGGTGAAGCTGCTTGGCAACGCGTCACTGAATCCGATCAGCGTGCTGACCGGCGGCACGCTCGAGCAGTTGACGCGGCACCCCGAGGTATCGCGCCTGGTGCGAGCGGTGATGGTCGAGGCAGAAGCGGTTGCCGCCAAGCTCGGCATCGAGCTGCCGATCACCATCGATCAGCGGATCGCTGGCGCCGAGAAAGTCGGCGCGCACAAGACGTCGATGCTCCAGGACTACGAGGCCGGCCGGCCGATGGAAGTGGAAACCGTCGTCGGTGCCGTCGTCGAGCTGGGTGAACGGCTTGGCGTGCCGATGCCGTCGACGAGCGCCGTCTACGCGTGTGTAAAGTTCCTCGGAGAATCCCGCGAGCGTCTCGCGGCCGCGCCGCAGGAGGCGGTAGCACGGTGATGCTGAACAATCGCTGGTTCCAGCTCGTTGCGTCGCTTACCGCGATGATCATGATCGCGAACCTGCAGTACGCGTGGACGTTGTTCGTCCAGCCGATCCGGCAGGGGACGGGTTGGGCGCTGCCCGACATCCAGTTCGCCTTCACGCTGTTCATCCTCTTTCAGACGTGGGTGCAGCCGCTGGATGGCTGGTTCATCGATCGGCTCGGGCCACGCGGCTTCATCACCGCTGCCGGCCTGTTGTGCGGACTCGGGTGGGCGGGGATGGGCTACGCCACGTCGCTGCCGATGCTGTACGTGATGTATTGCGCGGCCGGGACCGGCGCCGCGTTCGTTTACAGCGGCTGTATCGGCTCTGCCCTGAAGTGGTTCAAAGACAGACGCGGCCTTGCGTCCGGCATCATGGCGGCGGGCTTCGGCGGCGGCACCGCCCTGTTCATCCCGTACATCTCGTCGATGCTCAAGTCGGACGGCTATCAGAAGACATTCCTGGTCAGTGGCGTGCTGCAGGGAGTGATCATCCTCATCGTCGCGCAGTTCCTGCGACATCCGCCCGCAGAAGCCGCTCCGGCGACGAAGGCTGTCGCCGGTTCACAGGTGCGTCGCCAGCACTTCACGACCTGGGAAATGCTCTGTACGCCGCACTTCTATTTCATGTACGTGATGTTCGTGCTGATGGCGACCGGCGGCCTTCTCGTCACCGCCAACGCCGGTCCGATCGCGCGCTCATGGGGATATAGCGCCGACCTGCTCGCGCTCGCTGCGACGCTCAGCCCCATTGCCAACGGCAGCAGCCGCGTCTTCTGGGGATGGGCGTCCGACCGCCTGGGACGTGAGTCGTCGATGGTGCTGTCGTTCACCTTGCAGGCGATGTGTCTGTTGATGGTCGTCCTGCTTGGCCGGCAGTCGTCAACGTGGTTCGTGACGTCGCTCGTGCTCGTCTACTTCACGTGGGGGCAGATCTACTCGCTCTTCCCCGCGACGTCCGGCGATTACTTCGGCAGCCGGCACGCCACCTCGAACTACGCCGTGCTCTACACCGCAAAGGGCGTCGCCGCGATCATCGGTCCGTACGTTGGTGCGGTGCTCGCAGAGAAATACGGTTGGGCGATCGGCTTCTACGGCAGCGCCATCATGGCGTTGATCGCTGCGATGATGGCGGTCAGACTTCGCTCCGTATCAGCCGCATTGAAGGCGGCGAAGCTGCAAGCGGTGTCGGCGGGATAGAGCCCGATTGACGAATAGTCCATGAAGATGACGTGGCTCTCGGCGTGCTGCGCACGCCGACCATCGAACAGCCTTCAACGGTTGCGATGTCACGGCCAGTAAACTCCGTTTGCCTTCGTTTCTTCGTTTCTCCTGTGAAAACCGTTCTCTCCGTCTCCTTCGTTCGCTCAACGTCGAGGTCGCGCTACTTCACAGCTCTCACTTCGAGCGTGATGCCGTTGTTGTCGGTGAAGCGGACGACGTCGGGCTCGTCTTCAACCGCGAGGCCCGTGCCCCTGCCGAAGCGCTCTGACGGTAAAACGCGTTTGCCGAGATCGCGTAGCCGCGCCTCCAAGACACTGCGATCGAATGGAGCCACCTTGATCGCATAGTGCGCGATCGAAGGTGCCTCTCCTGCGGCTGCCTGCTCCAGACCGATCCGCGTGTTGTTTGCGAGCTGCAGCCAGACGCGTCCGTTCGCATCGCGTGGTCGCTCGACTCCGGCGCCATATACGAGGCGGTAGTACGGCAGCGATTTCTCCAGGCTGCTGACGCGCAGCAGGACGTGATCGACACCGAGCGGGGTCAGGAGGCCATCGCGCGTCGCAGGAAGCGACGATGGCACCGCTGCCGTGACCAGACCCGCGGGCGGCTGAAACAGTTGCAGTTCGAGACCGTCGGGATCGGGCCACATACCGGTGGGTCCCGCAGCGGCCACGCCAAAGCCTACAGTCTGCATCGAGCTGGCCATGCCCGCGCGGTCGTACACCTTCGCCAGCACGCAGTAGTGGCCGATGGCCGGCGGACGCGTGCCGCCTGCACCGATGGCGATGTAGCCGACCTGGCGATCGGCAGGGACGTCACCGAGCACGATGAAATATCGAATCGTGTCGCGGACCGGCTGCTCGTGCAGCGGGCTCTTGAATACGCGCGCGTAAAATCGCGCCGCGGCTGCGGTGTCCGGCACGACGATGTCGAGATGCTCGAGCCCAAGATTGTCGAGCGGCAGTGCCTTCGGCGGCGTCTGCGCGACAACGAGGCTGGCGGCGGCGACCGCCAGTGCTGTGACGAAGTAGGTGGTTCGACTCATCTCGCCTCCGGCCCTGTCTCCCGGAACCGCTTGGCGCGGTTCCTCGCAAGATCCTCTACTATTCACCGACGTTATGACAGCGCACATTCGCGACCGGCATTCCCGACGTTTGTTTGTCCTTGCGGCGGTATCAGCCATCGTGCTCTTTGCGGGGCACGTGCTCGGGCGGGCCGCCGCGGCGCCGTCCCAGGCTGCAGCGGCCGCGACCGCGGCCGCGACGAACATCACAGCGGCCGACTGCACCGCCGAGCGAGTCGGTGCCTCGATTCCGGCTGCCTCGATTGGCGTGCCGGTCGGTGCGGTGACGCTTGCCGCGCCTGCCTGGACCGAAGCGGCAGCCGCTGCGCCCGCCTATTGCCGCATCAATGGCGTCATTGCGCCAGTCGATACGGCGACCACCGCTCGTCCCATCAATTTCAGCGTCGTCCTGCCAGCGTCGTGGAGCCAGCACGCTGCGCAACTTGGTGGCGGTGGCATCAACGGCGTCATTCCGAATTTGATCGGCGGCGGACCGGGCGGCGGGCCGAATCTCCTCGGCCGCGGATTCGCGACCTACGGCAGTGACTCCGGACACCAGATGGCCGCGGGGCCAGGGCGCCGAGGCGGTGGCGCGGCTCCGACTGCGCCGGCACCCAATACCGGCGACGACTGGACGCTGAACGAAGAGGCCATCGCGAACCTCGGCCACATGCAGATGAAGAAGACTCACGACGCGGCGATGATCGTGATGCAGCGCGTCTACGGCCGGCGGCCGACGTTCAACTACTACATCGGCACGTCGCAAGGCGGTCGCGAGGCGCTTGCTGTGGCGCAGCGCTATCCCGCCGACTACGACGGAATTTCGGCGAACGTCCCGATCGTCAGCTTCTCGACGCTGATGCTTGCGCCCGAATTCATCCGCATTCGAGAAAAGCCGATGGCGAACTGGGTCACGCCGGCGAAGGTCAACGCCATCCGCGGCGAGTTCATACGCCAGTGCGACGGGCTCGACGGCCTGATGGACGGCATCATGAACAACTATCAGGCGTGCCGCGCCATCTTCGATGTGACGCAAGGTCCGAAAGACCGGCATCCGTGGGCCGCCAAGCGCTGCCTGAATAACGTCGATCCGAATCCGCAGGACACCACAGCGGCCGCGTGTCTCACCGAGGGACAGATCTCGACGCTGGAGCTGACCTACTCGCGCTACAAGTTTTCGACGCCACTCGCATTTGGCGCGCGCACGTTCGGCATGTGGCTGCCGAACACCGATCCATCCGGTAGCGGTCTTATCGTGAACGCCCGTTTTCGTGGTCAGGAAGGAGCCGCCGACACCGCGCCGATGCACTCCCATCTCGGCGTGCTCGGCGTGACCGGATTCCTGATGAAGAACCTGGCTGCCAACCCGCTCGATTACACGGAGGGCGGCTCCTTCAACAAGCGGCGCGAAGAGCTGTCGCCGGTGCTCGATTCGACGAATCCGGATCTGGCGGCATTTTCCAAACGCGGCGGGAAAATGATCGTCACCATCGGCACGAACGACACCCTGGCATCTCCCGGCGCTCAGTTGGATTATTACCAGGCGGTTCTGGACAAGATGGGGCGCGGTGCCGTCGATCGCTTCGCACGGTTCTTTGTCATGCCGCAGACCGGACATGGTCTGAGCGGGACGAACTACACCACCGACGGTGAGGGCAAGGCCATCGCGTCGGCGCCGATTCCAAACCGGTTCGATCAGCTTCAACTGCTGTTCGACTGGGTTGAGCAGAGCAAGGCTCCGGAGATGTCGGTGACTGTGACGGCGGGTGAGAAGAGCCTTCCGCTGTGCTCGTATCCAACATACCCGCGCTACCGCAGCGGCGCGCCCGCGTTGGCGAGCTCGTATGTCTGTGCGAAGTAGATCGACGTCCGCCTGAAGCGGAAACCACGGACACATATGTCGCTCGCTCGTGAACTGATGGACGCCTACGCGAACCGGCACATGCTGCAGGCGCCTCTCTCGGACCGCGATCCGTCGTTTGATCTCACGTCGGCCTACGCCGTCGAGGCCGAACTCGTCCGACTTCGCCAGATGTCGGGACGCATCACCGTCGGTCGCAAGGTCGGCTATGCCAACAAGGCCGTCTGGCGCGCGCTCAAGCTCGAAACACTCGTCTGGGCCCACATGTACGACGACACGGTCCAGTACGCTCCCGCCAACGAGGCAGCGCTCGATATCGCGCGCATGTCCTCGCCGAAGATCGAGCCCGAAATCGTCTTCAAGATGCGCAGGCCGCTTAGTGGCGCTGAAGACGCAGCTGGCGCGCTCGCCGCGGTCGAGTGGATCGCGCTCGGATTCGAAATCATCGACTGTGTGTATCCCGACTGGAAGTTTCAGCCGACAGATTTCGTCGCCTCGTTCGGTCTCCACGCCGCGCTCATCGTCGGCGAGCCGCTGCCGGTTGAACCGGCGATCATTCCGAAGCTGGCCGAACAGCTCGCGCAGTTCAAGGTCCGGTTGACGAAGAACGGTGAGCCAGTGGCGGAGGGTTCCGGGAAGAACTCGCTGCGGAGTCCTGCGTTGTGTCTCGCGGAGCTGGCATCGGCAATCTCCCGCCGCATGCCCGACGAACCGCTTGCCGGCGGAGAGCTTGTCAGCTCGGGAACGCTCACTGAGTCGCAATCGATCGCGGCAGGGGAGTCGTGGACGGCCACAGTCGACGGCATCGGCCTGGCGAGCCTGACCCTTCGGCTGACCGCGTAGAGGCGCCGACTCGAGGTCGGACTTATCCCTATCGATTTAGTAGACTAATTCCGTGCTCTCGAAGAAGTCGAAGTACGGGCTCAAGGCGATGCTCGAATTGGCGGCGGAGGAATCCGGCCAACGTCCGATTCAGGCGTCTGAGCTCGCGGAGCGTCAGCGCCTGCCGAAGAAGTTCCTCGAAGCGATCCTGCTGGAACTCACGCGTCATGGCCTTCTGCAGAGCAAACTCGGTCGCAGCGGTGGCTATGTCCTCGCACGGAAGCCGGGGGACATCACGGTCGGTGAAATCATTCGTCTTCTCGAAGGCCCGTTGGCCCTCATCCCGTGCGTCAGCAAGACCGCCTATCGCCGATGCGACGAGTGTCTCGACGAGGAGACCTGTGGAATCCGTCTGGCGATGAAGGAAGTGCGCGACGCCACGTCCCATATCCTCGACAACACGACGTTGGCAGGGCTGAACGCCCGGTCCCGCGCCAGCCTGTCTCGCCGCAGCCGCTAGCAATGCGGCGGCGAAGGCCGAGCGGCTTGACATAATCTCCTAGTCAACATATAGATATTTACCTCGTGCGTTTTTCGACCTGCCTCTGTTGTCGCGCCTGTCGCTGCACGCCAGCCGTGTGCTACTGCGTGTGTAGTCGGCCGGCGACGGCTCGCGGGTAAGGCGCCCTCCAGTCCTTCTCCTCGATTCAGTCGTTCGGCTCACCCGGTTTCCCAATCCATTCGCGGCTTCGAACCACTCGAACGCCCCGAACGATTCGAACGACTCTTCGAGGAGAAACGATGCGTGTACGGTTCATTGCATTACTAGGTTTGCTACTGGGGATCGCGGCACCCGCGATCGCGCAACAGGGCGCCGTGGAAACCCCATCTGACGACGTTCCCGGCGTGCCGCCGGCGGTCCGCGTCGTTGCCGGTCAAGACGGAATCGCGATCGAATCCGGCAACGGCGAGTATCGGCTGCAGTTCGGGCTGCTGATGCAAGGCGATGGACGGTTCGCGATCGACGATGACGCCGCTCTCGTCACCGACACGTTCATCATGCGCAGGCTGCGGCCGTATCTGCGCGGACGCATCCTGCGGCGTTTCGAGTTCTCTTTCGTCCCGGATTTCGGCAACGGGACCGTCCTTGTCCAGGACGCCTATCTCGACACCATCTTTTCCCCGCCGTTCCGCATCCGAGCCGGCAAAGCCAAGACGCCGTTTGGCATGGAACGGCTGCAATCGGGGTCGAATCTTCTCTTCATGGAGCGCGCGTATCCCACGTCGCTGGCGCCAAACCGCGACGTCGGCGTTCAAGTGCTGGGAGACATTCGCGGCGGCGTCGTGAGCTACCTCGCCGGTGTGATGAACGGTGTGGCAGACGGCGGCTCAGCGGATGTCGATACCAACGACGGCAAAGATCTCTCGGGGCGCGTCATCGTTCGGCCCTTCACACGGAACATCGCCAGTCCCTTGCGCGGCCTTG
>Ga0163163_10002278_pt1 | contig 16185 bp, 11 predicted proteins | sample S65metaG_FD_119766 | JGI IMG/M metagenome (GOLD analysis project Ga0163163, IMG submission 119766) | Switchgrass rhizosphere microbial communities from Kellogg Biological Station, Michigan, USA - S6-5 metaG | ecosystem: Host-associated > Plants > Roots > Rhizosphere > Soil | place: USA... | reverse complement strand
CGTCGTCGACCAAGAGGCCGGTGGCGAGGACCAGCCCGAACAGGGTCATGGTGTTGATCGAAAAACCGAGCGCGTAAAGAATTGCAAAGGTGCCGAGCAGCACCACCGGCACGGCGATGAACGGGATCAGGGTCGCGCGCCAGCTCTGCAGGAAGACGAAGATGACGAGGACAACGAGGACGATCGCCTCGAGCAACGTCTTCACCACCTCCTTGACCGACAGCTTAATGAAATCGCTGGTGTCGTTGGCGTAGGCATAATGGTAGCCGGCCGGCATCCGCGGGGCCATTTGTTCGACCTTGGCTTTGACCAGATCGGCGGTCTTGAGGGCGTTGGCGCCCGGCTCGAGACTGATGCCGATGCCGGCGCCGGGATGGCCGTTGGCGCGGATCCGCGCCGCATAACTGTCGGCGCCGAGTTCGACCCGGGCGACATCACTGAGCAGGACGCGGGCGCCGCTCGGATCGGCCTTGACGATGATGTTGCGGAATTGCTCGGGCGTCTGGAGACGCGACTGGGCGGTGACGGTGGCGTTGAGCATCTGCCCTTCGGACTGGGGCAGACCGCCGACTTCACCCGCGGCGATCTCAGTATTCTGGTTCTGGATCGCGGTGACGACGTCGCCCGGCATCAGCTGGAAGCTCGCCAGCTTGTGCGGATCGAGCCAGATGCGCATGGCGTAGGACGAGCCGAACACGTTGACGTCGCCGACGCCGGGAATGCGCGACAAATCGTCCTGCATGTTGGTCGTCAGCCAGTCGGAGACGTCGAAATTGGTGCTCTTGTCGGTCTCGTCGTAAATGCCGACGATGAGCAGGAGGTCGGGCGACGATTTGCTGACCCGCACGCCCTGCTGCTGGACCTGCTGCGGCAGGCGCGAAATTGCCGTCTGGATCGCGTTCTGGACCTGGACCTGGGCAATATCGGGATCGATCCCCTTTTTCAGGATGACGCTGATATTGACCTGGCCGCGGGCGGTCGATGACGACTGGAAATAGAGCAATCCGTCGATCCCGGTCAGCTGCTGCTCGAGGATCTGGGTGACGCTGCTTTCGAGGGTTGCCGCGGACGCGCCGGGGAAGGTCGCGCGGATGTTGATCTGGGTCGGGGCGACGTCGGGATATTGGGCGACGGGAAGGGCGATGAGCGCACCGATCCCCATCAGCATGATGATGACCGCAATCACCCAGGCGAAAATCGGGCGATCGATGAAGATCTTCGACATCGAGGACTTAGCCGCCCCGCCGCTGGGCGTTCATCTTCTTGAGTGCTTCGGGCGACGGCGCCTTGATGCGCTGCGGCGCCGACGCCGGCACCGGCTTGATCGGCGCGCCGTCCTTGAGGTTGGCGGTGCCCTGGGTGATGACCTTCTCGCCCGGCGCGAGGCCCTGGGTGACGACCCAATAGGGCCCTTGCGTGCGGTCGGCGACGACGACCCGCTGGACCGCCTTGTTGCCGGGGCCGACGACCCACACCGACGCTTCGCCCAGCGGATCGCGGGTCACGCCGGCTTGCGGCACGAGGAAGGCGCTGGTGTCGACCGCCTGCGCGAAGCTCGCGGTGACGAACATGCCGGGCAGGAGCAAGGATTGTGGATTGGGAAAACGGGCGCGCAGGGTCACCGTGCCGGTCGCCGGGTCGACGATGACCTGGCTGAACTCGACGATCCCGGTGAACCCGTAAAAGCTGCCGTCGGGTAGCTTCAGCCGGACCTGCGCGGTTGTGGCGGTCGCGCCGCCCTGGGCGAGCGCGCCGCGCAGGGCGAGCAGGTCCGAGGCGGATTCCTGAATGTCCACGAACACTGGATCGAGCCGGGTGATAGTCGCCAGAGAATCGGCCTGGTTCTGCGTGACCAACGCGCCCTCGGTCACCGCCGACAGGCCGATGCGCCCGGTGATCGGGGCGGGGACGCGGGTGAAGCGCACGTTGATCTGGGCGCTGCGCAGCGCGGCGTTGTTCTGAGCGACCGACGCCTGCGCCGAGCGCGCCTGGGCGAGCGCGTCGGTATAATCCTGCTTGGACACCGCCTCCATCTCGGCCAGCGGCTTGTAGCGCGCGGCGCGGGTCTGCGCGGCCTGGGCGGTAGCCCTGGCGCTCTGCAGATTGGCCGAGGCCTGCGCCGCCGCCGCCTGATAGACGCTGGGATCGATCTGGTAGAGCGTTTGGCCCTGCTGGACGATCGAGCCTTCCTTGAACAGCCGCCGGAGGATCACGCCCGACACTTGCGGGCGGACCTCGGACACCTGATAGGCCGCGACCCGGCCGGGCAGCTCCTGTTCGATCGGCGCGCTGCCTTGCTGCACGATAACGTAGCCGACCGTGGTCGGCCCGCCGGCGCCACGGTCCTTGCCCGACTTGTCGTCACCATTGCCACAGCTTGCAAGCGACGCTGCGACAGCGAGTACCGCAATAGGTTTCAGGAAGTGGCGCAAGAGAGGCGTCGGCTCCGTTCGCTGATACAGTCCGTGGTTCGCCCCCGCCGGCTTGCGGCGCCCTTTGAGCATTTCATCTGCATTTGCAACCTGAGTATGAAAGCTGGATGACAGTGTCGGGCGGCGTTTCTACGAACGGGGTGGCATCCATCGACGAATGTCCGGTGCCCTCAACATTGCAAGTCGACAATTGTTTCGCGAAAACGAGGCCGGAATGATCAGCTCAAGCACTCTTTCGGACCGGCGCGGCCTGTGGGCCTTCATCTTCGGCGTGATCCTGGTCACGGCCGGGGTTCTGCTCCACGCGCCGATGTTCTGGATGGGTCGGATGACCCATTTCCAGCTCTCCGGAATGCCGATCGGCTGGGACATGATCGCCGGCATGGCCGCGATCGTCGGCGGCGTGGCGATTGCCGCTTACGGCCTGCTGCCGCGAAATGTCGCGGCGATCCGCGCCCACGCGCAGGACATCGTCGTCTCGCCGCCTGAAGATGCGCCCTTATCGAAGGCGCACTGGACGCTGATGGGCGTGCTGGTAATCGCTTTGATCATCGACATCATGAAGCCGGCGAGCCTCGGCTTCACCATCCCGGGCATGGTCAAGGAATATGGCGTGCCCAAGGCGAGTGCGTCGCTGGTGCCGTTTTTCGCGCTGACCGGGACGGTGGTCGGATCGATCGTGTGGGGCGTGATCGCCGATATTTACGGCCGCAAGGCCTCGATCCTGCTGTCGGCGGTGATGTTCGTCGGGACCTCGATCTGCGGCGCGATGCCGTCGCTCGCCTGGAACATCGGCATGTGCTTCATGATGGGCGCGGCGGCCGGCGGCATGCTCCCGGTAACTTACGCGCTGCTCGCCGAGATGATGCCGAGCAAGCATCGCGGCTGGGCGCTGGTGCTGGTCGGCGGCCTCGGCGCAGTCGGCGGCTATTTCGCCGCGAGTGGCTTGTCCGCGCTGCTGCAACCGACATTTGGCTGGCGGATCCTGTGGCTGCTCAACTTGCCGACCGGCTTGTCGCTGGTGCTGCTCGGGGCATTGATCCCCGAATCTGCCAAGTTCCTGCTGGCCCGGGGCCGCAGGGAAGAAGCGCGGCGGGTGATGGAGCGGTTCGGGTCGCAGGCCCGAACGGCGACGCATGCGGAGGAGGTCGCGCTTGCCCGAGGACCGTCGGTGGCGCTGACCGGCCGCGCCTTTTTCGGCAAGCTGGTCGCGCTCAGCCTGGCGGCGATTTGCTACGGGCTGATCAATTTCGGCCTGCTGCTCTGGCTGCCCGCCGATCTGGTTGCGCGCGGCTACAGCATGGAGGTGTCGAGCAAGCTGCTGGCCGAATCCGCGCTGATCGCCTTCCCGACGGTGTTCATCGTCGCCTATCTCTATAGCCGCTGGAGCACCAAATGGTGCGTCGTCGGATCGGTCGCGGTCTCGCTCGCCGGCCTCATCGGCGTGCTGTGGCTAGAGTTCACCGGGACCGGCAGCCCGGTGCTTCCGGTGGCGTTGCTGATCATCGGGACCAACGCGCTGATCGCGATGCTCCTGCCTTATGCTGCCGAGAGCTTCCCGTTGCGCATTCGCGGTCGGACGACGGGGACCGTCGCGGCGTGCACCAAGGCCGGCGGGATGTTCGCCCAGTTGCTTGCGATCCTGGCGCTGGTGCCGGCGCTCGACGTTGTTTCGCTGATCATCATCGTGCCGACGGTGGGCGCGCTGATTCTGGTCGCCTGGTTCGGCAAGGAAACCCGCGGACGCGACTTGCGCGACCTCGACCCGGGCGGCCGGACTTTCGCCGCGTCCGGCATCTGATCGTTCATCGCGCCGCCATGAAAACGGGCCTATATTAAGAGGTATGCGATCACTTCCCCTCGTTGTCGCATTCACACTTGCGGCGTGCGCGGGGCCGGTCGTCCCGCCCGGCGATGCTTCGGCCAGCGTCATCGGCGGCCGGACTGCGGGAACGCCGCGAAGCTGCATCTCGACCAGCACTAGCGAAGGGCTGCACGCGATCGATTCGGCGACGCTCGCCTACGGATCGGGCTCGACGATCTATCTCAACCGGTTGGGCTACACCTGCCCCGGTCTCAAGGATTTGAGCACGATCATCACTGAGGTTCACGGCGGCCAATATTGCCGCGGCGACCATTTTCGCGTGCTCGAACCAGGCGCGATCATCCCCGGGCCGAGCTGCAATCTTGGCGATTGGGTGCCCTACCGCCGCTGATCGGTTCGCCGGTGCGTGAGAAATTCGGCCTTTGCTTGCGCGCGGGCCGCCTCTAGCAACGCGAGCATGCGCGAAAAGGCCTCGACCCTGCTGATGTTCGGCGCGACCGGCGATCTCGCCCAGCGCATGCTCCTGCCGTCGCTGTTCGGGCTCGAGTCGGACGGGCTTCTGCCCGACGATTTACGGGTCATCGGCACGGCCCGGACCGAGCTCGACGATGCGGGCTTCAGGGAGCGGGCGCTCGCGGCGATCAAAGAGCATTTCCCGGAAAATGCGTTCGACGAGGCGATTGCCGAGGGCTTCCTCAAGCGGCTTCATTACGTTGCTCTCGACATCAACGACCCGGCGGGGTTTGAACGGCTCGCGAAAACGATTGGCGACCCTTGCGACGGCGTCGCGATCTTCCTGTCGACCGCCCCATCGCTGTTCAAGCCGACCATCGACGGGTTGGAAGGCGCTGGGCTGGCTTGTCCAACGGTCCGGATGGCGCTGGAAAAACCGCTCGGCAGCGATCTCGAATCGAGCCGCGAGATCAACGACGCGGTCGCTGGCGCTTTCCCGGAAGACCGGACGTTCCGCATCGACCATTATCTCGGCAAGGAAACAGTCCAGAACCTGCTCGCGCTGCGCTTTGCCAACGCGATGTTCGAGCCGCTGTGGAACAGCGCGCATATCGACCATGTCCAGATCACCGTCGCCGAGACCATCGGGGTCGAGGGGCGGGGCGATTATTACGACCAGGCCGGCGCGCTGCGCGACATGGTCCAGAACCACATGCTCCAACTGGTCGCGCTGGTCGCGATGGAGCCACCGTCCGACTTTGACGCGACCGCGGTGCGCGATGAAAAAGTGAAGGTGCTGCGCGCGCTGCGCCCAATCGCGACGGCCGATGTCGAAGCAAATACGGTGACCGGCCAATATGCGCGTGGCGCAATCGATGGCGAAGCCGTGTCCGGCTACGCCGAGGAGATTGGCCGCGCCAGCCAGACCGAGACGTTCGTCGCGCTGAAGGTGCATATCGACAATTGGCGATGGAAGGGCGTCCCCTTCTACCTCCGCACGGGCAAGTGCATGCCCGCGCGTGACACCGAGATTTTTATCCAGTTCAAGGACGTGCCGTTTTCGATTTTCGCGTCGCGCGGGGCGACAACCAAGCCGAACAAGCTGGTTATTGGCCTGCAGCCGGAAGAAACCATCAGCCTGTTCCTGATGTCCAAGACTCCCGGTCTCGATCGCGGCGGCGTGCGCCTGCGCGAAATCCCGCTCGATATCGGGCTGGCCAATGCATTCAGCGAATATCGCCGGCGGATCGCTTACGAGCGGCTGCTGCTCGATTTGATTGAGGGTGACCCGACCCTGTTCGTCCGCCGCGACGAGGTCGAGGCGCAATGGATCTGGATCGACCGGATCCGTGCCGCCTGGGCGGAAAAGGGGATTGCGCCGCGTGCTTATGCCGCCGGCACGTGGGGGCCATCGGCCGCGATCGCGCTGACCGAGCGCGACGGCATCAGCTGGCACGAGTAGGGCGGGCCATGGCGCTCCATCCCACCGTGTCGAAAGTCACCGACCGGATCATCGAGCGGTCGAAGGGGAGCCGGCGGCACTATCTCGCACTGATGGCCGAGCAGAAGGAGCGGGGGATCAGCCGGCCCCGCATGAGCTGCGGCAATTTCGCGCATGGATTTGCGGCATCGGGCGAGGACAAGGACGCGATCAGCCATTTGGCGGGGCCGAACATCGGCATCGTCACCTCCTACAACGACATGCTGTCGGCGCATCAGCCGTACGCGCGCTATCCCGAGCAGATCAAAATCTTCGCGCGCGAGGTTGGCGCGACCGCGCAGGTTGCGGGCGGCGTCCCGGCGATGTGCGACGGAGTTACGCAAGGCCAGGCGGGCATGGACCTGTCGCTGTTCAGCCGCGACGTGATCGCGCTGTCGACCGCGGTCGCGCTGAGCCACGGGATGTTCGACGCAATGGCCTTGCTCGGGATCTGCGACAAGATCGTGCCTGGGCTGGTGATCGGAGCGCTGCGCTTCGGCCATTTGCCGGCGCTGCTGATCCCCGGCGGGCCGATGCCGACGGGCCTCCCCAACAAGGAAAAGCAGCGGGTCCGTCAGCTGTTCGCCGAGGGCAAGGCGAGCAAGGCCGAACTGCTGAAGGCGGAGAGCGCGTCCTACCATGCTCCCGGAACCTGCACCTTTTACGGCACCGCCAATAGCAACCAGATGATGATGGAGCTGATGGGGCTGCATATCCCCAATGCCGCCTTCATCAATCCCGGGACGCCGCTGCGCCAGGCGCTGACCCGGGCGGCGGTGCACCGGCTGGCCGAACTCGGGCGGAGTGGCGAGCGGCCGTTGGCCCAGGTGGTCGACGAGAAAGCGATCGTGAACGCAATGGTCGGGCTGATCGCGACCGGCGGATCGACCAATCATTCGATCCACTTGCCGGCAATGGCGCGCGCCGCCGGGATCCGGATCGACTGGCAGGACTTCGACGATCTGTCGCACGCGGTGCCGCTGATCGCGCGGGTCTATCCCAACGGGTCGAAGGACGTGAACGACTTCCAGGATGCCGGTGGGATGGCGTTCGTGACCTATACGCTGGGCCGCGAAGGCCTGATTCATAGCGACACACTGACCGCGGGTGCGGAGACGATGGACGCGTGGATCGGCAATCCCGAATTGCACGGCGATGAACTCGTCTGGCGATCAACCGAGGAAAGCGCCGACGTGGACATGCTGCGTCCGGTCACCGATCCGTTCCGGCATGATGGCGGGATGCGGCTGCTGAAAGGCAACCTTGGGCGCGGGATCATCAAGACCAGCGCAGTCGACGAGGACCGCTGGCTGATCGAGGCGCCGGCGCGCTGTTTTGCCGACCAGAACGAAGTAATCGCGGCGTTCAAGGCGGGGGAGCTCGACCATGATGTCGCGGTGGTCGTGCGCTTCCAAGGGCCGCGCGCCAACGGCATGCCCGAACTGCACAAATTGACCCCGGCGCTCGGCGTGCTCCAGGATCGCGGATACCGCGTCGCGCTGATCACCGACGGGCGCATGTCGGGCGCGAGCGGCAAGGTGCCCGCCGCGATCCACATGTCGCCCGAGGCGCTGCCCGACGGGCCACTGGCGCGGGTCCGCGACGGCGACGTGATCCGGCTCGATGCTCACGAGGGGACGCTCGAAGCGGTCGGAGTCGATCTCGTCACCCGTCCGCCGGCCAATTCGCCGCCGCCGCCGGTCGGGACCGGACGCGAGCTGTTTGCAATGATGCGCGGCCAGGCCGACGAGGCCGAACTTGGCGCGTCGGCAATGCTTGCGGCGATGGGGGCGGAGTTGACGTGAGACAAATCGTCGCAGCCGATATCGGGGGCACCCACGCGCGCTTCGCTTTGGCCGAGATCGCCGACGGCGCGATTGTATCGCTGGGCGAGGCGATCACGCTCAAGACCGCCGACCATGCGAGCTTCCAGCTTGCGTGGCAGGAATTCGGGCGCCGCGCCGAGATCGAGCTGCCTGACGAACTGGCGATCGCCTTCGCCGGCCCGGTCGGCGGCGAGGTGTTGAAGCTGACCAACAATCCGTGGGTGATCCGGCCCTATCTGATGAAGGAGCGGCTGGGGGTCGAACGGTTCGTCATCGTCAACGACTTCGGTGCGGTCGGCCATGCCGTTGCGACGCTCGGCGACGAGCACTTCCAGCATTTGTGCGGGCCCGACCACGCGCTGCCCGATGAAGGCGTGATTTCGATCGTCGGCCCGGGCACCGGCCTCGGCGTGGCCGCCTTGCTCAAGCGGGCGGACGGGTACGACGTGATCGAGACCGAAGGCGGCCACATCGACTTCGCCCCGCTCGACGACCTCGAGGACAAGATCCTTAAGCAATTGCGCAAGAATTTTCGCCGGGTGTCGGTCGAGCGGGTGGCGGCGGGGCAGGGCCTGCGCAACATCTATGAGGCGCTCGGGGCGATGGAGAAGCGCGACCTGACTTTCCACGACGACAAGGATTTGTGGCCGGCGGCGCTCGAGGGCACCGACAGCCTTGCGACCGCGGCGCTCGACCGTTTGTGCCTGACCCTGGGCGCGGTTGCCGGCGACCTCGCGCTCGCCCAGGGCGCGGCGGCGGTAGTGATCGCCGGCGGGGTCGGGTTGCGCTTGGCCGACTATCTGCCGAAATCGGGTTTTGGCGGCCGCTTCATTGCTAAGGGAAGGTTCGAGCGGCGGATGGAGCATATGCCGGTGCGGCTGATCACTTATCCGCAACCTGGCCTGTACGGGGCTGCGGCCGCTTTCGCTCGGGAGTATCCATGACGATCGACGAGATCATGCGCGCGGCGCCGGTTATTCCGGTGCTGGTGCTCGACGGCAGCGTCGATGCGGTGGGGCTGGCGGAAACGCTGGTCGAGGCCGGGCTGCCGGTGATCGAGGTCACGTTGCGGACTGTCGGTGCGCTTGCGGCGATCACGGCGATGACACGCGTTCCAGGTGCGATCGTCGGCGCGGGGACGGTGCTCAATGAGGCCCAGCTGGGGCAGGCGATCGATGCCGGCAGCCGGTTCATCGTCTCGCCGGGGCTGACCGAGCCCTTGGCCAAAGCGGCGATTCAGTCCGGCATTCCCTATCTGCCCGGCATCGCGACCGCCGGCGACATCATGCGCGGGTTCGACCTCGGGCTAAACCGGTTCAAATTCTTCCCCGCCGAGGCCGCCGGCGGGATCGCCGCGCTCAAGGCATTGTGTGCCCCGTGCGCCGAGGCGCGTTTCTGCCCGACCGGCGGGATTCGCGCCGACACGGCGGCCGATTGGCTGGCGTTGCCGTCGGTCTTGTGCGTTGGGGGGAGCTGGATTGTGCAGCCGGGCGAGAGCGATCTCGCCGCGATTGCCGAACGGGGGCGCGCTGCGGCGGCGCTGGCGCGTTAGGCCAGCCTCCGCTTGATTGCGGGCACCGTGGCGCAGGCGGGGGTGCCATCCTTACCGGTGCCATCGACGGTAATTTCCACGACGCCCTGACCCGCCGCCGCGCGGTCGAGCAAGGCCTGGTTAAGATCGTGGATGTCGATCTTCATCCGCCGCGACCATGGTGACGAAAAGTCGCCGGCGGATTGGCCGATGCGGATGTAGACGAACCGCCGTTCGGGGCCTTCGCGGCGGACCTGCTCGCCAAAGAATTTCGGCCCCGGCGCAAGGCGGATCGGGACGTCGAAACTGAGCGCTTCCCCGACGGCTGCGCGCTTCGGGTCGAGCGGATGTCCATCCTTCGTTTGCAGGCTGTGGAGCACTCCCGCGACCGGATTTTCAATCACGATCCGCAGCGGAATTTCGACCTGGTCGGCTGTGGCCATGGTTCGAACCTAGCCCGGTTCCCCGACCGGCAAAAGATGTTAAGCCGCGCGTCCGATCGCCCGGAGGACCCATGGACCAACCCGTCAGAAAAGTGACCATCGTCGGTGGCGGCACCGCCGGCTGGATGACCGCCGCGGTCCTGTCGCAATGGCTGAGCAAGGTCGAGGTCACGCTGATCGAGTCGGACGAGATCGGGATCATCGGGGTCGGCGAAGCGACCATCCCGCACATCCGCAACTATCTCGCGCTGGCCAACGTCGACCCGCTGCAGATGATCGCCGCGACCAAGGCAACGTTCAAGCTTGGCATCGAGTTCGTCGATTGGGGCGCACCTGGTGAAAGCTACGTCCACGGGTTTGGCAAAATCGGCCGCGACATGCTGTGGCTGCATCCCCACCAATTGTGGCTGGCGGCGCGCGAACGGGCGCCCGATGCGGTCGGGCATTTCGACCGCTACGCGCTCAATTGCGTTGCCTCGCTGAAAAACCGCTTCGCGTTTCCCGATCCGAGCAACCGCAACTCACCCTTGGCCGACATCGATTATGCCTATCACTTCGATGCGTCGCTGCTGGCGCGGTTCCTGCGGTCCGAAAGCGAAGCGCGGGGGGTCACGCGGGTCGAAGGCAAGATCGTCGAAGTCGGCCAGAATCCCGAGACGGGGTTTGTCGAGCGCGTGCGCCTCAACGACGGGCGCGAGGTCGAGGGCGAATTGTTCATCGATTGCTCGGGGATGCGGGCGCTCTTGATCGGCGATACGCTCGGCAATGGCTACGAGGACTGGAACCAGTGGCTGCTGTGCGACCGCGCGCAGGCAGTGCCGTGCGCGAGCGTCCAACCAGTAACGCCGTACACCCGCTCAACCGCGCGCACGGCCGGCTGGCAGTGGCGCATTCCGCTGCAGCACCGGATCGGCAACGGCTACGTCTATGCGTCGAACCTGATCAGCGACGAGGAGGCCGCCAAAACCCTGCTCGCGAACCTCGACGGCGAAGCGATGGCCGATCCGCGGCCGGTGCACTTCCGGCCCGGGCGGCGGCTGAAAGCGTGGGACAAGAATGTGATCGCGCTCGGGCTGTCGTCGGGCTTTCTCGAGCCGCTCGAATCGACCAGCATTCATCTGATCCAGACCGGTATTCACCGGCTGCTGGCGATGTTCCCGTCGGCCGGCTTCGATCAGGCGGACATCGACGAATATAACCGCCAGTCGCAATTTGAATATGAGGATGTGCGCGACTTCATCATCGCCCATTACAAGGTGACGCGGCGCTCCGGCGATCCATTCTGGGATCATGTGCGCGCGATGGACGTGCCCGACAGCCTGACCGAACGGCTCGAGTTGTTCCGCTCATCGGGGCGGTTCTTCAAGCATGGCGCGGCCGAATTATTCGCCGAGGAAAGCTGGGTCCAGGTGTTGCTCGGGCAAGGGTTTGCGATGACCCCGGACCCGGTTACGCGGTTTGTCGAAACAGAGGAGCTGGTCGGGTTCCTGAACGACCTTGCCGAAGTGATCGACGACGTTTCGGACAAGATGCCCGATCACGGCGAGTTCGTTGCGCGTTTGCCGGCGAGCAGCGCGCCGCAGCAGGCGGCGCAACCGCCAAGCGTCAACTTCGCAATCAAGTATGAGCGCATCACACACTGACGGCTGATTCAACGCGTGGCACAAAGGTCACAGCGGGCGAAGCTTTCCTGAACGCCAGATTGACATAATGCACGGGAAGGTCTTTCGTCCGCGACGGAGAGAAGTCGGTTACGTGACAATGTAACCGGTTACATATTGCCGCAGGAGAGGGGCCAGTGAGCATGACGAACAACAAGCGCAGGCTTGCGTCCGGAATTTCGACCGTCGCGATCGCGGTCTCGATGTGCCTTGCAACGCCCGCGCAGGCGCAGACGACGTCGACCGTGCGCGGCCATGTTGATGGTGCCGCCGCTGGGTCAATAGTCACACTTACCGACCTGAACACCAATCGCAGTGATACTGTGAAGGTCGACGCGCAGGGAAATTACATCATCGTTGGCCTGCCGCCGAGCACATATCGCGTGCAGTCGGGTGGTCTTTCGCAGACCGTTGTGGTGCCGTTAGGGCAGGCGGTTACGGTGGATCTAGCGGCCGCGGCGCCGTCCGCCCCAAGTGGCGGTCCCGCCATCGTTGTAGTTGGAGCCCGGACGAAGGACGTCAAAACTCCCGCCACAACGACCAACGTTTCCAGGTTTCAGATCGAGAACCTGCCGAACGGTGATCGCAACTTCCTGAATTTCGCAGCGCTTGCGCCGGGCGTCACCGTGTCGCCACCGACGTTGGGCGGTAGGGCGCGCCAGGTCCAGGCTGGCGCGATCAATTCGGACAACACGAATACGTTTATCGACGGCATCAGCATCAAGAATTTGGTCAACCACGGCGGCACCATCGGCCAGAATTATTCGTCCGGTAACCCTTTCCCGGCGTCCGCCGTCGATCAGTTTGATGTCCAGACGCAGAATTTCAAAGCCGAGTTCGAACAGGCCGGCTCGGCCGTCATTTCGTCGGTTACGAAGACCGGTGGCAATGCATTCCACGGCGAGTTGTTTGGGGAATGGCAACCCAAGGCATTCATCAGCCGGAACTTCGATGACCGGCCGGGCCATCGGAACAATTCGACCAAGCCCTACGCGCCCAAGCCTGACTTTCAGACGAAGTTCTTTGGCGGCAATATCGGCGGCCCGATCATCAAGGACAAGTTGACCTTTTTCTTCGATTTCGAAGGCACGGACAAGACGTTCGCGTCGAGTGACATCAATGTCTACAATGGCAACTTTGCCGGTCTTCCGCCGGCTGCCGCGGCTTATGCGCAGTCGGCTAGGGATCAATATAATGGGAGCTTCCCCGCGACCTTCAAGGAGCAATTGTACTTCGGGAAGCTAACCTATTTCGCGACACCTAACGATACGATCCACCTTAGCGCCTTCGTACGTCACGAATCGAATCTGCAGATCAATGGCGGTATAACGACTGTCGAAGCGTCGACCAGGAATCGAAATAACGAAAACCGTTATCAGCTCATTTGGAACCATCGCGCTTCAAACTGGCTAAACGAGTTCACCATTGCGCGCGACGTAGCCGCCAACGGTTCGATCCCAAATACCCCAGGTTCATCCAGCATCGTTACCTTTACGGCGCCCCAGGCTGCTCCTGACCCCGACCCCAACATCGGCTGTATTGTCGTACCTGGATCTAATCCGGTAACCTACACTTGTCCGAATATCGGCAATAACCGGGTCCTTGCCCTTGGCGGTACGAACTTCTCCCAGGACGACCACCAGTACCAAACCCTGATCAAGGACAACGTGACCTTATATGGAGGTCCGCATACAATAAAATTTGGCGCCAAGATAAACTTCACCAAGTTGCAACGCCTCGAAGACAATAATAGCAGCGGGACGTATTTCTTCGATGCCGTAGGCTTTACTGGGCTGGGTTCCGAGGCGCCCTATGCGGCAACCATCAACACCGCAGACGTTCGACCGGTAACTGCCAAGAATACCGAGATCGGCCTGTTCGTGCAGGACGACTGGCGGCCGGACGACCATTGGCAGATCAGCGCCGGCTTGCGTTGGGACTATGAGTCGAATGCGAGGAACGAGAAATTCGTCACGCCGCCAGACGTCGCTGCTGCATTGAGAGCCTATCCGGGATGGCCTGCGGCCGGCATCGACCCTGAAGACTATATCTCTAACGGCCACAATCGTAAGCATTTCTTCGGCGCGTTTCAGCCGCGGCTCGGCATCTCGTACGATGTGAAGGGCGATCGGGATCTCGTTTTGATCGCGGGCGCTGGCCGCTATTACGACCGTTCGTTGTTCATCGACTCCGCACTCGAGACGATCAAAGATTATTACGAATCCGTCGCGACGATACGGACGTGCGCGATCGCCCCGAATGATCCAAACTGCGTGGCGGTTCTGCCGACCGACCCCGACCAGTTGCGCGCGCTCGGCGCAATCCAGGGAGGCGAGGTTCACCTGCTCAATAACAAGACCAAGGTGCCTTATTCCGACCAGGTGAATGCCGGTGTCCGCAAGCGGTTCGGCAAGATCAATACCGGTGTGACCTTCGCCTACATTCGGTCGCACAACATTTTTCAGGAGGTCGTCGGTAACCGGTTCCCCGATGGCAGTTACGGTGCCGACCAGATCTTCGTCTTCAACGGGGTGCCGTATTCGCGGGGCATCTTCTACGGCGGTTCCGCGATTGGCGGCGCGCCGTTGCCCGGTCACGGCAGCATTTTCATCGGTAACAGCGATGGCAAGGCGAGTTACACCGCTTTGTATTTCACCGCCGACAAGCCTTACACCGAGGATAGCGGCTGGGGCTTCAGCACTGCGCTGACTCTTTCTCGCGCTAAGTCGAACGACACCAGGAATACGAATTCGATTGGCGACCCGTTCAACTTCGACGCGCCGACCATCGGCGAGCAGGGTTGGGGTCCGGTTATCGGCATGGAAAAATGGCGCTTCGTCGGGTCGGGCACCGTCCGCATTCCGTTCGTCGATGTGAGGCTGTCCTCAATCGTCACTTTGTCCCAGGGCCCATCCTATGGCGGCGTGCTGTGCAATGTGCCGCTGACGGCGGGCGGCACCGATTGCTACACGACGAACTTCGGCATCTATCGGCCGCACGGCATCGGCTACAAGAACGTCGATCTCAACCTGTCGAAGACGTTCAAGACGCCGTGGAGCCAGGATCAGGAAGTGACCGTCTATTTCCAGGCGCTCAATGTGTTCGATTGGGTGAACCGCAACTATTCGATGTGGACCGGCGGGTTCCAGGCTATTGGCGGCCCCGGCCCGTCGCACGATCACGATGCGGGCTCGGTCGCCAGCCAAGGTCGCAACTTCAAAGCCGGAGTCAGGTTCAAGTTCTAGGTCCGGCGTGCCGGATCGGGAGGGGGATGGTAACGTCCCCCTCCTTTTCGTTTCAGGGTGAGTCGTGAAACCTGAGCTTCGGCACGTCGGCGAAAGTCGCACACCGGTTGTCGTCATCGACGATTTCAGCGGCTCGCTCGAACGCATTCTCGAAACTGCGGACGCGCTCGCCCCGTACCCCCGCCACACCAATTACTACCCCGGCCTTAGACGCATCTTCACGGCCGCTGACACGGCCGCGAACGCCTATGTCGACGAGACTTGCGAGCGCGCCGCGCAGTTCATCGCCGGCGCATTCGACATCGACTCCTTCGATCTCCTCGAAGCCAGCTTCTCGATGGTGACTCTGAAACCGACGGAGCTGACGCCGCCGCAGCGAGCGCCGCATTTCGACACGACCAACCAGAAGGATCTGGCTTTGCTGCATTACCTTCGCGCGCCGGCCAATGCGGGGACGGCTTTTTTCCGCCAGCGCACAACGGGTATCGAGCGAGTGACCGATTTGAATGTCTCGGTCTACGTCCCGGTCGCGGAGGTTCAGACGGCGCAGCTGCCCGCGGACTCGGGCTACTTCGACGGCTCGGATGAATTTTTCGAGCAGATTGGCGCCGTCGAGGCCGTCCCCGACCGGATGGTCATCTTTCAAGGCAGCCTGCTTCATTCGGGGATCATTCCGCCGGACATGCCGCTGACCGCCGACCCGCGTCAGGGTCGGTTGACCGCCAACATCTTCGTGCGCGGTCATTGAGCGGGATGCGCAATGCGGTGTTGATCCTAGCGGCATTGCTCGCGGCGGCGCCCGCCGCGGCTGAGAAGCGGACCTATATCAACCCGCTCGACTTGGATTACCGCTACAATTGGGAACAGACCAACGACGGCATCAGCTATCGCACCGGCGCCGACCCGGCGATCGTCCGGCACAAGGGCGCTTATTATCTCTTCCAGACACTGGCCGACGGTTATTGGCGCTCGACCGACTTGATCGACTGGACGTTCATCACGCCGAGCATGTGGCCGGCCGACGGGGTCGTGGCGCCGGCCGCGATTTCCGACGGCGACCGGCTGATCCTGTGGCCGTCGATGAACCGGCCGGGGCCGATTTACGTGACCACCGATCCGGCGAGCGGCAAGCTCGATTATCTGGTCCGGCGCACGCCGCCGCTGCCCGGCATGGTCGACAAACCGCCCGAGGATATGAAGCCCGATGAAGTGCCGCCGGGGCCGTGGGATCCGGGCCTGCTCAAGGATGATGACGGCCGCTGGTATCTCTATTGGGACAGCAGCAACGT
>Ga0163163_10002277_pt1 | contig 16189 bp, 14 predicted proteins | sample S65metaG_FD_119766 | JGI IMG/M metagenome (GOLD analysis project Ga0163163, IMG submission 119766) | Switchgrass rhizosphere microbial communities from Kellogg Biological Station, Michigan, USA - S6-5 metaG | ecosystem: Host-associated > Plants > Roots > Rhizosphere > Soil | place: USA... | reverse complement strand
GAGAGGTGTTAGCTATGAAATTTCCGGGTGGCTTCAATATTCAACAGATGATGAAGCAGGCGCAGGTCATGCAGGAAAAGATGCAAAAGGAAATGGAAGAACTGCGCGTGGATGCTTCGGCCGGAGGCGGTGTAGTTACGGTTGAGATGAAGGGCAATCACGAGATAGTCGCACTAAAGATTGATCCGGAAGCTGTTAAAGACGGCGACACAGAAATGCTTCAGGACATGATCCTCGCGGCGATCAACGAAGCCAACCGTAAAGTTGATGAAGCAATGAAAGGTAAGCTTGGTGGAATGTTACCGCCGGGGCTGGGTGGCTTGTTTGGTTAGTCTTGACGGTCTTAGGTCTTTGGTCTTGGGCCTTTGAACTCTTGAGAAACTCAAATGTAACAAGACCAAAGGCTCAAAACCAAAGACCACATGCTTGAATACGCTGAACCCGTCACAAAACTGATCGACGAACTGAAACGATTGCCCAGCATCGGGCACAAGTCCGCTCAGCGTTTGGCGTTTCACATCATGCGTACTTCCGATGTGGATCTCGAGCGACTCATTACTGCGATCAGGGATGTAAAGCAGCGCATCATCCTTTGCTCCATTTGCAACAACCTCACCGAAGTTGATCCATGCCGCTTTTGTTCATCACCATCGCGCGATCATTCAGTCATTTGCGTCGTGGAGGAACCTCACAGCTTAGTGGCCGTTGAAAAGACCCGCAGTTTTAAGGGTGTGTACCACGTACTTCACGGGAGTCTCTCGCCAGTCAGACACATTGGCCCAAGCGAGTTACACCTGGCGAATTTGTTGCCGAGACTGAAGCCGGAGAACAACGAGGGAGTTGGCGTTAGTGAAGTGATTCTCGCGACCAACCCGACAACGGAAGGCGAAGCCACTGCAAACTACATCAGTCGTTTACTGAAGCCACTCGGATTGAGGGTCACTCGAATTGCGATGGGAATGCCGGTCGGTAGTGACCTGGAATATGTGGATGAGGTTACGATGGATAAAGCGCTTGCTAACCGGCATGAGATCTAATGTCGAACGAAAAGCCCTATTTATCATTGAGCATTTGACATTTTCCATTTGTCATTTTGGGGACCGCCTTTGGATTTAGGTCCTTGGTCTTAGAAGCTCTAGTGATTCAAACTTCGCTAAAACCCAAGACCCAAGATCGAAGACCAAAGGCCGTCATAGCAAATGACAAATGAAAAATGTCAAATTAGCAATGACAAATAAATCTTTTGCTAGAATCGAACCTGCTCTTCCGGGACGCCACTCTTACACTCTTTACAATCTCCGCTGTCATACATACGAGCGTCAAATTCAACCAGTGACTTAATGGGGACGCCTTCAACTTCACTCGGCGCTGCAGAGAAACGCACAATGGCGCCGCAGCCGATGATTCTCCCTCCCAACGACTTCACAAGTTCCACCGTCTCTTCGATTGCGTTTCCGCTGCGAATGATGTCGTCGACGATAATGCATGGATGCACTTCACCCTGGTTCACATATTGTCGAAACATCCTTTCGCCGTGTTCTTGTTCCGCCCAGTAGATCTGTTCAGCGTTGAGCGCGTCACGCACACCAAAAGCTACCGGGATTCCTCCGGAGCTCGGGCTAATCACTGCAACTTTAGGCAGCCGACTCGAAATGTCTTTTTCAAGTCGAAACTTCCTACTCAGCGCGACGGCAAGCACACGTGCAGTGTCGTAGTAACGAAACGCCAATGGCATTTGAAAATAATGCGGCGAATGTTTTCCGTTGGGATAAACGAAATGACCTTCGCGAAAAGCTCCGGTGCGTTGCAGGATCTGCATTACCTTATCTTGTGATGGGATCAGCTCGACCATGGGAAATCTCCCCTATCGCAGAATTAGACGAAGAAAGGTTGTTTGAACTTTGTGCTTGGTACTTTGTACTGTGTCTTCGAGCCGGTGGTATCGTTTGAACTAAACAAAGTACAAAGAACAAAGCTCAAAATTCGCGGAGCCCAGCATACATCAAACCCCACGTTTTTCTACAGCGCGTTCAATTAGTGATTTCTGATCTTTCGGCAAGCCAGGAGGCAAGCTGTCGCTAGAAAACCAGACAGCACTTTCCACTTCGATACTTTGCAGAGAAGGTTCGTTTCTTGTCGTAGCGCTAAAGATTATTTCGATCTGTCTTGGTCGCATGAACGATCGCGCCCAGAAGATTTCGACCTGATCGAGTTCCAGTGCAATTTCTTCCCGAAGTTCGCGTTGTAACCCCTCGAGTGGTTGTTCGTCTGCTTTGAGAAAGCCGCCAGGTAGTCCCCAACCACTGCCGGGTCGAAAGCGATGCTTTAGCAGAAGAACTTTTCCTTCCTTGTTAAAGATCACAGCCGCTGAAGTCACGGTGAATTTTGTATTCGTGAGCCTAATCGTCAAGCGCCTCAAGCCTGTGGGCAGTCGGCGCCATACTCCAGCCATAAAGTTCTTTAGCATTGGAGGGCGAGGATAGCATGCGTAAGGATGAGCTTTGCTCCTGGTGTCTGTACTTTGGTTTAGAGAGCCGTCAAATCAAAATGTGCATTGACGTTCAATCAGTGCTGTCGTTAAGATTCGGTCAACAGCACGCGCACGCACTTTTTTCGAACCATCCAATCGAATATGGCAGCACCTGATATCACATCGACAAATCAGAACTCCCCGGTAACCGCCCCGGCGCCCGTTCCCAAACGGATCGTCAACGCACAGACCGTGTGTAACGAAAGAAATGAGAAGGGGAAGCTCTGCAACGGTCACTTGAAGCAACTGCGCACAGCAGGCGAGGCTGCGGAGGTTCATCTACGTGGCGATGATGTTCTCTTCAAATGTCAGACGTGCGGAACGCTCTACATGGGACCGCCATTGGGACACGTTCGAGATCCTCAGAAGCAGACCCGGTTTGTAGAAGCTGAGTTGACGGCATTACTCCAGGCGGCTGGTGGAACGCTTCCGGTCATCAAGAAAGACGAGCGTGGTGTGTTCATCATGGAGGAGACTGCGGCTCCTGATCATGGCCATGCGGCGAAACCCGCAGCTCCGGCAAAAACAACAGCAGCGGCAACCGCCAAACCTGCTGCGGCTGTACCGAAGCCAACTGCCAAACCGTCCAGTGGACATACTGGTGCAAACCCAAATCGCGGGTTATTCAAACGTTCGACCTATGCTGGATACAAAGACATTGGGCCCGTTGCGGGAGAAACGTTTGAGCAAAAGGTTGCTCGTCTGAAGCAATTGGCTGCGGCAGCTAAACAGCGCGCCGAAGAGGGTGGTGGGGAACACGAAGCGTCGGCTGAAGTCGAGACTCCCGCCGCTCAAGTTGCCGAGGCCGAACACTCGACCGAGGCGACACCAGCTACAGCAGCGCCAACTACCACTGCAGCGCCGTCACACAAAGCAACTGGCAATGCTGATCGCAGCTTGATGAAGCGTAGTACCTATTGCGGAGTCGTTGACACTGGGCCAGTAGCCGGTGAGACGTTCGAGCAAAAGGTAGCGCGACTCGCAAAGGTTTCTGCTGCCGCGAAACAACGCGCAGAAGGTGGGTGACGGTTCTTACCGCGAAGCCGTTGCGACCCAAAGCCCGAGGTTGCCTCAACCCTGGGAATATCCGCAAACGAATGTTTCAACCGCAACGCGGTTGCGGCGGCCGGGTACCTCAATCCCAAATATACCGTTCATCCCATTCCACCGAATGCTTCCGTAAAAATTTACGCACCTCGTCCTGGTATCCCATTCTTCGATGGTGTTGTTTCTGGTTCTCGATATAACGCTTGACTTGTTCGAGATTGGACGCGCTCACTGAGAAGTCAGCATAACCACCCTGCCATTGAAAGTGTCGAAGCCCACCCTCGGTTTTTAGCCAAATGTTCGAAACTCGTTTGAGTTCTTTGATCCACTCGGCTTGTGTAAATCGTTCGTCCGAATCGCGAAAGGATGTGTACGTGATCTTCAACGCCACCGACTCTTATTGTCGGGCAATCGAGGCGCTTTGACACTTCGCCCAGTTAGGCGTGAAGGTCTTGCTGTAACTTTGCGTCGCGCAAATAGGGAAAGCGTTCTTTCGTTGAAAAGATGAGGTGAATGTAAACAGCAGAGAGTGATTGAGGCATGAGGTTTCCTCCATTTAGTGAGTTTTGTTTTTTGACGTATGGTTCCGGAGACGGTGCAGTTTGAGTTGTGAGGTCCTCCTTGTCCGCAACCGCGTTGCGGTTGGATTCTTTATGTTGAGCTCACCCAGGGTTGAGGCAACCCTGGGCTTTGGGTCGTAACCGCTTCGCGGTATTGAGCTCGAGATTCAGCGTTGGGTGTGTTACTCGAACCGCTCGGTAACTACCAACCCCTCTTTCGCTACTTTCCAATCCATCACTTCAACGCCTTCTTCCGACGCCAACGCTTGCTCAACTTCGGAGCGTCTTCCCGGAGTGCAGAGAAATGCAATGCAGCCGCCGCCACCGGCGCCGCAAACCTTCGCTGCTTCTGCGCCGTTCGCCAGCGCCTTATCAACCAACAGATCCATCTGAGGCGTGGTAATCGTTGGTGCCAGTCGGCGTCGATTGGGATATGCCTTCTGCATTATTTCCGACACGCGTCCCCAATCGTTTGCAAGCAATGCTTCGCGCATGTTTCGTGCTGAATCGCGAATCCCTTCAAACAGCTCAAACAACTCAGGGTCGCCATCGATGTGACGTTTGAAGATCTCCCAATTGTTAATTCCCGACATTCGCGGCTCGCCTGTGTAGCAAATCGCGATACGCTTTTCCAACTCGTTGATGTCTACGTCCAACGCTTCTCGTTCCATTCCATCTGGTCGAAAATGAATCGACGAAACCGATCCGTAAAGCGGTGGATAGTAGTCCTGGAAGCCCGCTGGTACGCGAATAACGGTTGACTCAACGTTTGCTGCGATTGTCACGAACTGTCTTTCGTCGTAACGATTCTCCACCAATCGATTTAGCGCGCCAATACACGCGATGGCGAGCGCGGACGATCCCCCTAACCCTGCGCCGGCAGGTGCGGCGCTCTCTGCGATCAGGTGAAAACCGGTTGTTGGCTTAAAGAAGTGAACAAGTTTTGAGATGAGTTCGAGTCGCTCTTCCTGTAACAGATCTTCGAGTGCTGACAGATCGGTTTCGAAGGAAACTTTGCGATCACGTGACTCAAGGACGATTCGTCCATCGTCGCGGGTTTCAATACGACAACGTGCGTGGAGCGAAATAGCAAAGTTGACCGTCGTGGCGCCCGGATGAAAAAGATAAAGAGGCCAGATATCGATTGTGCCGCCAGCGAGGTCGACACGTGGGGGTGCTGAAGATTCTATGATCATTGCGGTAGTGCGTTAAAAATAGCAGTCCTTACTATTCTGAATTTTGTACTTGGTTCTTGGTACTTTGTTCGTTCTCAAACGTACTACAAAGTACCAAGAACAAAGCACAAAGCTCAAAGCTCAGTCGCCGCCATCGCTATCGCGTTTGCCGACCGCGTGCTTTTTATGATCACCTCGTCGTTGAGGTTTGAAGGGAATGTGTTCCTGAAATTCCTGCCGCAGATCCTGAAACTTTTCACTCGCCGCGTGCTCAAATTCCTGTAGCCGTTCCGGGTTCGCTTGTTCAACTTTCTTCGACAGCCAGAAGCGTTCAGTCAGATAAAAAGTGACTATTCCTACTATCACAATAACCAGGAGAACTTTGCCAAGCCGTTGGAAGTCACCAATCAATCCCATCACGGCACCGCTAAAAAAGTAACCCGCCCCTGAAAGAATAAAGACCCAAAGAAAGCAACTACCAAGCGACACCAGCAGGAACCTTAGGTATGGCATTCGACCAACGCCGTAGAAAACGCAGGACGCCCAACGCAGACCGTAGATGTATTTCGAAAGGAAAATAGAAAGAGGGCCAAACTTGTTCGTCAGTCGTTCAAGGCGTGGTTGGGCTGCGCGATAAAACCGAAACTCACGAACAGTTTCACAAAACCCACGCCCGGCAAAGTAGGCGAGATTGTCGCTGACACAGCCTCCGAGCGTTCCCCACACCAGAACTCGAGCAAAACTGTACTCGTCGAAGAAATTACTGTGAGCCATCACTCCCGCCAATAAGAGAGTGATATCACCCTCCACCATGACGAGAATAAAGACTGCGTAAAGGCCGTATTGACGAATCAGTTCGTAAAGAAGATCAAGACTATGCATTAAATGTCTGACGAAGAAAGTGAGTCTGTCAGTTTCTCGGCGGCTGACAGCATAAACTGGAGGGCTCTCTGTTGACTACTGGTGGCCTTCTTCAATTGGAGGAGGCTTGACGACAAGCACCGGACACGCTGCGTGCCGGACAACAGCCTCGGCGGTTGAGCCAAACAGAATACGTCCTAAACCCGTTCGGCCATGGGACGCAATCACTATGAGATCAACAGCGCGTTCCTTGGCAACTCTAACTATTTCCGAGGCAGCTTCGCCGTGGGCAACCACCTCCTCAACATTCAAGCCTGAGCATTCATCGCACTCGGCAAGTTTTGGTAGCTCACGTTCGGCGGAGTCTTCCATTTGTTCGGCGATGTCTGCGATGGGCATAGGTTCGGTCATACCTGAATACCCGACGGTGGGAACTATGGGTTCAATCACATTGAGGCAGATGATTGAAGCCTTAAAGGTACGAGCCAACGAAGCGGCGTAGGAAAGCGCATAGTTTCCGCATTCGCTGAAATCGGTTGGCAGAAGGATGGAACGAATATTCATGGCAACGTCGATCTTGGTTTTTTGAACTTTGTTCTTCGTTCGACACTGACACCACAGCGAATCCGCGGACAACTGGAGGTCCAAGCACAAAGCACCAAGCACAAAGTTCAGGTTACGCTCGATTCTACTCTCAGAAACACTCGTTTGACAGCCTCTGAACCCTCGTCTATGCTTCGCTCAAGCACGTCTTACCTTTCAAGACCAAACGATTTCAATGAGTCAAACACGTATCTTAATCGGTATGCATGTATCGGGGGCCAAGCTTCAGGCAGCTTTGGTCGATACCTCCGGCAACGTGTCGGAGAGGGTTGAAACGGAAATATCGCCGCAGAATATGATTGAGCAGGCAGCGGATGTTGCCCGAGGTCTGGTTGCTAAAAGTGGAAATGTTTCGGCGTTGGGTTTTGCAATTCCTGGTTTAGTCAATCGTCAAACGGACGTGGTTATGATTTCGCCAGCTGTGCCTTCCATGATTCGTGAAGGTCTTCATGCCGAGTTGATTAGAGCGACGGGTTTGCGAGTTGAAATTGAGAACGATGCCAATGCAGCTGCCTATGGCGAGTTCAAAGTTGGTGCCGGACAAGGTAGTCGCGACATCTTTTACATGATGATCGGTAACGGCATCGGCGGCGCCATCATTCTGGACGGAAAACTTTGGACAGGTTCTTCGGGTTTCGCCGGCGAGGTGGGACACATCACGATTGATACCGAAGGCATCGAATGCGTCTGTGGAAACACGGGCTGTCTCGAGACAGTCGCATCTGCCCCAAGCATCGTGCGACGCGCGCGTGAACGATTGCATCGCGATGCTACCTCCTCACTTTCCCGATTAGGTCTAAACAAGGATTTCACTGCGGATGACGTTGCTCACGAGGCCAACGAAGGTGACGATTTCGCTCTCATGATGATTGAACGAACTGGAAAGTACATTGGCACCGGTGTCGCAAGCGTTATTAATCTCCTCAATATCGAACGCATAATCCTGGGCGGTGGCGTGATGAATGCGGGGCAGTTGATCCTCAACCCAATCATCCAGGAAGCAAAACGCCGGGCTTTCCAACCTTGTTTTGAAGCTACTCAAATCGTTGCGGGTAAGCTCGGTCGCGACGCGATCACGATTGGCGCCGCAATGCTCGCCCACGATGCCGGCTCAAACTAGCCCCGGTTAACTTCTTTAGAAAATTTTCATTCCGAGCTAAAAGGTCGTGGTGATCATGACAGATCTGCTCTTAATTTTACGCCGAACACAACTTTGTGAATTGTTGCGCAATTTGAAAATCTTGGCGCATTTGGTAAAGTACCCCGCACTAGGAATAACTCAGACGTTTCAGTAGGTTTCACGGGTCGCTGTGTCTGCTCTACCATATTCACACCTGCCCAAGTTCGATTTTTTGCGCTCAGCCCCATATCTGTAGTTTGAATCTCGCTCGTAGTATTAGAGCTCACGATTAATCCTGCGGCCGATGCCACAGATTTTTCATCATAGTACTAACGCGCTCGCGAAAATCACCATCTACGGTGCGCTGTTCATCGTGGTTGCTGCTCTGTGGGCAACCGTTCAGCTTAATCGTTCCGCTTGGAACACGGGCCAGTGGCTCGAACGACAGCAACCCGTGCAGTTCAGCCACAAACATCATGTTGGCGATGACGGCATCGATTGTCGTTACTGCCATACATCTGTTGAAACCGCGGCCTCGGCCGGAATGCCGTCGACTTCGACGTGCATGAATTGTCATAAACAGATTTGGGCGGATAGTCCCTACCTCGAACCGGTGCGAGCGAGTTTTCGCACTGGCAAGCCAATCGAATGGATTCGTGTTCACGACCTTCCTGATTACGCCTACTTCAATCACAGCATTCATGTGAATAAGGGCGTCGGCTGTTCGACGTGCCACGGCAGGGTCGACGAGATGCCGATTGCTTATCAGGCATCGTCGTTACAGATGGAGTGGTGTCTCGAGTGCCACCGCGCTCCGGAGAGATTCCTGCGGAAGAAGGAAGATGTTTTTAACATGGCATATCCGCATCCGGAGAATAAAACGGCGAGTGAAATTGAATTCGGAAAAACCCTGGTTGCTAAGTATCGAATTCAAGGACCTCAAATTCTGACAAGTTGTTCTACATGTCATCGATAGAGATAGAAGTTGGAAATGAGCGACAACGATCGGCATATTAATTTCAAATTGATGCGGGACCACATCCTCGCCATTCAAGATGGCAAGGACACTCGTGCCGGCAAACAATACTGGCGCAGTCTTGAAGAGCTCGCCGATAGTCCAGCGTTCCAGGAGTTTGTGTCGCGCGAGTATCCGCAACAGGCGGAGGAGTGGAACGATCCGATTGAACGTCGCACATTCATCAAACTAATGGGCGCATCACTCGCCCTTGCAGGATTGAGTGGCTGTGTCTTCCAGCCCCCTGAAAAGATTGTTCCTTACGTCAAGCAGCCTGAAGAAGAAGTACCTGGCAAGGCTTTGTTCTTCGCGACAGCAGCTCCGTTGTTAGGTGCGGCTACGCCAGTGTTGGTGAGAAGTAACGAAGGTCGCCCAACAAAGATCGAAGGTAATCCCGACCATCCGAACAATCGGCCCGGCGACTTTCCGGTGGACGATCCTGCTCGTGACCCGCGCGGCTCCAGTGCGACTGACATTTTCACGCAGGCTTCAATACTCAGCCTTTACGATCCCGATCGTTCCGACTCGCTTACGTTTCGGGAAGACATTCGCACCTGGACTTCGTTTGTAGGTGAAATGCGCACTGTGTTGGATGAGCAGCGTCCAAAGCAGGGCGCCGGTATTCGCTTCCTGACGGAAACGATTACTTCGCCGAGCGTTGGCGCACAGATAAAGGAATTGCTCCAGGCCTTACCGCAGGCGAAGTGGCATCAATATGAGCCGGCCAATCGCGACAACGCTCGAGCGGGCGCGATGATGGCGCTGGGCCAACCTGTAAACATCACATATCGGTTTGATCTCGCCGATCGGGTTCTGTCTCTCGACTCTGACTTCCTTTCGTGTCTGCCAGGTTCACTGCGATATGCGCGCGACTTTGCCGCAAAACGACGGGTCACCGAAGAGAATAAGGACATGAATCGTCTCTACGTCATTGAGACGACGCCTAGTAACACTGGTGCGAAAGCGGATCATAACTGGTCAGTGAAACCGAGCGAGTTTGAAGGAATTGTTCGAGCGCTCTCGTCAGGGTCAGGTGGACCTAATTGGGCGCAAGCTATTTCCCGAGATCTAAATCAGCACAAAGGCGCAAGCATTGTAATCGCGGGCGATCAGCAGTCCCCGATCGTTCATGCCATCGCTCATGCGATGAATAGCGCACTCGGAAACGTTGGCAAGACTGTTTTCTACAGTGAACCTCTTGAGGTTAATTCCGTCGATCAGCGACAGTCATTAACTGAGCTGATTAAAGACATCGACTCAGGCGTAGTTGAGTTGCTCGTGATCTTAGGCGGCAATCCGGTTTACAACACGCCGTCCGATCTAAGGTTTACCTTTGAAAGGCTGGAGAAGGTCAAACGACGCGTTCATCTCAGCCTGTACAAAGATGAAACCAGCCGGCTCTGTCACTGGCACATTCCGCAGGCTCACTATCTCGAGTCGTGGGGCGATGCTCGCTCATATGACGGAACGGTGACGATTCTCCAGCCGCTGATTCTGCCGCTTTACGACGGCAAGACTCCGCAAGAACTGCTGGCAGTCTTTTCAGATCAATACGATCGAAAACCCCTCGAGATCGTCAAAGCGTTTTGGCAGACGCACGGTAGCCAGCTGACGACAGGAGCTGGAGCGACAACAAGTGAGGGTGCGGCGCGACCGGTTGCTTCACCGACGGTTTCATCGGTCGCCACGACAGCTCCAGCACCAACAGCTTCGCCAGCTTCTGCCGACTTTGAATCGTGGTGGCGCCAGACCATACATGATGGGTTTGTGCCGAACTCAGCGTTGCTCACGAAAACGCTGACGGCTCGAACTGACGCGCTCAATCAACCCCAAACAACTCAGCAGACGGGTGGTGGCAATTTCGAAATCGTCATCCGCACTGATCCGTCCATCTACGACGGTCGCTTTGCAAATAACGGCTGGTTACAGGAATTGCCAAAGCCGTTAACAAAAGTGACTTGGGATAACGTCGCAGTCGTCAGCCCCAACTCCGCATTTCAACTCGCAGGCGTGCGAGACAATGGCGGCAGTACCATCGGTCGCGAGCACTACGTTCCAACAGTCGATCTGGTCGACCAGCAAGGCAACGTGATCACCGCACCCCTTTGGATCATGCCCGGGCAGGCCGACAACGTCATCACAATCTATCTAGGTTTTGGCCGAAATTTTGGCGGTCGTGTCGCCAGTGGATTGGACAACCAACCAGTTGGCTACAACGCGTACGCGATCAGAACTTCTTATGAACCGTGGTTCACCTCGAGCATCCAGGTACGGAAGGCGACTGGAAAGCACATGCTCGCCACGACGCAGCTCCACTTCAACATGGAGGACCCCAACTTCAGTAAAGATGAACGCGACATAGTTCGAACTGAAACCCTCGAAGAGTTCCGTCAAGGCAAGAAACACGAAGAGCATCACGAGGAGCCTACGATGTACCCGCTTTATCCTTATAAGGATCAGGCGGCGAATGCACCGAACTATGCATGGGGAATGGCGATCGATCTGAATAACTGTGTCGGTTGCAATGCCTGCACGATTGCCTGCCAGGCTGAAAACAATATTCCGATTGTCGGCAAGGAACAGGTGGCTCGTAGCCGCGAAATGCATTGGATTCGCGTCGACACTTACTTCAAGGGCTTTGATCCAAGCAAGCCTGAAGCGACGGACTTCATGCCGGTTCCATGTATGCATTGTGAAAATGCGCCATGTGAGCCTGTGTGTCCGGTGCATGCGACAGTGCACAGTGCAGAAGGCTTGAACGACATGGTCTACAACCGTTGCGTTGGGACGAAGTATTGTTCAAACAACTGTCCATACAAGGTTCGACGTTTCAATTTCTTCCTTTACAACGACTGGGACACTCCGACTTATCAGCTGATGCGCAATCCTGATGTATCAGTACGGAGTCGCGGTGTCATGGAGAAGTGCACCTACTGCGTGCAGCGAATTCAGGCGGTGAAGATCCAATCGGAGATTGAGGGGCGAAGAGCGCAGGATGGTGAGATCGTGACAGCTTGCCAGGCGGTTTGTCCGACACAGGCAATTGTTTTTGGTGACATCAACGATCCAAACAGCCGTGTCTCGAAGTTGAAAGCGAATGAACGAAACTATTCGTTGTTAGAAGAGCTGAATACAAAACCGAGAACAACGTACTTGTCGAATCTGCGAAATCCGAATCCGGAGATTAAATCCTGAACATGGGTATCAATAATCTGAGAGGAAAGACCAGCGCTCGATTTAGACGTTAGGATTCAGTGCATCACGACAAGCTAAAGCTTGTCGAACACTAAGAAATGGCAGACGAACCACAAAAGCCGTACATGGAAGGTCCGATGCACTCGACGCATCCGGTTATAGATCCGAAGCTGACGTTCGCATCGGTGACCGACAAGATCAGCTCGATTGTTCTGACGCGCAGAACTTCGCTCGCCTGGTTCTTCGGCTTTGCGATCTCGTTCGCACTTTTCCAGCTGATGTTGCTGGCGATCACCAATCTTGTTTTTGTCGGTATCGGATTGTGGGGCGTCAATGTACCCGTAGCGTGGGGCGTCGACATTCTCAATTTCGTTTGGTGGATCGGAATCGGTCACGCCGGCACACTCATTTCGGCAATCCTTCTTCTCCTTCGGCAACAATGGCGAACATCGATTAATCGGTTCGCGGAAGCAATGACGTTGTTTGCGGTTGCCCAGGCTGGAATGTATCCAATTTTTCACCTTGGTCGACCGTGGTTGGCTTACTGGCTGTTTCCTTATCCAAACACGATGGAGATCTGGCCACAGTTCCGCAGCCCGTTAATGTGGGACGTTTTCGCGGTATCAACTTACGCCACTGTGTCCGCGATGTTCTGGTTTGTTGGTTTGATTCCCGACTTCGCAACACTTCGAGATCGCGCGCGCAGTAAACCGTTTCAGTTGATCTATGGGTGGCTTGCGATGGGCTGGCGTGGATCTGCGCGTCACTGGCACCGCTATGAAACCGCGTACCTGCTGTTGGCCGGGTTGGCAACACCGCTGGTGCTCTCTGTGCACACGATCGTTAGTTTCGATTTCGCGGTTGGCATCATCCCCGGCTGGCACGCGACGATCTTCCCGCCATATTTCGTAGCTGGTGCGATCTACGCTGGATTTGCAATGGTCTTGTTGCTGACGATTCCGTTGCGAAAGTTCTACGGTCTCGAGGGCTTCATCACCATGCGGCACATGCACAACATGGCGAAGGTGATGTTAGCGACCGGACTAATAGTTGGTTACGGCTACATCATGGAAGCGTTCTTCGGTTGGTACAGCGGGAACAGATACGAACGCTACATGATTTGGAACCGCATGCACGGTCCATACGCGCTTTATTACTGGGCACTGATCCTGTGCAACATCATCACGCCACAGTTTTTGTGGGCGAAAAAGATTCGTTCCAACCTGGTTGCGCTCTGGATAATTTCGTTCATCGTGAGCATCGGCATGTGGCTCGAACGATTTGTGATCGTTGTGACGAGTCTTCATCGCGACTTCCTGCCATCGTCGTGGGGCATGTATCAGCCGACGATGTGGGATTGGTCGATGTTCATCGGCACCATCGGGTTCTTCTTTACCTTGCTGTTCCTGTTCATTCGCTTCCTGCCGATGATCTCCATCTTTGAGATGCGAACGATCCTACCGGAGGCTGAAGTGGACGAGTAAGTAGACTGGGAGACAGGGCGAATCGCAGACGGGGCGACGCGGAGAGGAAGATAGGTTGTTGTTAGATAGGTTCGCGGTGAGATGAGTTCGTGGTGAGACAAGGATGAGTGACGAGCGCGACAAATTTAAGAACGGTGATGGCGCTAACCTTCAGGATGGCGACGACTCGAAAGTCCCCGCTTTACCCCGTCACCCCGTCCCGGCGTCCCACCACCACGGCCACCTCCACATCCCTCTCTACGGCATCATGGCCGAGTTTGAAGGACCAAATGAACTGGTTCATGCAGCACGCCGAGTGTACGAAGCCGGCTACCGGCGTATTAATGGGTACTCGCCGTACCCGATCGAGGAGTTGTCAGAAGCAATCGGGTTTACTCACTCGAGTTTACCTCTGATCGTTTTCATTGGCGGACTCGTGGGTGGCATTGGTGGGTTCCTGATGCAGTACTGGATCGAGGTTATTAACTATCCGATCAATGTTGGCGGGAAGCCATACAACAGTTGGCCTGCATTTATTCCGATTACGTTCGAGTGCACAGTGTTGGTTGCTGCGTTCTCCGCAGTGCTTGGCATGCTGGTTTTGAACAAACTACCCCAGCCATACCACCCGGTGTTCAATGCTCCGAATTTTGCGCTGGCCACGCGCGACAGATTTTTTCTCGTGGTTGAGGCCAATGATCCAAAGTATGACCACGACAGGGTCGCGGAGCTGTTGAAGAGTTTGAATGCGCATGAAGTGGTGGATGTTGAGGTCTAGTGTTGATCGTTGATTGCTGATTGCTGATTTCTGATTGTTGATTTAAGGGAACCTACGAAGAGTTTGCACATTAATTCAGACATGGCACGTAACAAGAAAAAATCAGCAATCAGCAATCAGCAATCAGCAATACTCTTGCTTGTCTTTTGCCTTCTTTCTCTCTCGGCTTGCCGTCGTGACATGCAGGATCAGCCGAAGATGAAGCCCTATCGTGGTTCGAACTTCTTTGGTGACGGGCTCTCAGCTCGCCCGCCCGTTGAAGGAACAGTTCCTCGTGGTTTTCTGCGGACGGACACGGCGTTGTTTACAGGAAAGAAGAACAAGAATCTCTCGAACATTTCGAGCACGGCCTCCACGACACTAGCCGGTCCGCAACCTACAACCAGTTCGCCTTCAGGACAGAACGCTTATCCAGACGACGTCGATACCTTCCCATTCCCAATCACGGAAGAGACAGTTCTTCGCGGACAGCAACGTTACGACATCTTCTGTTCGGTTTGTCACGGAAAGACTGGATACGGCGACGGCATGATTGTTCGCCGAGGTTATCGCCGCGCGGCTTCGTTCCACGATGACCGTCTCCGTACTGCGCCTGTTGGCCATTTCTTCGACGCCATCACCAACGGTTGGGGCGCGATGCCATCGTATGCGCCGCAGATTCCTGTTCAGGATCGTTGGGCCATCATTGCCTATGTCCGAGCGCTACAGGCTAGCCAAAACATCAAGACGTCGGCGGCGGCTGGTTCCGCTACTCAAACTCCAACGCCCGCCGGAGGACACAAATGAGCACTTCATTTAATCCTCCAGACCTGTCGCGATTTCAAAGGCTCGCAGCCATTGTCGGTGGCGTTGGCATGGTGTTACTGCTGATAGGCGCAGTTGTCGTCGATCGGAAACAATTCTTTCAGGCGTACATTGTCGGATTTGCGTTTTGGGCCGGCATTGCTGTCGGATCGCTCGCACTGTTGATGCTTCAACATCTGACCGGTGGTGGCTGGGGACTTGTTATCCGTCGCGTGCTGGAAGCCTCGACGCGTACGCTGCCAATGGTCGTCCTGCTCTTCATTCCGATCATTATCGGGGCGAGCTCGTTATACGAATGGACTAACAAGGAAGCGCTCGAAGAACACCCCGTCGTGAAAGGCAAGACCCCGTATCTAAACGTGCCATTCTTTTCGGTGCGCGCAGTTATCTACCTGGCCATTTGGTTAGTACTCGCCTTCTTCCTAAACAAGTGGTCACTTGAGCAGGATCGCACTGGTGACCGTCGCTTAGCGAAGAACATGCGTCTGCTGAGTGGTCCGGGAATGGTGCTGCTGATCTTTTCAGTAACATTCGCCGCGATAGATTGGTTCATGTCATTGGAACCGGAATGGTCATCGACAATTTACGGCTTTATCTTTGTCGCTTCGTGGAGCTTAAGTGCGCTGGCCTTCACCATCGCCGTAATGGCAAACCTGTCAAAAGAAGAGCCCATGAACCGAATCGTTGCGCCGCTCCACTTTCATGATCTCGGCAAGCTGCTGCTGGCACTGGTGATGCTCTGGGCCTACTTCGCGTTTTCACAGTTTTTGATCATTTGGTCTGGCAATCTTCCGGAAGAAATTAATTGGTATCTCGTTCGAATGCATGGTACCTGGGGTGTGATCATCATCACAGTAGCAATTCTCCACTTCTTTGCACCGTTTCTCTTCCTGTTGTCGCGCGACTTGAAACGTAATCCGCACAAGCTGGTCATTATTGCAGGTTTGGTGCTGGTGATGCGCGTGATCGATTTGTGGTGGATGTTGGTACCGGCATTTTCTCATGATCGCTTCCCGCTAGGTTCGTTTTGGATGTTCG
>Ga0163163_10002275_pt1 | contig 16195 bp, 13 predicted proteins | sample S65metaG_FD_119766 | JGI IMG/M metagenome (GOLD analysis project Ga0163163, IMG submission 119766) | Switchgrass rhizosphere microbial communities from Kellogg Biological Station, Michigan, USA - S6-5 metaG | ecosystem: Host-associated > Plants > Roots > Rhizosphere > Soil | place: USA... | reverse complement strand
TAGGCACTTCATCTGCCGTCAAGAATTTCATCCTGCCCAGAGATTTTAGCTCTAGCACTAACTTTCCAAGCATCGCAGCTTGGGCGAGTACGGACTTTCCTCAATTAGTAAAATTTACTAACTGCCATCAGAGTTTGGTTAGTACTTGCCATATGGACTGCATTTAATATCCATATATATAATTTTTAGTAATTAGTAATTATTAAATTTTTTTATTGTATCATTCCACTACTGCGGCAATATCAATCCCTTTTTCTGATTCTTCCGGATCGGGATAACGCAAGTAAGTGATATTTACTTCTTTTTCATTTATGTCTAGTTTAAGATAAGCCGAAGGTTTAATATTTTGCTGGAGCTGTTGCTTAATTATTTCGTTCTGGAGCATTTTTTTTTTTAAGGTAATAACACTATCTGGTTTTACAGAATAACCAGGCTTGTTTACTTTTTTGCCGTCTATTAAAAAATGTCCATGGCTTACTCATTGACGAGCAAAACGACGAGTATTTATTAAACCGGAACGAAAGACTAAATTGTCCATGCGGGATTCTAAACGGGTTAACAAATGTTGACGAACATCACCTTTTTTTTGTTTTAAGCTAAGAAAAAGATTTTTTAGTTGTTTCTCTTTTAAACCATAAAGAAAGCGAAGTTTTTGCTTTTCTTTATTTTGAGAAGCATAAAGTGAAATTTTTCGCCGACGAGTTTTTTTTAGACCATGCTGACCAGGAGGAGTAGTTCGTTTTTTCCCTCTACTGAATTCCTTTTTATCTCCCCTTAAAGAAATTCCCAAACTGCGAGATAACGAATAGATTGAGCGACCATAATAAATTGACATATTATTTTAATTTTTAGAATTATTTTTTTGGTTAAGTGGAGAAACAAGTAAAATTATTAACCCTCCTAAGCTTAAGCTAATCATTCCTAAACCAAGTCAAAAAAACTGTCGATTATTGTTCCTTGATGAAGAAAGGGTGTTGTTGGTTTGGTAGCTAAGCATTTGATTTTTTTTGGTAATAAATAACTTTTCAATTTGCTGAACCAATTGGGCAATGCCTTGGTCACTCTCTAGATTTTGAATTTGTTCCGCTCAATTTTGGTACTCAGCAGGCAAATCTTTGGTTTCTAAGGAATGTTTTTTTAGCAATTTTTCGATTTTTTGGCAAGCTATTTTTTTGTTCGTGGAGAGAAATTTTTTCGCCTCGCTTTCTTCGGCAGGATTTTCTAAATTTTCTTTGGTTATTGCTTCTATAGTACTGTTGGGAAGAGAAGGATAAATTTTATTGCTTTTATCTTCTTCCTCGTCGACATCAAATTCTAGTTCATCTTCTAAATTAGGCGGAGACAGTCTTTTTTCATCGGCAATCGATTGTTTTTCGAGAACGGCAGGTTTTTCTTCGTCAAGCAATTGGGCAATTCATCAAATTAATTGCCATTTTTTCCCATAAAGCATTTGATTTAGCTCTATTTGTTTAAAATTCTGGTTAGCTTGCTGGACTATTTTTTCTACTGCGTCGTTAGCATCGAGCAAAATTAGTTCTTGAAGTTCAGTAAAAACTGTAATTTCTTCGTCTTCCCCTAATTTTTTTTGGCTTTGACTTTCTATTCTGGCTAACAATTTACGTTCGCTGGCGGATAAACTTTCTTGCCGGTTGTTTATTCGGTTTCAATAATCAAAAAAAAGCTTATTAATTCTTCTGATTTCCGAACCATTAACCTTATTGTATGGCTCAACAATATTTTGATTATGTCTTGCTACTGATTGAGGATTAATAACTCAAATAATGTCTTTATCATTTGTTTCTTGTAGCGTCCCTTTTTCTCATTCTTGACTATTTTTTTGGGGGGTTCGCTTGTGCCCAGTTCATTTTTGTCTCCGTAAGTAGGCAGGAGCGCCATTTTCATAATCTTTATCTTCGTCATTATCGTCAATTTTAACATACTCTTCCACACTAAGGTTATTAACTAATAAGTCGTATATTCGCTGATATCTTTCTTCGGATTCAAAAACTGCAGGATGGATAGTGTTTCCGCTTAGGTGTTTTATCTCGCGGTCGTAAGTTCATCATGGATAACCCCAGGTTTGTCCCATTTTTTCTACTTTATTTAGATGCTTCCAGCGATATAATTGAAATTCTTGTCGGTGATTTCTAATATATTTTTCAAGTTCGTTTAGAATAACATTAATGTTTACTTCGTGTTCATAAACAGTTTCTTCATAGACTTCGGGATTAATAAATTGCAAAATAAAATTGGTATCGAAAGCAGCACTTAAACTAAATCCTTCTGGGTTATTTATTCAAGATAAAACTTTGTCTGTTTTTGAATCGCTAGAAATGGTAATTTTGTCATAAAAACCCCGAGATTTTATACTTATAACATCATTATTAATTCCTAATATCTCTACCACGTCTTCGTCTAATTCAGTAAGAGTAATAATGTCTCCTGGTTTGATAACTTGGAATCTTCTGTTGACAAGAGCCTCCGAAATTTGAATACTAAGGATGGGATTTTCTATTCGTTTTCCTTTTATTTCAATAGGTTCTGACGAAGCAAAAGTAAAATAATCCGCGGCTTCCCGCCTAACTTCTTTTACTGTAAATCTAATGTCTTTTTTCATATATATGAAATTTTAATTTACATTATATTTTTAATCATATTTTCAAAAAAATTCTTGATTATTAATGACTATTACGTCATTATTTTTGACTTTATTTTGTTGTAAATATTCACTTAGATTATTTTTTTTTAATTCTTGAACTAACTTTTCGGGCTGGGAATATTTTTGACTTAGATTCTCAATAAAGGATCCGGTTAATTTTCAATAACGAGACCGGAGAGGAATTATTTGTCAATCTACAGGAACCGTAAAGTCATAAATTTTATGAAGTGGAGTGGGAGAATTAATTTGTTTGTTTTCCTGAGCGATTAGGCAAATTTCTTGAATTAATGAATCTAAGTTAGTTTTTTGCAAAGCGGAAATAAAAAAATGCTTTTGAATTAAGGATTTTTTTTTGTTTAGTTTAAATATAGTTTCTCCACGAAGTTTTTTCTCTTGTTCTGCAGAAAGTAAATCAATTTTGTTTCAAATAATTATTTTTTGTTTACTTTGTGATTCAGTAATTCCACTTTCTTGCAATTCTTTTTCTAAAATTTCTAAACCTTTTTCGGGATTAGCTTGGCTGGCGTCTAAAATATAAATAATTAAAGAACAGCGCACAATGTGCCTTAGGAACTTCAAACCCAATCCTTTTCCATGAGCTGCCCCTTCAATAATTCCGGGTAAATCAGCAACAGTTATCTTTTGGTCTCCATGAGTTAAAATTCCTAACTGCGGATGAAGGGTAGTGAAAGGAAAAGCCGCAGTTCTTACTTTAGTATTAGTTAAAGCGTTGATTAGGGTGCTTTTTCCGGCACTAGGTAGTCCTAGCAAGCCGACATCTGCCAAAATTTTCAGTTCTAATTTAAGCTGAAATCTTTCTCCACGAGTTCCTTTTTGGGCATAATGTGGCGATCGATTGATTGAAGAAGCAAAAGCTGCATTTCCTCAGCCACCTTTTCCTCCTCGGGCAATTAATAATTTTTGTTGTGGAAATAGAATTTCTCCTAAAACTAATTCTTTATCCCCTAGCTCCGGAAGCAAATCAGTCAACTTAATAACCGTTCCTAGAGGAACTTTGATATAAATATCTTTTCCATTTTTACCGGTTTTTAATTGTTTTTGTCCGTTAACTCCGTTACCCGCCACTCACATTTTTCTATTACTCAAAGAAAAAAAAGAATTTAGTTGTTCGTCACCTTGGAAGTAAATACTACCTCCATTACCTCCATTTCCACCATCTGGACCGCCCTTGGGATCAAGATGACCATGGTAGAAGGAAACTGAGCCATTTCCGCCGTCTCCAGCTTTCACAGCAAGTAGAATTTCATCCACGAATTTCATATTGAAAATTTTATCCCTGCTCAACCACAAGGCCAGGCCAATAAAAAAGGTTTTTAAGTAAGGGTTTCTGATGAAGTTATTTTTCTTTGCTGGGCAGGCAAACTATTCTCAATTCAAGCATTACCGAAACTTCTATCCTTTTATTAGCGAGCTTATACTCGCAACTGGCATTAATTTTTAAAGCACAAAAATTAAGTAATCAATTTTATTGCTGTTTTAATTTTTCTTAATTTTTGTTGAGCAAGATTTTGGCAATAGAGCCGATTTTTTTCCAATAACTCATTGATTTTAATTTGATAAAGAAGAAATTTTTCTTGAATACTTTGAAATTTAGTGCAAACCAATTCAGATAATTTCATTTTAAATTGGTAATAATTTAAACTAAGGGTTTCTTTTTCGGCCTCATAAGGAGTAATTTTTTTTAATAAGGCATAAATAGTTAAAAGATTAGAAATGCCAGGTTTTTTATCTGGATCATAGTAAATTTTGTTTTCTGAATCCGTCTCGGCACGTTGAACTTTTTTTTTAATAATTTCTGGATTGTCTAATAAAGCAATATAGTCATTTTCACTTTTCTACATTTTTTTTTCGGGATTTTGTAAGCCCATAATTTTATTTTTTTTTTGGGGAATCGTAAACTGAGGTAATTTTAATAAATCCGCTTGGTAAAAACTATTGAACTTTCGGAAAATAGCAGCAGTTAATTCGCAATGCTGTTGCTGGTCTTGGCCCACAATTACCAGATCCGCTTCATAAAGGAAAATATCCGCGGCCATTAGAACAGGATAAGCTAACAAAGCTGAATTACCAGTTTCTTCATTTTTTTTCTTTTCTTTATATTGAATCATATTATTTAATTCACTCACAGTTACCAAAGGAGCTAAAATTCAGCTCAATTCTAAATGCTCTTTAATTTGGGATTGAATAAATACTTTGCAGTTTTCTTTTTTTAAGCCACAAGCGTATAATAAAGCAGCAATTTCTTTGGCTTTTTCTTGGTAATTTATTAATCGGTTAGGAACAGTTAAGGCGTGCAAGTCACCAATCATAATAATTATCTCGTATTCTTCTTGCAAAAGCAAAATATGATGAATTACGCCTAAATAGTTCCCCAAATGTAAGGTGCCGGTTGCTTGAATACCTGTAAAAAAACGCGGCTTAGATTTGTTTATGGACATATAGATTTTTTTACTTTTCTTGCTTAATTTTTGCTTGTGTTAAAGACATTTATGGAAAAAAATATATAAATCGTAAGCTGCAAAGAAAAAACTTAAAAATTACATAATAGTCATGAATGGAAATCAAAAAAAACCAGAAATTATTTATCAAAGGATAGATCTAGCAGAATATTATTCTTTAAATGCTTTAGAGCCTCATATTTCACGAGAAATCATGAACGACCATTACAATGGCAACCATAAGCTGTATGAAAATAATTTAAACTTAGTTCTTTCCCGGCTAGAAGAAGGCGAACGAGAAAATATAAAAAAGAACTATCTTGATTTAGAGAAACTTTTGCAAAATCTAAAAAAATTGCCCTTTCCTCCTTCTGTCCGAGCTGAAATTCGTTTCTATGGCGGAGGTTTGATTAATCATAATTTATTTTTCAGTCACTTGGCTTCCCAAATAATTTTTGACGAAGAAAAAGAAAAACAAAAATGAGTTAGCGAAGATTTTTTAAAGGCTCTTCATAATGATGGTTTCGATGGATTAGACGATTTAAAGGGCAAGTTAATCGATGAGGCATTAAATAATTTTGTTAGTGATCTTCGTTGTGGTAGTTATTGAACCTGATTAGTTTTAGATGCTAATCAAAAAATGAGAATTATTAAAACAGCCAATCAAGATAGCCCTTGAATGTTTAATTGCCGCCCTTTGATCGGGATCGATATGTGAGAGCATGCTTATGTTAAGCAATACGGAGTTGATAAAAAAGATTATGTAAATAAGCTAGTTAATCACTGTCTCAATTGGAAATTTATTGACAATATGCATTTGCAACATGTTCGCTTAAAAAACCAAAAATAAAATTTATACAAATGGAGTGATGGCCGAGCGGTCGAAGGCGCTTCTCTGCTAAGGAAGTAATTGATTTCAATTCGAAGGTTCGAATCCTTCTCACTCCGCCATAATTTTTCATTAAATGAGAAAAAAAGCGTATTAACAAAAAAATACTAACCGCCCATGATAATAAAATTCAAATTATTGGGAAAATATTCAACTAGGGACAATTTTTCTGAACTTCAGGTGACGGAGTGCACTTGTAATGATAAACCGATAAGCAAAATTATATTTGCTCCTTCTAAGGAATGTGAATTCATAATAAAAGACGGAACTAGTAAATTATTCATTATCAAAAATATTCGAGATGATGAAATTGAACTAAATGCCGATACTTTAAAAATCAACTCTACCAGTTTGATTATTAAACCGATTAAAACTGATTTTCTTTTTGCAGTTGACCGAGTTAACCAAATTAATAATGACTGAGAAGTAGAATTGTCATTTATTCATCTTTGAAACGGAGAAAGGATCAAAAAAATTCACATTTCAAATTCTAATAACCAATTTGGAAACATAATTGAAAAGTATAAGGACAAATATCTTTTTCAACTTGTTGGAATTAAAAAATATGATGCAACTAGTAAAGTGCTCACGGTTTTTGCAACCGATTTTAAAGAATTAAATGTGGCCACCTCTTTGCAAATTAATTTAAGAGAAGTTCCGGTGAAAAACTTGGAAGTCTTAAACAGCAATACTTACCGATTTGACGCTCAAGAAATCCTGGCTAGTAAGGGATTAAAAGGTTACAAAAAAATTGAATTTATAACTAATAAAAAAATAGATAAAAATGAAATAATTAGCTTTGCCATACCTGATTTGAGAATTATTCTTCAACAGGACAGAGAAGATGAAATATTAAAAGTTGGACAAGCCTACGATTTTTTAACTAAAAATGAGATAATTCCAGAAGTTACCACTGATGACTTGGTAGAGGAAGAAATCCAAAAATTTCTTGCCGAGTACCAAAACAATAATTATCAAAAAAGAATAGGTGATTGTCAAAAAAAATTACAAAAATGTTCGGTTATCTTGAACTGAATTAATTTTCAGTTAAAAACGCAAAATAACCACAATGAAGAATTAACCAAGAAGCAAGACGATTTATCCCGTAGGCTGGAAATATTTACTGATCAGGCTAAACTCCAAAAGAAGGTTTCTAATCTCAAAGAGCGATTTTTCTCGTTTGCACAGGACTACCAAGTCACCAGCCAGGTTGATCGATTGCAAAAAGAATTAAAAAAAATCGACCAGGAATTCTCGTCCATAGAAAAGGAAATAGAGAAGCATGATTTGCTAGCAGATGAACACTTACAAAAAAATTGAGCTTTAGCTTTGCAGAATGATCCTCAATTTAAGAAATTGCTTATCAAACATAATCTTAGCCAGCCGAAAGTTTTGAATGATTTAAATTGATGAGATTTTCATTCCTGCCTGCAAGGAGATGGTTCGCTTGATTATTCAATTTTAGAGACGTATATCCAAGAAATAAAAGTTAATCTCTCGTTTTTAAACGATTTAGGGTATAGATTAACGGAAATATCTTCTGGTGAAAAATATGAAAAATGAAATCAAGCTCAGATCGAAAAAAGCGAAGCTATAAAAGCTATTGTTTTGAATTATTCTCCAGAACAATGAAAAGACCCTCGATATCAGGAATATAAATCAATTGATCGCGTTTTGGCAGATATTATTATTGAAACTCTTAGCCGAAAGTGAGTTCCTCCTTTGACCGACGTACAAAAAAAAAAAATTAAAAGTTCATCGAGTGCTTGATTATTAACAAACAACGTTATAAATGTACAGGAGGAAAGATTTAAATCTCAGGTTAAGATCTATTTTGAAGAATTTATAGACCAAGAACTAAAAAAAATCCCGGGGGTGGAACCTAGCGAATTAGTTGATTTAATGAATTATAGAAAAGAAATAAATAAATCAAGTACTAAAGAAACTTTGAGAACTTATTTTAAGCGAGCAATGACGGAAATCCAAAAAGTCCGCAGTAGTAAACTTGTTTCAATTGAAGAATTAAAAGCACAAACCAAAAAAAATATTTCCGAAGCCTTAGCAAATTCTAAACTAAAAACAAGCGAGCTTTGCTCTCCATATCAAAATTGGTCAACTGACATTGAAAAAATGAAAAACAATTCCCAAATTATGCAATTTGAACAAGAATTAATTTTGCTGCTAGAAGAAATTAATTGCTTTTTACAGGTGAAATGGTTTCCTAACCTTGATCCAAAAGAAAAGGTCCAAATCAAGCAAGCTGAAGATGTAGAAGATCTGGAAAAGAAAATTAAAGTTCTATTAGAAGGAAAAAGATCTTGACTAACTATTTGACAAATTAATTTTTTTCTTCAAAATTATCGTGAATTACAAAATAAAAAAGAACAAGAATATTTTTTGCAGGCAAAGCAACTAAGTGAAATTGAGTTTTTATTAAAAGAAGTTAATTCAAGCAAGGAGAAAACTGAATTGCTGCAAAACTTATCAAAAATCATTGCTAGACTCCATTATTTACATCGTGTAAAATTTTGACAGCAAAAATTTAATGAAATTATTTTGCAAAAAAATGTTTCGTTTAAAGAAAAAGAAACAGTTCTTAAAGAACTTCAAAAAACATTCCAAGAGTGATCCAAATTAAATAAATTGAATGAAAATGAGGTTGCTGCCCAAGCTGAGACTAAAACTAATCTTGATCTAATTAAGCAAGGAAAAACTGCCAAAAAGTTATCGATTTTTAACGAGCGCCAAGCGGATCTCAGTTTACTCGATTTACCTAAAGAAGCCTCGGAAGAAAATGAAGTTCAAGCTGGAAGCAACTTTGGTCTACTTTCTCGACAAGTTTTAACTTTGTTAGCCTTCGGTGGTTTTTTTTTAATTCTTTTTTGACGTTGGTATCGGAAAAAAAGAGAAGAAGATCCATTTTGATAAAAAACAAAGGAAGTAAATAAAATTTAATATAATGAGAAAACAAGTGAAAGTTATTTTGCCGGAAAATATTGAAAAATTAGGTAAAAAGTGAGAGATTAAAGGCGTCAAGCCAGGATTTTATCGTAACTGTTCTTGGTTAAGAGAAAAAGTTTGACTTTATAATCCTCAGAATTGCCAAAGAATGGAAAAAAGAAAGCAACAAGAGAAAACAGCTGCGCTATTGAAAGAAGAAAAAGCTCAGGAAGTTTATCAAAAAATTAATAATTTACAACTTGAATTTACCCTCAAAAAAGATAATAATAACAAAGTATTCGGTTCTATCCGCGCTGAAGATATCCTCAACGATCTAAAACAACAGGGCTTTCAACTAGAAAAAAAACAACTTTTAGACTTCGCTCCTCTTAATAATTTAGGTGATGATTGATTGAAAATTAAGTTAAGTGAAAATTTAACAGCTCGAGTAAAAATTATTATAAATGCGAGTGAGTAAAAGTATATGAATGATGAGCTAAAGATAAACGGTGAAGAAATTGAATTAAAAGGTAGATTAAAAACTAATATTCTTTCAAGAACAAGCATTACCGGAAATGTTTATTATTATGTTTTTCTGAGTGATGAAGAAGGAAAAGATATCCCACTGTTCTTTTGACCGGATAACTTTGCTTATGAGGATCAAGGAAAAATTGAAGAATTAAAACAAGATCAAACAATTGTTATTCGAGGATTTTACAAAAAGACGGGAAACTATGCCAATCCTCTTTTTCATGTGAAAAGCTTCGAGGTTTCTGAATATGAAACAGAGATTTTTTAGAATATTACATCAACACTTCAATAATAGCTAAGCCAAGGCAAAATAAATCATGTTACAACTTGCACGTTAAATATAAAATAAAGGATTAGCAGCTAGAAATAAGAAATAATTTTAAGTAATCTTTACTGGCAACTTTCACAACTTTCATCCAAAGAACACGCGAAGTTTTCTATTAAAGCCTCTTCTCTTTTTTGGGTATAGCCAAACTTGCTGGCATCCAAAGTAGACTTTTCAATTTGACTAGCCCCCAAAGTCCTTAAATAATAAGTGGTTTTTAGACCTGATTTTCAAGCAATAAAATAGATTTCACTTAATTTTTTTCCGGAAACTCCATTCATAAATACATTATGGCTAATGCTTTGATCAATCCATTTGCTTCGATGAGCAGTAACTTTAATCATTCATTCAGGGTCCAACTCAAATACTCCTTGATACTTTTCTTTTAAATGTTGAGGAATATTGGCTATATTTTGAATACTCCCACCATAATATTTTAGTTGGTCCAATGTGTCCTGGCTTCATAAATTTAATTTCTTCAAATCCCTCACCAAATATTTATTAACAATTACAAATTCTCCGGCGATATTACTCTTGACATAAAAGTTGCTGTACATAGCTTCAATGCATGGATAACAACCAGCGATGTTGGCAATAGTAGCAGTTGGAGCAATTGCCATAGTATTAGAATTGCGCATTCCGTATTGTTGAATATGTTCGCGAACTTGTTTTCAATTCATTCTTTCTTTTCTTCCTGTCTCAATTTTTTCTCCCCGTTCTTTTTCTAGTAAGTCAAGAGTATCAATCGGGAATATCCCTTTTTCTCATTTCGAGCCTGGATATGAAGAATATACACCTCGTTCTTTAGCTAACTTCGAAGAAGCCAAAATCGCATAATAAGAGTATTTTTCCGTTATTTCATCCGCAAATTGTAATGCTTGAGGTGAGTTATAAGCAATATTTAATTGAAATAGAGCATCCTGAAAGCCCATCATTCCTAAGCCAATTGGCCGGTGTTTTAAATTTGAATTTTTGGTTTCTGCAGTAGGATAATAGTTTAAATCAATTACATTATCCAGCATTCGTATTGCAGTGATAATGGTTTCTTTGAATAATTTTTCATTCAATTTTTCCTGAATAATGTGCTTAGATAAATTTACCGAACCTAAGTTACAAACAGCAGTTTCAGTTTCGGAAGTATTCAAAGTGATTTCGGTGCAAAGATTAGAACAATGAACTACTCCGACATGATCCTGTGGTGAACGAATATTACAACTGTCCTTAAAGGTAATTCAAGGATAACCAGTTTCGAACAAGCGAGTAAGCATTTTTTTTCATAAACCAGAAGCTGATACCTGTTGAGTTAACTTAATTTCTCCTTTTTGGGCGGCTTGCTCGTAATAAATATACCTTTCTTCAAATTTCTTTCCGTAAAGGTGATGTAAGTCGGAAACTTCATCAGGCGAAAATAAAGTTCACTCTTGCTTATTTCGTGCCCTTTTCATAAACAAATCGGGAACTCAAACAGCTAAGTTTAAATCATGGGTTCTTCTTCTTTCATCGCCTGTATTTCTTCGCAAATCTAAAAAGTCTTCGATTTCCAGATGCCAAACTTCTAAGTAAGCCACGGTAGCGCCCCTTCTTTTACCCGAACGATTAATAGCATGGGTGACATCATTGGCGATTTTGAGAAAAGGAATTAAGCCTGCGGTTTCGGCATTGGTGCTTTTGATTGGCGAGCCTACTGCTCTCAAATTGCTTCAATCGTTAGCTACTCCCCCAGAATATTTTAAAAGTTGAGCGGTGTCGCTGTAAGTTTTGAAAATGTTCTCCAAATCATCGTTAGTCGTGGAAAGAAAACAAGAGCTTAGCTGTGCTTTTTTTAAGCCAGAATGGAAGAGGGTTGGAGTGCTCGGAATAAAGCGCAAAGTTGACATTGCCTGATAAAACTCAATTGCTTTTTGTTCTTTTTCTTCCTCATTAAGCGCTAAGCCCATGGCTACGCGCATCCAAAAAGCTTGGGGGGTTTCTAAAATTTGCTTGTTTTTTCGTAAAAAATAACGGTTATAAAGAGTCTCCAAGCCTAAATAATTAAAAATACTGTCCCTTTCTAGAAATAAGACTTGGCTTAATTTTTCTAAGTCAAAATCTAGCAACTGTGAATTAATAATACCATCTTTTTCCATTTTGCATAAATTATCAATAAAAATTTGACGGTAATCCTCAACAAAGTTATTAGCCTTGATTTTTTGGGAAAATACTTCCCGGAGAATTTTTTGTAATAATAATCCAGTCGCCAATTCATCATAAATTGGATCTTTTTCAATAAAACTAGTGGCGGTTAAAATTGAAATTTCCGTTACTTGCTGAGTGGAAATGTTAGGAAAAAATTGCTTTTCAATTTCCGAAATTAATAAATGTTGATCAATCAGGTTAATTTTGTCTTTTAGTATTTTTTGAAAAGTTTGATAGAGCTTATTAGATTGGTAATTTTCGAGACTTTGGTTTCTTTTACGGACTTGGATGACGAGAAGCATATTTATTAAATTTTTAGTTGATTTAGCAAATATTTTAGATTATGAAAAAAATTGGTTAATGCTATTTATTAAATTATTTTCTTGCTTTTTTTTAGCAGTCAAATTTCAAAAATAATCAAAATAACAGTCAGTTTTGCCGGAATAGAATTTTTGTTTTTTTCATTATATAGAACTAATTAATCCTAACTTTCCTTTAATTTAAAATTGTTCTCTATGATAGCTTATCATTTAAAAGCAATTTTCGCAATTCAGCAATACTCTCGACTCAGTTAACTTTTGTTTTCTCTATTATTTCAGTCGGGACCACTTGTTGATAATCCTCGGCTGTTACTTCTTTTGTAGAGTCATATTTGGCTTTTTCAGATAAAAGAAAAGGCGAGGATTGATATTTCGAAAGTACCAGACGATTAATTCCTTTTTCAGTGGCGGCGAAACTTTTTGCTTTTATTCCTCCAATCGGCAAAACGGCACCGGCGGGTAAATTAATTTCTTGGTCGTTAATCTTTGCTTTTTTTGTTTTCGTGCTAACAAAGCCCGTAGCGGCTATTTTTTGATTAATTGGTTTTTGGTGAATAGCACTTAATAATCCTAAACTATACGCTACTCCGATTGATTTTCCAAGAACCATTCCTTCTTTTACATCACCTTCTCGGCCAAAATTTTCGCTACCGATGCAATTTAGCACTGATATTTCGCATTGTTGAGGATTAATGTTTTCCCGTTGGAGAATAAATTCGATTAGTTTTTTAATATATTTTAGTGTGTCGCCATAAGGACTAGCGCCATGTTGTATTTTTGTATCGAAGTTAATTTTTGGATTGGAAGATTTTCGCACTATAAATATCGTTTTGGTTGATGTGCCTAATTCCTCATTTTCTATTTTTTTCCTTCAAATCTCTTTTTCCTCTTCGGGCATAGTTTTTCACTTTTCAATAATCGAACAAGGAATACCTAATAAATAAGCAAGAGTATTAATAACCCCAATTTCCTTTTCCGTTTTTAAATCAGGAATAATTTCTTGTGGTAAATTTCAGCCTCATAGTTGCAGAATGTCATGTCAATGATAGCCTTTTTTTCATAGTTTAATAATATAATCATGAGGAATTTGCCTTCATTTAACTAAATCTTCTTTTGTGTTTCACTTGTCATCATGAAGAGACATAACACACAGGCTTCTTTTATTTATTAGATTTTGTTCTTTTAGAAAAGGACAATTATTTTCCTCTTCAGAGTCATTTCCTTTCTCATCAGGAGAAATGGAAGACGAAGAACTACTATTTTCTTGATGGCTTTCGCCAGAAGAGTTTTGATTGTTTTTTTTAGAATATTTATAAGCAATTATTCCTCCTCCTAGTAGCAAAATAACTACCGTCAAAGCAAGAATTTTTATCTTTTTTATTATCATTTACTATTTAATTTTTACTACCTTTTGCCTTTTTCTATCCATTAGAAATCCTTCTAATCTTTCTAAACTTTCTTTTTGCCGGATGCCCAATCTTTTTTTTGTTTTTAATTCGGTTAATTTTTTTTTAATGTTTTTTGTGCTTTCTAAACTTCCTTTGCTCCAAAGATGATAAATAACCAAAGCATCTAGTTGATGAAGGCTAATTTTTTTACTGTTATATTTTCATCCTTTACCTCTACCTGCTTTGCAAGTCAGTCTCTCTATCTGTTCTTGACCAGAAAATAATTTATCTTTAAAAGGTTTAACTTGATTAACTGCCACGCTACCTAATTCTTCAATAAAATCAAAAGCAAACTTTATTCCTATAATGCCACCAATTAATTTAAGCAAATTTAAAGTTCCGGGTATTCTTTTGTGAACATAGTTAGTATTTTCATAAATAATAATCCGAGGTTTTTCTTTTCGCACTAAATTAGCAATGAAATTTAAATTATCTTCTCAATTTTTACTTTTGTGTTCTTGAAAATTAATTGAATTGTTTCTAATTAAGCATATTCCAGTTGTTTCTCCCGGATCAATTGTCATTACTGAATTTCTTCTTTTATTCATGATTATCCTTTAACGTCTTTTTGAGTTCTTCTAACCGCTCTTTGCCAAATAAGTATGATTCCAATTTTTCTTACCCGCTTGGTAATTTCGCTTACTTCTAATTCAGAATTATCAGTCATTTTGCTGAACAGTTCCACTTCCATACTTATTGCGCTTTCAGTCGCTGGTGCTGCGAATAGTTGAATTAGACTGGGAGCGAAAAAAACTAAATCTTCTGCTTTCCCGAGAATTCCTTTTACTATTTCATCTGAATTAGATTTAGCATAAACCGTTGAAATGACTGTTTCCTTTGCCGTTTCTGATACTTGTTTTACTGACTCGACTAACTTTTCAGCAGGAAATTTTTGCTCTTGCTGCCTCGGCTGTCCGTGGTTAAAAACCATTTCAGTTTTGATTTCTGGTATTTTTGGGATAAATTTACTGTTGTCTATCATAGTATTTAATCTCCCTTGATTAGCATTTTTAGGTGGGCTAAAAAAATCCTACTACCTAGTTTTTTTTAACGTGAATAAATTGTCATATTTTTTATCATTGAATTTTTCGCGCATGAAAAAAATGTCAATATAAAGATTTAAAGAAAATTGATCTGGATTAAAAAAAACATTATTCTTCTCAAGCGCCTATTTGTTTTCTTAACTTCTCCATTAACTCAGGAGCTATTTTTCGTTCTTTAATACCTTTTTCTAAACCGGCGTTAAGTGCGACTAATTTGTCCAATTTTTTGACATTTTCTTGTCGTTCAGTAGATAAAACTTGGATTTGGAGTTGTTTCTGGATAGTTAAAATTTCCACTTCCCGTTGTCAGTAATCCCACAAAAGGATCATTTTATTCTCTAGCTTGGTAGCTTGCTTTCATTCTTTTTCAAATCATTGCTGGATCTCTTGAAACTTGCTTTGGAATTTAATTTTTAATTCTTTTTTTTGTTGGATCAAATTTTTTAGTTCAGTTTCCAATAAATTAAGGATTTGTTCCGGACGAGATTTATCAGACTCTTCGTTTTTAAGAAGTTCATCGATACTAACCATTTTTTTATCTTCTTTTTTATCCATATGTTTAATTTTTTGCATTTAGAGAAAAATATTTTGACTTTGTCTAACCTCAAAAATCAGCATTATTTGAACATCTCTACTTTTAAAAGTAGAAGTTTAATATTTTTTTTAGCATTAGATAGTAATTAGCCTGCTTACTTGGTGAACTTTTTTTATGATGTAAAGGTTGAGTTAGCCAGTTTTTTTTTAGTTTCTGCTAAAAATATTTATTATTAGCGTAATAACATAAAACTAGAGAAAAATGGGTAAACTAACCTGAATAAAGTATTAAAATATAATTGTATGATACGAACCTACCAGCCAAGTAAAATTAAGCGAGTCAGAAAATGTGGTTTTCGCAAAAGAATGCGTAAAAATTATTCGGTAATTACTCGCCGCCGGCAAAAAGGCCGTTGACGAATAACCGTAATTTAGTGAACGAATTTAATAGAATGGATAAAAAAAGCCAATCCCACGAAGAAGCAAAAAAAAACCAAGCAGTTTTTGAAGAAATAAAAAATAGATTTAATAAATGGCGTTTTAATATGTATTTATGCACTATTCTTTATATTTTTATATTTATTATCGCCCAGAAAATTAATAAACACTTGATTCAGCCAAGAGCAACTGGTTGACTAAACACTAGCGAATATTTAGTGATTTCCATAGCCGCAATTATTTTAGGAATTTGCTTTATTGCGGATAGCATAATTACTTCACATCTTAAAACTCCTCTTCAAAGGCTAAGTATTAAAATAGAACAATCCTCAATCGAAGATAAAAAAAAAGGAGAATTGATGCGAGTAACCCAAGAAACTAATGAACTTTTTAAAGAAACTTTGAAAAAATTCGGTATTTTAGTTATTCCTGCT
>Ga0163163_10002273_pt1 | contig 16206 bp, 13 predicted proteins | sample S65metaG_FD_119766 | JGI IMG/M metagenome (GOLD analysis project Ga0163163, IMG submission 119766) | Switchgrass rhizosphere microbial communities from Kellogg Biological Station, Michigan, USA - S6-5 metaG | ecosystem: Host-associated > Plants > Roots > Rhizosphere > Soil | place: USA... | reverse complement strand
TAAACGGAGAGCCAACTACTTTGGCCTGCTTGAGAGAGTTTCGCGAATCGCGGGAATCCAACCCCTGTTCGAACAATTGGATCCCGGTGTGATCTCATGGGTGCTGCCACTAACGATCGGAGAGAAGCCTGATCGTCACAAAGCATTGCGTGCTCTCGGGATTCCTGCTGTCACCTGGGGTGGGGTGCGGGACTCGCGAATTTCAGCGAGGGAGTTTCCCGAGGCTGATTTCCTGTACGAACATCTTATTTTTCTTCCTCTCCATCAGAATCTGGAAGACGCGCATCTAGATTTAATCGCAGATACAGTTGCCGCAGTCAGCCAGACGGGTTGAAATCGGCGGAGTCGAAAACGGATCAGCTTTCCCAGTCGCCGCTCGTAAGATACCACTGGTCGTTTGCCGGCCCGATTTGGCGTTGGGCCGGCCGGGGAAGCGCCATCAGAACAACAGGGCTCGATTCGCGCGGCCGGAAACCGCACTTTTCGAGGAACTGCGAGCCGGGATGCGTGGAGAGCCCGGGTACGCTGAGGGTGTGGATGCGGCGTTCGCGACCGAGCGAGGTGGCTTCCGTGAGAAGGAGGCCGCGAACCTCATCGTCATCTGCCATCAAGTCGTCAACCGTGCAGTCTTCGCCACTCATATGGAGAATCAGATAGCCGCGCAGTTTGTCGCCCCGACGCGCAGTTAACATCTCGTATGATTGCGTGGGGTGTTCCCGGTACCGCCAATTCAGATAATCCGCGGTGCGCAGCACGCAGACACCGGTGCCCGGACTCCACTGCCGCGCTGCTTGCGTGAACTCCTCTCCCCAGGGACCGCCGTCGGTTGCGATCGTCCAATCGCCGGCGGCTTTCATACCACTATCGCGCAATCTCAGGCCTGCGTTTACTACTGCGCTGATGCCGCGGGCAACAGCGCGAACAGGTACGCGTTCGTTAACCTTGCGGTCGGCGCGTAGCGGCTTGGCATAACGAATCATCGTAGCGTTCGCATCAATCTGCATTCGCTTATACACAGCAAGCATGGTGCGGCTCGGAAAATCGACCGCAAACCCGGAATCCTCCTTAAATAAGCCCTCCAGGCAGGCTCGCTGCAGAGTCAATGCGACTCCCAGGCTGCGGTGGGCGGCATCAATGCAGAAATCGCCAAGCACATAGCTCCGCACTTCTTCTCCGCGATAGAGAATGCGCCGGGGAAAGGCCGCCGCGATCCCGATGATACGTTCGGTTTCCGAATCTGTGGCGACCCAGGCCCAGGCTTCGCCCGCCGGATTGTTCAAATAGAGCCAGGGAAAGAGACGTGCGTGCGGCAGGTGGGGCAAGTTGGCTTGCAGTGCGTCGATCAGTTCCTGGCTCTCGGATTCATACCGGGCGCGTCGTACCGAGATCGTCATGGCGAAAGCTAGGGCTTTGCCTTACTCTGGACGAAGGCCGCGATGCGATCGATGCTGTGAAAATTCTCGGCACTCATATCTTCGTCGGCCACCGAGATAGAGTACTCCTGCTCGATAAAAGTCACCACGTCGAGCACGCCCATCGAGTCCAACATGCCACTCTCGAGCAGTGGGTCCGAGTCTTTGATCTGTTGCTTGCGTGCCAGTGGAAACTGCCTCAGGATAAATTCACGCACGCTGGCTTTGGGGTGACGATCGACCGATTCCGACTTCAACAATTCCATCCTAACCCTTCTAGTTCAACAGTTTGGAAACTAGATGCCAAAAGAGCAATCCTGGGGCCATCTGGAGCCGGGTCGAGAGGCGGCGCAAGTATTCCGTCTAGTCCATTCGGGGCGCCAAGCGAAGGGAGAGGAGGTCCTCGAGGGAAGAGCAGGATTCCAAAGTTTTGCATTAAGTCCTAGATAAGCGAGTTGTTGGATCGATCATACGCCGGGACATACCGTAGGGTCCGACCCCTGCGACAGGCTGGCCCTAATTATGAACGGCACGTTACGAACCGCTAAACAGTTGGTCACAGAAATGCCTAGACCCACCCTGGAAAAGAGTGCGCCTTTGGAATTTCAATCGATTGGAACACCAACCAGCCAATTCACCGACGAGTTAGTCTGCCCCGAGTGCTCGGTGGCATTGCGTGAGATCAGCGGTCAATTGAATTGTCCGCAGTGCCGCCAGACTTGGCCCATCGTCAACGGTATCCCACACTTCGTAAAGGACTTTCCCTACTGGGGCGAGATCTCTCTCGAACGCATGCAAGACGTAAACCGAAAGGCACGGGAAGGGAACTGGAAGGCGGCGGTACTCGATTCCACCGACCCGGAGGTCCAGCGGGCGGCGGTGATGATGCTGAATCTCGAGCGGGCGAACTGGCACTGGCTGGCCAATTTATCGCCCTCCAGCCGTGTCCTCGACCTGGGCGCCGGTACCGGAACGAATTCCCACGCCCTTGGCCTGCACTACCGTGAGGTGGTTGCCGTCGAGCCCGTTCAGGAGCGCGTGGATTTCATGCAGCAGCGATTTGCGCAGGAAAAGCTCTCGAACATCAAGGTCGTGCGCAGTTCACTCTGGACGCTTCCTTTTAAGAAGGAAAGCTTCGACCTCGTCGCCATGAACGGCGTGCTCGAATGGGTAGCCGAGGGTAGCACCGGCGACCCCGGCAAACTACAGGAAACCGCGCTTCGCAACGCGCTCGCTCTTCTCAAGCCAGGTGGATGTTTGTATCTCGGCATCGAAAACCGTCTTTGCCCCGGTTATTTCATCGGCTACCCCGATCCCCACAGCGGAATGCCGTTCGTGACCATCCTGCCGCGTCCGCTGGCCCATTGGTACGCACGGAGAAAGGGAGCCGCTGGGGGATATCGGAACTACTTATATTCCAGCCGGGGCTACCGCAAACTTCTCAAGAAAACAGGATTCGGAAGTGCGGAGTTCTATGTCGCGCTGCCGAGCTATAATCATCCGCGATTTCTGATACCGCTCGAAGGCGATGGCTTCACGTATTACTCACACAACTTCAAGTCCTCTCATCCCAGCCGCCTGCGGACGCTGACACGCGACTTTCTGCTGAAATTAGGCGTCCTGAAGTATTTCGAATACTCCTATGCGATCCTGGCGCATAAACAACTATGATCAGTCAATGGCGGTCGTTTCTAGAAGCGAAGTTGGATGAGTGGAATCTTCCGGCCAATGGGCACTGGAATTTTCTCTTTGTCAATAACTATGGACTACTAACAAGCAACATCGTCCTGCTTTGGTTCCACAATGAGGATAAGTTTCCCCGGGTCGCCACGAAACTCTGCAGTGAAAAACGAATCCTGAAACGCGAGTTTGAGAGCCTTGAACAAGTCCACCCCTGCGCTCCGGGACTCGTTCCCAAACCTTTGGACTTTGGGCAGCAAGGCGGCTTCTGGGCGTTGTGGATGGAAGGCGCGCCCGGATCATCCCCGCTGCCGCACGATTATACTCCGGAGCGCCTGCGGCTATTGACCCAGACGCTCGCCTCTATGCATCAGGCCATCCGGGACCAGGGCAAACCACTCAGCCCGGAGCGATTCCGGCGGATGGTGTTGGATCCGCTCGATACTGTAGCGCGGGTAGGTCAAGCAGCCTCGGTCCGCAAAGGATGCGCCGACCTTCGTGCAAGGATCTCACCGGAATGGATGGATTCCCTGCCGGTGATTCCCCAGCACGGCGATCTCTTTTCGGGCAATCTCCTCTCGGATGGGGACCGGTGGCATATCGTGGACTGGGAGAGTTTCGGGACGGTGGATTTCCCATTTTATGATCTGCTGACGCTGCTGGTTTCCAGACTCACCGCGCAGGGGAAGACAGTAGAGCACTGGGATCCGGTGCTGATCAAGCAGGCTCCCGAGTTAGTGGAAAGTTACGCGACCAAATTGGGCCTGTCGCCGGCGGTTGTCTCGTTATTGCTCCCGCTGACCCTGGCGAACTGGTGTCACCTTCAGTGGTGTGACGGGCGTAAGCCCTTCGTAGACCGGATGTATAAGACGATTCAGCAGTATTTTGAAGCAGCCGATCAATGGCAACGTGCCTTCATTAGATCGTGATTTACTGGTTAAGCCCTTACGGCTATCGTAGACTAGTTCCGCGCGCTTGATTTCTTTGCTATCCCGGAGAGTTCAGCACGAGCCTTGCGGTCGTGGCGCTATTCCACGGCTACCTTTGACGTGGTTTGCAGAGCTATTTCCGAGATCACGTAGCGGTACTTGCCCGAGGGCTCCGGAGGGAGTTCCGGCAGATAGTCGATAAGCACCTCAACTGGCGCGCGCAGCCGTTGCCGCAGTTTCTCCCTGATCCGAACCTCGCTCTCGGCCTGATAGTGTTGGTTGCGGACCAACTGGACGTGGAAACGATCTAATGCCTTCTGGCGGATCCTGAACTGCTCGACGCCCGGGATTTCCCGCATCACATAAATTACAGATAGGGCGTGCAGGATAGTCCCGTCAGGGGCCACAATAAAATCCGTAGTGCGGCCTTCGATCCTTTCAAGAAGCGGAAGAGAACGCCCACACGGACATTTTCGGGAAGAAAGCGCCCCAACGTCTCCCGTGGCATAACGGAGGAAAGGCACCTCGCGGGAATAGAGATCAGTGACAACGATCTCGCCAGGCTCACCCTCCGGTAGCGGCCGGCCGCGCGAGTCCAGGATTTCGACCACGCTTGCATCCGCCATGATATGCATCCCACCCTGCGGACATTCATGCGCTACGAAGCCGCTGTCGCGCCCTCCATAGCCGTTGGCCACGGGGCAGTTGAGGGTTTCCGAGATGAGCTCACGCTGGTGCGGAAACAGAACCTCACCAGTGACAAAAACCGTTTTGATTCCCAGGCGCCTGAGGTTTCTTCTCTGTTTGCGCGCATGGAGGCAAAGAAGGTAGATGGAACTTGGATAAGCGAAGATCGTACGCCAGCCGCCCGTGACAAGCACATCGAGATATCGCGACATCACGGCCTCGCTCATTTCAAAGGCTGAGAGCAGTCGGGTCGCAAGGATTCTGTCTCTGAGGTTTCGCAGCCGGTCCTGACGGGTTACCTCCACGGGCGATCCCCATATCGCCAGCTCACGGTCGCCGACTGATAGTCCCCACCATCGCATTGCGCGTTGGCGTTGAGCAAGCCATGAAGAGATGCGCTCCTCCGGGAGATCAAACAGGAGCGGTTGGCCAGTGGAGCCGCCGGTGGAAAACGAGGTCAACTTTCCGGCTACTTGGGAACGCATTTCGAGCCGGTGTTCCCGGACGTCCGCTTTCCTCATTACGGGGAGCCGTACCAGGTCGGCGGGGCCGTGAATATCGGAAACCCCGACTCCTGCCTGCTTCATCATCCGCTGGACGTAGGGAACGTGCGCATAGGCATACTGCAAGAACTGCGAGAGCTTAGCTGTACGGAATTGTTCTAATTCAGAGACGGTCAACGAGTCGGTGGCTTCCATTTCCCGTAAGATCCGGAGTGTTGAATGGCGCTTAACCAACTCATGGACAGGAAATACGAGATTCCAAACTAGCCAGCGATGCATTGCCGCCTCAATTGCGCCACGCGTCCAGCGCGCGGATACGCTCCAGTTGCACCGGCTCGCCATTCATGCTCAACGACCGCTGGCTGGCTTCCATAACCTTCAACACCCGCCAGGCGTCGTTGCCATCCGTTTTAGGCGTTCGCCGCGTTTCGAGACAATCCACAAAATGCCGGCACTCCAGATATAGTGGCTCGTCGGTAGAGAGTTCGATGGTCTGGGGCGTTGGGCGTTCTGTGACGAACTGGCCATTGACCAGTTCGATGCGCTTATCGTAGAGTTGGAGCTTGTCGGCTTTCCGGACATCATCGAACACCGCCATACGGTGCTCGCCGACTACGACGAGTTTCTGCTCTTTGTATGGGTGCAGCCAGCTAACGAACAGATGGGCTCTCGCGCCGCGGCTGAAAAGCATGGTCGAAACCGTGACATCCGCGATGTTGGGCTGCAGATAGGTACCGCCGGTGGCCGTGACTTGGATCGGCAGCTCCTTGAGTAACAATAGGATTACGGATATATCGTGCGGAGCGAAGCTCCACAGCGCATTCTCTTCCCGCCGCACTTTCCCGAGGTTCAGGCGATTCGAATAGATGTATTCGATGCGGCCGAGACACCCTTCCTCAATCAACTCCTGAAGGCGTGTTACTGCAGGATGATATTCGAGCAGGTGCCCGACCATCAGGATACGCTTATGACGATCGGCCAATTCGGTAAGCTCCGCGGTCTCGTCGGCCTTCAGTGTCATAGGCTTTTCGACGAAGACGTCTTTACCCGCCTGCAGAGCCCGCTTGGCCAATGCAAAATGGGTTTCGGCCGGTGTGGCAATCACGACGGCATCTAGAGATAAGTTCTCCAGTATCGCCTCGTAGGAAAGCTCTGTGGGGACGTCCGGGTATTCCCTCGCCAACTGCGAAAGCCTGGCCGCGTTGAAGTCGCAGATACGGCCCAGCACTCCCAGCTGATGAAAGATCCGGATTAGATTGACGCCCCAGTAGCCTCCGCCAATAACGGCAACGTTCATTAGGTCTCCTTTTTTGATCGCTACTTCTGCTTCGCCGCCGGCGTCATCGTGGAAGCTGGCGGGTTGATTGGACGGCGAGCGAATCTCAACAACTGGCCGTTTTCGTCACCGTATGTGAGGAAGATCGTATCATTCGCAATCTGCATCGAGCTGGTGTATCCGGCAAAACCCTGATCTATGATTTCGGCGACCCACCGGCCATTCTCCCGATGCGCCACCTTCAGGACGCCGGCCCCCGCATCATAGTAACTCACGTAAGGATTGCCCTGACCGTCCAACGCGATCCCGTTGCGGTCCGGATACGCCTGCTGGACGATGGAGTCGACGGTTTGAAACTCCCATTTTCCCTTCTGCCGTGTCACGTACTTCACCAGATGCTTTGCGACATCGGTGTATGCAATGTGGGGGACATCGTTCGAATCAAGCACCATGGAAACCGACCACTTACTCGTCCCGTTGCGCTCCAGGATCTCTGTATCCCAGGCCTGCCCATTCCAACGCGCGTACCGTAAACTGACATTGTTATTTCCGTATTCGACATTGGCGTACGCGATTTCCGGATAGCCTTTGGAATTGCTGTTCATGGAATTGAACTTACCGCTGCCGGTATCTGCGTCCACCGTCTTCAGGCTCCAATAGCTACCGTTCCAGGCCAGGACCCGCAGGTGACCTATGGTACCCGAGGCGCCGACCTCTTCATAGAAAGATATGCTGGGATTATCTTTAAGGTCCAACGCGATCGAGGTATAATAATCGATTTGCCTCGAGTGAGCATCAACAAGCCGCTTCTGCCATTGCTCGCCATCCCAATAGGTATGCATCACTCCGGTTCCCCCCGGATAAGAGATATGCGGACGCTGCTTGGAATCCAATGTGAGACTGCAAAACCCGGAAGCTCTTTCCAGGTTCGTGCTGAACCACTTATTGAGACGCCGATCCCAGAAGCTGTAGCGCAGCATTTTGTCGACCCCTTCCTGGTGCACTACATGAGCGTTGCCAAAGCTGTCCAGCCTTAGAGAAGAGAATCTTCCGCCGGTTACATCCGGTACAGTTTCGACTTGCCACTCCGCCGCATGCACCGCGGTCAGAACGCAAAACCCCAAAAGTAATTGCTTAAGCAACCCATTGACAAAATTTCTTGGCAGCTTGATGGCGCCCATATTACATACCATTACTCTTCTAAACCTCGGATTTCTTTAGCCAAGCCGGCCTCGCATAACCGCGGATGACGCCGATCGAGGTCATCCACAAAGACTCGAGCGTCGCCATCTCCTCGGCGGAAAGGACTCCCGCGATCCGCAGCGCTACCGGGAAACTCGTCAACAACGCAAACTTGCCGAACAGAACCGGCCAGAAGCCAAAGTCCCTGAACCTGAGTGACAGCAAATATAGAGCCACTCCCATCAACAGACCTTTCAGGACCCTGCCGATTTTTAGATCCATGGGACAAGCGCGCTGGGAGCAATAGTAACTTCCGGCTGCCAGCAGGGCGAATCCGGCAACTGTTGCCCACGCCGCTCCAAGCATACCGTAAGCGCTGATCAGCAGATAATTCAATCCGATGCTCAGGATTGCAGCCACTGCGCAAAGCTTCCCGATCATGACGGTCTTTCCGGAGAGGTATAGACCGAGCTGCAGGTAAGATCCAAGGGCTAGAAAGACGTATGCCAGCGACACCAATGGAATCACCTGTTCCGCCCCGCGATAATGCCGGTCAACCATCAATTGCACCACTTCGCTGCCAAACAGCGAGAGACCTAAAGCGGCAAAGCTCAAGACGGAAAAATACAAGGCCAGGACCTGCGCGAAAGTTTTTTCATGGTCCGGCTGCTTCCAAATTATGAACATACGAGCCTGCCACATCATGTTGAATGACTGTATGAACACGAAATTCAGCAGAAACCCGAACTTATACCCCGCCGCGTAGACGCCGACCACCTCCAGCGAGCATAGCCTCTGGAGGAAAAAGCGGTCGGAGAAATTCAAGATAAATGTAGCGAGATTCGAAAAAATAAGCGGCGCTCCGAAGGTTACCAGCTTGTGTAGGACGCCCCAATCCAAACTAATACCGATGTCGCGAATCATCCACCATATCAACAACGGTGCGCGAATACATCCGATCACGAAGGCGCTCCAGAGAACGCCATAGAGGGACCATTTGAGGACCGCAACACAGTAGACGGTCAACGCAATCGTAATAGCGGTGGCCGCAATGTCCAGCAGGACCAGCGTTCCTGACGCTTCCTTCGCCCGGATATAAGTGATGGGAACTGTAACGATGTAGTTTAACAGGAACGACCCAAAGCAGAGGCCGATGTACACACGAGGAATTGCGGAGCCAAACAGTAACGGGGCCAGAGGCAACAGCAAAACGTAACTGAAGACAGTTAAAACCGCCCCCACGCCCAGCATGCCTAGAAACGCGCTGCCGACCACCTGTCGTCTCTCGTGAGCTGACTTTGCCGCGGCATAGAACCGGAGGACCGCCGCCATGACGCCCAGATTAAGCAGCATTCCAACCAGGGACATCGTAAGGTCAAGGACCTCGAGCGTTCCATAATCGGCGGGGCGCAGATAGTAAGTGTAGAGCGGCAGCAGCAGGAAACCGATCGCCTTTGTGGCCAGGCTCCCGATGCTGTACACGAAGGTATGCCGCACGGCGGTCCCGATCTCCCGGGACACCCCGGCAGGACCGGCTGCTGGTTGTAAGGCCGCACCCATCAGGCAGTCTCTCTCAGGCGCATGCTGCCCCTGTTGAGATTGGAAAAACGCTGGGCCCTTCCAGATATTCCACGTCGGCTTCGGATTCTGCGATCTTCGCGGCCCATTCGGCGCGGCTTACGTGATCGAGAATGGCAACACATGCGACAACCGTGAAAAAGAGGTCGAAATAGGCTCGCCCCAGAAATGCGCCTGAGGTCATGAATCCAACCAGGCTGAGGCTCAACATGTTTGCATAATCCGCGATTTCCGGGGTGCCGATCCTCCTGGCCGTCTTAGTGATGCGCCGTAAGCTGAAAAAACAGGATGCAATCAGCGTCAAATACAGCGTTAGCCCGGCAAAGCCGTGTTCAGCCAGTACTCCGAAATAAATACTGTGAGGGCCGTGAACGTCCTGGGCGTTAGGCGCATAGCGGGCAAACAGTTGCGGCGTAAAAGCATCAAAGCCACCGCCCATGATGGGGTAGTCGCAGGCGAGTCGCCAGGAATACGTCCAGGCGTTCAGGCGCGAGAGCGCCGAGGCGTCCAGCAGTTTATCGGATTGAGTCAAGCTCATGCGATCTTGCCACGCCTGGGGCGTAAACAAGGCGCCGAAGGCGAGAACCATTAACATCACCGGAATCAATATCAGCTTTTGTTTGGACTTCATCAGCAGGACTCCCAATACAGCCAGCAACCCGACGAACCCGCCCCTGGAATACGTGAAAAAGACCGCTGGGATGGTGGCGAGAAACAGGAACCCCATAAACAGCCGCACTCGCCGGTTCGGCTCGGTCCTTGCCAGGGAAAAGAAAAAGGGCAAAGCCATGTTGAGGGCGAGCGCAAAATCATTGTTGTCGGCGATCATCGAGTGGTCCGGTCCGTACACCCGGGAAGCACCGTTGCTCAGAATCATGATCGGCAGGTTCTTCAGCACCAGAAATGCGAAAGATCCGGCAATGGACAACACCAGGCATCGAAGCCGTCCCCATCTATCGGAGACCGCGATCGTAACGCCCACCATCACGAGAATCTTCAAGACCACATTCAACCGGTACCAGGCGTTGGCGGACTTGTCTGCGAAAGATGGATCGTTGCTGCTATTCAGCGTCGTGAGAAAAAACCAAAACAGGAGCGCTGTCAGGATAGCTACCTCGCGATTGCGCAGGCCACCCATGGTCCGGCAAAACACCAGCCATCCCAGGATAGTCGGAATCGCGATCAGCATAGCCGGTTGGTATTGGTTCAGGAGACCCCATCCGAAACTTTGCGGATTTGCAAAGGCCATGACCGTCCAGACTGCAACCCCATAAACAGGGCGCAGAAAGGAGAGCGGCACGCTAACCACAAGCGCGATCAGAAGGATAACGTCTCGGATCGTCATATTCCAAGCCTAAACGTGTGCCGTACTCACACCGCCGTTCCTGGCAGCCTCCATTTGGCCGGTGTGACCTTCCTTCTCAAAGACGCAGAGAAGCGCACCGCGAAGCGCGCGGAACATATTGAGGGAGGTGAGTCGTTCGTAGAGCACTCCGAGTCGGAACAACACCGGTGAAACCATCAGATACGCAGGGTAATGATTGATCGCACGAAGCTCTTTCTCGTTGAGTCCCGCGGATTGTAACTCCTTCTTGATCTTCGACAACGTGTTTGCCCGGTAGAGCGTGGGATATACATCGTCCTCGGATACCTGAAAAATCCGGCTCACCATGGCCCGATGCCATGCATATGGCGTCAGTGAGGCAAAGACCGATATATAGTCCCACTTGTTGGGAGTGAGGAGAATCACCTTGCCTCCCGGCTTGAGAACGCGATGGAATTCACGAAAAACCAGTGGAGGCTGTTCCAGGTGTTCCACTACGTGTCGCGAAATAATCAGGTCGAAGCTTCCTGAAGGAAACGGGAGATGGTTCAAATCGCCGCGAACGCCATAAGGAGAATTCCGGTTGGAGGTTTCCAGCTTGGTCTCCAGATCGATGCCAACCACTTCCGCACGGCCGGCCCACTCCTTGCAGAATTTCAGGTAACGCCCGCATCCGGCGTCCAGCAGGCGACCTCCCGATTTCAGGTATTTGTCGATTAAGTCACGGTAAAGCGCATCGTGAAACTTGTATCCGGAATAATATTTCTCGTATAGCTGTTCGCACTTCTCTCGGTCCTTAGGCTTGAACATGATGGTCGCTATGCCTCGTTAAAATATCTACCCATTGACTAGCTGATACCAATCCAGCTTATAAGCGAACGCGGCTGGGCTGGTTTCCCAAGGCCCGCCCCGACGCAATTCCATCGGATCGGTGGATTGATTGTTGACGCCCCAGATGGTGGTCACAGCCGTCCGATAGCCGGCACGCCGGATCAAATCTTTGTTCCAGTGGCCAAAATCCTCATCGCGGCCGTTAGGATAAGCAAAATGCAGGGCTGGTGACTGCATCTCCTCTTCGATGCGCCGCTTACATTCACCGGCCTCCCACGCCACCCGATCGCCGGACATGCGCGAGAGAAACGGGTGCGTGACGGTATGGCCGCCGAAATCGATGCCGCGTTCCTTCATGAAGCGCACCTGGTCCCAGGCCAGCATCTTATCGTCCCGTTCGCCTTCGTCCCGCGCACCGAGCTGCTCGAGGGTGCGCGCCACCGATTGGCGACGCTCCGCATCCGGCAAACCACGGAAAATCGCGAATGCACGGTCTATGCACTGCAGGCGCTCCGCCGTAGTACGCATCGAAAAGGCCGATCCGGGATCGATGTCCAGATCGACGGATTGCCGCGTCGTCTTTTTGAACGCCAGCGCTATTTGCTCGAACCACAGCGGTTCGCGCGAGTCCATGCTTCCGGTGGTCAGGAAGATGGTCGCCGGCAGACCATACCGTTGGAGAATGGGAAAAGCGACGTCGTAGTTATCTCGGTAACCATCGTCGAAGGTGATGGCGAGCACAGGCTCCACCGATCCCTCCGCCAGCCTCTCGATCAGTTCGGTCAGGCTCACAACCCGGTAATGCTTACTGACAAAGCGCATTTCCGCTTCAAACAATGACGCCCGTATGGCCGGGAAAAAGGGGTCGTCGTCGTCGTTCACCCGGTGGTAGTAGAGGATACGGGCGCTAGGCGCCGTCCTCTTTTCGAGGGAAAGTCCGGGCCACTTCCCGCCGCGCGAAACCGCCAGTTGATAGTGGTCGCGCACCGGCCTCATTAGAGCCGGAAGACGGAAGCGGAAATAGCAGTTGGCGATGGCCCGCTGCATCCAACCCAATTCAGGACTTGCAGGCGAGCTCGGACTCTGCCCGGCGGGTTGCCGTAGAGTTTCAGACGCGCTCATGCACTCACCCTCGCTATCCGTTCGTCCATCACCTGTCGATGCCACAATTCCAATGTCAGGAACGTCCAGAGTGTGTCGCCGCAATACGTGTCGGATCCCTCTGCCTCGTGCTGGCGGAAGAGATCCATGATGAAATCCCGCCTGAAATAGCCTCGATTGAACGCCCGCGCCGAAAGTAGCGTGTCATGCAACAGTTCGCGCATATGCGAGTCCGATTTCATCCAGCTCGCGACTGGAATTCCGAAACCATGCTTCTTCTTCTGGAGAATCTCGGGCGGAAGCAGTTCGCGAAACGCGCGCTTGAACAGGTACCGCTTCTGAAACCCCTTGACCTTCAGGCCGGCGGGGATACGCCCGGAAAACTCCGCCACCGAGCGGTCAAGGAACGGAAATCTCGTCTGAATTCCTCCCAGTTCCGACATGCAGGTGACCTTTGGAAGATCGTTATCTGCCAGGGTGATTTTGACGTCCACATGAAGCAGACGGTCCAGATGGTCGTGGGCCAGCGCTTGCGAATAATGGCGCGACGGTGTCTCGAAAATTGAGTAATTGCCCAACGTCTGCAAAAAGTCTCCGTCAAAGACGTCCCCAAGCGGGTGCGTGCTGAGGAACTGGAACGAGAGCATACGTTCCACACCCCGAATGTTGGCGCGGCGAACGTATCGGGCCGGCCTGCGAAGGGGTCCGCCGTCCGTCGGAAACGCACGCAGAGCCGGTTCGATCAGTCCCTTACGAAAGACACCTGGGATGGAATGATAAAGCTCGTAGATCTTATCGATCGCATACCGTTCGTTCCCGCCAAACAATTCATCGCCGCCGTCCCCGGCCAGCAGCACCCTCACTCCGTTTTGCGCTGCCAGACGCGCGCAGAAGTATGTGGGGATGGCTGAAGAATTCCCAAAGGGCTCGTCGAAGCAACGGATCATTCCCGGCAGCGCTTCGAAACAGTCGCGCGCTCCCACGAGGTACGTATGATGATCGGATTGAAATTTCTTCGCGGCGATCCGGGCGTAGTCGAGTTCATTGAACGCGTGTTCCTGGTAGCCGATGGAGAATGACTTCACCGGCGCTTGGACTGCGCGAGTCATCATGCCCAAAACAGTACTGCTGTCGGTCCCGCCGCTCAGGAAGGCCCCCAACTCAGCGACCGGAGCGTCTTTGCATTGGTCCGCCACCGCACTCTCTACCACCCGCTCCAATTCGCGACTCAGGTTGGCTTCGCTGGAATGCCCCCCGACGCCGTAGTGGATGCCCCAATACTGCTCGATGCGAAGCTGCCGGTCGGAAACCATCAGGATGGCCCCGGGGATGAGCCGGTGCACCTTGGTGAAGATCGTTTCAGGCGCGAGATTTGTGCTGAAGTTCAGCACGTTGGCGATGGATCGCGGGTTGATCTCCAGATCCACTTCGCCGCAGCGCGTCAGCGCATCGACGCGCGACGCGATACAGAAAACGTTGTCGTCACGATAGTAGGCGAGGCGTTTGATTCCGAAACCATCGACCGCCGCCAGCCATTGTCTCTTCCGCTGGTCGAAAAGGAGCACAGAAAAGGCTCCGCGCAACTTTTCGACAAAGGCAGTGCCGAACCGTTCATAGAGAGCGGCCAGAAGAGCAGCGGTGGTAAGCCCCGAAACCCCGGCTGTTGATACGAGTTCCTTCTCGTTGAGCAACTCGGCATCGCAGGCAAGCAGCACATCGCTGCCGCGATGAATTTGCTGCCCGGAGAAGCGCGCGGATACACCGATTCCGGCATCCCCTTCAGTCTCCTGGCCTGCCTGTTCGGGCGATTCCAGCAAGAGTCCCGCCGTCATGGAGGCGAGCGTCTCCCCAAGATGCCTCGGGTTACCTTTCCGCCATACCGCACAGATACCGCTCATGCGGTGGAGTGGGCCTCCTGCCCGATGCGGACCATCAACGTTAGGGCGCCACAGAAGGCGTGCCAATCTCGTTGCCCGCTAATAGTTGCTTTTCTCATACCCGTTCTTTCACTGCCCGTGAATAGGTAACCCGCCAGTCGTCGGAGTTGCCTTCCTGTTTAATCGGGGGGACAAATCCATAACTCGCATACAAAGATCTGCGGATATTCTGCCAGTCGCATTGGCGGCATAGCCGGTGCCCGGCAGTGGCCAGTGCATGTGCAAGCGGCTCGTCCTGGAGCAGTCTCGAGACGGCGGCTGCCAGGCCGCGCCAGTCCCCGACCTCGACCAGCACTGCATTCTCGCCATCGGTGTAAATGAACGGGATGCCGCCCGCATTCGTCGAAACCACTGCTAATCCGGCGGCCGACGCATCCAGGAGCGATCCGGGAAAGTTGTCTACCCGCGAAGCGTTCAGCAGGATGTCGCACTCGTTGTAGATCGCCGGAAGTTTTTGCCGGTCGACGTAGCCTAGAAACCGCACGCCGCTCAGCTTCCATTCCGCCGCAAGGGTTCGCAGGCGGCCCTCTTCTGATCCGGTCCCTGCGATCCACAGGGAAGCCGCCGGGTAACTGGCCTGGATCTCCTTAAACGCACGGAGCAACATTTCCACGTCATACATCTTTTCGAGATGCCGCGTCACCAGCATCCTGGGCTGGAACGAAGATCGCTCGCGGTATCGGAAGTTCGAAAAATCCACGATGTTCGGGACGATGGAGACCGGCACCTTAGCGTGTGCCCGAATGATGCGAGCAAGAAATTCCGAAGGTGTCGTGACCATATCGGCCATTCGAAACCATGGCCGGGCCAACCACGCGCAACGCTCCAGAAACTCCCCGGCGAGGCCGCCCCGGTAATTCAGAATCACCCGCCTGCCCCGCAGCCGCCCGATTAAGATGGCGGGGCAGACAACCAGAAAGAAGTGCAGCCACGATGCCGCCAGAATGTGGACAACCTGGATAGTCCGGCAACGCCGCCAGATTCGCACGCAAAATATTCCGGTCCGCAGCAGCGCCCGCAACACCGGCACCCGCTCAAATATTCGGAACGGCCGCGCAAATGGCTGGTTCTGGCTTAAGATATCCGCCGGAATTCCGTCTTCCTCGAGCATGCGTTTGAGCAGCAAAGCCTGCGACGCCATGCCTCCGTATGGAGGCGCCACGGGAGCAACAATCAGCACCGAATTCTGTTCTTTCGCCCGCGTCGTCCGGTTCAATCCATCCTCCGGTTTGTCGCAAGCGGTCCGACGCATTCCGCTGATGCAGCCTTCGCAACGTCTCGCCAGCTCTTAAACATCAGAGTGCACCACAGCAACGGCGACCAGTCCCGCTGCCCGCGCTGGTGTTGATTCCAGCAGCGTTCCAGGAAAACCCCGTTCAGTGCATCGTCCCGGCGGCCGATGATGGCATCGTAGGCAAATTCTTTAAGTTCGCCGCGGAACCACTCCGCCACCGGAACGGCAAAGCCCTTCTTCTTGCGCGTCAGCACGTCCGCCGGCAGGATGCGTTCCAGGGATTTCTTGAAAATGTATTTCCCGCGGCCGTTTCGCAGTTTCAGACCGGAAGGCATCTGGGCGATCAATTCCATCAGCTTGTGATCCAGCAGCGGACAGCGGACCTCGAGCGAATTGGCCATGCTCGCACGGTCGACCTTGGTCAGAATGTCGTCCACGAGGTAGGTCTTCATGTCGACATACTGAATTCGCGAGAGCGGGTCCGGAGTATCGGCGCGATCATAGTGATGCCGCAGGACCTCCACCGAATCAT
>Ga0163163_10002270_pt1 | contig 16218 bp, 15 predicted proteins | sample S65metaG_FD_119766 | JGI IMG/M metagenome (GOLD analysis project Ga0163163, IMG submission 119766) | Switchgrass rhizosphere microbial communities from Kellogg Biological Station, Michigan, USA - S6-5 metaG | ecosystem: Host-associated > Plants > Roots > Rhizosphere > Soil | place: USA... | reverse complement strand
GTCAGCCAGTCGGTGCTCGAAACCATCGAAGCCGGAGCGCCGGAGCTGGCGGTGTCGATCCGCAACCTGATGTTCGTCTTCGATGACCTGCAGCACGTCGAGGACAACGGGCTGCGCGAGATCATTCAGCGCGTCGACAAGAAGTCCCTGGCCATCGCCCTCAAGGGCGCCAGCGAGGATATTCGGACCCGCTTCCTGGCGAACATGTCGAAACGCGCCGCCGAGATGTTGAAAGAAGAGATCGAAGCGATGGGGGCGATTCGCATGCGCGAGGTCGAAAAGGCGCAGCACGAAGTGGTGGCGATTACCCGGAAGCTCGAAGAGGAAGGCCTGATTGTCACCGGCGCCGCCGCAGGGGAGGCCTATGTCGTCTAGGGCCAGACTGGTTCAGGACGAAGTTATTCCTTACGACTGGCGGGCGGGCTTCGCCGCCCTGCCGCCGGCACCGCCGATTTTCGAGACGGGCGAGGTGCACGAGGATCCGTCGGCGATCGGCGGCACGGCGCTGGTCGACGAGCATCGCCTTGCCGAGATCGAGCGCGACGCCTTCGCCAAGGGCTACCAGCAGGGCGAGCGCGCCGGCGCGGAGGCGGCCGGTGCGCAGGCCCGCGGGCTGCTCCGGCGTCTCGCCGGGGCCGTCGACGAGGTGTCGTCGACTCGACAGGGCATGATCCGACGGACCGAGCAGCAGGTCGTGGAGCTCGCCATGGCGATCGCCAAACGAATGCTCCAGCGCGAGCTGAGCGTCGATCGGGGATTGCTCCTCGGGATGGCGCGTGTCGCGCTCGACCGGCTCGGGGATCCCGGGACCGCCACGATCCGCCTTCATCCCGACGACTACGCGATCGTCAATGCGTCGCCGGATCGGGCCTGGGCCAGCGACCAGCTGAAGATCGCGGCCGATTCGTCCGTCGAGCGCGGCGGGTGCCTCGTCCAATGTGACGCCGGTCTGATGAAAGTCGGTCTCGAGAGCCAGTTTGCCGAGCTCGCCCGCACGCTGCTTGGCGAAGACGGCGCCGACGCTGCCGACCGGACGGAGGCACGCCATGGCGCCGCAACCGCCTAACGGCATCCCGCTCGATACCTATCTCCAGGCGTTGCACCGCGCCGACCTGACGCCCCTTTCTGGCCGCGTGGTCCGGGTCGTCGGACTGCTGATCGAGTCGGTCGGCCCACGGGCGCGCGTCGGCGATGTCTGCGAGATCTTCAGCGCGTCGGGAGAGCCGCCGCTGGTGGTCGAAGTGGTCGGCTTTCGCGAAGGGTACTTACAGTCGGTGCCGCTTGGTGTCACCGCCGGCATTCGTCCGGGCGACCGCATCGTGTCGCGCGGAGCGTTGGCGTTGGTGCCGGCCGGCGACGGCGTGCTGGGCCGCGTGATCGATCCGTTCGGCCGGCCGCTCGATGACCTCGGTCCGATGCCGTCGACCGAGTCCACTCCGCTGCAACGGGCGCCGGTCAACCCGCTGGCGCGCGAGCCGATCGTCGCGCCGATTGAAACCGGTGTCCGGGTCATCGATGCGATGCTGACCTGCGGCCGTGGCCAGCGCGTCGGACTGTTCGGCGGCAGCGGCGTCGGCAAGAGCACGCTCCTCGGCATGATGGCGCGCGGCACCTCGGCCGACGTCGTCGTGATGGCGCTGGTCGGCGAGCGCGGCCGCGAAGTCCGCTCGTTTCTGGATCACGATCTGGGCCCCGAGGGGCTCGCCCGCTCTGTCGTGGTCGTGTCGACGTCCGACAGCCCGCCGCTGATGAGGATGCGCGCGGCCTACGCGGCCACCGCGCTCGCCGAGCATTTTCGCGATCAGGGGAAGAGCGTGCTCCTGATGATGGACTCGGTCACACGATTTGCGATGGCCCAGCGGGAAGTCGGCCTGGCCGCCGGCGAGCCGCCGACCGCCAAAGGCTATCCGCCGTCGGTATTCGCGTTGCTGCCGTCGCTGCTCGAACGCGCGGGCAACATGCGCGGACACGGCAGCATCACGGCGCTCTATACCGTGCTGGTCGACGGCGACGACACCAACGAGCCGATCGCCGACGCGGTGCGGTCGATTCTCGACGGCCACATCGTCCTGTCGCGCGATCTCGCGCAGCGCAATCACTATCCCGCGATCGACGTGCTCCAGAGCATCAGCCGCACCATGCCCGATGTGACGACGAACGAGCATCGGCTCAAGGCGGGGCAGGTGCGCGATTGGCTGTCGACCATCCGCGATACCGAAGACCTGGTCACGGTCGGCGCCTACGCGCGCGGCGCGAATCCCCGGGTCGACGCCGCACTCGACCGGCGCGAGACGTTGCGGGACTTCCTCTGTCAGCGCGCCGACACGTTGTGCGGGTTTTCCGACGCGTTGTCGGCGCTTGACGCCCTCTAACCGAGAGCCCGGTCATGAAACGATTCCAATTCCGCGCCGCCAAAGTGCTTGATTTGCGACGGCGAGAGCACGATGCGGCGCTCGCGCAACTATCTCGTGTTCAACAACTACGAGACAGCGCGGCAGCGGCCGCGTCCGCCGCGGATACCGCCGTCGAAGGGGCGCAGCGGGAGTATCGGGACCGGCTCGCCGAGGGTGGCGAAGCATCGACATTCGAACGGCATCGAAATTGGATCGCTGGTTTGCATGCTGGTGCTGAAAGCTGCCGCCGCCAATTGGCCGTGCGGCAGACTGAGGTGGAGCGTGCGACGGCGGATGTCCGCCGCACGCACCGGCAAGTTCTGGTGATCGAGAAGCTCCGCGAACGAGCCTGGCAGGCCTATCAAGAAGAGAACCGGCGTCTCGACGCCATCGCGATGGATCAGCTCGCCGTCACGCAATTCGCGCGGCGGATGTGAGGAGAGAAATGACAATCAACCCGACGACGACGGCCGCCCCGATCACCGCAGCGCTGAGCTCGTCAGGCGTGAACGGACAGAAGTCCCAGACCATGGGCAAGGACGCGTTCATGCAGCTGCTCATCACCAAGATGCAGAACCAGGATCCGACGCAGCCCCAGGACGATTCCGCGCTGCTGGCTCAGCTGGCGCAATTCAGCTCGCTCGAGCAGATGCAGCAGATGAATACGACCCTGACGAACATCTCCGATTTCTTCAGTCAGGCGAAGGCCGCGACGGAGCAGGCCGCGTCGACTCCCGCGACGACCAAGTCATAACGCGCAGTTCGAGATTTGTGAAACACGAAAAGGTGAATTGATATGTCCTTTACCACGAGCCTCTCCGGTCTGAGCTCCAACCAGCAGAAACTCGACGTCATCGGCAACAACCTCGCCAACATCAACACGATTGCCTACAAGGAGAGCGACGTTACTTTCTCTGATCTGGTCAGCCAGTCGGTCGGCGGGTCGAGCGTCAATCCGATGCAGATCGGCCTGGGCGTGACGACCGGATCGATCTCGCCGAATTTCCGACAGGGCGGCATCGAGAACACCGGCGTGCCGACCAACGTCGCGATTCAGGGCAGCGGCTTTTTCGTGATCGGCAGCGCGAACAACCGGTCCTACACGCGCGCCGGCGATTTCTCGCAGGATGCGGACGGCACGCTGGTCACATCGGGCGGGGAGCCGGTTCAGGGCTTCACGGCGGTCAATCCGGCCACCGGCGCGATCATCACCACCGGTCAGCCGACGAACATCATGGTCCCGCCCGGCGTCCTGCGCGCCCCGAAGGCGACCACGCTGTTTGGCGCCGCCTCGAACCTCGATGCGAACGCCGCGGTCGGCGCCACCTTCACCGTATCGCCGCAAATCTTCGACTCGCTCGGCTCCGCGCACGTCGTCACCATCACCTACACGAAGACTGCGGGCGGATGGAACTACTCGGCCGCCGTGCCGGGTGCGGATGTCGTTGGAACACCTGCCGCGCCCGTGGTGCTCAAAGCCGGCACGCTGACCTTTACCGCGGCCGGCCTGCTCAACCAGGTCGATGGCGCGGCGGCGGCCGATGTGGCGGTGCCCGCCCCGGCGGCCGGTTGGAAGGACGGCGCGGCGGCGACTGCCATGACGTGGGACATTATCGATGCCAACGGTGTGGCGAGCATCACCGGATTTTCCGCGCCGTCGCAGACTTCGTCGCTCACGCAGAACGGCGCCGCGGCGGGTTCGGTCAGCGGCATCAGCATCGACACCGACGGTCAGATTGTCGCGACGATTGGTGCCGGCCAGACGGTCATCCTCGGTCAACTCGCGCTGGCGAACTTCAACAACCCGACAGGGTTGATGAAGCTCGGCTCGAACGCGTACGGCGAGAGCGCTGCCGCCGGCATCGCGAACGTGGGCGTGGCAGGGACCGGCGGCCGCGGCACGCTCATCGGCAGTTCGCTCGAACAGTCGAACGTCGACATGGCGAAAGAGTTTACGCAGATGATTCTCGCGCAGCGCGGCTATCAGGCGAACTCGAAGAGCATCACGACCGCCGACCAGCTGCTCCAGGAAACTCTCCAGCTCAAGCAGTAAGACAGGCCTGACCCGTGACAATTAACCCCACCAATATTCCGCCAGCCGCGTTGCCGCCGTCCGTCAAGGGCGGTGGCAACGCACCTTCCAGACGGCCAGCCTCCGGCGATCCGTTCGCGAGCGTCATCGCGCAGATCTCGGGCGCCGACGAGGCGGTTGTGGTCGGAAATCCGCCCAGGGGGCCCGTCTCACTGGCGGGCAGAATGCGCGGGACGGAGTCTCTCGACGACGTCGGCCAGAGCGCCGTGTCGTCGAAATACGATGCCGACGATCCGACGATCGTCAACGTGGCGGTGCCGGCATGGCTGTGGACGGTTCAAGAGCAGCCGAGGAGCCTCGGACTTGGGCCGCTCGCGCAGCTACAAACCGCTGCTGGTTCCGGCTCTTCCGGCGCCGCGGACGACACACTCGAATCCACCGGATCGAGCGACCTCGGCACCGCACCCAGGCTGGGGGCCGTCGCGGACTTCGTGTCAGGCATGGACGCCATGCCGTTTGCCGGACCGGGGAGTCAGGTTGCCGCGGCAATCGTCCAGACAGTTCAAACAGATCAACCAGTCCAAACCGTCCAAACCGTTCAAACAGCCCAAACCGACCAATTGAGCGCATCGCCGGCACCACCGGTGGCGGCGCCGGACGGTGAACAGTTCACGTCTGTGCTATCGACCGGTGTCAGCGGTGTTCCGTCTGGCGTGGGGGCCGGTGCTGCATTGCCGACCGGCGCCTCACTGACGCCGGCTGACCGGTTTGCCAAGGCCGCTGCTCTATCAGACACCCCGGATCAGCCGCAGCTCTCATCCGCGTCGACCGATCCATCAGGGTCATCGCAATCGAGGCCGCCAACGCGCCGTGCCGGGCGCGGGTCCGCCGCGTACGCCGAGGCGGCAAACGCGGCCCTCGCCCAATCGGTGCCTCCTGCCGGTCAGTCCGCCAATGGCGTCGCAATCCCGACGGCGTTCTCTGCGAGCTCGCAAGCAGGATCCGGTCGAACCACCGACACCCCGCGTGCTTCGAGTGATCGAACAAACGGCGGAGCCGTTCGCGCCGCAGCTTCCTCGACCGTCCTGGCTGACGGCCAGGCCGGGTTGGCGGCAGCGTTGTTGACCGGCCGCGCACAAAACGGAACCGCGCAGAACCCGGCCGGTCAGGATTCCTCACACTCCTCCAACTCCCGAGGCCGCGCCGACGAGACGCAGGGGCCCGCGGCCCAGGCGCTCGAGATTCCCGTGGCACAGGCGCTCGACGCTGCCGTTCAGGGAGTCGCCGCGCACGCCGATCACGGCATCCTCCAGTCCACCCAGGCGGCCGATCCCTTCTTGAGTCTGGATCGAACGAGTGCTGCCACCGCGGCGCCGTTGCTGTCGGGCCTCGCCGATCGGAGTGCAGCCATAGACGATGTGGGTATGCATCGGCAGATGGTGCAGGCCATTCGCTTGCAATCGCGAAACGGTGTCGGCGACGCGCGCATCACGCTGCAGCCGGAATATCTCGGCGAGGTGACCATCGCGCTGAGAGTCGAGGACGGCGGCGTCACGGCTCATGTCAGCGCCGCGTCGACCGAAGTGCGGGAGTGGTTGGGCGCCAACGAATCGCTGCTGCGCCATGGACTGTCCGAACAGGGGCTCACCCTCGCTCGTCTGGTCGTGTCCGACCAACCGGCGGAGCCGTCGCGAGATTCGAAGGGCGGTAACGCCCGCCAGCAACAGCCGCAGCAGGACCCGGAACCGCGTCCGCGTCCGCGGCGCGACACGAGCACGTTCGAGATCACGGTTTAAGGTCTCCCGGCGATATCCTCGATCGTTCTTTCAGCCGGGTCGCGTGATTCACGCGGCCGGGCGGCCTTTCCTGTTCACACTCACATCGGCGATGGCTGGAGCAATCCTGGTTTGTACGTAGTGTCCGGCTTTAGCTGGACCACGACGGTCCGCTTGAAGGCGGACACTACGTCCAAGTCGAAACGCTTTAGTGGCCGGTACCTGGCAGGGCCGTCGTCGGAGCGGTCGTGCGGCGCTGACACATGCGCCTGGCACGCGCACGCGCGAACTGATCAAAACGCATAAATCATTGCCAAAAACGCGTGTGTGACGTGGCCGTCCGATTGCCTGTTGCAGTGTGACTGAGTCGACCGCTCGTCCAGCCTGCCTCCAAGCGTCGGGACGGGCGCGCGGCAATCCCGGCGTTGACGTTTCAGCATGTGAGTGGCGGCAATGCCCATATCGTGGCGCCGCAGCAGACCTCCAGCACAGAGACGCGACGAGCGGGACGCACTGATCGACGGTCCACCGCCGGGTTGACGGGTCCCATGTGCCCGCAGGCCGGCGGTCCGTTTTTCGCGGCTTGCAAAAGTGCAGCTGGTCACCCCGCCGACATTCGTGGCCAGCACCACGACGCGGCAGGTGACCGACTCGAACGCGGCGCTGAACCAGATGGTCGGCTCGATGGCGGCGATCAAGGAATCGGGCAGCAAGGTGGCGAAGATCATCAAGGCGATCGACGAGATCGCGTTCCAGACCAACATCCTGGCGTTGAACGCGGCGGTGGAAGCCGCGCGCGCCGGCGAGGCGGGGATGGGGTTCGCGGTGGTGGCTGATGAGGTCCGCAATCTGGCGCAGCGCTCGGCGCAAGCGGCGAAGGACACGGCGGGACTGATCGAGGAATCGATTCTCCGCTCGCAGGAGGGCGCGGAGAATGTCGAGGAGGTCGCGACCGCCATCGGGGCGATGACCGACAGCGTGGCTCAAGTGCGAGGGATCGTCGACGAAGTGCGCGAGGCGAGCCAGCAACAGACGCGGGGCATCGATCAGGTGGCACAGGCGGTTGCGCAGATGGAGAAAGTGACCCAGACGACTGCGGCGACGGCGGAAGACAGCGCGGCCGCGAGCGAGGAACTGAACGCGCAAGCCGAGACGGCAATGGTCGTGGTTCGGCGCCTCGAGACGCTCGTCGGCAGTCACGCGGACGCGACCATGGCAAAGGTTGCGGCGCCGCGGGAGACGCGGTCTGCGGCCGCCAAGGTCGTGAAGATCGCGGCCAGGCCGGCTCGCAGCGCGGAGGAAGAGTTACGACTTGGCGACACCGGCACCTTCCGCCGGTTCTAGCGGCCCTCCGCCCCGACCTGCCTCGCCTATAGATCACTTGCGGGCCCGAAACTTGACGCGTAAAGTTTCGGCTCTCAAGCGTTCCGGATCGCGATCTGCGCAAGTCTGAACTGGGAAATGTCAAGTCTGCCCCGATCGCGGCCTCTGGCAGACTTCAGCCTTGAGACTTCACACTCGGAGTGCGCACTTTTCTACCGCGCAGACTCCTAGAGCAGTATCGACCCACTCCCGTACCATTGGACCCGCGCAGACGGTTCGGACGTCCCTATCGTCGGCGTGACGCGATTCATGCGCGGCGGTCAGCGGCCGATTGTACGACCATGACGATTTCCGGCAGTTCGCCGTCGTATCAGTCGGCCGAGGCGGCCGAGGCCAGTCGCGCGATGTTGGTGCTGAAAAAGCAGCAGGATGTGTCCAAGGATGTAGGGCAGGCGCTGGTCGGGCTCATCGCGCAGTCCTCACCGAGCCAGCCCGCGGGGCGCATCGACGCCTACGCGTAGTCGAAGAAATCCCGCCGAAGGCTCCCACTTCCGCTCCTGGTTCAACCGATAGAGGCCACTAGCGCCGCTTCCTGCAACCCCAGGAACGGGACGCAGTGGCGCGTGCCGTTTCCCTTCGATCTGCAGTCTTGGGTGCCTCTCGCTGCAGAGGCGAATGCCAGAACCGGGAAAAGACCGCGTGCGCTGCGCCGGCCCGCAGCCGTCGTCGTCTTGCCGACACGTGGCCAGCCAACCGACGTATCCAGGCAGTCCGCTCGCAGAAATCTCGCCGGTTTCCGAGCAGTTGTCGCGCGCGCTTCGCGAATGCGGGCCGGCACACAGGTTGCTCTGCCTAGCGGCGTGTGGCCGGCTCGAACATCTCGCTTCGCACCGAGGCTTCAGGGGTTGAGCGCTTTGATCGCCCGCGTGCGAAATGTCCATCTCAAGGTCTGGGCTCTCGATCCGATTGCTAATTGGACTGTGTCGATGAGCCACACGAGCCATTTACGTCAACAGCCCGCTCAACTGGCATTCAACGAACGCATGAAGACAAGAAAGAGATCGATTCAAGCGAGCGGACTCGGCGCGTTGGTCGTGGGGGCGCTTCTCGCGTGTCAGTCGGCGAAAGTCCAGGGCAGTCCGCAAAGCTGGCCAGACTCCCAGGGCTGGCCCGGCGGTCCCGCCAAGGCTGCTGTCCCCACCGCGCCGGTCGCGAAGAAGGTTCGCGCGACGATTGCGGAGCCGGCGAAGGTGACCAAACCGGCCAAGGCGACCGAGCCGGCGAAGGCGACCGACTCGACGAAGGCAACCGACTCGACGAAGGCAACCGACCCGACGGGAGATAGCTGCAGTGCCTTCGACGTCTTACAGGCGCTTCGGCAGCAGTCGGATCTGCTGGCCCGATTGACCATCGAGATCCAGGCTCAACGCGCGGTGATCCTCGAGCAGCAACAGAAAATGGACGCGTTGTATGAGCACGGCGACGCGAATGAGCCAGCGCCGCCCGCGGTTGCGACCCTGGCCGTGGCGGCTCCATCCGAAGCGGTGCCTCCCGCTTCGCCGGTGGTGGCCATGGACAAGTCGTCGGCGTCGGCGGCCGGAACCGGGCCGAGCACGCTCACGTCCGCCGCGGGTCAAGCCAGCGACGCCGATTTGTTCAAACGGATCCGACGCCGACTGCTGTCATTCAGGGTGTCGAATCCTTGATGCCAACGCGCTGCTGCGAAGTGGGCTCGTCACCACGGCTGAAGCCCGGCGACATCCGAGTCGCCCGCCGAACGCCGGCCGACGAACGTCTTCTTGGATAATCTCGGACCGCCTGTCGCAGACGACAGAAGGGAAAGTAGGAATCGAGATATGTCGAAATTCAATCTCACCTGGCGAATCGCGCTGGCTGTCGGGGTCACCATGTTCACCGGCGCGGCCGCGTCCGGGCTGTTGCTCTGGCAGCTTCACGCTACGAGCATGACCTACGACGCGGTGCTTGGGCAGGAAGAAGTGCAACACCAGGATCGTGCGCGGGTGATGCAGGTTGATTTCAAGAAGCAGGTGCAGGAGTGGAAGAACCTGCTGCTTCGCGGGCATAAGTACGAGGACTTCCAGAAATATCGCGAGTCGTTCAAGAAGGAAGAGGCGGCTGTTCGTGAGACCGCGCAGATCCTCCTGAAGGATGTCTCCGACGCAAGCGCTCACAAACAGATTCAGGACTTCCTCACGGCGCACGAGTCCCTGGGTAAGTCGTACGAGGCGGCCATCCAGGCGTTCGAGAAGAGCAAAGGGCAGGACCCGACCGCGGCCGACGCGCTGGTCCAGGGCATGGATCGCGCGCCGACCGACGCGATTGACGGCCTCGTCCTCCGGCTGCAGGCGGTCATCGTCAACGTGCGCGACACCCAGAAGGCTCAGGTGGCGTCCAACATCCGCCGCTCGCTGGTCGGCGTGTCGCTCGCCTTTGTGTCGATCATCGTCGTTGTCGGGTTCATGATCCGCAACACTCGTCGCGAGATGGAGGAACTGGCCACCCACTTGATGGAGTCGGCGCAGCTGACGACCACGGCGTCCGGGCAGGTGTCCACGTCGGCCCAATCGCTGTCGCAAGGGGCGACCGAGCAGGCGGCGTCGCTCGAGGAGACGTCGGCGTCGATGGAAGAGATGGCGTCGATGACGCGGCAGAATGCCGAGAACTCGCACACGGCAGCCGGCCTGATGGCCGAAGTCGATGCGCGCGTGAAGGACTCCCACCAGGCCATCGACGGCATGGTCGGCTCCATGAAGGCGATCCAGGAGTCGAGTCAACAGGTCGCGAAGATCATCAAGACCATCGACGAGATTGCCTTTCAGACCAACATCCTGGCGCTGAACGCGGCGGTCGAGGCCGCCCGGGCCGGCGAAGCGGGCATGGGCTTCGCCGTCGTCGCCGACGAAGTGCGCAACCTGGCGCAGCGTTCGGCCAAGGCCGCCAAGGATACCGCCGACCTGATCGAAACCTCAATCGCCAAGACCGACGGTGGCAGCCAGAAAGTCAGTCAAGTGTCTCAGGCGATTTCGGCAATCACCTCCAGCGTCACCAAAGTCAAGGGGCTGGTCGACGAAGTCAGCGTGGCGAGCCGCCAGCAGTCGCAGGGCATCGATCAGGTCTCGCAGGCGATTGCGCAAATGGAGAAAGTGACGCAGACAACAGCCGCAACGGCCGAGGAGAGCGCGGCGGCCAGCGAAGAGCTGAATGCGCAGGCCGGGACGGCGATGACTGCGGTCAGGAAGCTCGACGTCCTCATCGGCGTGACCCGCTCGTCGGCGGCCGCCGCCTCGGCACCGCGCACGGCCCGATCCAGGGCGAGCGTCGTGAAGAAGCGCGTGGGCAACGCTGCACCACGCGTCGCCTCCCGGACGGCCGAGGCCGAAATTCCGCTGCGCAACACCGGCACCTACGGCAAGTTTTAACCCATGGCCAAACAATCCAAACCCTCGTCTCGAGAAGTCATCGACTCGGCACTGAACCGCCTCCTGTGCGATCTCGCGCTCGGCGATGGTGGAAAGCTGGACGTCGCGAACCGAAGCTCTGAGCTGGTCATGCTCGTGGTCGGCCTGGGATCGCCGGCGTTGGACTCGCTGATTGGTGATGTCGCCGTCGCCAGCAACGTTCGTGATCTCGAGCCCGCCCTGGCGGCATTTTCCGAGGCGTGGAACGTGTGGACGCCGGAGAGCGAACAGGCGTCCGGACCTGCGGCCGGGCCGGCTCCTGCCGCCCGTGAAGCGTCCGCTGCCGTTGCGCCAACCCCGGCGCCCGCAGCGCCGGCCTCGAACGCCCCGTCGCGCGTGGACGAAGACATCGCGGCGCTGCAGGGCGACCCCGAGCTTGCGGCGATGTTCGTCGGAGAGGCGCTCGATCACTTGAGCTCGATCGAGGCGTGCGTCCTGCAGCTCGAGGCTTCGCCCGGCGACACCAAGCTGCTGAACGATATCTTCCGGCCGTTTCATACGGTCAAGGGCAATGCCGGCGCGCTGGGCGTGACCAGAGTGCAGGAGCTTGCCCATAAGGTCGAGAATCTCCTTGATTTGTGCCGCTCCGGACGCCACACCCTCGGCCCCGCCGAGACCGATGCGGTCCTCGAAGCGGTGGACGTGCTGACGGCGCTGATCAACGACATTCAGGCGCGGCTGAACGGCCAACCCGGCACGGACCTGGAGCCGAGGCGGTGGACCTTGATGGACGTGGTGGATGGGCTCGTCAACGGCACGAGTGCGGTCGCTCGGCCGGCCGACGCACCGGTCGAGGCTCGTCCGCACGAGTCAGCCAACTCCACCCAGTCGAGTCCCCTCGGCGACTCGACGCCGGCAAGCGACCCGACGCCGAGGCGAAATCAGGGCAGGCGCGCGGAGGACGTCGCCGGCCAGGCGGTCAAGGTCGACACCCGCAAGCTCGACAACCTGGTGGACATGGTCGGAGAGCTCGTCATCGCGCAGGCGATCATTCAAGAAGATCCGGCGCTGCTCAAAACCGCGGACGAGCGACTGACCAGGAACCTGTCGCAGCTCAAGCGGATCACCAGCGATCTGCAGAAGAACGCGATGTCGATGCGCATGGTGCCGATTCGCCAGACGTTTCAGAAGATGGCGCGACTCGTCCGCGACCTGTCGAAAAAGTCTGGCAAGTCGGTCGATCTCGTCCTGTCCGGGGAGGACACCGAACTCGACCGGCGGGTCGTCGAGGACATCAACGACCCGCTGATGCACATGGTGCGCAACAGCATGGACCACGGGATCGAGGACGCGGAGCGCCGCGCCACGTCGGGAAAGCGGCCAGAGGGCCGGCTGGCGCTCAGCGCCTATCATCAGGGCGGCAACATTGTCATCGCCATCGCCGATGACGGCGCGGGCCTCAATTCCGAACGGATCCTCGCCAAAGCGGTGAGCCAGGGCCTGGTCCGACCGAATGACACGTTGACCCCCTCGGAAATCCATCAACTGATCTTTCGGCCCGGCTTCTCGACCGCGGAAAAGATTACCGAGATCTCCGGCCGCGGCGTCGGCATGGACGTTGTCCGCCGGAACATCGACGCGCTGCGCGGGCGCATTGAAATTCAAAGCACGATCGGCCAGGGCACGACGTTTCTCATCAAGCTGCCCCTGACTCTCGCGATTCTCGACGGTCTGGTGCTCGGGGTCGGCACCCAGCGCTTCGTGATGCCGACCTTCGGCGTCCGGGAATCGCTGCGTCCGGTACCTGAACAGGTCCACACCGTACAGGGACGTCCCTGCATGATGCAGGTTCGCGACAAGCTCGTCCCGCTGGTGTGGCTGGCGGAGCTCTTCGGCATCCAGGGACGCGAGACCGAACCGTGCCGCGCGGTCGTGGTGGTCATCGAGGACGATGGGCACCAGGTCGGTTTGATGGTCGATGGGCTGCTCGGCAAGCAGGAAGTCGTCATCAAGTCGCTCGGCGAGGCGTTCGGCCAGATGAGCGGCGTGGCCGGCGGCGCGATCCTTGGCGACGGTCGGGTTGGATTGATTCTCGACGCACACGGGATTGTGGGTCGCACGCGCGGCGAGGGCTCGCGCGCGGCATAGGTCCTGAATATCGAAACGAACTTGGAGGAGAGCATGACAGCAGCGATTGCGACCATGGAACCCGAAACGGCGACGACCCGCGAGGTCTCTTCGTTGGCCGGGAAGTATTTGACGTTCGCCCTCGCCGGCGAGGAGTACGGTCTGCCCGTGCTGAAGGTCCGCGAGATCATCAAGATTCTGGACATCACCGTCGTTCCGCAGGCGCCGCCGCACGTCAAGGGCGTCATCAACCTGCGCGGCAAGGTCATCCCCGTAGTGGATCTGCGCCTGAAGTTCGGCTTCGCGTCGCAGGACTACGACGAGCGCACCTGCATCATCGTGATCGAAGTCGCGCTCCAGTCGTCGAAAGTGATGATGGGTGTGGTGGTGGACGCGGTGTCGGAGGTGCTGACGATCACGTCTGACGAGATCGAGGCGACGCCCGACTTCGGCGAGCACGTCAATACCGAGTTCATGCGGGGCGTGGCGAAGATCAAGGGCCGCGTGAAGTTTCTGCTCGATCTGGATCGCATCTTTGGCGGCGTCGCGACGCTGCTCTAACCAGCCGTAAAAGGACTCCATGCCGACGATGACGGCGACCACGACGGCGACTCTGACCGATCGCGAGCTACGGGCGATTGTGGCGCTCGTGTACGAAAAGAGCGGCATCACCTTGCACGAAGGCAAGCGAGAGCTGGTGGCGGCGCGGCTTCAGAAGCGGCTGCGCCAGCTTGGCTTGTCGAGCCACCAGGCGTACTTGAACCGCTTGGCCGCCGATAAAACCGGCGAAGAGCTGACCATCCTGCTCGACGCGATCGCCACCAATCACACCAGCTTCTTCCGAGAGGCGCAGCACTTCGCGTTCCTGCGCGATCAGGTCGTGCCGGGCCTGGCCGACAAGGTGGCGCGCGCCGGCACCGTCGATGCGTGGTGCGCGGCCGCGTCGACCGGTGAAGAGCCGGTGACGATCGCCATCACGATGCTCGAGGCAGGGATCGAACGCTTCCGGCTGCTGTCGTCGGACCTGTCCACCAAAGCGCTGGCCGTCGCCCGCCAGGGGACCTACAAAATCGATCGTGTCCAGGGCGTGCCACACCCGCTGCTCCGCAAGTATTTTCAGCGCGGCCTCGGCGAACAAGAGGGGCTGGCCCGCGTCGTCCCCGAAGTCCGCCGGCTGATTGAATATCGCGCGCTGAATCTGATCGCGATGGAGCGGATCGATCGTGTGTTCGACTTCATCTTCTGCCGCAATGTCATGATCTACTTCGACAAGGCCGTGCAGCAGCGCGTCGTGTCGATGCTCGAGCGGCACCTGGCGCCGGGCGGCTACCTGTTCATCTCGCACTCCGAGAGCCTGAATGGGATCACCCACGAGATGCAATGGGTCGGCCCCGCGGTCTACCGCAGGAGCGCCCAGTGAGCGTGCTGTTGGCGGCCCCGAGGGGAGCGCTTGACGCCATCGCGGCACGCGCCGCGTCACGGCGCGTGGTCGGCATCGGCGAGTTCGCGGTGTCGAAGACGTCGTCGGAGACGATCGTCACCCATGCCCTCGGCAGCTGTATCGCCGTGTGCATCTGGGATCAGGTCGCAGGGGTCGGCGGTCTGCTGCATTTCCTGCTGCCCGATTCGACCATCAATCCCGACCGGGCGAAAACCCAGCCCGCGACCTTTGCCAACAGCGGCCTGCCGCTGCTCTTCCAGGCGGCGTACGCGCTCGGTCTGGACAAAAAGCGATGTCGGGTCCGGCTCATCGGCGGCGCCGAAATCGCCAACCTTGGCGGGATCAGCTCGCTCAACGTCGGCAAACGCAATCTACTGGCGGCGCGTAACATTCTCTGGCGCAACGGCCTGCTGATCGAGGGCGAAGTGACCGGGGGGAATATTCCACGCAGCGTCACGCTGCACCTGAACGACGGAGCGATCGACGTGACATCGGGGCGGGACCTGATTCACCAACTGTGAGACGGATATCATGACTGAACCATCGAGCGTGAATGCGCAGACGCCCACCTCGCTGAACATCCTCATCGTCGACGATTCGGCGATGATGCGGACGATGATCAAGCGGGCAGCGGCGCTCACCGGCCTGCCCATCGGACAGATCTACGAAGCGGCCGACGGCCTGCAGGCTCTCGCCGTCCTGCAGCAGCAGCACGTGGACGCGCTGTTCACCGACATCAACATGCCCGTGATGACGGGCATCGAACTGCTACAGCAGATTGCCGGACACGAGCGCTGGCAGCACATGGTCCGGGTGATCATCTCGACCGACGGATCGGTCGCGCGGCGGGATGAAGCCGACGGACTTGACGTTCGTTTCTATGTCGAAAAACCCTTTCGTCCAGAGGTCATGCGCGATGTGCTCTCCGATCTCACTGTCGCCCGCTGAATATCACGACACGCTGCTGGCTGCGGTCAGCGAGGTCGCTGAAAACAGCCTGTTCGCGTTCGCCGACGCTTCCGAGCAGGCCGCTTTCGAGGCGGCGGCGGCGGCGCCGCTCACCGACGGAGGCAGCGACTGGCTGAGCGCTTGCGTCCACTTCAGTGGACCGGTTGCCGGCCGGTTCGAGCTCACGGTGCCGGAGCCGCTCGCCCGGCACCTCTGCGCCTCATTTTCCGGGGCGGAGGCGCCCGACGAGATCAACGAAGCCGACCTCGTTGACTTCACCGGCGAGCTGTCGAACATGATGTGCGGCACCTGGCTCACCCGGACCAGACGGCAGGACGCCTTCAGTCTGACGCCGCCAGCGGTGCACCGCGGCGCGCCGCAGATTCCCGGGTCGGAAGACGCCGCGTCCGAGCTGTGCTATCTCTCGATCGACGAAGCGCCGATCCGGCTCGCGGTTCAGTGGGGGATTGCACCACCGCCCAGCCAGGAGCGCGCAGATGGCTAACCAGACACCGACCCGGGTCCTCATCGTCGACGATTCCGCCGTGGTTCGAAAGCTGCTGGCCGATGCCCTTCGACGGGAGCCCGACATCCAGGTCGTCGGTGGCGCGGCCGATCCGTTTGTCGCGCGCGACATGATCCTGCAGTACAAGCCGGATCTGATCACGCTAGATATCGAGATGCCGAGGATGGACGGCTTGAGCTTTCTGCGGCGGCTCATGGAGCACTATCCGGTCCCCGCGATCGTCGTCAGCTCGTT
>Ga0163163_10002269_pt1 | contig 16219 bp, 15 predicted proteins | sample S65metaG_FD_119766 | JGI IMG/M metagenome (GOLD analysis project Ga0163163, IMG submission 119766) | Switchgrass rhizosphere microbial communities from Kellogg Biological Station, Michigan, USA - S6-5 metaG | ecosystem: Host-associated > Plants > Roots > Rhizosphere > Soil | place: USA... | reverse complement strand
CGCATACGCATCATGCGGCTTTATTTTTTTATTGATCAGAGAAGGGTTTAACACCCTCTGTTCCACTAATTTCTTTTTGCCCTCATGAATTGCCTCCTGAACATTTTTTTCTTGCATCCACTTTTTTTGCGGTGGTTCAAAACCAATTTTATCCTTTCTCCAAACAATTTGGTTTGGTAACACCTTGTCGACTGACTTCCTTAGTAACCATTTGGTCCAGCCGTTATGAATTTTCAATTCAGCCGGAAGTGAAAATAGAAACTCGACCAACTCATGCTCTAAAAAAGGAAGCCGTACTTCCACAGCATGCGCCATACTATTTCTATCTGCAAATCGGAGTAATTCTTCAAGGCCATTTACAAACGTATTGTAGTACAAAGCTCCATTCAGATCAAATGTTGAGGGTGTAGTGTAATAAGAGTTTTGCTTATTAGCAAAGGCAAATTCCCGTTCAAGGCCAGAATGACGGAACGCTTTTTTGGCCGTTCGGGTTTGTAAAATGCCTGCAGCAAACTCTGGGAATGATGCAACAACTTTATTTAGTAAACCAAATGATTCTGTAATTCCTAGTTCGCGAGCAGACTTAAGTTCTTTACTTGTGTGGAGTTTACGGGCCCGATACAATTGCTGCCAGTACCATTTGTAATACTTCCGATAGCCTGCCAGAATTTCATCGGCGCCCTGACCGTCTAATAAAACCGTAACTCCATTTTGTTTGGCCAGCTCAAACACTTTGAATTGCGCTAAAGGACTTGCAGAACCTATCGGTTCCTCCTGGTGATACATTACTTCGCTCATCAATTTTACGGCTTCGGCGCCATCAATAGCTTTGACAAAATGCTGTAGTCCGAATTGCTTTGCCACCAGTTGAGCATATTTAAGTTCATCCTTGTCGAAATTTTCAAAAGAGGCTGTAAAACATTTATGACTGTAATGATAGGTGTGTTGCCCGTCACAGAATGCAACCACCGAAGAGCTGTCTAACCCGCCGCTCAAACTTGTTCCAATGCTAACATCACTTCTTAATCTTCTTTTTATTGATTGAGCGAATAGATACTGAAATTGGTCTATAGCGTCGCCCTCTGAAATTGTTTTTACTTCTATATCCACCTGCCAGTATTTTTCAATTCGCGCCTCGTTGTCTGCTAATGAATAAATCAAAAATGAAGCGGCAGGCAGCTTATAAATATTTTCATAAAAAGTTTCACGGGGATCAGACGGATTTGACGTATATCCAATGGTTAGAAAATTATAAAGCAAAGCATGGTTTACTTCTTTAGGAGCCTCCATGCTGAACAAAGATTTCATTTCAGATGCGAACAGAAACTGTTCACGATCATAAAAAAGGAAAAATGGTTTTTCACCGAATCGATCTCTGGCTGCAAACAATAATTTTTCTTTTTGATCCCAAATTGAAAAAGCAAACATGCCGTCAAAAAACTGGAGACAGCTTGTGCCCCAATAATCATAAGCGGCAACGATTACCTCCGTATCAGATTGCGAATTGAAGTGATAACCTTTTTGTCTGAGCTGATCTCTTATTTCGATGTAGTTATACATTTCGCCATTGTGCACAATTGAGTAACGATCCATGTAGTGCATCGGTTGTGCGGCTTCCTTACTCAAATCAATAATGGGTAATCTTGAATGTCCTAAAGCAACGCTGTTATCATCATTCATCCAGATGCCGTCGCCCTCGGGTCCACGGTGTTGGAGGCATTTCATCGCTGACGCAATTCTTTCTTTAAAAACCAAATGGGAGTTTTTGCTTATGATGCCTGCAATTCCGCACATTATTTTTCTTTGTATTGAATGGGCAATCGGGCTTCTACGTTGTCCCAGGCCATAACTAAATCGGCACCTGTGTCTGTGGGTTGAAACATCATTGAGAAATATTCTACCGATTGGTTTTTGACTAGTGAAGGAATAATAAATCGATAACGGTCTTTGGCTGGATCTAACGTTAGGCCCCAGCTAAATAAATTACTATTGAGAACAATAATCCATTGGGTTCCTTCTGGTATGCAATATAAAATGTACCGGCCTTTTGAAACTGTTTTACCTTGAATTGAAATCGGGGTAAATAATTCCATTTCAGTGGCTTCATTGGCACCTAGTCTCCATCGTTCGCCATATTTTATAAGATTGCCAAAAATTTTTCGCCCTTGTTTGTGTGGACGGCTATAAATGACTCTTGCTACAGGCGTCGATTTTTTTACAGTAAGCTTTGGATAATCCACAGGGAGCCATGCCATATCCATGGGAGAAACATCAACAGGAACATAAGGATTTGCCAATTCACCCGTTATGGTAGAATCCTTTGGTAATATCTTCGGCCTGGGCGAAGAAGATGCAGATGACGATGGGGAAGACGAAGGAGTAGAAGTGTCATTACAGGAAATAATTCCGATCAGAAAAATAAGTCCGGCCAAATATTTCATAGCGAAAAAATACGGCTTTTCGGGTAGGACACCAAAGAGATGGTGTTTGGCTAATTTTGAATAATAAATTCTGCGAAATGCTTTATGAGAAAGAATACGTCAAGCAATTTTTTGAAAACACCGGCAAGGTAAATGCCATAAGGGCCGGAGAAATCGCCGAATATTTCGAAGAGAAAACTATTGAGAAAGGAAAACTTTTTTTGAAAGAGGGGCAGGTTAGTAATGAATATCTTGTATTACAAACAGGTTTTATGAGGTCTTTCTCATTTGATCTGGAAGGAAATGAAGTAACAACTGCATTTCACAATAATAGTTATCCTGTTTTTGAAGTGGCTTCTTTTTTCAATCGTACTCATTCAAAAGAAAATATCCAGGCACTGGCCGATTGTCATGGCTGGATCATCACCTATGAACAACTAAACATGTTGTTCCATTCTGTTTCTGAATTCAGAGAATTTGGAAGATCTATTCTTGTAAAAGGATTTGCTTCCTTAAAAACCCGGATGCTTTCCATGATTACCGAAACTGCGGAAGGCAGGTATAGTTCATTGTTGGAATCTACTCCTGAAATTTTTCAATACGCACCATTAAAACAAATAGCATCTTATCTCGGAATTACTGATACTTCCCTGAGCCGTATTCGCAAAGAGATGATGAAGAAATAATTCTTAAAAAATTTATTCTGTTCGAATTCTTGCCAAATGGCAAGAGAAAATCATCTTCCTGTTTATTCCTTTGTGTAGTAAATTTTAATGTATGAACCATTTACCATTTTATGTTCCTGCTGTTTTTGTTTTAACCACCGTTTTAAGTATTTATTTTTTTTATAGGGCTTCCAACCAAAATCTCAGGCTTTTAATTATTGTTGTCATCTGGATGGTTAGTCAATCTTTAATTGCAGCCACCGGTTTTTTTACAGTGGTCGATAAATTTCCGCCGCGATTGCTTATGTTGATAGCGCTGCCACTACTTGGTATTGCTGCTATGTTTTTTACGCCTAAGGGAAGATCTTTAATTGAACGGTTTGATGTAAAGGCACTTACCTTGTTGCATACTATTCGAATAGGAATTGAGGTCGTTTTATTTTGGTTATTTGTAAATAAAACCATGCCTGAGTTAATGACTTTCGAAGGAAGAAATTTCGATTTGTTGTCAGGCCTTACCGCACCCTTTGTTTATTATTTTGGTTTTGTAAAAAGAAGGATAACAGCGAAAGCAATGCTTACATGGAATATTGTTTGTCTTTTAATTTTACTATTCACTGTCAGTAATGCTATTCTCTCCGCACCAACACCTTTTCAAAAGTTTGCTTTTGACCAACCTACTATCGCCGTACTTTATTTTCCTTTTGTGTGGCTGCCTGGTGTTGTTGTCCCCCTGGTTATTCTTTCACATTTGATAACAATTCGTTTTTTGATGAAAGAAATCAAAGCTAAAACTATAGCCGAATCGTCTTTAGTTATTAGCCAGGTGGCTTAACACACTATGAGTTGTAAAAACAATTGTAATTAGAATAGTTAAAGAAAAGATCCATTCTTTAATTGTGGAGGCCTGACTATTTATTATTCTCAGGCAATGTCACCCAGTGCTTACCGTCTTTGGCAATTAATGCTTCGGCATCCTCAGGGCCCCAGGAGCCTGGAGTATAATTGGCATAATCAACGGCGGGCCGGGTTTGCCATACTTCCAAAATAGGTTGAATGATCTCCCACGCCGCTTCTACCTGGTCTGCACGCATGAACAATGTAGGATTGCCTTCAATGACATCTTCGAGCAAGGTTTCATAAGCTTCAGGTTGTTTATCATCAGCTCCATAAGCATCAGTATAGCTAAAAACCATGTCTACGGGTTGTAAGGTCATATGTGGACCTGGCTGTTTAGCCTGGAAGCGTAAACGAATATCCATTTGTGGCTGTATCGAAATCAATAAACGATTCGACCTCCAGGTTTCTCCCGCTTCCGGCGGAAATGCGTATTGCGGAGCTGCCTTGAATTGAACAGTGATCAACGTGCTTTTCGAATGAAGTGCTTTACCGGTTCGAACATAGAAAGGCACATCTTTCCACCTCCAGTTATCAACAAAAAATTTTACGGCGGCAAAGGTTTCCACGTTAGAAGTTGGAGAAACGTTTTTTTCCTCGCGATAAGCTTTCATTTGTTTGCTTTCCATCCACCCTTTTCCATATTGTCCGCGAACTGCATTCAGATGTACTTCCTCTTTTCTCCATTTCCGGATGGCTCTTAGTACGTCCAGTTTTTTATTTCGTATTTCATCAGCATCGAACGAAACGGGCGCCTCCATGGCAATCATACAAAGCAATTGAAGAATATGGTTTTGCACCATATCCTTCAGGGCCCCCGCCTGTTCATAGTAGCCGCCCCTATCTTCTACTCCAATATTTTCAGCTGCGGTTATTTGGATGTTATCAATGTAATGACTGTTCCAAATAGGTTCGAAGAGCGCATTGGCAAAACGTAAAGCCAAAATATTTTGAACCGTTTCTTTTCCAAGGTAATGATCAATGCGATAGATCTGTTCCTCTTTGAACATTTCACCCAACCGGATATTTAGCTCGTTTGCACTTTTTAAATCGTGACCAAATGGCTTCTCAAAAACCATTCTTGAACGTTTACAATCGGCAGTGAGTTTGGACTTGTGTAGTTTTTCTGCGATGGTAGGAGCTAATTGTGGGGCAACCGACATATAATAAACGGTTGTAGCTTTTGCTTTCCATTCTTCCTCTGCTTTATGTACCCTGGCTACAATGGTTTTATAAGTATTGTCGTTTGCAAGGTCTGCCTGCATGTATTCGACACAGGGAGCAAATTCCTTCCAACCGGTTTTTACCTGTTCTTTGCGCCGCGAATGTTCTTCTATACCTTTTTTTGAATGAGTACGGAAACTGACATTTGTAAAATCAGTTCTTCCAATACCAACGATTAAAAATTTTTCAGGAAGGTATTTATCAAGATACAGGTTAAATAATGCGGGCATTAGTTTGCGATAAGTAAGGTCGCCACTACCGCCAAAAATAAAAACTATAGTTGGTTGGTTTTGCTTTGCCATGATTTATTCATTTGAGCCGCTGTGCCATTCAGTATGAAAAACACCTTCTTTGTCAATACGCTGGTAAGTATGTGCGCCAAAATAATCTCTTTGTGCCTGGATAAGGTTTGTGGACATACGAGCACTTAAAAAAGCGTCGAAATAGCCTAAGGCACTCATCATTGCCATCATTGGAATTTTTGCACTCATACCCATTTGAATGACCTGTCGAAGGCTGTCACTACGATTTTTTAAAATCTGTGCAATATCACTATCCAGCAACAAATTCGGAAGCATTGGATCTTTTTGGTATGCCTCTGCAAAATTTCCCAATAATGCGGAACGAATAATGCAACCAGCCTTCCATACTCTTATCACATCGGGCATAGGGATATTCATGCTTAATTGTGCAGATGCTTTTGCAAGCATGCTTAGCCCCTGCGCATAGGCAATGGTGAAACAGAACGCCAAAGCATTTTCTAAATGATTTAAATCATTTTGAGTGATCTCAATGTTATTGACTGTTGATTGATACAACCTGGCAGCTTCAACCCGTTGTTGCTTATAAACCGAAAGGTCGCGCATGGCAACGGCCATATCAATGGTGGGAATAGGAACCGGCAGATCCATTGCTTCCTGGGATGTCCATTTACCCGTGCCCTTGGACCCTGCCTGGTCTAAAATTTTATCTACCAAAAAATCAGTAGGATCTTCCGTGTCGGTGTCTTGAGTTTTAAAAACTTCTGCGGTGATCTCCATTAAAAAAGAATGCAGTTGACCCTCATTCCATTTTTTAAAAATAGTGTGTAATGCGTCGTTGGTGAGCCCTCCGCTTCGATGTAACAGATCATATACTTCGCTAATCAATTGCATAATTGCGTATTCAATACCGTTGTGCACCATTTTTACATAATGGCCTGCTGCATTGTTGCCCATATAAGCAACACAGGATTCGCCATTAGCCTTTGCGGCAATGGCTTCTAAAATAGGTTGCAGATATTGATACGCTTTTTTATCGCCGCCAGGCATCATGCTTGGACCAAGTCTGGCTCCCAACTCACCGCCCGAAACACCCATTCCAAAAAAATGAATGCCTTTGTCCTGCAAATAAGTTATTCTTTTTAGCGTATCCTTATAATAAGAGTTACCTCCATCAATTACTATATCATCCTTTTCTAAGTGTGGCAGAAGGTTTTCGATAACGCTATCTACCGGTTTACCCGCCGGTACCAGCATCATGATCTTTCTTGGTTTTTTTAAGGAAGCAATCATTTCGGTTATGTCAGTAGTCCCTTTAACAATCGTTTCTTTTTTTGCCGCTGCTTCAAGCTTGTCTGCCCTTTCTTGTTTTAAGTCAAATCCAATTACCGCAAAACCGTGATCAGCCATATTAAGTAAAAGGTTACTTCCCATTACACCAATGCCAATCATTCCAAAATCAAATTTTGCTTCCATAAATAGTTATTGAGTTCTTCTTGTGGTGTCGTTAAGCGGACGCAATGGCGACTGTTGCTGCAACATTTTTGGTGCCGCCCTTACAGCCGGATCGGTAGAACCATGATGGCAGGTATAACAAGTTACCATCAGTTGGGTGGTGATAGTTCGTTGCCCACCGGTAACATCAAAATAGTCGTCATTGATCTTGTTTGTTAACTTCATCATTTCACGGGCCTTGTTTTTGTGAGGACTATTATCATTTGCAAAATCCAGTTTATTGGTGCTGTCATTTCGTACATGGCAAAAACTGCACTTCACACTGAGAGATTCATTAAAGTGGTGCATTACACTATCCATTTGTTTTTCTGTAATGTCTTTGGGCAGGATTTGCAAATTCTTGTATCCTGGATCTTTATGCCTGGTAAATGCAAGGGATGCGGAAATAAGTACGGTAAAACCAAGAAAAACTAAAAAGGGTCGTTTCATAAAAGCGTTAAAATTTCCGATGAAATTATACAAAAATCCCGCCTTGACGTTTATACAACAATTGACCGGGATTCAATAGCTATTTTTGCAGGTAAACTTTTCTCATGTCAGCTTTGGTTAAGGAATTCAACGATTACAGGGAAAGAATGAACGAAATAATCCTGAGCAAGAATAATCTGGTAATGAAACGACTGTGGAATTTGGATACCAATACCTATGATGATGGAGCTTTGGATAAACGGACAAAGGAAATGATGGGATTGGTTGCCAGTATGGTTTTGCGGTGTGATGACTGTATTAAATATCACCTCGGAAAATGTCATGAACTGGAAGTGACTACGGAACAGATGTATGAAATTTTTGCCATAGCCAACATTGTTGGTGGCACTATCGTCATCCCACATACACGCAGAGCTGCCGAATATTGGGAAGAATTGGTTAAAGAGCAGTGAATGTTTATCTTAGACAAGGCTCAATGAAGGAATATTGCTGAAAAGTATTGATACTGCTCAAAAAAGAAACCCTCCAGAAAGTTCAAAATGGAAAATTGAGCGTTGAACATTGAAAAAAATTATCTAAACGATGGAAACAATAACACCAGTAAACCCCGTACTAACCGCAAAGGATTTTGCTACTGACCAGGAAGTACGGTGGTGTCCGGGTTGTGGAGATTACTCAATTCTTGCACAGGTTCAGAAGGTGATGCCAACCTTGGGCATTCGCCGCGAAAATATTGCTATCATTTCGGGGATTGGTTGTTCATCCCGATTTCCCTATTATATGAACGTATATGGAATGCATTCTATTCACGGCAGGGCAACGGCTATTGCAAGTGGTTTAAAAGCAGCAAGGCCGGACCTGAGCGTGTGGATTGTTACCGGTGATGGCGATAGTATGAGTATAGGAGGTAACCATACCATTCATTTGTTGAGGCGAAATTTTGACGTGAATATTTTATTATTTAACAACCAGATTTACGGTTTGACGAAAGGTCAGTATTCTCCTACCTCAGAGGAAAACAAAATCACAAAATCAAGTCCATTCGGTAGCATTGATCATCCATTCAATCCATTGGCTTTAGCACTGGGCGCAGATGCAACATTTGTAGCAAGAAGTATGGACCGGGATCCAAAACATTTGCAGACGATGTTGACAAGGGCGCATGCACACCAGGGCGCATCCTTTCTTGAAATCTATCAGAATTGTAACATATTTAATGATGGTGCTTTTGAGATCTTTACTGAGAAAGGAACGAAGGCCGAAGAAGCTTTGTTCTTAGAAAATGGTCAGCCATTAATTTTTGGAGCTAACAGAGATAAAGGGGTTAAGCTGGATGGGTTCACTCCTGTTGTTGTAAACTTGAATGATGGATTTAGTGCCAGCGATCTTTGGGTACATGATGAAAGCGATATTTACAAAGCACAGATATTGACAAGGATGTTTGACGATCCGAGAAAAGAAAATCATTTGCCAAGGCCATTTGGAGTTTTCTATCAAAATTCCCGTCCAACATACGAGCAAATGATGAAACAACAAATTGATACCGCTAAAGAAAAAAAGGTTCCCGACCTCGATAAGTTGCTAAAAGGAAATGAGGTGTGGACAATTGTCTAAGCCATGTAGTTTACAAAGTCAGCAGGGAAGAAGTTAACATAACAAAAGAGTCTTGAACCATTGAAGACTCTTTTTTGTTTCCACTAGGTCTGTTAATCGAACTAAATTAAGCTTCCGATATTTCTTTGTCTGCATTCTCAAAAACCTTTTTCTTCTTGGTTTCATACCACCATTTTGGTGCGGTTCTTTTCATCATGGTATCAATAGTACGCATACCAAACAAATTCCAAACACCTTTAAGCTTCCCTGTAAGTGAAGGCTGCAGGGCACGCAGACTCATAGCGAAACCACTGTCGAGGTACTCCATATGATGCCAGTAACCTGCAGGCATAAATAAGGAATCTCCATGTTCCATAATTACTTCATAGCCCCTGGCGAATTTCAGTGCAGGAAATTGATGATAATCTATTTTACTTTTTTCTGCAGAATAATAATTTGAAAAATCAGCAAGGCTTAAAACCTCCCATGGCTTTCGGTAAAGTTTATATTGTTCGCTAAAAGGGAAAAGTAAAACCCTTTTTTTCCCAATAAATTGGGTATGTAAAATGTGGGAAAGATCAATATCGAAATGCATGTGTGTGATTGATGTAGCCCCACCAACAAAAAGCATGGGATATTTTTTTACAAATCCTTTCATTAAATGTTCTGGCCACGTAAAATCCTGCGTTAATTCCGGAGCATGTTCAAAAATGTTGAATAAAAATATTCGCCACCCTGCAGGCCCTTTGCTAATCATATCAATGTATTCACCAAAGGACTTGTAATCATCAGCAGTATTGATTGGAGTATACGCGTCGCTTTTGATGTTGTTATACAAGGCCACCTTTTTATCACCCACCAATTGCTTAAAATAATTCCAGTTCCATTTTGTATAAGCAGGCCACTGTTTCGCAAGGTCCTTAATGACTACTGGTTTCTGCTGATCGTAAAACTCATCCTTGAACTGCCTGGGATCAATACTCCCAATAACAGGAATGGATCGCAATTGCATAGTGAATGATTTTTGCAAATTTAATTTTTGCATTAAGCATCAATAAATTTTTGTTTTAAACGGTTTTTGTATACTACAAGGACGTAAATTGATCTCATGCTTATGCGCATTCATCCAATAGACCCCCAGGATAGGTTAATACGACAGGCCGTTGAAATTCTGAAGAATGGCGGAATTGTTATATATCCCACTGATACTATTTATGGTTTGGGATGCGACATTTATCAGCATAAGGCCATTGAACGCATCTGCAGAATAAAAAATGTTCAGCCGGAAAAAGCCAATTTATCATTTGTTTGTTATGACCTGAGCGATTTAAGTCATTATGCCCGACAGTTAGATACACCCGTTTATAGGAAACTAAAACAATATTTACCCGGACCATACACATTCATTTTAGAGGCAAGCAAGAATGTGCCTAAAATTTTGAAAACAAAAAAGGATACGGTTGGTATTCGTGTACCGGACAATAAAATATCAAGATGTATTGTAAAGGAATTAGGCAATCCAATTTTAAGTGCAAGTCTGCCGGGGGAGTTTGTTGAAGATTATACCGATCCCGAAATCATTCACGAGAAATTTGAAAAGCTTGTTGATGCTGTAATTGATGGGGGAATTGGGGGCATGAAACCATCAACTATTGTAGACTTTACTAAAGGAGAGGCAGAAGTAACCAGGGAAGGTGCGGGAGAATGGGAATAATCGATTTCAAGCTCTCCTTTGGAAATATTTTCGGATCAGTTACTCGTTTGCCTGGCCAGGGAAAACCGGCTTTGCTTGTACCTATAAGCAATGTCTCTTAATAATCTATTCACCATGGATCGTTTGCACGGGTGTCCAATACATAACTATCAACAAAATTGTTGGCGACCATATACCCCATATCGCAGCACCTTGCACTTATCTTTGCCGCTCTAAATGCTTGTTATGAACGTAAATTTTTTAGAACGGTTGAAAACGGAAATTGAAGAAATTAAATCTTCAGGCCTTTATAAGACCGAAAGAGTGATTGCTTCTCCACAAGGTGCAGAGATTACTGTGAACGGCAAAAAGGTTCTGAACTTTTGTGCTAACAATTACCTTGGGCTTTCTTCTCACACAAAAACAATCGAAGCTGCGCATAAATACATTGATTCACATGGATACGGCATGAGCAGCGTCCGATTTATCTGTGGTACGCAGGACATCCATAAAGAACTTGAGCGAAAGCTTGCGGAATTTTTAGGTACAGAAGACAGTATTTTATATGTGGCCGCATTTGATGCAAACGGCGGTGTGTTTGAACCTTTATTTAATGAACAGGATGCTATTATTTCCGATGCGCTGAATCATGCATCAATAATTGACGGCGTCCGTTTATGTAAAGCTCAACGGTATCGCTATGAGCATAACAACATGGACGACCTTGAAGCAAAACTGCAGGAGACATCCGGATTACGGAGCAGGATCATTGTAACAGATGGGGTATTTAGCATGGATGGTACCATTGCGCAATTAGATGTAATATGTGATTTGGCAGATAAATACAATGCCATTGTAATGGTTGATGAAAGTCATGCGTCGGGATTTATGGGGAAAACCGGTCGCGGTACCCACGAATACAGGGGTGTAATGGGAAGAATTGATATCATCACTGGCACATTAGGCAAGGCTTTGGGAGGAGCTAGTGGCGGATTCACCAGTGGAAGCCAGGAAATCATTGAAATTCTTCGACAAAGAAGCCGTCCTTATTTATTTTCTAATACCCTGGCCCCATCTATTACAGGTGCAAGTATAGCGGTATTAAATCTGTTAAGTGAAACCACGGAACTGCGGGACAAACTTGAGCGCAACACTAAATACTTTCGGCAGAGAATGACAGATGCAGGGTTTGATATAAAACACGGCGAACATCCCATCGTTCCTATTATGTTATACGATTCGGTATTAGCTGCAAAATTTGCTGACGCTTTATTACAGGAAGGAATTTATGTGATTGGATTTTTCTTTCCTGTAGTGCCAAAAGGACAAGCGAGAATAAGAGTTCAGATAAGTGCCGCGCATGAGCAGGAGCATTTGGACAGGGCAATCAATGCATTTACTAAAATCGGAAAAGAACTTGGGGTCCTTGGTGTACTGAGATAAAGAAAAAAAACGCTCCGGTGTCCGGAGCGTTTTTTTAAGCAATTTTTGCGTGCAGCTTTTTGGCCGCTACCTCCAATTCTTCGGGCGACATATTTTTTCCTTCCATTACAATTACCAATCGATCACGGATTACAAACGTAAGGGTAGAAAGGTGCATGTCTTTTTTATAGGTTTCAATGGCTTTGCCTCCCTCAAAATCAATTGTCTTCCTGAACTCAGCTTCCGTTTGATTCTGAGCATTTAAATGATTCCAGTAGTTTTCGAAATAGTTAACAAATCCTTGTTCACCAGCGCAATCATACAAAGTAACTTTCATGCCTTTTGTCTTCGTCTTATATTCTGCAGTAGCAAGTCCGTATCCAAATTGTGTACTCGCCTGGTAGTTTTTTTCCTTAGCACTGTCCAATTCGTGCGGTAATAGCGTTCTCATTTGCTCCAGCGTCAGTTGAGGTGCTTTTTTTAATTCTTCTGTTTTTTTCTCTTTCTCATCAACGGGCGCAACAGTTATGCTTTTAACGGTTGCTTCCTTGTTTTCTGCGTCAGTTTTTTTATTACTACCACAGGAAATGAAAGCAAATGACAATAATGTCATAAGTAAAAGTTGTCTCATAATAATTTATTTAAAATGGATTATAGAATAGGGCTTAACTCCAATTTAAGCCGATTACCTTACAATAACAATGAGAAAGTCCAGTTTTTAAAGACCGAAAGGGTAGATTTACTATTGTGCCCTTAAAACATTGCCGGTACTTTAGCCCCTGCTTTGGGATAACAATAAAAACAATACTATTCCGTTTTTCCACTGATGGATCTTAACCCATCTACCTTTCAAAGAATCGGATTTAAAAATTAAAAAGTACAACTATGAAGCGTATAATTTTTATTTTCAGCACTTTAACCATATTTGTGGTAACCATTAGTTCCTGTACTACGATGAGAAAGGATTGCCAGGGTAAAAGACATTATCGCACTGCCAACGGCATTTACGTATAGTACATTAAATGCTCTCATTTATTTACAGGCAATATCTTAGGTATTGCTTTTTTAATTTCCTGATCCACAGAAACACGATAGCTTATCTTTTTATTTAACTATTGAATAAAATGGCTGGTAGCTGTTGAGCATTCACAAATAAAAAAGCGGGAGCACTGAAAACTGTATCTGAAAGAAAGCTAATTCACTCTCTTCTGGCCAATTTACCTTTGCTCAAAATTTATACATTCCATGTTAAGGACCTTGTATTTTGTATTCATTAGTTTCTGGTTTATTTCCTGCTCACCCAATAATGTAAAGATTAATACATCCCTTGAAAAATATTTCAAAGAAAATAATGTAGAAGGTTGTTTTGGAATGTTCAATAATGGAAACGGACAATTTACGATTTACAATCTTGATCGTTATAAAGACAGCGCTTTTTTACCTGCCTCCACTTTTAAGATTGTTAATTCGTTAATCGGTCTGCAAACGGGCATTGCTTCAAATACACAAATGATAATTAAATGGGACGGCGTTACACGAAATGTTCCCGAATGGAATAAGGACCTTACTATGAATGAAGCGTTCCGTGTTTCCGCTGCGCCTTACTTCCAGGAATTAGCAAGAAGAATTGGAAAGGATACTATGCAATTTTGGTTGGATTCATTACATTACGGAACAACAAAAATTAAAACTCGTATCGACACATTTTGGCTGGACAACAGCTTAAAAATTACTCCGGATGAACAATTAGGGCTTGTGAAAAAATTATACTTTAGGCAGCTCCCTTTTTATGCGGCATATCAGGACACCGTAAAAAAACTAATGTTGTTTGAGGATAAACCCGCTTATAAACTGAGTTATAAAACCGGTTGGGGCCAAACAGAAAATGGAAGTCAAATTGGATGGATGATAGGGTGGATAGAAGAAAATAGACATCCGTACTTTTTCGTTCTTAATGTTGATTCTAAAGACAAAAATTTAGAAATGTCAGCCATACGAATGAAGATTTTAAAAAATATTTTGACCCAGCTCGGATTTATGCAGGGAAAGAAATAAGGGGCATATTGTTTGCCAATAAAACACAAATTCAATACTTGTGAACTTTCAGTTTCAACATCCCCAGGCACTATGGTTTCTAGCTTTAATTCCGTTGCTGGTTTTGTTATTTCTGTTTTATCTGTCATGGAAGAGAAAAGCCAGGAAAAAGATTGGTGATGTTCATCTCGTAAAAGAATTATCCAAAAATCATTCTGCTACAAAAACATTATTAAAGTTTTTATTTATTGTCATTGCATTTGCTTGCGGATGCATTGCACTGGCCAATCCCCGGATTCCGGATAAAGATTCCGGTGAGGCAAGAAAAGGGATAGATGTTGTAATTGCGCTCGACGTAAGTAACAGTATGAAAGCAACAGATATTGCACCCGATCGGTTATCAAGAGCAAAACAATTTATTTCAAAACTGATTGACAATTTACAGGATGACCGAATAGGTCTGGTTGTGTTTGCCGGTTATGGCTATGCGCAAATGCCCTTGACGTTTGACTATGGTTCCGCAAGATTATATGTAGCCGCCGCCGATCCTTCTAATATTTCAGCGCAGGGAACCAGTATTGCAGATGCGTTTGATAAAGCCAATATTTTATTCGGGAAAGAAAGCGAACGTTTCAAATCCATTATACTGATTACCGACGGAGAAACACACGACGAGAACGCAATGGATAAGCTGAAAGAATTGGTTTCAAAAGGTGTAATGGTGAATACTGTTGGTATCGGGTCACCCGAAGGTTCCACTATCAGGGATTCTTCAGGCAATGTAAAAACAGATGCTTCCGGGCAACCAGTTATTTCTAAGTTGAACGAACAGATTCTCCAGCAAATTGCACAGGCCACCAATGGAATTTATGTTCACTTGCAGGGTTCCGACGCCGCTGTTAAACAGGTGATGAATCAATATTTGCAGATAGAAAAAAAAGCTTTAGGTGATACGTCGTTGTACACTTATGAATCGTACTACACCTGGCTGGCAGTACCCATGCTTCTGTTATTAATAGCCGAAACATTTTTACCCGACCGTAAAAAAATTAAAGCATGAAAATCCTGGTATTGATAGGCAGTTTATTTTTATCCGTTTTCGCATTTACCCAAAATGCAACCGAAAGCCTTGTCAAGGGCAATCAGCTTTACCAACAATCTCAATTTGACCAGGCCGAAGCACAATACAGGAAAGCGCTGGAATACGAGCCCGATAACGAAAAAGCAAAGTACAATCTGGCCAATACACTGCAGAAACAAAACAAGTACGATGAAGCGGCAAAATTGTTGGAAAATTTGGCTGGCAGCTCAAAAGATAACTCTTTAAAATCGGCAGCTTACTACAACCAGGGGGTGGCCTACACAAAAATGAAAAACCTGGATGCAAGCATTGAATCGTACAAAAAAGCCTTGCGATTAAATCCAATCGATAAAGAGGCCAGGGAAAATTTAGAGAAAGCCTTACTTCAAAAGAAAAATCAGCAAAGCAGTAGCCAACAGAAAAAATCCCAGTCCAATATGAGCCAGAAGGAAGCACAACAAAAGTTGGATATGCTGAATCAAAAAGAAAAGCAGTTGCATCAACGGAAAGATAAAGAACAACAAGGTGCCGGACAGGCCCAGGACTGGTAATCGATTAAACAACCCTGCAAAACCCTCTCGGCAATAGTCCTTTAATTGTTAGTTAACTTTGTATTCGGTCATTTCTTTTTACATTGCCGAATTGTCCGTTTAACTAATGCGTCCCGCATATGCAGTTTTATTGCGAAAATCTTATACAACACAAACGTCTTGCTACGAAAGAAGTAAGAATAGGTGATTTGTACCTGGGTAATTTCCATCCAATCCGTATTCAAACAATGACTACCACGGATACAATGGATACTTTGGCAACAGTAGAGCAATCGATTCGTTGTATTGAAGCAGGAGCAGAACTAGTTAGAATTACAGCGCCATCTAAAAAAGAAGCAGAGAATTTACTCAATATAAAAAATGAATTAAGAAGACGCGGCTACAACACTCGATTAGTTGCCGATATCCATTTTACTCCCAATGCAGCAGAAATTG
>Ga0163163_10002268_pt1 | contig 16222 bp, 15 predicted proteins | sample S65metaG_FD_119766 | JGI IMG/M metagenome (GOLD analysis project Ga0163163, IMG submission 119766) | Switchgrass rhizosphere microbial communities from Kellogg Biological Station, Michigan, USA - S6-5 metaG | ecosystem: Host-associated > Plants > Roots > Rhizosphere > Soil | place: USA... | reverse complement strand
AGGCACGGCTTCCTCGGGTGGTTTGTGAAACTCGCCATCGAAGGGGAGGAAATTCAGCTGTTCGGCGATGGAGCGCAGCTGCGAGGCTTCAGTTATATCGACGACGTTGTTGATGCGCTCCTGGTAGCCGGCACAAACCCGGCCGTCATCGGAGACTACTTCAACCTCGGAGGGCTCCGGCCCGTCACGCTCACAGCCCTGGTTCAAATGCTGATCGGAATTACCGGAAAGGGATCCTATCGAATCGTCCCGTTTCCTCCGGAAAAGCGCGCCATCGACATCGGCAGCGTCTACACATCCTGGATGAAATTTCATTTCGCCACGGGCTGGCAGCCGCGCGTGGCTCTGGAAGACGGCCTGGCCCGAATGGTCGCCTATTACCAGAAATACAAAGCGCACTATCTGTAGACATGCGTGCCGTCGACTACGAGTTCCTGTTTAACATCGAGGAACATTTCTGGTGGTTTGTCGCCATGCGCCGGATCACCGATACAATTCTCGCCCGACAACTTCACAGCATTCCGCTGACAGTCCTCGATGCCGGCTGCGGTACGGGCTTCAACTTGTTGCATTTCGAAAAGACCGGACACTTCGTGTTCGGATTCGACTACGCTCGCGAAGCCGTGTCCGCTGTCCAACAACGAGGATTCCGGAAAGTCGTGCGCGCTTCGATCACGGACATCCCGTACTCTTCCGACACATTCGATCTCGCCTATTCGTTTGAAGTCCTCGACGAAGTGTCCGACAGCGATCGGGCCATCTGCGAACTGTACCGTGTTCTCAAACCCGGAGGATTTCTGCTTCTGCGCCTTCCGGCGTTCGACTGGCTTCGCTCATCCCACGATACGGACATTGGAACGCTGCACCGATATACACTCGCAGAAATGGAAGAAAAACTGAAACGCGCCGGATTCCGAATTCGACGTTCCACATACGCCAATTTCCTGCTATTTCCCGTCGTCGGGATTCGGCGACTCCTGAAGCATCTGGGAATTGGCGGCGGCACCGATACCAAGCCATTGCCTGCTGGACTCCGTTGGCTGGATCCGGTGTTTCGAACGGTGCTGAGCCTTGAGGCGGGTTGGATAGGGTGGAATCTCAACCTTCCGTTTGGACTCTCCGCGATCTGTTATGCGGAGAAGAAAAAGTGAAGAACGGTAAGACTGCGAACTGAATTGGGACAGAGAACAGAGTGGAAATTCGGAATTGCCCTCCTGAGTCAGGAGGGCAGCGGGATCGCGAAGCGGATCCCGCGAGGGGTGGTTCCTAAAGCGCCATCCTTTAAAATGCCGCATGGGAACCACCCCGGGCGCGCCATCTTTTGATGTCCCACCCCTCCTGACTCAGGAGGGAAATTAAATCCGCTTTCCCACTTGGTTCACTTTTTGAAAAACTCCCTTACACCATAAATGACCTTCTCCACCTCAAAATCCGCGAGCGACGGGTGCATCGGAAGACTCAATACTCGCGAACATAGCAAGTCCGCATGCGGGCACTTCGCGGGATTGAATTCGGCAAAGGCCCGCTGTCTGGGAAGTGGTATCGGGTAATGCACCAGAGATGGAATTTCCAGCGACGACAGATGTCGCCGTAGTGCATCGCGTTCCGGTGTCGTGATCACGAACAGGTGATAATTGCTCTGGCCGGTTTCCGCCTGCAGGCGAACCGGCAATTCCCTGAAAGCCGCGCGATACACAGCCGCTATGGCGCGACGCCGCCGATTCCAGCTTTCGAGCTTTTTCAATTTCACGCGAAGGATGGCCGCATGAATTTCGTCGAGACGACTGTTGTCGCCGGGGATTTCCGAAGCGTAGTTTTCACGCTGACCATAATTCCGCAACAAGCGCGAACGATCGGCGACATCTTCACTCGACGTCACGATCATCCCCCCGTCACCGTAAGTCCCAAGATTCTTTGTGGGATAAAAACTGAATGCGGCAGCATCCCCGAAGGATCCGCACCGCCCCCAGACCGCATCGCTGCCATGCGCCTGCGCGGCGTCCTCCAACATCGACAGGCGCATTTCCGAAAGCGATTTGAGATGCGCCGGCATGCCGAAGAGATGAACCGGAACGACTGCCTTCGTCCGCGATCCGCACTTTTCGAACGCATCCTGCGGATCCATCGTGAAATCATCCGGACGAATATCCACAAAAACGGGTCGAGCGTGGAGTTGGATTACGGCCATTGCCGTTGCCGCAGCGCTGACTGCCGGAACAAGAACGTCGTCTCCCGGCCGCACACCGAGCGCCGTGAGTCCGATTCTCAGGGCGTCGGTTCCATTTGCCACACCCACACCGCATGCGGCTTTGCAGAAACGGGCGAATTCCTCTTCGAACGCGAGTCCCGCCGGGCCGAGAATATATCGCCCACCAGACAACACCGTCGAAATTGCGAGGTCTATCTCCGCTGCATTCTGCTCGTACTGCAGCCGGACATCATTGAATTCCACCGGTTGAGGTTACAGGAATGCCGTCAGAGACAAAGAGAAAATCCGAAAATTGAACGACCGGCTGCACATCAGATATGGTCAACTTTTCCGGAAAGAACTCTTACCAGGGATGAGAATGCGGAAGACTACTAATCTTCTAGTCGCTCCTCTTTCCCGGTCCGGCAGATTCATTCAGGCCGGTCACATTCAGAAATTTGGAGTCCTCGCACTGAAAAGCGAACTTTCCTGAAAACCGATCGAAGTCTGCTGCCACAAACGACGTCTGGCTGGAAAGCCAGACGAGATATTCCGAAGAGTACGACCGCGGATCCACAATCAGCACCCGTCCACCTTTCTGCAGTGTCTTTCTTGACTCGCCGGTCATGTACTCCAGCAGCTTGTTGTGATCGTTGAATGACACCGCATTGTCGATGATCTGCAACGCCTTGATTTCGTGAAAATAACTTAGAGACGCGGGCCAGAACCAGTCCGGTGCGATGACCATATCGTCCGGCCGGACATTATTCGCAATGCAGTCGATCTTGCGTCCGACGGTCCCTGAATTGATGTGCTTCGGCCAGACCCAGGAAGTGAAGGTGAACGAGGCCATTATGGCGATTGTGCCGAAAACGAACGCGAAACCGTTCGGTCGTTCGAGAGGGGCTTTCCACATCAACGCGAAGGCACCGCACAGAAAGAGATTCGGCAGCAGAAACCAGAAAGACTCCGTGGGACTGAACCATACGATAAATGGACAGAAAATCAGATACGAAGCAGCCCACCAGAGCAGTCTGAAATCGCCACGACGAATATGCATGGCGAATCCCACGAACGTCGCGATGGCAAGAACGCCGTAGCACATGGTGCCAACCATAAGCCGCACTAAATACTTTCGAAATGGATTAGCAAGGAATTCACTGAGATTGGCTAAGGCATCGAATTGAAAACTGCGGACTGCAGCGCTCGCCGCAATCGGAATCCGGTTGGCTTCCAGCCGGCCCCATTCCGAAGCATGACCTCCACCGTAGGTTGTGGCCCAACGCAGGATTTCCATGGGGGCGTAGTGGCCTTCGGAAATGGCGAGCGCCAGATAGCTGCCACCCAGCATCGCGGCGCTCACCGCCACAGACAACGCCGCATCACGAAAACGGCGGCGTATTATCCAGAGTAGAACTGGAAATAAAAAGCACGCCATCTGAAAAGTCAGAGTCGCCAACGCCAGAAACAATCCCAGCAGAAGCGCCGCCGGGATCGATGCTCTCTTTTCGAGAATACCTGAACACAAAAGCGCCGCCGCGGCGAATGCCGCCGCCATCACGACATAAGAAACATCCGTGCTGAAGTACCAAAAGATGAATGATGTTCCCCAGAGAACCGCGCCGGCAAATGCGGAACGCCGTGATGCTCCGAATTGGAGAAAAGCGAGGAACGCCAGCGCCACTCCTGCCGCTCCGCAGACACCGTCCAGCGTCTGCAGTATGTATATCGATCTGCCCGAATATCCGGCCAGCTGAGCGACACGATAGACGACGCTGCCTGCAAATCGATAAGCAATGTGATTGCGTGTAAAAAGGCGACCGGACTCGAGGCTCGCCGCTTCGATAACGCCGTTGGCATCGAAATCAATTGATCGAAAGGGAATGTAGAACGCCAGAAACGTGATGAATATCAGCAGTGCATCGCGCATATTCCGGCTGGGATGTCCCGCTTGCACTGTGAGATCCTCGCTCCGCACCTTGCCTATCAACTCTTTTCGGGACTCCTCATCACGGAATTTCCCCAATACGCTCAAAATCTTCAAGAGAGTAGCACAAGCAGGACGAACCGCAGAGGATCTGCACCGCTACAGGGACACGGCTTTTGAATGCGTCGGACCCGACTTCATCCGGCCGGACTGACGGAATACTTTTCGCGAATCCTTCAGTGTTCGGAACGCAGCCAGGAAAAGCAGGAGGGGTCCCGTAACTACCGAAAACAGCGACAATCGAAAGGTGATCCGATTCGCACCTATCGGATCCTCACTCCAGTATTGAAGAAGGATCGACTGCGGTGTGGAATAGTTCCGGAGATTGATGGTTCTCCAATCCGTCGGGAAATTTTCCGGAGGGTCCCATACCCAATGATGGGAAGGGGTCCAGAGGACGGGTTCGATTCCCGGTCTCAGCCATGCGCGAACAAGTCGGAATTCGAATGCCGGCCCCGACCATACGGGGTCTCCATTAATCCATTCCATGGTGTTCTGGGCCGCCTCCCTCATGGCCACACTCGGCACTCCATAACTGGAGAAAGCACCTAAGAAGGAAATCACAAAACCTGCGGATACAAGGCCGGCCAGCGGCAGCCCAATCTTCCATTCCAACCGAGGCCACGCGGCTCCGATGCAAACCAACAGTGGCGCAATCACGACGTGCATGTAGCGCGGCCCCCAGCCTTCATCGGACGGCACGATCAGCAGCGATATGAACCCAGCGGTGCAGGCCGTAACAAGTAAAGTGAATATGGCCAGATCCCGGTGAGAGGTACGAAATCCGCGGGGAATGCCGTAGATACATATCAAAAGCACTGGAGCAAAAACGGCAAGACCCTTCACCGGTGAACCAAAAACACCGATGAAGTTGGTGAATACAAGAATCGGTGAGTGGGTCAGCCATCCACCAATATTGACCAGGACACCCCCCTTCGGCCCCCAGTATGGGTTTCGAAACGCGTCTCCGATTTCCCATATACCTGCTATAAGCAGACTCACCATCAGCAACTGCAGCCGCCGCATCCGCCAATCATCCCGGAATTGGACGTAGACCAGGTAGCTGATCGCCGGCCACATTACTATCCCAGTGTTCTTGACAGTAAGACTGAGACCTCCGACAATTCCGAACAATACGAGGCCCGGCCATCCCCGTAATTTTCCGCTTGAGAGAGCGATATACCCGGCGAGCAGAACAAAAAGGGATTGCTTCGTTTCCTGGCCGATATAAGCGTACGGCCAGAGCATGGTCGCAAAAGCTCCCGTCAGCGCCAGCGTCAAGCTCATCCACGGTGTCGCAAATTTCCGGAGCCAGAGAAACACAACGACCATCAACGCAGCTGTCAGAAGAATCGGCTCGAGGGAAAGTATGAAATCCTGTGAAACGACATACTTTCCGATGATGAGAAACGGAAGATCGAACAACACGGGGACTGGACCGTGGCGAGACCACGCCATTTCCGGCGCGGGCTGACCAGTCAGCCAGTCGCTGATGATGCTGAGCATCCGGTTCCCGGAATCCATTTCTTCCGAAATGTATCCTCGTCCGTTTATCGAACCCGGCGTCATTATCAGATAGCAGAACGTCAATGCGAAAAACAGCACGGTTGCAGTCTTCCGTACCGGTGTGAAGCGCTGGGTCATATCTCCTCAGAGTTCAGTTGGCGCAATTGCTTGAAACGAGCAAATCGTTCATCGAGTCCTGGAATCCGGACTGGCGCGATGAGTGCGGCTTCATTTAACAGACGATCTAATTCCGGGGTCGGATCATACCCCAGAGCGCGCCATGCACACACTGCAGCGCCTCGCAAAGTTCCAAGACCGGAAGACGCCGGTTGCAGTGTGTCCCTGGAAACGAGCGCCGACAGAACAGGCGCTACCGCCGGATCCAGGAATCCGTTTCCCGAGAGAACTATCTGGTTCGCTCGAACACCGGAACTTTTTTCAATCACTTCGACGTACTGCGCCAGATTGAAGAGCACACCTTCCATCACCGAACGTTGGAGTTCAAACGGCGTGTGATCGGTTTTTCGGCCGTGCCAGCTCGGGCGCAAATCGGAATTCCATTCCAGTGAACGTTCGCCATTCAACCACGGCAGAAAAACAGGAATCTCGCGGTTTGGAACATAGTCCGCCGTCGGCGTCCCGAACTCCTGACGAGCCCAATCCAAAGCGTTGCCACCGTTGTTGCTTGCACAACCCAGCAGGAATGCATTCCCTGACGTAGCGCGATAGCAGAATGTACCCGCCGAAGGATCCAGCGCGGGTTTCTTTACCATCTGACGAACTGCCGCGGATGTCCCCAGCGTTATAGCGATTCGATTCGAGGATTCACATCCGGATCCGATGTTGGCCATGAACCCATCGCCCGACCCATTAACAACAATACTGCCCGAGGTTGTCTTGCCGACAATGGCATCGCGCTCCATCAATTTCGGAAGATTACCTGCCGTCAGGTTCGCGGCACGCAAAATATCGGTGTCCCAATTTGCGGAATGGACGTTCAGAAGCCCGGAGGCGGCGGCCATTCCGAAGTCGTCGACGCATTCACCGGTAAGCGACTCCACCAGAAGTGTTTTCGGAGAAACGATTCGATTTGCAGGACTGCGGTTTTTCATAGCTTCCGATGCGAGTTTGAAAACCGGAAACATGGGATGGTAGTGGCATCCGGTGCGGTGATGGAACCCGGATCCGATCACGCTGCGAATCGCCTCAATCCCATCCGGCGATGCGCCGTCCATCCAGGTGTACACCGGAGTTTTGGAATTTCCGTCTGAATCCAGCACAACAAAGCTGTGCATGAATGACGAGATCGAAATTGCCGCGGGCGTGTCGCCGGAACTGGAATATTCGAGTCGCTGGAACGCCTGAATCAGACTTCCTGCGGACAGGGGCATTTTCCAGGGAACTTCGTGGTATGCAGAGTTTTCAAGCTCCTCATTGAATCGCGCGGCAGACAGGCCGCCAGAAGAGATGTCATAGCAGAGTACTTCCCGTGATGATTTCAACGCTATTGCTTCGAGATCGCGTGGCCGCCAAACTTGTTTCTCATCACGCTAAGAATTCGGTTTCCGAAGGAATCCTGGACGCGCGAGCGAATACGTTCCAGCAGCGACAGCGTGATCACCGGGCAGGGTACGTCTGCGGCAATGGCTTCCGCCACCATCCAGCGGCCTTCGCCGGAATCGGCAACGCTGGGACCGATACCTTCCAGCGTCGGATTCTCAGCGAGAGCCTGTGCGGTGAGATCGAGCAGCCAGGATCGAACGACGCTTCCATGCCGCCAGATCTCGGCAATCTTCGGCAGATCGAGATGAAAGTCCTTGTTCTTTTCCAGAAGCGCGAACCCTTCCGAGTAGGACTGCATCAATCCATATTCGATGCCGTTGTGAACCATCTTGGTGAAGTGGCCGGCTCCGACAGGGCCGACATGTGCCCAGCCACGATCCTGTGCCGGCGCGAGACTTTCAAACAACGGTTGAATGCGTTTCACAACGGCAGCATCGCCGCCGATCATGAGACAGTACCCTTCTGTCAGGCCCCAGATTCCCCCGCTGGTTCCGACGTCGACAAAATGAACCCCGGATTTCTGAACTGAAAATGCGCGCTGCAGCGTATCGCGATAGTTGGAGTTTCCACCATCGATCAACGTGTCATCGGCTTTCAGCAGACGGGTTAAACGCTCGATTGTGTCATTGACCGCATCGCCGGCAGGCACCATCACCCAGACGGTACGAGGCACGTTGAGCCGCGAGACCAGCGCGTCGAGCGAGACCGCACCTACTGCACCGTCGGCGACGGTACGCTCCACGGCGGCTCTGTCCTGGTCGTATGCGACCACGGTGTGGCCGGCGGCCAGAAGTCGTTTCGTCATCGCAGCGCCCATTCGGCCCAGCCCAATCATTCCGAGTTCCATTTCAGTCTCCTCTCGAAAACCCATCCACTATATTAGAATGACAGGATGCTGAGACAAAAATGGGGCTCACTGGTGTGCCCTTCCTGCGGCACTCTGGTTGGCGTTAACGATCCGCGCTGCCTGACCTGCGGACGCTGGAATCCGGGCATGTGGGGATTTGGGCCGCTGTTCACACGTCTCGGGCGCGACATGGGATTTGTTCCATTTGTTATGGGCGCCTGTATCGTCGTGTACGGCGCCTCGCTGTTCGCCGATCGAAATGGCATCGGTCTTGGAGGCCTCAGCTTTCTGTCCCCAAGCGGCGCAAGTCTCTTTCTATTTGGTGCCAGCGGATCGGTCCCGGTGTTTGGCTACGGTCGATGGTGGACCGTACTTACGGCAGGCTGGCTGCACGGCAGCCTGATCCATATCGGTTTCAATCTGATGTCGCTTCGGAACGTCGCAGATCCGGTTGCTGAATTTTACGGAGCCAATCGAATGGTGATCATCTACACCTTCTCAGGTGTCACGGGATTCCTTGCAAGCACCGTGTTCAACCACTACTTGGGATACCTGCCCCTTATCCATGGTGGCCGGATGACAGTAGGCGCGTCGGCTTCAATCTGCGGTCTTATTGGTTCGTTGTTCTACTACGGCAGACGGGCTGGGAGCCGGGGTGTCAGTGAACAGGCGAAACAATGGGGCATCATGATTCTCATCTTCGGATTTTTCGTGGCCGGCATCGACAACTGGGCTCACCTGGGAGGATTCGCCGGCGGCTACATCTGCTCGAAGTTCCTCGACCCGCTTCGGCCCGAACGCATGGATCATTTTCTTGGTGCAATCGCCTGCATTGCCCTGACCGCTGTTGCGCTCGCGATGTCGATTGTCTACGGCTGGCCTTTGTTTCAGGAAGCGGTCGGCGGAAGATAGGGGCCTTCAGTCCGTTCGAGAAGACCTCGAGCCGCCGTACGCACCTCGGTATTCGACATCCGATACACGCTGCGATCGAGTAGATAGTGCACGAAGCCAGTCGAGAAGCCGAGGGCCAGCAGCGCCGGAACCCACGTGGAGGACCGCAATCCCGTCACGAGCGCACCGAATATCCGATCGCCATAATACGTTCCACCCTGACGATTTGCTTCGACTTCGAACACGGGCAACAGCAGGACCGACACGGCAACGAGGACACCCAGAACCGCCCACGGCCGCGCGTTCAACAAATGGAGAATTCGACGGACGAAACCGCGCTCAGGCGCCGGCTCACCAACAGGTACCTGGGATGCGAGTCCCGTCGCAAGAATCCAGTGCTGCGAAGTCCAGATGACAAGAAAGAGGAAAGGACTCGGAGGATTCAACGCGAGCGCGACCATCACTGCAACTCCCAAAACATAAAGCACGCGCGGAAGAGACCACCGGGGCGAACGAAACTCCACGAAGAGGAATGCCGCTGTTGCGGCGGACAGCACGATGATGGCGCCCATCCGGATGCCGTCCTGAGCCGAAAAGAGCGACGCTGAAACATACCACCGATTCGCCCAGTGGTCCTGAAATGCAGCCGCGCCTGCAAGGAGATCTGCCAGAAGAACCAGCCCTCCTCCGACACATAGCGCGAAAATCCGGTCCATCCTTCTCGTGGTGATACAGGCACTGCGTCCAACCCGGGTGCGGTAAAGCGAAAGCGCTCCGAAATGTTGCGTGGCGAAATGGTACGTCACAAAGAAGTAATCGATAATCGCCATCACCACCAAACGCTCCGCGCGACTCCATGGCAACGCCGCATCCGAAGGAAGAAAGACAGCAAAACAACAAACCGTAACCAGCAGTGGGAGGACGACGAATCGGATCGGTTGCGATCGCAGCAGCGGACGATACGCTTCGGTGCAATAGGCGAGGTACGAACTGGAAAGGCGATGGCCTATCCAGAACAAAGCGGTCAGGCCAAAATAAAGTTGATCCAGCGGACTGTTTTCAGCATCCGAATATTCAAGGAAGAGCCACACGATAAGCGGCGCCAGCCAGAGCGCACTCAACATCCAGAGCCCGTCCCACGCCGGGCCGCGCACCCAGGGCGACCGCAAAGGTGCCGTGCTCGAAGTCTCTTCCATTCCGGTATTAGATCACGGGTGGGAATCGAGTGCCGATGCTGTAGGCGCGGTCTATGACCGCGAACGCTCTTTCATCGAGAAACAATCCGACTGCAGCATGGTGCGCGGTCACAGACCGCGCCTACAGCCACGGTTACTGGCACTCATGGATGCGCGACACTCCTGCGTTTCAGGTTTGCGTTTTCCCATGCCCTGACCCTAACTCTGGCGTCGTCGAAAAGACTCTCGTAGTTTCCGATCCGAACCTTGTGACTCGCCTCGTCAGTAAGGAGTTTCCAAAGCGGATCGTACAGGTGAAATACAGTCGTCATCGCTTCAACACTCTTCGGTGCAACGACGTCGGTTCCAAACAAGAAGCGATCCGGAAATCGATTGATCACATCGGCAACCCTCTTTGTATTTTCGGGCGTTGCGACCGCGTACTTGGCGACCTCATCCCACGAGAGGTCGAAATAGACATGACTCAACTCGGGATTGTTCAGCGCTCGTTCGATCAATGCCGCCTGTTCGGGAAGAGGTCGCACGACGCGGCCCACTCCGACGTGGGCCCAGATGATCCTGGTTTTTGGATGACGCCGGAACAATTCCTTCATCTGCAAAAGCGCAAAAGGCTCCTGATCCGGACTCGGGAATGGAGCATCGATGTCGTTGTGAAGGATCACTACCAGACCAACTTCTCCGGCGAAATCCAGGATCTTGTCCAGCGCAGGATTCGTCAGACTCGCGGTTTCACCGGAGACTTTGGAGGACACGAATTCCTTGTGGATCGTAAATTCACCGATGCCGGAAAATACTCCCGGGAATGTCTGAAGCACACGGCGGATGTGATCCGCGGCATACATATCCGCGGGATGAAATCCGCTGATCATCGGATCCAGCCGAGCCTGCTTCTCCGGAGAAAGCGATTTGTAGGCCATGGCAATCCATGCGTCCGTGAAGGAGTAATAGTAGAGCGGAGCGTCCGTGTGCAAATAGTATGTGGGAGCGAAGTCGCCGGTATTGGCGTACGACCATTGCTGCTGCAGTGGAATTCCGAATAATGTGGAACGTCCAATCGTCGCACCCATCATGTTATCCACGAATTCGTGAATGTCGGTTCCTTCCTGAATGTAGTTCGTCAGATGAAAGTGCGAATCATGGAATTCGTAGTTGGGGCGATTCATCGTTGTCTCCTTTACTGATCGTAAGCATCACGGGATAGGGTGCGTCTGAAAAAAGCGCATCACTTCTTCGCCCCAGTTGAAGGCGTTCGGTCCCTTACATGCAAATGCGTATTGAGTTGCCCGGATGGCAGGGCTTCCCGGAATGCAATGACCTCCTCCCTGCTGTAATTCGTAACGATGTTCGAAGACTTCAAGAACTCCATTGTCTGGTCCGACCCATCGCTTGTGCGTGTAGCGGGGGTCTTCGGAAACTTTTTCGGGTCCGGACAGTTTCCACCGCGAAACAATGCGGTCTCGCATCGAGGTTTGTGAGTTGACCGGTACATTACGATCTGTGAGTCCGATCATCATGAGTATGGGAATACGCCGAAAGGGCAGATTGCCGGCAGAAAAGCACGATGCTTCTTCCTCGGTCATCGGCAGACCGGCTGCAGCGGGAGCCACGGAAGCAAAAAGCTCCGGATGCTTGCAGGCCAGGCGCCACACGGCGTAACCGCCACGCGAAAATCCGGTCACGTGGATCTTCTTCGAATCCGCCTTGAAGACATCCTCAAACAGACGAACGATGCGGACGAGTGCTTCGTCCGTCTGCGGGAAGCCGCCGCCTGTGGGAGCAACGAGAATGTAGCCGGCATTCTCACCGAGATCCGCAAGTTTCAGGTGGGCGTCCTGAAGGGGGCCGGTCCCTGTATCGCCGTGGATTTCGAGAATCACTCCACAGCCATTTTGCGGACAGAACCCGGGAACATGAGCGTACACGGACAGTCTTTCGCAGGTGTAAGTGTGGTCGCCCGGCGCAGTGCTGGTAATGCAACTGGAGGATCGCGTGGCTTGGGCAGCTGCCGCGGATGCAAATCCTGGAATTAGAACAAGAGTAGCAGCCAGGAGAGGTCGCGGGATGCGCATATGGCAGTGTACTGCAAGCCTGAAGCGTCGTTGAAGCGTGGAATCCCATCAAACGTCTCGCTGCCCACCGCTTCATCAGGGCAAACACTGAGCGATTGTGACGTAGCTCTTCTGGATTCTCGCCAGCAGTTCCTTCTGATCTTCTCCCGATGTGACTTGATCGAAATCCCAGTGTCCGAGCTCATTGAGATGGTCGGTCAGACTCCAGACTCCTTTGTGATCCCGCTTACGCCACTTCGCAGATTGCACGGAAACCAGACCGTCATTGGGCCCCTGATTCTGCTTGATGAGCATGTAAAAGGGTTTGAGCACGCCAATCGTGGATAACAGATCGGACTGCCCGGCATAGGTCGATATGTTGACCGAAAAGCTGTCTTCGAAGGCCTGCACCTGCGGGTCGTTGTTGAACTTTGCGCACTCCGCAGACGTGAGATCCCGAAGTCCCTCTGCGGCGATTCCCAGATCCTTCAGAATGTGCGGAACCTCTGGTAGATTTTCCAGCATCCAGTCCGCAGCCGGACTTCCTTCATGTGGTGTACTGATGGTTACCAGCGACGCGATCCTTTCATGAATCCTGCCGTTGTTACGGTCATTGAACATCATGTGTCGGGTGTCGAGTCCTCCCATGCTGTGCGCGATGATGTTGACCTTGTCCGCATCCGTCTTTTTCAAGACATCGAGCACGTTCAGCCGCAATTGCTCGGCTCGCGCCCCTACCCCCGCAGCCCACGGCACTCTGGAATGCCACGCGTTGAAGCCGAGTCCACCGAGTGTGGTCCGGATGCATTTGAAATAGTGCAGGCAGTCCAGGTGCGGGTCCGGCGTATTGTCCAAATGAAGAATCCTGTCGCCCAGGGCATCGAACCGCGCGATCCCATGCGCCAGAACAATTGGAAATGTCATCGTGGAGCTCCGATCAGCGGCGGCACTGATTGTCCTGCCGGTGAATGTAGTACGACTTGTAGTTGGATGCCTTCGGATCCATGCAACCGGAAAGATTCAGCAATTCGATCCTTCGGAACTCCGTGGGAGCGCTCTCGCCCTGAATCGTGATGTAGCCTTCACTCAGCAGCGTCCCGTCTTTCTTCACGGCCGGATCGAAATTGGATACGCCGTCGCCTCCGATTTGCGGAAGGTCGTATTCGAGCACGGTTTTGCCTTCAACAATGTGCTTGATGTGTTCCGACCCATGCACTTCAACTTCGACTCGAACCCACTGGTCTCCTCTGTAGGTCGCCGAAGTGGAATTCGTGCAATGCCCACGCACCATCATTCCGTTTCGAAATATTTCCGTTCCCGGCGTGCAGACATTTGCCGTGCTTCGCTCGCCGGTTGGTGCGCCGCCAAGCAGCTGAAATTCTATCGAAATGGGAAAGTTCTGATCCTTGCCCATCGTTTCCGGTGCCTGGCTGTGCAGCATCAGGCCATTGTTGCGCACTCCCCAGGATGGGCCGCCCTTTACCTGCTCACCAACGAATCGATACTCCGCCACGAGAATGTAGTATCCGAATTTCTGCTTGTAGAACAGGTGTCCGAACTTATCTCCGAACTCCGGATATTTGTCATAGCTCACTTTAAGGATGCCGTTCTCTACACGAAATGTGTCGCCGTAATTTTCCCCCAACGGATATCCGGCGATCTTCGGTACCCAGCCATCCAGATTCTTTCCATTGAACAGCGAGATCCATTCCCGTGTATCCGCGTTGTTCTGAGCGAGAAATGGAACGGCGACAACGATGACGAATAGACCAGCGACGAGTAACCATGTGGTGGATTTCATGTGGCGTATCTTAAGCCGTCCACGCCCATAACCGCCAGTTCGATTGGTCAGCGGATATCGCGGGGACGAACGAATTCGGATATGGGCGTTATCCACGGACGAAAACCATTCTGAGCCAGCGAAACATGGATGAACGAACTCGTCGAGTCCACCGGCAATGAGGCGATATTTCGCGAATAGCCTGCCACCACGTTCTGAAGGTAGTCTTCTACGTTGGAGAGATAGAACACATTCACGATGGCGCCATGATCCCGGATGTATTGACCAACAGTGCGAATGGTCTTTGGTCCACCGAAATCTCCTGTGAGCGGCACGATCAGATTCTTCTGCTGCATCTCCCGGACACGATCGTAATTCTCTTTGGATGCCAGAAAGCTCCAGTTCCTGCCTCGCCCGTCGGTGGCGATCATCAGTGCGGTATAGCCTGGACTCTCGATACTTGAATTGAAATTCACGACGCCTTCACGGAGGAAGATCATATAGATGGTTCGAAGCCGTCTCTCATCGTCGGCATTCAAGGCAAAGCCATGAACCACTTTCAATCGCCGTACAATCTCTTTCAGATTCGCCTCCGCCAGTTCCGGATCGCCCTTCACTGCTGCATACGCCTGGAAAAGTGTTCCGACGGAAGGTTCCTCTGCCAATAGCGTCGGCTTTTTCCTGGAGAAAAGATTCCCGACAAATTCAGCACGATCGGCGGACATTTCGAAGACGGCCTTGTACATGAGGTGCTCAATCATCATGTCGCGCCGGATATCGATGATGAACGCGATCTTCGGGCGAAGCGCCGCAATGTAGGTGAAGTTCTGTTCGGGCCCGACTCCGAGGTATGTACCGCCTGGCGCAATGGATTTCGCTAATTGCGGAAGGACTTCCTGATAAGCCGTTTCATTGGATGTGATGACGGTGTACTGGTAGTAGCCGTCGGGTTCGGACCAATCCGTGATCAGTTTCCAGTAGGCGGCATCAGGGATCTGCGCCGGCAGTGCATCTGCGGCATGCGTAGGAACTCGTGTCAGCGACAGGGCCGTGATGGCAAGAATCAGTACGGTTCGTGATCGCATGCGGATGGTCATTGGAAATAAATTCTCCAGCGACTTTCTTATATCACTTCATGTCTTGATGCCGTGCGTGCTTCCGCGAAATACGCGGTGACGTTGGCCACCTGGTTTAAAAAGATAGACGCCTCTGCCAGACGGACGGGCCTTGACATAAAGTCTTCGACTAGATAAATATCCTGCGACATTTTCAGCAGTGTTATTCGTCATCGGCATTCAAATCTGGCGGAGGATTCAGCTGGCGTGTTCCAGGGGATGATGAGGCCAGCAGATTCGCCGCCCCGCGCAAGCAATTCCGCCTCTCTTCATCCCAGCTTGGACAATATTCTCTCGTTCGATGGATCGACGAGACCCTCCAGCAGCAGGCTGTGTTTCGCGAATCCGGCCGTTGGGCCATCGACTTTGGATGTGAGGCAGCCCCAAATGATGAGACGACTCTTAAGCTCAATACTGTTTACAGCGCTGATCGCCACTGCCGGCGAAGCCCAAACGATACGGAAGGTCCCTCAGGACTTTTCGACCATTCAGGGCGCCATTGTCGCCGCACAGAACGGAGACACCGTTCGGGTTGCGCCGGGCGTGTACGTGGAGAACATCAACTTTCTGGGAAAAGCGATCACGGTTGTCAGTGAGGCGGGACCGAACTTCACCACCATCGCGTCGGCACTGGAGACTTCAACGCTGATGGAAAAACCGACATTCTTTGGCGCGACGGCTCGGGGAATGTATCCATATGGCTCATGGATGGAACTGCCGTCGCGAACTGGTCCGGGATTGGCAACGTCGCAGACCGCCTCGCACAATAGCCTTTCGCACGACTATTTGTCCCAACCCGTGGATTACCGCGTGAGGTGACGGTATTTGATCCGATGCGGCTGGTCCGCCGCGGTGCCAAGACGGGCACGGCGGTCCGCTTCGTACGCGGAATAGTTGCCTTCAAACCACACCACTTCACTTTCACCCTCGAACGCCAGGATGTGCGTGGCGATACGATCCAGGAACCATCGATCGTGACTGATGATGACGGCGCATCCGGCAAAATTCTCGAGTGCCTCCTCGAGGGCGCGCATGGTATTCACATCGAGGTCGTTGGTCGGTTCGTCGAGCAACAGGACGTTCGCGCCTTCCTTCAACATT
>Ga0163163_10002267_pt1 | contig 16223 bp, 14 predicted proteins | sample S65metaG_FD_119766 | JGI IMG/M metagenome (GOLD analysis project Ga0163163, IMG submission 119766) | Switchgrass rhizosphere microbial communities from Kellogg Biological Station, Michigan, USA - S6-5 metaG | ecosystem: Host-associated > Plants > Roots > Rhizosphere > Soil | place: USA... | reverse complement strand
CGTGCTCAAGGGCCGGCCCCAGGCGGTGTCGTTTCCCGGCGCCAACCCGCGCCATGGGCACGAGTGGAAAGTCTGGAAGGACGTCAAGTTGCCCGACGGCAAGATCATCATTCCCGGCGTGATCGATTCCACCTCGAACTTCGTGGAGCACCCGGAGCTGGTGGCGGACCGTATCCTGCAATACGCGCGCGTGGTCGGAGCCGAGAACGTCATTGCCGGGGTCGATTGCGGCTTCGGCACCTTCGCCGGCCGGCTGCAGGTCGATTCCAAGATCGTGTGGATGAAACTCGCCTCGCTCGCCGAAGGCGCGCGGCTGGCGTCGCGCGAGTTGTGGTGAGCGCCACCGTTACGCGTTAGCATTTGGCGCATCAGCGCGAACTCCCGGAGCACGCCATGCCGCATCATCCGCTGTTGCCCGTGATCGCCGCCGCTGTCCTGTGCTCGGCCCTGCCGGCAGCCGCGCAACCGGCGCAAGGCGGCTTTCCCGAAGGACCCGGCAAGGACACCTTCGTGGCCTTGTGCGGCGGCTGCCACGACATCAATCGCGCGCGCGCCGGCTACACGCCCGAGGGCTGGCACACCGTCATGCGCATGATGCTTAACTTCGGCGCGCCCGTGTCCAAGGACCAGGTCGACACCCTGACGGACTACCTGATCAAGAGCTTCCCCGAGCGGGCGCGGCCGGCCGCCGTCATCGTCGACGGACCGGTCAAGGCCAAGATCAAGCAGTGGCAGGTGCCGACCCCGGGCTCGCGGCCGCACGACCCTCTCGCCGGCAAGGACGGCGCGATCTGGTACACCGGACAATTGTCCGGCAAGCTCGGCCGCCTCGATCCGAAGACCGGAGAGATCAAGGAATATCCGCTCAAGACGCCGCAGACCGGTCCGCACGGCCTCGTCGAGGATAAGGACGGCAACATCTGGTTCACCGGCAACCACATGAGCCTCGTCGGCAAGCTCGATCCCAAAACCGGCAACGTGACCGAATACAAAATGCCCGATCCCAAGGCGAAGGATCCGCACACCATCGCCATCGACCAGAGCGGGATCGTGTGGTTCACGGCCCAGAACGCCAACATGCTGGGTCGGATCGATCCCAGCAGCGGCGAAGTCAAGCTGGTGACCTCGCCCACGCCGAATTCGCGCCCCTACGGTCTCGTGATCAACTCCAAAGGCATTCCGGTCTTCGTGGAATTCGGCACCAACAAGATCGCGACCATCGATCCCGCAACCATGGCGATCAAGGAATACGCCTTGCCGAACCCGGCCTCGCGCCCGCGCCGGCTCGCGCTCACGCCCGACGACGTGGTCTGGTATGCCGACTTCTCGCGCGGCTATCTCGGCCGGCTCGATCTTGCGACCGGCGAGCACAAGGAATGGCCGTCGCCGAGCGGGCCGCAATCGCAGCCCTATGGCATCGTCGTCGCGAAGGGGGCCATCTGGTACAATGAATCTTTCGCCAAGCCAAACAGCATCGTGCGCTTCGATCCGAAGACCGAGAAGTTTCAGAGCTGGGCGATCCCCGGCGGCGGTGACATCGTGCGCAACATGGATGTCACCCCGAACGGCAATCCCGTGACCGCGAACAGCCTGGTCAACCAGGTCGGAATGGTCGAGGTGGAGTAAACAGTCGGCATGGAATCCGGCGCGCCCGTCACGGCGAGGTGCGCCGCGTCAGGAGAGGTTGGATGGTCAAGGTCTGCGATTGCTTCCCCGAGTTGAAGGATCTCACCGACGCGCGCGAACGCCGGTACCGTGCGCATCCGGAGAAGCCGGCGCCGGAGGGACCGCGCAGCTTCGTGGAAGTGAAAGTGACCTCGATCGGCCAGCTCAACGAGCTCGTCGACTGCAAGAAGAGCGGCTACAAATTCATCATCAGCGAACCGGTGCATGTGGGCGGGCAGAATTGCGCGCCGACGCCGCTCGAATTCCTGCTGTCCGGCGCGGTCGGCTGCTACGCGGCGGTGTTCGCCTTCTATGCCGCCAAGCTCGGGGTGAGCTACGACAGCTTCGAGGCGGTGGCGCGCACGGACTTCGACGTGCGCGGCCACATGATGACGGATGCGCCGACCTCGGCGTTCCAGAAGGTGACGATCAGCATCAGCGTGGTCAGCGACGCGCCCGAGGACAAGCTCAAGGAGGTCGAGCGGCTGTCGTTCGAAGGCTGCCCCGGCATCAACACCTTGCGCGAGCCGGTGCCGGTGGAGACCCGGCTCACGGTGACGCGCACGCAGGCGGAGCAGGCGGCGTAAACGGCGGCGGTCATGCCACGCAAGCGGGCGCGCAGCGGCGCGCCCAAGCCTTATCGCATCGGCCGCTCGCGCACCGGGCTCGGGCTGTTCGCGGCCGCGCCGATCAAGAAGGGCGCGTTCATCATCGCCTACCGCGGCCGCCGCATCACCAATGCGCAGGCGGAGAAGCTGGAGGCGCGCGGCAGCCGCTACATGTTCGAGATCAACAGCCGGTGGACCATCGACGGATCGAGCCGCCGCAACATTGCCCGCTATGCCAATCACTCCTGTCGTCCCAACGCTGAATCCGACGTTGTCAAGGGCGGCGTGATCCTGCGCGCGATCAAGAACATCAAGCCGGGCGACGAGATCACCTACGACTACGGTCCCGAATATTTCGAGATCTTCCTCGAGCCCGCCGGATGCAAATGCGACAAATGCATGGAGAAACGGCGCAAGCAGCGACGCGAGCGGCGCTTGCGGTCGAAGCGCACGGCCAGGCGCTGAAGGCGTGCATTCGTTGCCGCATGCGCGGGCTTGATCGCACGCGTCTTTCGCATACGGGATCGAGTGCACATCTAACGCGGGCGGTGTTCGCGTCCACTGTTGCGCGCGCCACTCCGGTGGACGCGCGCCGCGGGCGCAGCCGCGTCACATCGCCCCGGAGAACAACATGGTTTCGAAAATGATCGGCCGGACCGTGGTCTGGATCGCCGCGATGGCGGCAATCCTGTTCGTGTCGGCTGGAACCGCGCACTGGCCGGCCGCCTGGGTGTTCCTTGCGGAAATAGGTGGCCTGGGGGTGGCGGTCGGTTTGTGGCTGGCGCGGCGTGATCCGGCCCTGCTCGCCGAGCGGCTCTCCGCCGGCTTCCAGGCCGCGCAGAAGACCTGGGACAAGGTGTTCATGGCCACCGTGTTCGTGCTGTGGACGGGCTGGCTCGTGCTGATGGCGCTCGATGCCGTTCGCTTCGGCTGGTCGCAGATGCCGGTATGGGCGCAGGCGCTCGGCGCGGTGCTGATCGCGCTCTGCATGTATGTCGCGTGTCTCACCTTTCGCGAGAACAGCTATGCCGCGCCGGTGGTGAAGATTGCGCGCGAGCGCGGTCATCGCGTCGTCAGCAGCGGACCCTATGCTTACGTGCGCCACCCGATGTATGCGGGCGCCCTGTTGTTCTTCATCGGCACACCCCTGCTGCTCGGCTCCTGGTACGGGCTCGCCGCCGCGCCGCTGTTGGTCGTCGTGCTTGCGGCACGCGCGGTGATGGAGGAGCGGATGCTGGCGGAGGAGTTGCCCGGCTATCGCGACTACGCCACGCGCGTGCGCTACCGGCTCGTTCCCGGCCTCTGGTAGCGCTGGCACAACGAAATGTGTGTAGGGGGCGGAGGGTTCCTGGCGACTGTTCACAGGAGGCATTAGAATCTCGGTCCGCAATCCGTTGCCGCCATCAAACAGAGCCGGTTGGCGAAATGGCAGATAACGTAACCTCCGACTACGCTCTGGCCCGGTGGGCGTACTCGGAATTGTTATCTCCCACTCAACGTGAAAACTATGAGCAGCTTGGCGGCCTTCCCTCAACCATTTGGGATTGGAAGACGCTTGGAGTGCCTTTTGATGACCTTGAACTGCAACAGCGCGCTTTACTCAGGGCCGCTTGGCAAAACGTGAGAGGGAATGGCACCATCTTTGGTGCCGCCGTTGATGGTGTGGCAAACTTTCAGTTGGCGCATTGGTCTACGGACGAGCTTGCCGACGCCTACGTCATCCCAATGTTCGCGGACGAAGCAACGTTAGATGCCAAAAAGCCTCTAACGTTCCAGCGATGGCTGGAAACGAGCCCGAAGCGCCCTTTGCATCCGCACCACGCATGGCACGCAGAGGATGCGCCCAGCACACCGCACCGGCACAATCACGACCCCGCGCTCGCTGGCCGCGTCCATTTGGTGACCGCGCTCGGACCTATGGACCGGCCGAGCCTTATGTATTGCTCCGCAGCTTACATGCTTCTCGACGGCTATCATCGCGCGGCGCAGTTCTGGAAGCGGGGAGAACCTTCAACCACACTTGCGGTCTATGTGCCTTCTCAGATTGAGTAGCACTCGTCTCGGATCTGGCGCTTCTGCGTGAGCTTGCACCGACCGCGACGCGGCAAGCGCCGGGAAATGCAAACACAACGAAATGTGTGGAGGGGGCGGGAGCTTCCTGGCGGCACCTCCCGGCGGCGGCTAGCATCGCGGGCACGATCTTGCGCCGCCGCCATCGAGGAGACCACGACATGCTCAGCCCGGGCGCCGTTTTCCTGCTTCTGCTCATCATCGGCATTGCCGCCGGCCTGCTGTTCGATCGAATCCTCGGCGCAGGCTGGCTCTCGCGCCAGATCGCCGGTCCCAATCGCCTGCTGGTGACAAGCGCCCTCGTCGGCATCGCCGGATCCTTCGTCGGCTATCACCTTGCGCTTCTCATCGGCATCCTTGGCTACGCCGCACTTCTCGTCGCCGTCATCGGCGCACTGGCGGTGTTGTGGGGCTGGCGCACGGTGCGCTGACAATCGCCTGCGGCGGTCCGCACGCGCGGCGCGCCGCTATCGGGCGGGGGTGTCGATCGGCGGCGCGCAATTCCTGCGGCCCTGCGCCATGCAATCGTCGAGCGCGCGCTGCTCGAACATGGCGTTGGCGAGCCAAATCCCGCCGCCCACGACCAGCAGCAGGAAAAACAGCAGCACCGCGTTGGCGACCCACCGGTCGCGCGGGGTCTCGACGTATTTGTCCGGTCCGGGCTCGCTCATGCTGCGGATCATAACGCGCGGATCGCCGCGGCGAAAAGAGCGCCGTCGCGCTCGGATCGCCGGAGCGGCGCTGCGAGGCGATGCGGCCGCCGGCTCACCCCGCCATCGTCTCCTTCACCACGGTGACGAGTTGCTTGAGGGTGAACGGCTTGGCCAGGAAGTTGAACTGCTTGTGGTCGGGCAGCGTCTTGTCGAACGCGTCTTCGGCATAGCCGGATACGAAGATGATCTTGATGTCGGGCTTGCGCTGCTTGAGCTCCTTCATCAGCGTCGGTCCGTCCATCTCCGGCATCACGACGTCCGACACCACGATGTCCACCTTGCGGCCCTGCTTTTCCAGTTCCTCCAGCGCCTCCACCCCGTTGCCGGCCTCGATCACGGTGTAGCCGCGCGACTTGAGGCCGCGGGCATTGAGCGCACGCAGTTCTTCCTCGTCCTCCACCAGCAAGATGGTGCCGTGACCGGTGAGATCGGTCGCCACGGTCCGCATGGCGTCGGCGGCGGAGATGGCACCGGCGAGCGCCGGCGCCGTCGTCTCGGGCAGTTGCGGCACCTGAAGATCGTCCGCGGCGGGAATGTAGCGCGGCAGGAAAATACGGAAGATCGCGCCCTTGCCGAGTTCGGACTCGACGAAGATGAAGCCGCCGGTCTGCTTGACGATGCCGTAGACGGTCGAAAGCCCGAGCCCCGTGCCCTTGCCGATATCCTTGGTGGTGTAGAAGGGGTCGAAAATCTTGTCGATGATCTCCGGCGCGATGCCGCTGCCGGTATCCTCGACCTCGACGCGCACATATTCCCCGAGCGGCATCCCCTGGTGCTGGTGCGCCGCGCTCTCCTCGGCGCCGACATTGCCCGTGCGCAACGTCAGCGTTCCCCCGAGCGGCATGGCGTCGCGCGCATTGATCGCCAGATTGATGACCACCTGCTCGAACTGGTGGACGTCGGCCTTGACCGGCCAGAGGTCCCGCACCTGCGGGACGTTGAGCGTGATGTTCTCGCCGATCAGGCGCTTGAGCAGCACCGTGAGATCCGACAGCGCCTCGCCGAGGTCGAGCACCACCGGGCGCATGGTCTGCTTGCGCGAGAACGCCAGCAGTTGCCGCACTAGGCTCGCGGCGCGGTTGGCGTTCTGCTTGATCTGCATGATGTCCTGGAACGACGGATCGGTCGGCCGGTGCGCGTTCAGCAGGAAGTCGGTCGCCATCATGATGGCGCCGAGCAGGTTGTTGAAGTCGTGAGCGATGTTGCCGGCCAACCGGCCGATCGTCTCCATCTTTTGCTGTTGCGCGAGCTGGTTCTCGAGCGTGCGCTGCTGCGTGGTTTCGAGCGCGTAGACGATCGCCGCCTCCTGGTCGCGCTCCTGCTCGTCTTCGATCGCGGTGACGAAGAAGCTCGCAAAGCGCTCGCCGGGGCCGGCGAGCGCGGCATCGACCGGAGCGATCTCGCCCTGCCCTTCCGCCGCCTGGCGGATGGCGGCTTCGAGCGTGTCGCGGTCGCGATCGGCGACGACGGCGAGGATCGACCGGTCGCCCGAGCTTTCGCCCTTGAATGCCGGGTTGAACAGGCGCGCGAAGCGCGCATTGGAATCGGCGATCCGGCCGGTCTTGTCGACGGTCGCGATCGCCATCGGGGTGTTCTGGAAGAACCGCATGAAGCGGACTTCGGCGGCGCGCTGCGGGTCGATGCCGCCGTCGCGCGAGCGGTTGAGAACGAGCGTGCGCGAGGGACCCGGCGCGCCGTCCGCGCCGAACGCGATCTTGTGGAACAGCCGGGCCGGAATGGTGCGGCCGGTCCGGGTCTTAAGGTCGATATCGAGGATTTCGATCTTCACGTCGCCGGGCACGGCCGCGAGCGTGGTGAGGAGCGCCGCGCCCTCGCCGGCCAGGACGTCCTCGAGCTTGAGGCCGCCGGAGCCGACCTGCGCGAGATCATGGTCGAGCCAATTGGCGAGCGTGGCGTTGAGATAGACGATGTTGCCGTTGGCCTCGGCGGAAAAGAATCCGGCCGGGGCATGATCGAGATAGTCGATCGCGTGCTGCAGTTCCTGAAACACGTTCTCGTGCCGCTCGAGCTCGCGGGTCACGTCGGCCAGGGCCCAGACGGTCATGCGGGCTTCGCGCTTGCCTTCGCCGAGCGGCCGCACGCGGATGCGCAGCCAACGCGCCGCCTCGCCATTGTGCGCACCGATGCGGACCTCTTCCTGCCCGCGGCGGCCCTCGCGCGCCGCCTTCAGCAGGCGATAGACCGCTTCCGAAACGCCGGGATCGCCGATGAAGACGCGCTCCACCGGACGGATGTCGTGCGCACCCGGCGCCTCGACCAGGCGGAGATAGGCGGCATTGGCATAGAGCACGCGGCCGCTCGCGTCCGTGACCAAGATGCCCTCGTTGGCGCCATCGACCACGGACTTGAGCAGCGGGCTCGCGGCCTCCCGGCCCGACGTACGCAGAATGCCGGCGGCGAGCGCGAACAACAGAAACACGCCGACCATCGCCAGCACGGCGAGCAGCGCGAGAATATAGGGTTCGGCCTTGGCACGGCCAATGAACAAGAGGCCGCCGGCGGCACCGATCAGCACGAGCGCGATCAGCAGCACCAGGCCGATACTGCCTCCCCCGCGGCTCGTGCCCGTCCGATCGATCGGCGCGCGGGCATTGTCCTCGGGCGATTGCTGCTGCGTCATGATTGGAATCGGCTCGATTGGCCTTGGTCCTCAGTGCCCCAGCCGCTGAGTCCACGCAAGGGCTCAAGCACGGCCCCGCCGATCGCGTGGCGAGTTCCGCTCCACCGTCGTCCACCGCAGCCCACGACGCGCGGCGGCATTCCGCCCTCAAGTTCCAATCGCTGCTTCATGCCGACGCCGATACGCGCAGGCCGCGCAGGAACGCCGCGGCGAACACACCGCGCCCAGCGAATGCGATTCGGCGCCGCCTGTGAAGGGACCGGTCAGGCGGGCCCGCGGCGGCATGCCGGGGGCGAGAGCGGCCAGCCGGTGCCGGCGCTCGGATACCGACGGCCGTGGAACCCCGGGGATCGATGATCGTTTGCAGGCCGTTTGGCGGGCACAACCGGCCCGCACGCCGCCGTTTACCAAGACACAGCTTTGGCCTATGGATGGGCAGTCTTGGAGCCCATCTATCTTAATTGTTTGTTAGTATTCACGGCGACGGATATTGCCAGCGGCGTTAACCATTCGGGCGAACCCGATCGAAACGCCACACCCCTGGGACGCAGGGAGGAGTGATCTTGGATACCTTGTTCGGCGAAGGACAGACCGGTCCTAAAATCCTGCTGTTTCTGGTCGTGGTGCTCGGCCTGCTGGCCGTGGCGTACTGGCTGCTGCGGCGGTTCGGTGGCGGGCGGCTCGGCAGTGCGGCGGCGCGCGGCCGGCAGCCGCGCCTTGCCCTGATCGACCAGGCCACGATCGACAACCGCCGTCGCCTGGTGCTCATCCGCCGCGACAATGTGGAGCATCTCCTCATCATCGGCGGACCGACCGACGTCGTGGTCGAACAGAACATCGTGCGCGCGGCCGCCGCGGCTCTGGCGCCGGCGCGACCGGCGGCGACGGACACCCTGCCGCGCGCCGTTCCGCTCGGCGAGGACACCATGTGGCCGCTGCAGCCGGAGACCGCGCCCAAGCCGGAGGGCGCGCCGCGCGTCGAGCCCAGTTTGCGCGCTGAGCCGGCGCCGCGGCCGTCACGTCCTGGGGCCGAAGAACCGATGCAGTGGCCGGGAGAGGCTGAGGCGCCGGCGGCGCCGTCCGTGGCTCCCTTGCCTCCCGCGGCCCCGCGCAGGCCACGGCCCGTCGATCCGCTCGCAGGCCTGGCGGAAGAGCTCTCGCGCATACCGCCGCCGCCGACCGAGCCGGCCGGGCTCGAGCCGCGCCAGGCTCCGCGTCGCGCGCCACGGCTGCCGTTGTCTCCGGCCGCCCCCACCGATGCTGCGCCGCCGCCCAGCGACCAGAATCTGTCCGAGATGGCGCAACGGCTGGAGGCCGCGCTGCGTCGTCCGCCGAAGTCCGTTGACAAGCCGGCCGACAAGGCCGGTGAGAAGGCCGAGGATGCCCGCTCCGCCTCGCCCGCCTCCGGGCCGGCTCCGGAGGATTTCGCACCGCCGCCCGCCTCGCGGCTGGGGGCAGCGCTGCGCCGCCCGTTCAAGACCGACGATACCCGTGCCGGCCCGTTCGCACCAAAGACGGCCGGCGAACCCACCGGGGCCGGGATGGAGGAATTTGCGCCCGCGCCAGCCGCACCGCGCTTCGACGCCATTCCGCGTCGCCCGTTCAGGCCCGATGACGCCCGCCCGGCGCCGTCCGCGCCGAAGCTGCCGGGCGAGCCGGCCGCGAGCGAGATGCAGGAGCCGACCGCGCCTTCGCAGGTGCCCGAATCCACGGACATGGCCGGCACCCCCGACGCCGCCAAGCCGTCCGACGGCAAGCCGGCGCCGCAGAAATCGATGTACGACAGCCTCGAGCAGGAAATGGCGAGCCTGCTGAATCGGCCGCCCTCGAAACCTTGAGCGCTATCGTTTTTCGTTTGGACCGGTGCGCCGGTCAGGCCCGCGGCCTGGATGGCGGCGGCGTGACTTGCGCTGCTACTGCAGCGTGACGCCGGCGATTTTTACCGCCTCGCCCCAGAGCGGGATTTCTTTTGCAATGAAGGCCGAAAACGCCGCCGGGCTTGCGTCGCCAGCAGGCTCGACGCCGGCCTTTTGCATGTGCTCGACGAATTGCGGGTCCTTGAGCGCGCGCGCGAACTCCGCCGCCATGCAATCGATGATGTCCTTGGGCGTTCCGGCCGGCGCCATCATGCCGGTCCAAGAGACCATGTCGAAGCCGGGGAAACCCTGCTCCGCGAGGCCGGGCACTTCCGGCGCTTCGCGCGAGCGCGTGGCGCTCGACACCGCCAGCATGCGGATCAGCCCGGCGCGCGCCTGCGGCAGCGCCTCCGAGATCGGCACGAACATCGCCGGGATGTGGCCGGCGATGAGATCGGTGAGCGCGGGCGCGGTGCCGCGGTAGCTCACGTTGGTCATCTCGAGACCGGCGCGCTTGAGGAAGAGCGACATCAGGAGATTGCTGGCGCTGCCCGGCCCGCCCCCGCCGGCATAGGGCAGCTTTTCTTTTTGCGACTTCACGTAGGCGACGAACTCAGGAACCGTGCGCGCCGGCAATTTCGGGTTTACGATCAGCACTTGCGGCGCGACGCCGAACAGGCTGATGGGCGCCAAATCCTTGACCGGGTCGTAGCCGACCTTCGAGATCGCTGGAAAGATGGCGATCACGGACGTGCTCGCCCAGAGCAGCGTGGTGCCATCGGCCGGGGCGCGGGCCACCGCCTCGGTCGCAATGATGCCGTTGCCGCCGACCCTGTTCTCGACCACGAATTGCTGGCCGAACGCCTCGCTCAGGCGCGAAGCGGCAAGCCGCCCCATCACGTCGATATTGCCGCCCGCCGCAAACGGCACCAGCACCTTTACCGGCCGCTGCGGCCAAGTCTGTGCGAGCACGGCACTGGTAGCGGCGACGAGGGCAACCGCGATGAGCGAATAGCGAATGGCGAATGGCGAATGGAACGCGCGGCCCGTCATTTCGCTACTCGCTACTCGCTACTTCGCAAGCTTCGCGTCACTCGTCGCGATAAATGCGTTCGCGCCGCTCGTGACGTTCCTGGGCCTCGACCGACAGCGTCGCGATGGGACGCGCTTCGAGCCGCTTGAGCGCGATCGGCTCGCCGGTCTCCTCGCAATAGCCGTAGGTGCCGTCATCGAGCCGGGCGATCGCCGCATCGATCTTGGCGATGAGCTTGCGCTGACGGTCGCGGGCCCGCAGCTCGATGGCGCGGTCCGTCTCGGACGATGCGCGATCGGCCAGATCGGGATGATTTTCGCTCTCGGCCTGGAGATGCGCCAGCGTCTCCTTCGCCTCCTTCAGGATCTCCTCCTTCCATGTGAGCAGCTTGTTGCGGAAATATTCCCGCTGGCGCTCGTTCATGAAAGGCTCTTTGTCGGAAGGTCGGTAACTCTTGTTCTTGTCCAGTACTGCCACGCCGTTCTTATGCGAAGACATTGCAACCCCGTCCGAAAACCAAGCGAACCCCCTGCTCGCGGGGCGAGCTTATATCGGTCCGCGCGATGCGGGACAATAACGCAATTGTGGCAAGCTGCGGTTTTCGGTGCGGCGCAAAAAAAGCGCCGGCCCTGCGCCGCCGACGCCGCGCGGCGCGCCATGTTCGGCCGTCATGTCTGGACTCGATTGTTGGCGTGATTGTTGGCGCGATGTGCTGGCGCCGGGTCTCACGGCGCGCCGGCCGGTTGTGACCGCGCGCGTGCGCGCCGACGACTCACTGCCCGCCCGTCACCGCCGGACGTTCCACCGCCTTGACCGATTCGGCGCTGGCGGCGGAGGCAGGCGCGCTGGCGGGAAAGCGGATGCGCAGGTCGGAGATTTCCTCGACCAGCGCCACGCCCTCGCCGGTGGTCAGGGCGAGCACGTGGCCGCCGCGCGTCTTGTCGGCGCTGAGAAAATGGAAGTGCCAGCCGGCGACGTTGACCCAGCTGGCCGCCGCCGGGAACCGAAATCCGATCAGGGTTCCGCGCACGTCGTTGAGGGTGTGGACGACCTGCTGCGTCTTGATCACCTCCACCAGGTTGCGGTAGGGCGGATTTTGCTTGGGCTCGCTGCGGATCTGGATCGTCTGGAACCGGGCGTCCACCCGCGCTGCGAAAATGCGCGAGGCGCTGTACGGCAGCGCGTCGAGCGCGACCTCGAGCTGGTCCAGCGACTGTCCCGGCGCGATTGCGGTCGAGGATTGCGGCTGGAACGGAACCACCACCGCGAACGGCGTGAGCTCGGTCGGTGCGACCGGATGGGCAAGGCCGTCCGTGGTCGCACGGTAGGTTTGGCCGTCGAGCACGATCATTTCCCCGTCGACGCCGTTGAACGTGCCCAAGCCGAAATCGCCGTGGCGGAGCATCTCGCCAACGGTCGTATCGCCGTCATAGCCGCCGGCCAGCAGGCTGGAAATGGTGGACACCTGATAGGCCTCGGCGGCGTGCGCGGGCACTGCGCCGGCAGCAAGCACGGCAAGCGCAAGCATGCGCCAGAGCATTCGGCGAAGCATGTGGGTTCCTCTTGAGGGATGCGCGACTTGATCGAAAATGCGCCGGATCGTCAACTCGGCCGATCGCCGGGCGCGCCGGACGGGACGCGCGTGCGGCAACCGCTATTTCGGGATTTGCACGAGGTCCTCGAGCTGGCTCGCCGTCAGCGGCTGGCTTGCCGCGGCGGCGGCGCGAACACGATCCGGGCGGCGGCATGCAACATGGCGCGTCTTCGTCGCCACTCCTGCAGGTGCGCGACTTGGATCCGAGCTTACGCCGGGCGGCGCCGAGCGCGAAAGCGCGCCCGGATGTCGCGCGGTTCAGACCGCGGCGTCAGGGCTGAACGTCAAGGCCACCCCGTTGATGCAGTAGCGCAGTCCCGTGGGAGGCGGCCCATCTTCAAAGACGTGCCCCAGATGTCCGCCGCAGCGCCGGCAATGCACTTCCGTGCGCGGCAAGAGCAGGAGGCGGTCGGTGGCGGTGCCGACGGCGTTCGCCAGCGGACGATAGAAGCTCGGCCAACCGGTCCGGCTGTCGTATTTGGTGTCGGACGAGAACAGCGGGAGATCGCAGCCGGCGCAGGCGAACACGCCTTTGCGCTTCTCGTGATTGAGTGGGCTCGAGCCCGGAGTCTCGGTGCGGTGCAGGCGCAGGACTTCGTATTGCGCCTTGGACAGCAGGGCTCGCCACTCGCTGTCGCTCTTCTGCACCTCAAACGAGGTCGCGGCCTCGACATCGGTCGCGCGTAGCCACCGCATGCCCGCGATCAGCGCGAGGGCGCCGGCGCCGGCCAGCAGCAGACGACGATCGACCATGGCTGATCCTCCCTTCACGAAACGCCGCGCAACGCGCATCGTCAGCGCTCCAGGCGGCAGCGTACGCGGTTTTGGCCCCTCCGCCGCTCAATTTTCGCTCACGTTCACGCGACGGCGGGCGAGCCGGCCGTTCAGTCGTAGGTTGGGTCGAGTTCTTCACGAGACCCAACAATCCTGGCAACAATTCAGAAAGCCGCGAGGTGTTGGGTCTCGCGTCGCTCGACCCAACCTACACGCATCGAGCTCGGCCGGCCGCGCCGGCCGTTCAGTTGAAGCGCGGCGTCTTGTCCAGATAGAACTTGCGCATCTCGGCGCGGTATTTCTCCATCTCCCCGCGGTTGAGCTCGAGATCCGGCTTGGCGTCGGGCGGCACCAGCGAGAAGTACGGCGTCTTCTTCGACTCGACCTCGAATTCGGCGCGCGCTTTCTGCAGAAGCTCCGGCGCGGTGAGGAGATCGATGATGGACGCGGCCAGGACTTTGGCCCCCGTCACCTGGCCCTTGTGCGAGATGGAGCTCACCGGCGTCACTGCGGCCTTCCACTCGTGGTAGCCGATGCCGGGGACCGAGGCCGGAAAGTTCATGAGGCCCGCCGGCACCACCCAGGACACGTCGCCGTTGTCGTTCGACGACGTGGCCTGCGTGCGTCCGCCAAGCGGTGTCGGCGTGGTGCGCAGCCCGATGGTCGGCTTCTCCGCCGCCTTCTGGAAGTCCTTGGCGAACTGTTGCTCCTGCTCGCTCCACTTCGGCATGCCGACCATCTCGATATTCTTCTGCACGCTCTCGGCGATGGTCTTGCTCACCAGCTGCGGCCAGGCCGAGGCCGCGTACTTGACGTCCCAGGTCGTGCCGGTCATCAGCGCAGCGCCTTCGGCGATCTTCAGGAGCTTGTCGTAGGTCTCCTTGGCGGCCGGCATGCTGGCGTCGCGCACGAACCACCAGATCTGTCCCTTGTCGGCGATGATGTTGGGCTGGATGCCGCCGGCGGTGATGGTCCGGTGCGCGCGGTAGGTCGGGCGCAGATGTTCGCGCAGCTTGTCGAAGCCGATATCCATCAGCTCGACGGCATCGACCGCGTCCTTACCGTCCCAGGGATTGACCGCGCCGTGCGCGGTCTTGCCCTGGAAGGTGAAGATCGAGCTGATTGCGGCATAGTTCTGCAGGCCGTAGCCGGTCGTCAGCCCGTCGCCGATATGAAGATAGATGATCGCGTCGACGTCCTTGAAATAGCCGGCGCGCACGAGATAGGGACGGCTCGCGATCTGCTCCTCGGCCGGCCCGAACGAGACCGCAACCGTGCCGGCAATGTTGTGCCGCTGCATGACCTGCTTGACGGCGAAGGCCGCCAGGGAGGCCACACCGCCGTGGGTGTTGTGGCCCTCCATGTGGCCCGGGCCGTCCTTTACCAGCGGCTTGCGCTCGTAGGTGCCGGGCGTCTGCGAGCCGCCGGGCAAAGCGTCGACCTCGGTGACGATCGCGATCTTGGGCCGGCCGCTGCCGTACTCCGCCCAGAAATTGGTCGGCATGTCGGCTCCGCCCAGCTCCACCTTGAAGCCCGCCGCGGTCAGCGTGTCCTTGAGCAATTTCGTGCTCTCGAATTCCTGCATCCCCAGCTCGCCGAAATAGAACAGCGCGTCGCTGATGTCGGTCATCTGCTGGGCGTTGCGCTCGATCACCTCGAAAGCGAGCTGCTTGCGCTCATCGGCGCCGGCAGCGCAGGCAAGTGGGAGAACGAAGGCGAACGTCAGAACGGTCTTGCTCCAGCGGCTGCTGCTCCTGCGCTGCATCTCTTGCTCCCTCGCGCCAATACCGACCGCGCAGGCGAAACCGCCGCGCAGCAAATGGTACGTCCGCCCCGGGGGAGCGACAAGATCAAGCCCCGCGGGTTCAATCGTGCAGGCGGGTCAGGAACAGCGACAGCTCCGGCACGTAGGTAATCACCGCAAGCACGGCGATGCTGAGCCAGATGAACGGCATGACGCCGCGATAGATCACCGAAACCGGCTGTTTGAACACCGCCTGCGCTACGAAGATATTGATGCCGAACGGCGGGGTGAAGCATCCGATACTCAAGTTCGCGGTCATGACGATGCCGAAGTGGATGAGATCGATGCCCGCCGCCTTGACGACCGGAAGGAGGATCGGCGTGAGCAGCAGGATCGCAGGCGCTGGATCGAAGAAGATCCCGACCAGCAGCAGAAACACATTGATGATGAAGAGCAGCATCGAGCTCGACAGGTTGAGCGCGGAGAAAACCTCGGTGAGACGCGGCGCCGCTCCACTTGTGGTGAGAAGCCAAGAAAATACCCCGGCCGAGGCGACGATCACCATCAACTGCGAGGTCACGTAGGCGGAGCGGCGGGCAAGATCGAGCAACTGCGTCACGTCGACATCGCGATGAACGAACATCGCCACCAGAATGGCGTAGACACAGGCGGCGCCGCCGGCCTCGTTCGCCGACAGGACCCCGGTATAGATGCCGCCCAGAATGATGACCGGCATGCCGAGCGCCCACGCCGCGTTGAGCGTTTCGCGCCCCAGGCGGGTCCAACTGAACGGCTCCGGCGGGTCGATGGCGCTGCCCCATGATTTCAGCAGCACGTAGGCGACGAACGCCAGCGCGAACAACAAGCCGGGGACGAAGCCAGCCGTGAATATGCGCACCAGAGACTGCTCGGCCACGATGGCATAGAGGATCATGGCGATCGACGGCGGGATCATGTTGTCGATCAAGCCGGACGCGGTGAGCAGTCCGGTGGCGAAACGACGGTCATAGCCGGCATCGAGCATCGGCCGGAACGTGATACGCCCGACGGCCGCCACCGTCGCCGCGGATGACCCGGAGATCGCCCCGAACACCACGCACGTCGCCACCGTCGTGATCGGCAGGCTGGCCTTCGAACTGCCGAACAGCGATTTCGCCCATGCCACCAGGCGACCGGAAATGCCGCCGGCCGCCATGATCTCACCGGCGAAAATAAAGAATGGGACCGCCAGCAGGGCGGCGCTGTCGAGCGACCCGAACATCACCTGGTGCAGCACGGTGAGCGGGATCGAGTAGAAGAGGATGATCGCGATGGCGGCGGTCGCCAGCAGAATGACGAAAATCGGAAAGCCGAGAAACAGCAGGACGATCGGCACCAGCGTCATCGTCAGCGCCACCGCCGGTTCTCCCTAGTGTCCCGATTCCGAAGTTCGCATCATTATGCGGCGCGCTCGCTTGCGAACTTCGGAATCAAAGGGACACTAGCAATCTATGATTCTAGTGCGGTTTTTGGATTTGAAGTTCCT
>Ga0163163_10002266_pt1 | contig 16224 bp, 9 predicted proteins | sample S65metaG_FD_119766 | JGI IMG/M metagenome (GOLD analysis project Ga0163163, IMG submission 119766) | Switchgrass rhizosphere microbial communities from Kellogg Biological Station, Michigan, USA - S6-5 metaG | ecosystem: Host-associated > Plants > Roots > Rhizosphere > Soil | place: USA: Michigan... | reverse complement strand
GGGCACGGTCACCGCCCACGCCCGGTCGTACGAGGCGGAGGGAGCGCTGGCTTTCGCCCCCGTCGTCGGCTGGCTGCGCGACCTCGGCGTGGCCCGCTGGCGCGGCCGCCTCACCGCGTCGCAGCTGGCGGCCCTGGCTCCCCTCCTGCCCGAGCTGTCAGCCCAGCAGCCCCAGCAGCCCCAGCCGGCTCAGCCGGCTCAGTCAGCCGAACCGGCCCAGCTGGTCCGGCCGACGCGGACGGTCCAACCGGCCTCGACGGAGCCAGGCTCACGCCTGCGGCTGTTCGACGCCGCGGCGCACGCCCTGACCGCGGGCGCCAGCCCGGTGCTGCTCGTCGCGGACGACCTGCACGCCGCCGACGCCGCGACGCTGCAGTTCCTGCACTACCTGGTGCGCGCCGACACAACCGCGCCGCTGCTGGTCGCCGCGACGGCCCGCCTCGCCGACACGGAGCCCGGGCATCCGCTACGCGCCCTGCTCAGCGGCCTGCACACGCTCGGCCGCTGCACCGAGCTGGGCCTGGGACGGCTCGACCGCGCGGAGACCACCGCGCTCGCCGAACGTCTCGGGCACCACCTGAGCGGCGCGGACGCCGACCGGCTCCACGCCGAGACGGAAGGCAGCCCGCTGTTCGTCGTGGAGGCGCTGCGGGCCGGCTGGCGCGGGGACGAGCCGCGCGTGCTCACGCCGCGGGTGCAGGCAGTGCTCGAGGCGCGGCTGGCGCCGCTGACGGACAGCGCCCGCGAGCTGATCGACCTGGCGTCGGCGGCTGGCTCGTCGGTCTCCGTCGACCTGCTGGTCAGGATCCATCCGCGCGGCGAGAACGAGGCCGCCCGAGACCTCGACGAGCTGTGGCGGCGCCAGCTGCTGCTCACCAGCGGCGGCGACACCTACGACTTCAGCCACGGCAGGCTGCGCGAGGTCGCCTACCAGGCCATGTCGCCGGCGCGGCGCCGCCACAGCCACATCCTGCTCGCCCGGGCGCTGCGGGATCTGCACGCCGGCCAGTGGGACGAGGTCGCCGGGCAGGTCGCCGTCCACCTGCACCAGGCCGGCGCCCGCGACGAGGCGGTCGACTGGTACGCGCGCGCCGCCGAGGCGGCGGGGCGGCGCTACGCCGACGCGGAGGCCGCGGACCTGCTGCACCGGGCCTGGGAGATCCTGCGGTCGATGCCCGACTCCCGGCCCCGCCAGGAACGTGAGCTGGCGCTGCTGACCGCGCTGCCCGGGCCGTTGAGCGCGGCCGAGGGGTACGCGTCGCCGCGGCTGCGGACGGCGCTCGACCGGGGATTCACCCTGGCCGCGCGCCTCGGCGTAGAGCCGCCGGCGCCGCTGCTGCGGGCGCGGGCGATGGCTGTGCTGTCACGGGGCGAGTTCGACGCGGCCATCGACTACGGCACGCAGCTTTCCGTGCTCGGCGGGGACGACGACGTGCTCGCCGTCGAGGGTGACTTCGTCCGGGGCGTCGCGGCGGCCTGGCGAGGCGAGGCGACGTCGGCGCGTGATCATCTGCGCGCGGCGGTCGCCCGCTACCGGTCGCAGAACCGGCCGGCCCACCTGCTGGCGTACAGCCAGGACCCGCAGGTGCTGTGCCTCGCCCGCCTCGCGCACGTCCACTTCTGCCTCGGTGACGTGGCCGAGGCGCACCGGGCGCGGGCCCGTTCGCTCGAGCTCGCGCGCGCGGTCGAGCATCCGTTCACCCTCGCCGCGGCGCTGCTGTTCGCCGCGCTGCTCGACCTCGACCTCGCGGACGTGGCGTCGCTGCGGCGCCGCGTCGCCGAGCTGGCCGCGGTGCGCCCGCGCGTCGAGGCACCGCCGATCCGGCTCGTCGCCGCGGCGATGGCCGGCTATCTCGCCGTCCTTGACGGCGCGGCTGGGCCGGGACTGGCGAGCATCGACGCCGCGCTCGCCGACCCGGGCCGCGGCACCGCCCCGGGCGTGCCCGCGATGCTGCTGCGCGTCCGCCTCGCCGCCGCGCAGGCCGCCGGCCTCGGCGGCGAGCGCCGCGAGACGGCCCGGCAGCTACTGGCCGACGACGTGCGCGTCTGGGACGGCCTGGCCCGGGCCGAACTGGACGCCGCCCACCTGGAAGATCAGTCAGACGCCGCGCGTCACGGGTGACGCGCTCTGTCTGACTGATCTTGACGGGTGGGCCTGGCGCGGTTGGCGTGTTCGGGGGCTCCGCCGCGGAGCCTGGTCTTCGTCGAGGCAGGTGAAATCGAGGCAAGAATGGGATCTCGCACCCCAGTTTCACCTGCCTCGATGCGCGACGGGGGCGTCCGAGGGGCCAGGCCGGCACCCAGACAGTGGCTTGGTGCCGTCCTCTGGGTGACGCGCTCCGTCTGACTGATCTTGCAGGGGCCTCAGCCAAGGGAGTTCTGGAGGCTTCCAGGCGGGGCCGGGCCAGGAGGAGGAGCAGGCGGTGGCAGATGAGGCAAGTTCCCGATTTCCACAGGGATCACGGGCGCGATTGCGGGACGACGAGACAGGAATCACCGTCGCGGGGTGACCGACTTCGGGGTTGACACACTCTGGGCGGCTCGGTTCCCGGGCCGGAGCCTCGCCGAGCTGGCCGAGCGGCAGGAGGGCGTGCTCGCGCGGGGGCAGCTGGGCCTGTTCGGCGTGTCGCGACATCTGATCCGGTCGCAGCTGCGGGCGCGGCGGTGGCGCCTGGTCGCCCGCTCGGTCGTCATCATGGGCCACGGGCCGGTCGGGGAGCTGCGGCGTCGCTGGGTCGCCGTGCTCGCCGCCGGTCCACGTGCGGCCCTGGGCGGACTGACCGCGGCGCGGACGGCCTCTGGGTGGCGCGGCGCCTTACTGATCTCGGTCTGGCGGAGCGGACAGCGTCCGTCACAGGTGGCCCAGCCGCCGGCACCAAACGCTGAGCGCGCAGCCGTGGAACGCTCGCGGAACGCCTGCCCACGCATCCTGCCCGCATGGCCACTTCCACCACCACCCTGAACCATGATCCTCTGCACCACGATCCGCCGGACGCGCTGCGCCGCCACTTCCGCGGCACGGTGCTGCGGCCCGGCGAGGAGGGCTACGCCGAGGCCCGCCGGGTCTGGAACGGCGCCGTCGACCGCCGTCCCGCGCTGATCGCCCGCTGTGCCGGCGCCGACGACGTCCAGGCGGCGATCCGGTTCGCCCGCGAACGCGACCTGCCGGTCGCGGTCCGCGGCGGCGGGCACTCCGTGCTCGGGTACGGCGTGTGCGACGACGGCATCGTGATCGACCTCTCGCAGCTCAAGGCCGTGTCGGTCGACCCCGCCGGCCGGACGGCCCGCGCCGCCGGCGGCCTCACCTGGGCCGAGTTCGACCTCGCCACCCAGCGCCACGGCCTGGCGACCACCGGAGGCTCGGTCAGCTCCACCGGCATCGGCGGCGTGACGCTCGGCGGCGGCTTCGGGCACCTGATGCGCCGGCACGGCCTGACCGTCGACAACCTGCTGGCCGCCGACCTGGTCACGGCCGACGGCGACCTGCTGCGGGTCGACGCCACGACCGAGCCGGAACTGCTGTGGGGGCTGCGCGGCGGCGGCGGCAACTTCGGTGTCGTCACCGCGTTCGAGTACGACCTGCACCCGGTCGGGCCGGTCGTGCTGGGCGGGCCGGTCTTCTGGCCGCTGGAGCAGGCCGGGCGGGTGCTGCGTTTCCTGCGCGAGTTCGCGCCGACCGCGCCCGACGAGCTCGGCGTCGCCCTCGTCGCCATGCTGGCTCCCCCGATGCCCTTCCTGCCGGCCGAGCGCTACGGCACCCCGGTGCTCGGGCTGCTGCCCGTGTGGTGCGGCGATCCCGCCGAGGGTGCCAGGGTGCTTGCGCCACTGCGCCAGGTGGGTACCCCGATCGGTGACCTGGTCCGCCCCGTCCCCTACCGGGCCCTGCAGTCGCTGCTCGACATCAGCGCCTCACCCGGCACCTGCTCGTACTGGCGTTCCCACCGGCTGCCCGACCTGTCCGACACGGTCATCGACGTCGTCGTCGACCTCGTCGCCTCGATCACCTCCCCGATGTCGCTGCTCAACGGGTGGATGATCGGCGGCGCGGCCAGCCGGGTCGCCCCGGACGCCACGGCCATCGGCCCCCGCGAGCCCGGCTTCGAGCTCCGCATGATCGCGAACTGGCGCCCCGGCGACCCCGACCCCGAGCGGCACCTCGCCTGGGCACGCGGCGGGTGGGAACGGCTCCGGCCCGACAGCGCCGGCCAGTTCGCCACCTTCCTGTCCGACGAGGGCCCCGCCGGCGTCCGGACCGCCTACGGCGACCGCCTCGGCCGCCTCACCGCCCTCAAGGACCGCTTCGACCCGTCCAACGTCTTCCGCCTGAACCCGAACGTCCCCCCGAGCGCGGACCCGAGCAAGGACATGAAGGAAGAGGGAGCAGCCCGATGACGATCCTGGTGACCGGCGCGACCGGTACCGTCGGCCGGCACGTCGTGCGCGGCCTCGCCGCCCGCGGCCTGCCGGTGCGGGCGTTCGTCCGCGACCGCGACCGGGCCGCCGCCGCCCTCGGCCCCGGCACGCTCGGCCCCGGCGCGCTCGGCGCCGGCGTGGAACTCGCCGTCGGCGACTTCGCCGACCGCGCGTCGCTGCGGCGTGCCCTGTCCGGCGTCGACCGGCTGTTCCTGGCCTGCGGCAACGTCCCGGGGCAGGTCGAGCACGAGTGCGCCGCGATCGACGAGGCGAGCGCCGCCGGCGTCACCCGCGTCGTGAAGCTGTCCGGGCCCGACCCGTATCTCGACTCGCCGCTGGTCTTCGACAGCTGGCACGGCGCCGTCGAACAGCACCTGGCCGGGTCCGGGCTCGCGGCCACGCTGCTGCACCCCCGGACCTACCTGACCAACCTGCTGGCCTACGCGCCGGCCATCGCGCGGACCGGCATGCTGTTCGCCCCGGCCGGCGCCGCCGAGATCTCGTTCGTCGACCCGCGCGACGTGGCCGACGTCGCCGTCGAGTGCCTCGCCGGCGAGGGCCACGGCGGGCGGTCCTACACGCTGACGGGGCCGGAGGCGATCACCTTCGAGCGCGTCGCCGCCGAGCTCACCGCCGCCACCGGACGGTCCGTCACCTACGTCCACGTCAGCGACGGGGACGCCAGGCACGCGATGACCGCCGACGGCCTGCCGCCGGCGGTCGCCGACGCCATCGTCGCGATCTTCGCGGCGCAGCGGGACGGGTGGATGGCGTCGACGACCGAGGACGTGCGCGAGGTCACCGGCCGGCCGCCCCGGTCGATGGCCGGTTTCGCCCGCGACCACGCCCTCCTGTTCCAGCCGGCCGGCAGCGGTGACGGCCGTGCCGAAAATGCCTTGGCAACGGCGGCCGACCTGCCGTAGACATCCACCGATGAACATCTCGGCGGATCTCTTCGTCCAGGTCACGGACCAGCGGCACGGTGCCAGCCCGGCCGCCTCGGCCACCCGAGGCCGGCCCGGCCACCGTCCTCGCTTCCTGACCCGAACCACGGGGGCGGGCGCCGCGGCGCGCCCGCCCCGGAGACGAGAGACTCCATGGATCTGCACGAGTACGCGAGCTACGACGCGGTCGGCCTGCGGACGCTGATCGCGAGCGCCGCGGTGAGCGCCGCCGAGGTCGAGTCCGTCGCCCGGGAGGCGCTGGCCCGGGCGCACGGCGGGCTGAACGCGCTGGCGGCACCGCTGTTCACCCCGGCGCTGGGCCATGACCCGCAGGGCCCGCTGGGTGGCGTGCCCTTCCTCATCAAGGACGCCGGCCCGATGGCCCGGGGCGTGCCGTTCCGGTGCGGCAGCCGGGCGCTGGGCCCGGGGATCCCGGCCGCGGCGGACCACGAGCTGATGCGCCGTTTCCGGGCCGCCGGCCTGGCCACGCTGGGTCTGACGGTCTCCCCGGAGCTGGGCCTGAGCTTCACGACCGAGCCGGTGCTGCACGGCCCGGTGCGCAACCCGTGGGATCCGTCGCGGACCGTGGGCGGCTCCAGTGGCGGCGCCGCCGCCCTGGTCGCGGCGGGGGCCGTTCCGGTAGCCCACGCCAACGACGGGGCCGGCTCGATCCGGGTGCCGGCCTCCTGTTGCGGCCTGGTCGGGCTCAAGCCGAGCCGCGGCCGGACGCCGACGGGCGCCGGTCTCGGCGCGGCGCTGTTCGGCCTGCTCTCCGAGTTCGCGCTGACCCGCACGGTGCGGGACGCGGCCGCGCTGCTCGACGCCGTACACGGCCCAGCCCACGGCGGTGCCTTCCGCCTTCCCCCGCCGGTTCTCCCCTACGTCGAGGAGGTCCGGCTCGCGGGGAAGTCCGGGGGTGGCGGCCTGCGGGTGGCGGTGACGACGCGGGCGTGGTCGGGTGTGCCTGTCGACCCCGAGGTGGCCGTCGTCGCGAGCCGCACCGCCGCGGCGCTCGTGGGGCTGGGTCACCACGTGGAGGATGCCTCGCCGCCGCTGCGCTGGGACGACGTCATCCAGGCCTGCGTCGTGGAGGCGGTCGGCGCCGCCGCGCCCTTCCTGCTCGCCCCCCGCCAGCCGCCGGCCGACCGGCTCGAGGCCGTCTCCCGCCGGGTCCTGCTCGTGGCGCGGGAACACGACGCCGTCGACCTCGTCGCGGGCCTGGACGCGGCCGGCCGGGTCAGCCTGGACGTCGACCGTTTCTTCGCTGACCACGACCTGCTCGTCACCCCGACGCTCGCGCAGCTCCCTCTGCTGCACGGCACGCTGCGCTACGACGATCCGGGCCACACCGTCGAGAGCTGGCTTCGCGAGATCTTCGCCTTCGGCCCGTTCACGAGCGTCGTCAACGTGACCGGCCAGCCGGCCATCAGCCTGCCGCTCGGGCACAGCACGAGCGGCCTGCCGATCGGCGTGCAGATCATCGCGGCGCACGGGCGGGAGGACCTGCTGCTGCGCGTCGCGGCCACGCTGGAGCAGGCGATGCCCTGGCACGACCGCCGACCGGGGCTGTCCGTCGGCCAGCGCCAACCAGCGCCAACCAGCGCCCGCGATGCCAGCAAGGGCTGACCAGGGCTGACGACCCGAACCCGCCGGCCTGGGGCGACTGCCCTAGGCCGGCGGCGCGGGCGGAGCTGGCGAGGCGGGCTGGGGCTGTGCTGGCGGAACCGGAGCCGGCGACATCGCGGCCAGCGTGGCCTCGATGTCGGGCAACCAGAACGCCACCTCCAGGGTCTTCAGGGCGGCCCACCGGGACAGTTCGTGGCCTGCCCGCGTCGCGCCGACGAATCCGGCGGCGAAGGCGCCCACGCAGAACGCCGCGAATCCCCGCTCGGGGCCGACGACCAGTTCGACGACGGCGACGGCCGTCGCCAGGAGGAAGGCGATCCCGGCGTTGCGCACCGCTATTCCGCTGGCGCGCAGCCGGCTTATCTCCACCGCCGAGTCGGGGGCTTTGACCTCGATCGCCGCGAAGACGAGCGCCGGGCTGGTCTGGACGAACGCCTTCGACCGGGCGGCGGGAAAGCGGTCGAGGAACTCCCGTCTGGCGCCAGGCCCTGGGCCCAGCCACCGCGGCAGGTGCCGGCCCAGGAATCGGCGCGGGGCGTAGGTCAGGTGGCCGAGCAGGTAGCTCGCGACGATGCCGCCCACGATCAGCACCGTGGAGTCGAGGTCACCGACCTGCGCGAGGTCGACCCAGGACAGCCGGTCCAGCACGTACAGCAGGAGGGTGAGGTACAGCGAGCCCGGGACGGAGTAGGCGAAGACGTCGAACACGCCGAGGCTGAGATTCACGTTCTCCTCTGTCTGGTCGACCGCGTCCCGTCCGGCCCGCACATCCTGCCGATCGATGCCCGGACATGACCACGATCATCCCAAACCCGCGCACGCGCCACTACCGGAGGTGGCGGGTGCGGACCGCGCCGTCGAAGGTTTGGTACGGGGCGAGCGTGAGCACGGCGCGAGCTTCTGGAGGACCAGCTGCTCAGCCACCCGGACATCGCCCAGGCCGCGGTGACCGGCGTCCCGGACGAGGCGCTCAGCGAGAGCATCCGCGCCGTGGTCGTCCTCGCCCCGGACGCCGACCTGACGCTGGCGGCGTTGCGGGCCTACCTCGCCGGCCGCGGCGTGGCCCGTTTCAAGCTGCCCGACAGCGTCGTCACCGTCGACACGATGCCGCTGACCGCCGCCGGCAAGATCGACAAGAAGGAGCTGCGCACCCGTCTCGGCAGCTGACGCCCGCGCGACCCGGCGTGCGCCAGGCGCGCGCCGGGTCTCGGGGCGCCGGGTCTCGTGGCGCCGGGTCTCGTGGCGCCGAGGCCACGCAACGGCGACGTTCGACGGATGGGCGCGCGTAACCGCAGCCGCCCGCCGCTGTCCGGCCAGGGGTCGGCCGGGCCCCAGCCGTCCAGTGGCCAGGCTCCGGGCAGCGGCCCCGACCGGTTGGACTCGGCGAGCAGCTGGCGGTAGGCGACTTCGTAGCCGGTGGTCATCGCCTCGGTGCTGAAGCGCTTCTCGACGTAGGCGCGGCAGTCCAGCGAGTCGAGCCGCCGGGCGCGGTGCACCGCGTCAGCCAGGTCTTCCGGGTCGTCGACCACGATCCCGGTGTGGCCGTCCATGATGATCTCGGGAACGGAGCCGCGCCGCAGCGCCACGACGGGCGTGCCGCAGGCCATCGCCTCGATCATCACCAGGCCGAACGGCTCCTCCCAGCGGATCGGGAACAGCACGCAGGCCGCGCGGCTGAGCAGGTCGCGCTTGGCCGTCCCGTCCGCCAGGCCGAAGACCGTGACGTCCGGGCCGAGCCGCGGCACGACTTCCTGGTCGAAGTAGTCTCGCTCGATCGGCTCGCTGCACTTGCCGGCCACCACGATCGGCAGGCCGGCACCGCGGGCCGCCTCGATGGCCAGGTGCGGCGCCTTCTGCGGGTGCAGGCGGCCGAGGAAGAGCACGAAGTCCTCCTTGTCGGACCGGTGCGGGAAGGTCTCGACACGGATGGCGTTGTGGACGGTCGCGAGCCACGGCAGGTCCGGCGCGGACGCGCACTGGCTGGCGGAGATGCCGACCAGACGGACGGTGTCGCCGAGCGCCCGGTAGTACTCGTAAGGCTCGCCGGAGACCGTCCCATGGGTGGTGACCAGCGTCGGGACCGTCCGGCCGCGGGCCAGCAGCGGCCCGGCCAGGGTGTGGTCGTGGATGAGATCGACATCAAGATCGGCAAGTATTCTGGCGACCTTGGCCGCGTGCTGCATTTCGGGCAGTGACTCACCGATCTGGTGGGCCACCGGGTCGGCGTAGGTGGGCACGAAACGCTGGGCCTTGGTGCCGTGCTCGCCGGCGCCGATCAGGGTGACGTGGTGGCCGCGGTCGACGAGACCGTCCACCAGGTCGGCGACGATGGCCTCCACGCCACCGTAGTCTCGCGGGGGCAGGGTGAAATAGGGCGGCGCGACCATGGCAATCCGCAGACTGCGGCGTTCCTCTGGATTTTCCGCCAGGTGGGCATGGGTAACCGGAGCCGCGCTCACAAACTCAACTCCCTTGCTAATGCCCCTTTTCTCCGGCGCGGTCCGACGACCGCGCCGGCGCTCGAAAAATTGTAGAAACTCCGGCTACGGCAGCGTCAAGAGATACTCGTTATGCCTGCTAGCGGGGGCTGGGACGTCGGCCGTCAGCGGGAGACGCGGAGCCGCGACCAGCTCGATGCCCGGCGGGAGGCCGTCGAGGTGCCATGAGGTCTCGGTCACCTCCACGCTCACCTCGGCCCCCGCCAGGTGCAGCCGGTCGACCCGCAGTGGCAGCAGCTCCGCCGGCACGGCGGGCGCGCACCACACCTGACCGAAGGGCACCCACGGGTCGAACCGCAGCAGAGTCCGCAGCAGGTACAGCGGCGCGGCGGCCGCCCATGCCTGCGGCGAGCAGGATGTCGGGTAGGGAACGGGAGCCTCGAACTCGGCGCGGTCGAAGCCGCTGAACAGCTCGGGCAGCCGCCCGCCGAAGTGACGTTCGGTATCCAGCACGGCCAGGGCGATCCGCTGCGCCTCGGCGGTGAATCCGTAACGCATGAGCCCGCCGGCGACGATGGCGTTATCATGTGGCCAGACCGAGCCGTTGTGATAGCTCACTGGGTTGTAAGCACCCATGGAGCTGGCGAGTGTCCGCACGCCAAATCCGGTGAACATCTCCCGGCTGACCAGATGTCGAGCCACGGCCGGGGCTTTGTCCTTGTCCACAAGTCCCGTCCATAGGCAGTGGCCCATGTTGGACGCGAGCGAGTCCACCGGCTTCTTGTCGCCGTCCAGGGCCAGCGCGAAATAGCCCCGGTCAGGCAGCCAGAACTGTTCGTTGAACCGCCGCTTGAGCTGGGTCGCGCGCTCCGCCCAGTGCCGGGTCAACTCCGCGTCGCCCGCCTCCCGGGCGAAGTGCGCCCGGGCGAGGTAGGCGGCGTAGACATAGCCCTGCACCTCGGCGAGCGCGATCGGCCCCTCGGCGAGCCGCCCGTTCGCGAAGCTGATCGCGTCGAAGGAGTCCTTCCAGCCCTGGTTCAGCAGCCCCCGGTCGGTGGCCCGCTGGTACTCGACGAAGCCGTCACCGTCCCGGTCGCCGTAGTTCTCGATCCAGTCCAGCGCCCGGTCGGCGTGCGGCAGCAGCGCGTCGACCTCCTCCTTCGCCAGCCCCCAGCGGCGCAGCTCACCGAGCAGCACGACGAACAGCGGCGTGGCGTCGGCGGTGCCGTAGTAGACGTTGCCGCTACCAAACGCCGCCTCGGCGCCCAGCCCGGACCGCAGCTCGTGCATGATCCGGCCAGGCTCCTCCTCGGTGAACGGATCCACCCGGCTGCCCTGCAGCTCGGCGAGCGCCTTCAGGGTGCCCAGCGCGACCGTCGGATCCAGCGGGAGCAGCATCCAGCTCGTCAGCAGCGAGTCCCGGCCGAACAGGGTCATGAACCAGGGCGCGCCGGCGGCGACCACCACCCGGTCCGGATGGTCCGGGTCGAAGATCCGCAGCGCGCCGAGATCCTCGGCGCTGGTCTCGACGAGGAGGTTGAGCCGGGCGTCCGGGGTGTGCACCACCGGCGTGACCCGCTGCCAGGCGGCCTGCCGGGTCGCCGGCTGGCTCGTCTCCACCGGTTGGCCCGGCCCGTAGTACGGGGCCGTCTCCACACCGTCGAAGGCCGGGACGACCTGCACCGACATGCTCTGCTCGCCGCGCGGCGGGACCACCAGCTGCCAGCTGAGGCGCCCATCGGCGACCCCGACGGCCGCGACGGCCCCACCGTCGCCGGTCACGGCGACGCCCCGGCTGTCGGTGCCCTGCCGGTAGCTCAGCCTGAGCACGCCGCTGTTCCCCGCCCGTTCGGCGGAACGCTCGATGCCTTCCCGGACGCGGACCTGGCCCAGCTTGACGTCGAACAGTCCCGCGAAGTCCGCGTCCATGGTCAGCTCCAGCCGGACCGCGGCCGCCTCCCGGTTCAGGTTGCGGACGGTGAGGTCCTCCCGCATCCCGTTGCCCACATACCGGCGGCGGATCACCAGCAGCGTGCTGTCGGCGGTACCCGGCCGGGGCGGCTGCCGGGTGACGATCGTCGACTCGTACGGGCTCGAGGAGTCCACCGCCAGTGGTTCGAGGCGCTGGTCGTCGACGGTCAGCTCGAAGCTGCTCAGAAACCGGGTGTCCCGGAAGAACAGCCCCCGTTCCGCGCCGGGAAGGATGTCCCCGGCCCGGTCGGATATGCAGAAGGCCAGCCCCTCGACCAGCGTGATCGTCCCCGTCGGCGCGGACATCTGCGGTCCGCCCCCGTCCGCCCAACCGTCAGTCACATCTGTCCCGTCAGTCCTGCTGCGAACGTCTCTGCGTTCGTTCGAATGTGTCCATCCGGTCCCGCGCTCGATGGCGCGCGGCACCAGCCCGCCCGCTATTAGATCGGCCCAGGCGCGGGACCGTACAACGCGGTCAGGGCTCTGCGGCCGCGACGTGCCGCCGCCGCGCGGACGCCCTGCGGATCATCACCTGCGCGTGCCATCCAAACCCCGGGATCTCCGGCCCGATGGCCCCAGCGGCCACGAATCGCGAGCCGCCGGGCCTAGCGGGCCCTAGAGCGTACGAAACAATCCTCCCCGCATGCCGTTGGCCGTTGCCCCCAAGTCCGGAAGAGGACCATCGTGCATGCGGATGACCTTCCTCACATGCCCAATAGGCGTTGTCCTTGGCCCTGCTAGGAGACTTCGGACCAGAAAAGGACTTGGGCCCACCTAAGGGACAGGCGGGTGCGGGGCGGGCAGCGCGGTGTGCCGCAGATGGGCGAGGACGGCGAGGACGCGGCGGTGGCCGTCGTCCACCTCGGCCAGGCCAAGCTTGATCAGAAGATGGCGCACATGCCCCTCGACGGTGCGTTCGCTGACGACCAGCCGCCGGGCGATGGCGGTGTTGTTGAGGCCCTCCGCCATGAGCGCGAGCACGTCCCGTTCGCGGGCCGAGAGGCCGGCCACCGGGTCGGCCGTGCCCTGCGCCGCGAGCAGCGCTCCCACGACATGCGGGTCCAGCGCCGAGCCACCGCCGGCCACCCGGCCGGCCGCCGCGAGGAACTCGCCCACGTCGAGAACCCGGTCCTTGAGCAGGTAGCCGAACCCGCCGAGCGTCACCAGCCCGACGGCGTACCGGGCCTCCACGTGCTGGGAAAGCACGAGGACGCCCACCTCCGGATGGGCGTCCTTCACCTCGCGGGCGGTCCGGGCGCCCTCGTCGGTGAAGGTCGGCGGCATCCGGATGTCGAGGACGACGAGGTCCGGCGTGTGCTCGCCCACCGCGGCCAGCACTCCCGCCGCGTCCCCGAGGGCGGCGACGACGGTGTGCCCACGGTCCTCGAACAGGCGGACGAGGCCCTCGCGGAGAAGCACCTGGTCCTCGGCGATCACGACACGCATGGCAACCGAACCGTCAGCGTCGTGCCCGCGCCGACCGGGCTCTCGAGTCGCAGCCCTCCGCCGAGGGCGCCCACCCGGTCGGCCAGCCCGCGCAGGCCCGACCCGGCGGCCGGCTCGGCACCGCCGACGCCGTCATCGCGCACGCTCAGCACCAGCTCGCCGTCCTCCTGGGCCGCCCGCAGCTCCACCGTGCTCGCAGCCGCATGTTTCACGATGTTGGTTAACGCCTCGGCGGCCACGTAGTAGGCCGCGGCGACGACGGTGTCCGGCAACGGGCCGGGCGCGGCGTGCACCCGCACCGGCAGCGGCGCCCGGCCGGCCAGCTCACGCAACGCCAGCTCCAGCCCGTCGTCGAGCCGTGGCGGACGGACGCCATTCGCCAGCTCCCGCAGGTCCTTGATCGCGCCGGCGAGCTCGGCGACGACCACCTCGATGCCATGGGCCGCCGGCTGGTCCCCGAGCTGGTACTGCACGTGGCGCAACGCCAGACCCGCGCTGACCAGCCGCTGCTGCGCCCCGTCGTGCAGATCGCGCTCCAGCCTGCGGCGCTCCTCGTGGGCCGCCGCGACGATCCGGGCCCGCGACGCCTCGACCTCGGCGAGGCGGTGGCGCACCTCGGCCTGAAGCCGGGCGATCTCGATCGCCAGCCCCGCCCGGGACAGGACATCGGCCAACGGTTCGCCGGGCGGGACCGCGTGCGTCACCTCGGCCAGCGGCACCCCGGAACGCTCGACCATCGTCCGGACCCGGCCACCGCGGTCCGTCCCGTCGCTCCTCGCCGCGCCGTCGGTCTCTGTCCCGTCCGTCTCTGTGCCTTCGGTCTCTGTCCCGTCGATCGTCGTCCCGTCGATCGTCGTCCCGTCAGCCTTTGCGCCACCGGCCGGGGCGCCGGCCGCGGCGGCTGGCGGGGACTCGCCCGGCAGCAGCAGCCGCAGCTCCAGGTCCGGATCCCGCAGCACGTCCCGCAGCAAGCCTTCCAGCTCGTCCGCAGAGGCCACGCCGGCACGCAAATCCTCGAGGTAGGCGTCGACCCGGGCCAGCACGTCGTGCCGTGCCCGCCGGAACGCCCGGTCGACGCCATCCTGCACCCGCCGGCGCAACGGCAGAACCACGGCCGCGGCCGCGATCGTCGCGCCCGCGGTCACCCAGGCCGACCCACCGGCGAGCACAGCGCCGAGCACGAGCGCGGTACCGCCCCAGGCCGCGGCCAGCAGCACCGTCAGCGCGGCGTAGGAGATCGTCCGCGCAATCAGGACATCGACGTCGTACAGCCGGTAGCGCAGGATCGCCACACAGATCGTGACCGGCAGCAGCGGCACCACCAGCGCGATCGCGACCTGCACGACGAAGCTGTCGTTGTAGCTCATCCCCGCGAAGGGCCCGACCACCCCAAGCAGGCAGGCGAACCAGAAGATCAACTTGAGCTGCTGGCGCTCCGCCGAGCCGGCCCGCCGATACCGGTCGATCAGCGAGACGACCGCGAGCACGACCGAAGCCGTGACCGTGAGCTCACCGATGGCGTAGAGGAAGTCGAGCCCGTCGAAGGCGTAGGGGTTGCCGCCCTTGGTGAAGGTGTACGAGCTGTCGTTGGCGTGTGACAGCGCCGCCCCGAGTGCCATCGTCGCGGTGGCCGCGACCGTGAAGGGCGGCAGCCAGCGCCACCACCGGGCGGCCGCGCGCCCGTCCGGGAACAGCTCCAGCACGATGGTGGAGCATCCGACGCCGACCAGCGATCCCCAGGACGAGAGCCACTGCGCCGGGAGCGCACCCGGCCACGTGTCGTGATAGCCGTAGCCCTCCAGCAGCTCGACCAGGGCACCCACCGGGGCGGCGCCGACCAGCAGCAGCCCGACCGGGTGGCGTGGCAGCCGCAGCAGGATGAGCAGGCCGGCCGCGCCGAGCGCGACCGCGTTGAGCGGGTAGAGCGCGGTGTCGATGCCGGGCTCCCGCCCGGCCGAGAGCGGCACCGAGGCGACCGCGGCCGCGCAGGTCAGCGCCAGCAACGCCACCGCCAGAGGGCGGCTGCGGATGTCGAGACCGGCCACCGCGTGATCATCGCGTGCCGGCCCCGGTGGTGACAACAGTGCCAGCACCTGCCGCGAGTCGAGTGCCGGCCCGGCTGCGGCGGCCTGGCTCCGGACGGCACCTTCGACGGCATCCGACCGACCGCGTCCCGACCCCGGTCACATCCGACCCGGTCACTCCCGACAACCCACCCAGGAGGCGGACCATGTCCGGCAGCTACGACCTCACGACCCACACCACCACCAGTCCGATGCCGGTCTCGCACGCGGCACCGACCCGACTGGCCATGCCTGCGCAGACGGCCGTCCCTGTGCCGCCGGCCGACGGGGCTCGGCCAGCCAGGTCGGCGTTCCCGCGTCTGCGCCTGTCAGGTGTGCTCTGCGCGGCTGGTGGCCTGATCGCCGCGGTCGGCGCGGCCTGGAGCATCGCCCTGACCTCGTCCGTGCCCACCGACGAGCTGAGCTGGCCCTACGGTCCCGGCCTGTTCCGGGTCACCGAACCGATCTGGGCCGTCACGCACGTCCTGACCTTCCTCGGCGCGCTCGGCCTGGCCCGCTGCGGCCTCGCCGGCCGCGGCCGGGCCGCGCGGATCGGCAACCCGCTCATGCTCGTGGGAATGGCACTGCTGGTGCCGTGCGAGCTGGCGTTCATCCCGTTCGCCTCGTCGTCGATGGACGACCCAGGCCCCGTCCTGGCCAGCACGCTCATCGGAATCGCCTCAATGATCGCCGGGGTCGGGTTCGTGCTCACCGGCGTAGGCGTGCTGCGCGAGCGCGCGCTGCGCGGCGCCGGCCGGTTCGTGCCGCTGCTGTGCGGCGTGTTCGTCTTCGTCGGCCTCACCCCGCTGGTCATGGCCGGTGGCGACGTGTTCTTCCTCGGGGTCGGCGGCTGGAACGTGTTCCTGGCCCTGCTGGGAGTGGTCGTCGCGCGAGCGGGCACCGCGCTGGAGACCGCCGCCCAGGAGTGAACGCGCGACCGCGACTCACTGTGCCGGCCGGACGCGCTGGGGGGCGTCCGGCCGGAGCCGACCTTCGCGCTACTCCGACGGGCTTTCCCCGGTCCAGGCGCGGAAGGCACGGGCAAGCGCGCTGCCGCTGCCGAAGCCGACCTCGGCGGCGATCTCGCCGACCGACCTCGTCGACGTGCCCAGCCGGGCCATGGCCGGCAGCAGGCCGTGCGAAGGACCAAGTGGCCCTTCGTCCAGGTTCGCCAATCAGTAGGAGTTGACGGGCGGATTGCTAGAGGGAAAAAGAGGCGACCGGTCAGCGCGGGGTGCCCACGCGCGGCGACCAGGTTGGAACCGCCACCTGTGAGTGGGTGACCACGCTGGAACGGCTGGGTTCAGGTGGCGACCGTGCTGG
>Ga0163163_10002264_pt1 | contig 16227 bp, 23 predicted proteins | sample S65metaG_FD_119766 | JGI IMG/M metagenome (GOLD analysis project Ga0163163, IMG submission 119766) | Switchgrass rhizosphere microbial communities from Kellogg Biological Station, Michigan, USA - S6-5 metaG | ecosystem: Host-associated > Plants > Roots > Rhizosphere > Soil | place: USA... | reverse complement strand
TCGCCAAGTCCTCGACGCCGAGCGATGTGGTGCGCCGCCTCGCCCGCATGCTCAATCCGAGCAACGCCCGCTGACCGCCGCCAAGCCGTTCGCTCAGTCGGTAAACGCGTCTACTGATGCGTGGGTTGTTGGGCGAAGTTCTTCATGAACTCGTCCTGACGCTTCTTCATTTCTTCGGGCGTCAGGTCTTCCTTGTGCGTCGCAATCGTCCACACATACCCGGCGGGGTCGAGGAGCGTGCCGCTGCGATCGCCCCAGAACTGATCGGCCATTTGGCCCATCTGGCCGTGCGGCTTGGCGCCGGCGGCGAGGGCGCGGTTGAACAGCGCATCACAATCCTCGACGTACACCCACAGCGACGCGGGCGATCCCCCGAGCGCCTGCGGTCCCTTGCTGCCACCCATCACGTCGTTCACCATGACGTGCGAATTGCCGATCTTCAAGTCGGCGTGCAGGACTTTCCCGTCGGGCCCGACGGCGCGCGATACTTCCTGAGCGCCGAGCGCTTTTTTGTACCAGTCGATGGCTTGTGCGGCGTGATCGAGCGTCAACTGCGGCGTGACGGTGTGGAACCCTTCCGGGATGGGGTGCTTTGCTTTTGCCATGCGGCCTCCTGCATTGGAAATGAGAGAAGATTTGCATTCTCCGTCTCGATGGCGACGCATGCAAGCTGAGGGGTGAACGTTTCCGGGTACGAAAGGTTCGTAACAGCCATGGACGAAATCTCGCGCGCGTCGCTTTCGGCCTGGGCCGATTTCTATGTGATCGTCGGCTCAGCCGCGGCCGCGCTCACGGGTCTGCAGTTCGTCGTCATCGCCCTCGTCAATGACACGCGGCAGCCGGCCAGTGAGCAGACGATCTCCGCGTTCAGTACCCCGACGGTCGTGCATTTTGCGATCGCGCTGCTGACGTCGGCGATCCTGACGGCGCCGTGGCCAGCGCTGTGGCAGACGAGCGTGGCGACAGTCGCCTGCGCCACCGCCAGCTTCGTGTACGCGCTCATCGTGCTGCACCGCGCGCGCAGGCAGACCCAATACAAGCCGGTGATGGAAGACTGGATTTGGCACGTGGCGCTGCCGCTGGTGGCCTACACGGTGCTCGCGATCTCGGCGGCCCTGCTGCCCCGACATCGGATCTGGGCGCCCTTTGGCGTCGCCACGGCCGTCCTGCTGCTCGTGTTCATCGGTATTCACAACGCCTGGGATACCGTGACCTACGTCGCGCTGAACAGTGTTCGGGCGGCAGCGATACCAGCCGACCGTGACAAATCAAACGGCTCAGATTCAGAATCACCGCCTCAGTAAGCCGGCCGCGGTGGTAAGCTGCCCGTTTGAGAACGCGAGGAAAAAAGCATGACCAAACTCAATGATCTCGGCGCCCGGTGGATCGATCTCTTCAACAAGAAGGATATGCACGGCCTGATGGCGATGTACGCAGAACACTGCGTCAACGCTCAGCCGCATCTGCCGCAGCCCATCAAAGGCAAGAAAGCGACCGAAGAGGATCTCGCCGCGTTTTTCAGGGCCTTCCCGGATGGCCGCTTCACGTCAAACCACACTGTGTCTGACGGCGACACGCTTGCCATGGAGTGGACCTTCGCCGGTACGCAGACAGGCGCTCTGGTCGGCCCCGGCGGCACCATTCCACCGAGCGGCAAGCGTGTGACGATTAAAGGCGCGGAGTTCATTCGCGTCGATGCGCAGAGCCTGATTGTTGACGAGCGCGGGTATTTCGACCTCGTGAGTTTCATGACGCAGCTCGGCGCCATGCCTCAGCCGTCATAAGTGGAAAGGACGAAACCATGACATCCCTGCGAAAGCTCCTCCCGATCCTCGCCGGCGTCGGACTCGGCGCGTTCAGCACTGCGGCCCTCGCGCAACAGCCGGCGCAGGCGCCCGCACCGCCGCCGATCACCATGAAACAGATCAAGCCGAATGTGTGGGCCGCACTCGGCGGGGCCGGCGGCAACGTAACGATCATCGTCGGCAACACCAGCGTCATCGTCGTCGACGCCAAGCAGACGGAACCGGGCGCCAAGGATCTGCTGGCGGAGATCGCCAAGATTACGCCGAAGCCGGTCAAGACCGCCTTCATCACCCACAGCGACGGCGATCACGTCAACGGCCTCGTGGCGTTTCCGGCCGGCACCAAGATCATCGCGCACGAGAACAACAAGAAAGAGCAGGAGGCGGCGCTGGCCGCAGGAGGCCGTGGCGCGCCGCCGGCCGACAAACTGCCGAACCAGGTCGTGACCCGGACCAAGGAAGCGATGACGATCGACGGCGTCAAGCTGGAGCTCTATCACTTCGCGCCGGCGCATACGAGCGGCGACCTTATCGTGTATCTGCCTGACCAGAAAGTCTGTTCGACCGGCGATATCGTCGTGATGAACCGCGCCGACGACAATCCCAACGTGCATTTCGAAAAGAACGGATCGACCGAAGGGTGGCTCGAAAGCGTCAAAGGGATGATCGCGCTCAATGCCGACACCTATGTGACGGGCCACGGCGACCTCGCGACCAAGGCCGACCTGCAGCGCAAGCTCGACGCGACTACAGCGCGTCGGAACAAGATTGCCGCCATGATCAAGGAAGGCAAGACTCTCGACGACATCAAAGCGGCGCTGCCGGATGCGCCGGCGCCCAACGCACCAGCCGCGTCAGCCGCGCCAGCCCGTGGCGCCGCCCCGGCGGCCGGCGCCGGTGCCGGCCGCGGCGGGCCCGCGCCGTTAACCTTTGTGGAAACCGCCTATCAGGAACTGACGAAGGGCGCCAGAAAGTGAGAATCGGAAAGGCGTGACGAGATGAGTTTCTGCGACCATTGCCAGGGTCAGCGATTCGACAGGGCGCGCATCCTGCGCGCCCTGCGTGAAGCACGGAAGCAACTCCGACAAACCGACACCGGCTGCAGCGCCGACGTCGCGCTCGGCTCGATCATCGAGACGGTGCGGAAGATGGAAATTCCGCACATCGAGTGGATCGACGACGTGACCGACTCGGAGGTCGTGCACTAATCCTTGGTCTTCGTTCCGGCGCCGGCTTCGGGCGCGGCGCCGGACGTCCGGTCCGCATGTCCGCCGCAATTGCCGGCCACGACGGCGATCGACGCTTCGTCAATCTTGGCCAGGTCGCCCTTGTCGATCTTCTCCATTGTGCGCGGCTCGTCCTTGCCCGAGGGCGCCGGTGGCACGGCTGGCAAATCCGCGCGCTTGGCGATCACGCCGCTCACACGCACCTGTTTGCCCACCATCGACTCCATGTCGACCCTGTCCCTGGTCTCCACTCGGTAAGCATGCTCGGCGGCGCGCAGTTGCTCGCGCTCGACTGCAGTGCCGTTCCCAGTGGTGCCGATGCCTCTCTGTGACGGTTCGTTCACGCTCGTGACGATGTAGGTCGTACCGAATCCGCTTTCCTTCTGCAGGCAGCCAACGACCTCGATCGGCGCATTGACGTCCTGCCGGTCGGCGGGCGGTGCGCTCCGCGTGATCGGCGTGTCGCTCACGGGCGGCGCGTTGGGCGCGGTATCGCGCGTGTCCTTGTTGCAGGCACAGATCGTCACAAGCGCAGCGCTGGCTATGGCTGTGGTGATGGTGTGGATTTTCATATAGCGGAAGTACGCAAGGCTGCTGCCGATCCCTCCGGCCAAGCACGGCTGTTGACGTCGCTTTATGCGGAGCTTTGCGGCTGGTGCGGAGTCGAAGGCAGATGGGCTTCGAACCACTCCGCCGCCAGCGCTGCCACCTGTTCGAGCGCGCCCGGCTCTTCGAAGAGATGGGTCGCACCTGGGACGATCTTCAGCGTCACTTCGGTACGCATCCGTGCCATGGCATCGCGGTTCATGGCGATCACGGCATCGTCGCGCTCGCCGACAATCAGTAATGTCGGCGCCAGGACGCGCGACAGCGCAAGTCCCGCCAGATCGGGACGACCTCCACGCGAAACGACGGCGGCGATGTCGTCCGGTCTGTGCGCCGCTGCGAGAAGCGCCGCGCCACCACCGGTACTGGCGCCGAACAGCCCAACCGGCAGAGGCGACAACGACGGTTGACGCTTGAGCCAGGCAACAATCGCACTCACGCGATCAGCGAGCATGGGGATGTCGAATCTGAAACGCGCGTCGCCCCGATCGTCGGCGATCTCCTCGTTTTCGGTGAGCAGATCAATCAGCAACGTGGCGAACCCGCCCTGCTGGAGTCGTTCTGCGACCGACCTGTTGCGCGGGCTGTGGCGGCTGCTGCCGCTGCCGTGCACAAACACGACGATGCCGCTGGCGCCGGACACCGAAGCGAGATCGCCCTGCAACGCCTCTGCGCCGATAGGCACTCGGACAGCTGCATTCGCAATGAATGGTCCGTCTTGTGTTCTGTGATCCTGTGGAGTCATAGGCCTCCGATACCACGGGAGGTCGGCACGTGTGTCCGCGAGCCCTTGCTTCAAAAGCAAGTGCCGCGCCAGAAGACGTCGCCGATTTTCCGGCAGCGTTCTTGTTGCAGCCTCTTCTGGTATCAGACCGAAGACGCCTGCCATTCTGAGGTCTGCACGCGACGGAGTACGACCATGGCTACTCGCATTCGCTACCTTGTTCTGCTGCTGCCGTCTACGTTGACGGCTTCTACGCAGGCATCGTGGACGACTTCGATGGGTTCTTCGAACGGCTGCCGCTTCTTGCGGGCGGACCTACGATCACGCTTTACCTCGAAGGGTTCCGTACTGTGACCCGAAGCATCTATCTTGCGCCGGGCTCCGAGTTGAGAATCCGGGAGGATATGTTCATGTTGCTGCCAGGCGAAGCCAGCGAGCCTCCGGCAGTCAATGCGATGTTGCCGCCGCCTCCGCCCGGCAGCTACATGCCTCCGTACACGGCGCCGGCAGGGCAGCCGCGGCCGACACTGCAAACGAGCAACCTGGAGCAGGGATTCGGCGTCCTGTCGCTTCCGTCCGGTGGATGCGATCGTGACGATGGCCGGCATACCAACGGCGCCTGACCGTTCGCGCTCGGCCATGCGCCGAACCTGTCCTCAGGCATAATGCCCACCGAGGACTCTGCATGCAACGGCTCGTTGAGCAACCCGCTGGCGAGGGTGAAATCTTCGACCGATCGGTGTGTCTCGGAAGCGCACACTACCACTTGTCGGTCTACCAGCACTTCTCTGACTCGGAGAACGAATCGGTGCCGGCGAACGTCGAGGTCGAGGGACGCCTCAGGCCTCACGGCCTCGATATCGCCGACCTGCATCGACGAGGGCTGGAACTCACGCTTCGTCTTTCAGATGGCCGCGCCCTCGATTTCTCGTTCATCGACGACGAAGGGCGGCTGCGGTCCACGGGCCGGCAGCTTTATCAGCCCTGAGACTGAGACCGCCTGGGACGGCTCGTTTAAGGGCGTCTTTTCACTCGTCATCCTGATCCCTGCAGTCATTTATCCAAGTCCGTCCAGGCGGACGACTTCGTCGTCCAAAGACTTGTCCACGCATGATCGATGTCTTCGACACGCGGGCGTTGCCACGGCTCCCCGCACATCGACCGGGGGCCGTCGCCGCTTCCCTTGCGGCGCACGGGGTCACGATCGGCCTCGTCCTGGTGAGCACGACGGTCTTTCACCGGGCGTCGCCAGTCCGGTTACCGGCGACGCTCGCCAATCTTTCGCTCAGTCATCTAATCTTCGTCGCGCGCGACTCAACGGAGCCGTCAGGAGGTGGTGGAGGAGGCGGCAACCAACAGACGGAACCGATCCGGCGCGCCGCAGCACGGGGAGCCGACGAAGCGACGTTGCGTGTGGCAGCGGCTGTCTCCCCGGTCAATCGGGACGCCCCGGCGCCGGATCTGCCCCAACTGGTTCTCGACGCCAAGCCACTGGCCTCGGGCAACGTTGAACAACTCGGTCTTCCGACAGGTGGTGTTTCCGCCGGATCGTCGCTTGGACCAGGCCAGGGAAGAGGCGTCGACGACGGCATTGGCCCGGGCATCGGCGTCGGACGCGGACCGGGGCTCGGTCCCGGCGCCGAGGGCAACATGGGCGGCGACGTCCGTCGAGCCGGCGGCGCAGTCACCGCGCCGCGCGTCGTCCTCGAAGTCAAACCGAGGTATACCAACCGCGCCATGCTGGCGCACATCGAGGGCACGGTCTTGCTCGAACTGGTGGTCCGAGCCAACGGCGTACCCTCGAACATTCGCGTGGTGCGTTCACTCGATCCGGGTGGACTCGACGACGAAGCCATCCGCGTCGCCAGCCAATGGCGCTTCGAACCCGGAAGGATGAACGGCGTGCCGGTCGATGTGTTCGCTTCCCTGGCGCTCGACTTTCACATCCGTTGAGATCCGCTCGACGCTCGGCTTTCGGAGTTGAGCCGTACCGTCACTCACGGAACGACAATCGGAATTCGCCGACATGGTCGGGCAGCGGTTCGGCAAACCGGCCGACGATCGGCCGAATGGTTTTGGCGAAGTCGGCCCAGCGCATCGCGATGGCCTCGGTGTGCGTGCCCGCGTTGAAGACGATTTCGCTCTCTTCGGCGAGGGCGACGTCGACGTAGACCATCTGCCCGTACAACGGCCCGAGCGGCGGCATCGCCCCGCGCTCACAGTCGGGAAAGAGATTCGGCAACTCACTCTCCTCCGCCATCCGAATCTCGCTGCCGCCCGCGAGATCGAGCAGCCGGCTGAGATTGACCGACAACGTCGCCGGGAGCACGGCCTCGACCGGCGTGCCGTCAACGAAACAGGCGACGACCTTCGCCCAATTCCGGCCAGGGACGTGCATCACTGCCGCTTCTTCCTGAGCGGTGAAGGCGAGTGGATGGGGCACAACGGTGTAGCGCACCTGCGCCTCGCGTAAGAACTCATGGATGTGAGATAGGCCCGCCATACCGGCACTCCTTTGCTGTTCTCAGCGGGAGACGCAAGCCGGGTACCAGTCGGGAAGAACTGTGAATTGGACCGAACCGATGCGGACGCGTGGTTGAGTCGAGCAAACGCCGGAAAACCGGCGTGGGCGATCGTTACTTCGACGTGATGGTCACCGGCACTCCCGTCGTGACCGGCGCGGCGAACCCGAGCACGACGTACACGAGCGTGGAGGCGTAGGCGCCATGCAGCCGTGCCGGACGGAAGATCCAGCTACCGACGGCCTGACGCGCGGCGTCGTCGAACGGCGGCGAGGACCGCAGCACCTTCGTCTCCGCGACTTGCCCGCCGCGATCGATGCGGGCTTCAATCAACACCACGCCGCTGCGATTCGCCTGCGGCGGAAACGCCGGCAGGGTCGTCGTCAATGGAAAGGCGGTTTCGTCGGACGCCGGCGCGCCGTCCTTCGGTGGTTCGCCGATGGTGGGCATGTTCAACGCTGGCGGACGGAAGAGCCCGGCTACAAGTACTTTCGACGCCACGGGCCCACGAGAGCCCGCTCTGCTGGTTGACCCGTCAGCATCTTCGGCTGGACGAAAACGCCACGCACGGACCGACTCGGTCAGCAAGTCGGTGAAGGGCGGCGTGGTGCGCAGCGGCTTCACATCACTCACACGTCCATCGGCGCCGATGCTCAGTTCGAGCAAGACCTGTCCGCCGCCGACGGCCATCACCGGTAATGCGGGAGCGGCGCCCGTCTGCAGTTGCGCCGGCGAAAACGGTTCCTGCGCCGAGAGTGAGACGGCGAAACAAGCGATCGCAAGCAGTGCTGATGCGCGCACGTCATTCCTCCGGGACTGCGGAACCCGCGGACTCGCGGACTCTCATCACAGATCGTAAGCCAAATGACGCGCGATCGACCGTCGGTCGATCGAAAAGCCATCAATTACAAAAGTGATATGAGCGTGAGCGGTTGACGAGGCAACTAATGCGGCCGCGACGCGTGTGCGCGCTCGACGATAGCCGCCAGATCACGCATTTCCACAGGCTTGTTGAGCACGCAGTAGGCGCCGAGTTGCAGCGCGCCGTCCAGAATCGCCGGGGTGCCAAAGGCGGTCATCATGATGACCGGACTCTGCGGAATCGTGTTGCGGATGGTCTGCAACAGATTCAAGTCGTTGGAGTCGGGCAGGCGGTAGTCCAGAAGGACCACATCAGGCGCGAGCCCGGTCGAGAGCTGCTCGAGCGTCTCTTTGGCATCGCCGGCTTCACTGATTTCAAAGCCGACGTGGCTGAGCGTCTCAGCCATAGACCAGCGAATCAACGGCTCGTCGTCGACAATGAGGACGTGGAGGCTTGGGGAATTTTTCATCATGGGCGCGAAAATATCCACACCATAGAGTCACCGTTTTGCGCCAAATGACACGTTTTGGGCCAATTCACGCGCAGCCGGAAACTCTGACCGTCCCGAAGTTCAAAACTCAGACCACCTTGAACAGTCAGATAGGCAGCACGACTGTAACGGTCGTCCCGCCGCCTGACGGGCAATGGATGCCGATGGTGCCGGCGTGGGCTTCCACCAGCCGCTTGGCGGTCGGCAGACCCAGACCGCTGCCGCGGGACTTGGTCGTGAAGAAGGGGGTGAAGATCTTCTGGCGGATGTCGGCGGGGATGCCCGGTCCGGTGTCGGTGAACGCGATTTCGCACTGGCTGTCGACGCTGGTGATAATGACGCGCAACACGCCTTCCCCGTGCATGGCATGCGCGCCGTTCACCAGCAGATTCACGAAAACAATCTTGAGCAGTTCGGCATCCGCGAGGACTGGAGGCGCATTGCCCTGCACTTCCACGCGCACTCCGCGGACGGCGGGATCTTCGGCCAGCAGATCCGCCGTCGTCGTGACCAGCGCCGGCACGTCGACGGGGGCTGGCTTCGGTTGAGGCGGACGCGCGAAAAGCAGCAGATCCTTCATGAGGTTGTTGAGGCTGTCGATACGCGTGACGATTTCATTCATCACGAGGCGGTCGCGCCCTTCGGGCAGGCGGCCGCCGATCACCTGTACCGCGCCGCGAATGCCGGCCAGCGGGTTCTTCACTTCGTGAGCGATGACTGCGGCCATTTCGCCGATCCGCGCCAGCGCCGCCTGTTCGCGCAGCTTTTCCTCCAGCCTCACCCGGCTCGTGAGATCGTGCAGGATGCCGGTGAATTTCCGTGATCCACCGAGGGTCATTTCGCCGACCGACAGGTGGAGCGGAAACGTACTGCCGTCGCGCCGGCGGCCGGTGACTTCGCGTCCGAGCCCGATGATCTTCTGTTCGCCGGTCGAGAGATATCTGGCCAGATAGCCGTCGTGCTCGTCACGGTAGGGCGGCGGCATCAGCATGTTCACGTTTTGCCCATGCACGTCGCGTTCGCTGTACCCGAACAACCGTTCAGCAGCGGGATTGAACGCGTCGATCCGCCCCCGGCTGTCAATCACCACGATTCCGTCGACGGCGGATTCGATGATCGAGCGCCAGCGTTCCTCGCTGGCCCGCAGCTGTTCCTCGAGCCGCACACGCTCCGACAAGTCGTGCAGGATGCCGGTGAACTTTCGCTCGCCGGCGATCGCCATCTGTCCAACCGAAAGATGAACAGGAAAGGTCGATCCATCGCGCCGCCGGCCGGTCACTTCGCGGCCGATGCCGATGATCCTGGCGTCGCCGGTCGCGAGATACCGCGACAGATACCCGTCGTGTTCCTCGCGGTACGGCGACGGCATCAGCACGGTGACGTTCTGGCCCACAACCTCGGGCTCCTTGTAGCCGAACAAACGCTCGGCGGCTGGATTGAAGGCTTCGATGCGTCCGCTGGCGTCGATGACGACGATGCCGTCGACCGCCGATTCGATGACCGCGTGCCAACGGCGCTCGCTGGTCTGCAAAGCTTGTTCGGAGCGCTTCCGTCCTGTCACATCGCGGGCCACGGTGGCCGCGCCGACAATCCTCCCGCCGCCGTCGCGAATCGGCGTAACCGTAATCGCCGCCTCGACACGGCGACCGTCCTTGGCCAGGCGAATTGTCTCAAACCGCTCCACCGCCTCGCCTGACTTGATTTTCGAGAGAATTGACTGAAGTTGCTCGGGTCGGTCAGGCGGGATGAGTGTCGCAATCGACCGACCGAGCATCTCGTCGGCGGTGTAGCCGTAGACGCGCTCGGCGCCCCGATTCCACGCCACGATGACGCCGTCCAGATCCTTGACGATGATCGCATCGTCGGACGAATCGTAGATGGCGGCGAGAATCCGGCTGGCTTCGTTGTCTGGGACGAGCGGTGGCCGATCATTCATTAAGAGCGTCTGCATCCTACCACTTGGATTTCGCGTCAGCCTATCCGCAGCCGTCCTATCAAGATCGCCTTGTCACAACGCCCATCAACACGTCGGACGACCGCGATGAATCCGACGCCGGTGGTGAAAACCCGCGCATTTTCCGCTCAGCGCGGAGGCAATCGCGCAAATCGCGCCTGAAGTCGCGGCGAACCGGTGGCACTCGTTTGGCAGAACGACGTTCGAGAGCCGCCGACAAACCGGCAACGCCGTTGTCCCGGCCATTCGAGGGCCGTGGCGCGGCGCGACCGTGACCGGGCTTGGCCGCGACGAAGTCGAAGGGACGGGTACTCAGATGCGAACATTCAGACTGTGCGCGGTGCTGGCCCTTTCAAGCGTCCTCGCGACGTCGTGCGCGATGATGACCGTGAGCTCCCATGTCGAGCCCGGGCTCGATGCCTCGCGGTATCGCACCTTCGACTGGGGACCGGCCGATTCGCTGCCGACCGGCGATCCGCGTCTCGACAGGAATCCGTTCTTTCAGGACCACATGATGGGGGCGGTCGAGAAGCAGTTGACGCTGCGCGGCTACACGCAGTTGACGTCGGGCACGCCGGACCTGCTCGTGCACTATCACGCGAACGTCGCCAATCGGATCGACGTCAACCGCATCGATCGGCAATTCGGCTACTGCTACGACGTCGAATGCAGCGCACGCGTCATTGACTACCAGGCAGGCACGCTCGTCATCGACGTCGTCGATGCGCGCTCGAATCGCGTCATCTGGCGCGGCTGGGCGCAGACGAGCGTGGAAAGCGTCATCGGCCATCCCGACCGGCTGTCCCGGATGATCAACGACGCGGTCGCACGGATGCTCGCGCGATTTCCGAGGTCGGTCTGAACCGCGACGGCTGAAGGCCGTCCCCTACCGAGGGACGGAAGCGGGGCGGCTTGAAGGCCGTTCCTACCGGGTCTTGACATCGAGGAGAACGACCGTGCCTTCATTCCCACGACTCACGACAGCAATCGTCGGGACCGTCGCGTTCGTCGCGACGCTGGCCTGTGCACCGATGCGGGTCCGATCGTTCACCGAACCCGGCATCGACTTCGCTCGCTATCACACCTACGCCTGGGCCGAGCGTCTTGATACCGCCACCGGCGATCCGCGTCTCGACAACAACCCGTTCTTCCAGACACGTCTGATGACTGACGTCGACCGCGAACTCTCGAGGCGCGGCTTCGAGAGGCGTAGCGCGGGCACGCCCGATCTCTACGTCCACTACCACACCCGCATTACCCAGGAGCTCGACGTGCGAACCATCGATCGCGAGTACGGGTCGTGCCAGAACTGCGGCGCGACGGTCTATGACGCCGGCACCATCCTGATCGATTTCATCGATGGGCGAAGCGAGAAGCTGGCCTGGCGCGGGTGGGTCGAAACCAGCATGCAGGGAGCAATCGACAACCAGCGGTGGATGGAGGAACAGATCGACCAGGCGGTCACGCGGATCCTCGGGCGGCTGCCCGGCCGGCTCTAACGCCGCTTCACTTGCTTCCGGCGCTCTGCCCAGTACTTCTTCATCCGGTCGGAGACTGCCTTCCGCGCCGCCGCGCTCATGCGCCCGGCGCGCTTCTGCACGGCCGCGGCGACCTGCTTGCGGCCGCGAGACGATGCCAGCTCGGGAAACGTCCGTTCGAGCACTTCGATTTCTGTCCGCAGCCGGTGCAGCGTCGCCTCGGCGCCGGCGCGCGCGAGATGCTGCAGTTGTTCCAGGCTCAGTTTCCGCGATCGTCTCGGCATCATCGTCTCCTGTCTGTCGGTCCGCGCCGAGCGATGGTGTCACTCGACGTCATGCTCTTGATATCGTTGGAGGTGGCGGACTGTCAAGAAGCCGCCGCACTTCCGTTCCGCTCATGCCCGTGTTATACGGCGGCGTGTCCGGTTCGAACTCGCGTCCGCGGGCCAGCGGGCCGACGATGACCGGATCGAATCCGGCGTCACGGACCAACTCCGCCGCGACGTTGAGCGCGTCGGGATCGTCGCCGGCGAGCGGAATGCCGATGCGATCGCCGTCACGGTGCGCTTCCCGCTCGAGCACTTTGTAGTACACCGTATTGAACGCCTTGACCCAACGCGCCTCGGGAAACATCGCAGCGGCCCAACCCGCCGATCCCTGCGGATGGCGCGACGCGTCGCGCGCGATCGTACCGTCACGCTTCTCGTAGGCATTGCCGGTGTCGAGCACGACTTTGCCGGCCACCAGCGGCGCCACGTCCGATTGAAGCTGCGGCACGGCTGCCAGCGGCACCGTCAACAGCACCACCTCGCCGAACGCCGCGGCGTCGACCGGTGCGCCGGCCGAGACGTTTCGCCCGAGCTTTTCGGCGAGCGGTTCGAGTTCCTCCGCGTGCCGCGAGGCCAGCATGACGGAATGGCCAGCGTCGGCCCACAGTTTCGCCAGCGTCGATCCGATCATGCCGGCGCCGATGACTCCGATGCGCATTGCACCCTCCTTCCGAACCTGAAGCTGGCCGTCAGCGGACCGGGCCGAACATCAGCCATTACAACACGTCCACCCGCGCGTGCCGGGGAAACGTTAGGTCAAGTGTCGATGGGCACTCGCATTGCAACCGTGATCGTGACAACACGCGCTCGTCCAACGGGCGCCACCAAGGGGGGAACAACAACAATGCGACAGAACTTTCCGCTCGCGCTTGGCGCAGCGATCGTCGCCTCGACCTTGACCATAGCCGCACAAGCACCGACCTCATCGGCGCCGCCGCCGAAACCGCAGGCGCCAGCCACGCAGCCCAAGGCGACGTCGCCTGATATGAAAAGCGCCATGAACCCCGATAGCCACTTCGCGATGGAGGCGGCAGAGGGCGGCATGGCGGAGGTCGAACTGGGTCAGCTTGCCGCCGATAAAGCCTCGAATGCCAAGGTCAAGGAATTCGGTCAGCGCATGGTCACCGACCACGGCAAGGCCGGCGACGAGTTGAAGAGCATCGCCTCGTCAAAAAACATCGCGTTGCCCGCTGAAATCAACGCCAAACACAAGGCCACCAAGGACCGGCTCTCGAAGCTTTCGGGCGCCGCCTTCGATCGCGCCTACATTGATGAGATGGTGAAGGACCATCAGGCGGACTCAGCGGCGTTTCGCAAGGAAGCCTCGACGGGGAAGGACGCCGAAATCAAGGCGTTCGCGACCAAGACCAGTGCGATGGTAGACGAGCATCTGAAGATGGCGCGCGACGCCCAGAAGGAAGTCGCCGCCGGCAAGGCGACTCAGTAAAAACGTTCGTGGAATCTGCGCGTAATGCGAAGGCGGGACGTCATGTCCCGCCTTTTTCATTTGCTCTTTCGCTTCGCTGAGGTCTTTTTCGCTGACGCCTTCCTGTTCGCTTTCGGCTTGGAGCCGCGGCGTCTGGGCGGCCGTGTCGGCGGCGCAAGCGGAGCGGCACCGCCGCCCAGTTGATCGATCGCGGCGTCGAGTTCCGCCAGCCCCTGCTTTGATCGTTTCTTCATGGCAGTAGTATCTCCGGCCAGTGATTCCCTCGAACACTACTATTTGAAGCGCCTGACAGGTGCCTCGTCAGATATCGCGTTGCCCGATGACGATGTAGCTGGCGACCGAGCCAGCGACCCCGACCATAATCAGCAGCGCCGCGTCGAAGATGCTCAACGACTGCCCCATGATGATCGTCATCGGCTCGAAGTAATGAAACGGCGACAGCCTGCTGATGCCCGCTGCCGGATCCCACGCCCGCCCGAGATAGTCGAGGAGATACGCCGCGAGCGCCAGCACACCGGCGATGGATGCGGCGACCGAACGGCGCCGCGAGAGCATCCCGATCAGCAGCGAGAGACCGCCCCAGCAGGCCATCATCGTGGCGAGGGTGGTGGCCAGCCGCACGAGCACACCGAATGACGGACGTTCGGCGTCGGCAGGAACACAGCACGTCAGTCCGGTCCACGTGCCGGCGAGCATCGCCACCAGCATCAGCGTCCCGGCACAAGCGAGCACGACCACCGTACGGGTGACGAGCACTTGCCGCCACAGCGGCCGTGCCAGCGTCAGATCGACGAATCGCGCTTCGATCTCTCCCGCCGATTCGGTCGCGATCGCAATCATCAGCCCGACCAGCGCGGTGATGACAATGGGATGGAAGTATCCCAGCGAGACGACGCCACCGAAAGACATGAACGCCAGCGCTTCGGGGCCGGCGGCGGTGCGTACGAAATCCGGAATCAAGTCAGAGAGCTGACTGAAACCGCCCTGCCGCATCAGGAAAGCCGCTACTTGAGTGAGGAGGAATTGAAACGCGGCCAGCAAAACCGCGAGGACAATCAACGCGGCGCGAACGCGCCGCAACGAATGACCGACCAGCACGCGCGTCCGTCGAATCATCACCCCGGCCCGTCCTGGTAGTACGTCTTCACGACTTCTTCGAGATGCGGCTCGCGGACTTCGAGATCTTCGACGGGACACGCCGCCAGGAATGCCAGCAGCGGCGCCAGCGGGCCGCGAACGCGCAATGTCCAGGCGCGCGGCAGCAGCGTCACGACTTCGCATCCGGCTGGCAGATCGGCGGCGATGGCCTGACCGACCACGTCTTCTCGAAACAGCACCCGGACTTGCCGCGCCGCCATGTTCCGCACGTCGGCAACCGCGGCCGTCAAGACCAGCTCGCCGCGGCGAAGCAGCCCGATGCGATCGCAGACCCGCTCGACCTCGGAGAGCACATGGGACGACATGAAAACGGTCCGGCCGAGCCGCCGGTGATCCCTCAGCAGCTCGTAAAGCGCGTCCTGCATCAGCGGATCGAGGCCTTCAGTCGGCTCATCGAGAATCAGCAACGGCGGGTTCGACTGAAACGCCTGGACAATCCCGAGTTTCCGTTTCATGCCGGTGCTGTACTCGCGGATCCTGCGGCGGAGATCGCGCCTCGAGAACTGCATGCGTTCGAGCAGTTCGCCCTGTCGAGCGCGATCGATCACTGCGTCGTTGAGGCGGGCGAGAACATCGAGCGTCGCTTCTCCGGTCATGTCGCCGTAGAAGCCGAGCTCGCCGGGAAGATACCCGAGTTGGGCGCGAGCCGCGACGCCGTCGTGCCGGCAATTGATCCCGAAGACGTAGGCGGCGCCGGCTGTCGGTCGCACGAGATCCAGAATCATCCGAATCGTGGTGGTCTTGCCGGCGCCGTTCAGGCCGAGGAATCCGAAGATCTCGCTGCGATGGACGTCGAGCGAGACCGCGTTCACGGCGGCCATTTCTCCATATCGCTTGGCGATCTTGTCGAGACGGATGGCTGGCGGAAGATCGGCCGACGTCGAAGAGCCCGAGAGCGGATCGGGCTCGATCCGCCCTCGGGCCGCTGCCGGTCTACCCGGCTCTTCGGAGTGTGTCGCGCGGCGATTCGACGAGTTCGGCAAAGAGCTCTCGATACGCGATCATCGCACGCCGCATGTCCTCCGTCGACGCCTCGCCCCGTTGGTGCCGCACCGCGATTTCGTGGGCAGTGCGGTAGTGGTCGACGACAAGTGGGTAATCGACGGAAATATCGGCGACCCGCTGTTCCCAATCGGTCATCGGGTAACCGCGGGTGGTCATCACCTCGGTTATGAGCGCGTCCGCGTCGACCAGCGCGCCTTTCGGGTCGTCTACGAACCGTGTCTGAACGGCTCGCCAGCTGGCGCTGAAACGGGACGACTCCTCGGCCGTCAACGATCGGACGTGGAGTTTCGCCATCCGCCGCTCGCGGTCGCTCAGCATCGTCTCAGCCTTGGCGACGTTCCCGGTCTCGCGGATCGCGCGTTCGTACTCCGGACCGAAGCGGCTGCGCAGATGAGCGCGGCGCCGGCTCTGCATGAACCACCACGCCAGAAGCGCCACGGCTATTGCCGCGACCGCCGCGACAATCAATACCTGAGTATTCATCCTGTCCCTCCCCAGGATGAACATTCGCAAGCGATATGCCGCGGCTGGCGGACTCAACCACTCACGTACGGCCGCGCTCGGCGTAGGTCTCCCGCCAGATCTCCGCCAGCAGCACGGCCTTGTCCGCCGACTTTGGGT
>Ga0163163_10002261_pt1 | contig 16234 bp, 14 predicted proteins | sample S65metaG_FD_119766 | JGI IMG/M metagenome (GOLD analysis project Ga0163163, IMG submission 119766) | Switchgrass rhizosphere microbial communities from Kellogg Biological Station, Michigan, USA - S6-5 metaG | ecosystem: Host-associated > Plants > Roots > Rhizosphere > Soil | place: USA... | reverse complement strand
GAGACGCGCTTCTGCACGTCGGGCGCGACGCGCGCCGTGAAGTGCCAGCGCATCGCGTCCGCGCCGACCGAGTCGAACACGTCGTAGGGGTTGATCACGTTCCCCTGCGACTTCGACATCTTCCTGCCTTCCGCGTCGACAATGTGACTCAAGCACACGACGTTCTTGTACGCGACGCTGTCCTCGACCATCGTCGAGATCGCGTGCAGCGTGTAGAACCAGCCGCGCGTCTGGTCGATCGCCTCGCAGATGAAGTCGGCGGGGAAGCTCTTCTTGAACACGCCCTCGTTCTCGAACGGGTAATGCCACTGCGCGAACGGCATCGCGCCCGAGTCGAACCAGCAGTCGATGACCTCCGGCACGCGCCGATACTCGCGGCCTTCGTGCATGAACGTGACCGCGTCGATCGCCGGACGATGCAAGTCGATGTCTCTGAGCTTGCGTCCGACACGCGCCTCGAGCTCGGCGAGCGAGCCGATGCAGATGTAGTCGCCGTCCTTGCCGCTCGTCCAGACCGGCAGCGGCGTGCCCCAGAAGCGTTCACGCGACAACGCCCAGTCGATGTTGTTCTCGAGCCAGTTGCCGAAGCGGCCTTCGCGGATGTGCTCGGGCACCCACTTGATCGTCTCGTTGAGCTCGACCATGCGCCGGCTGTACGCGGTCGTGCGGATGTACCACGCGTTCTTCGCGTAGTAGATCAAGGGATCGCCCGTGCGCCAGCCGAACGGATAGTTGTGCAGATACTTCTGTGCTCGGAACAGCAGCCCGCGCTCGCGCAAGATCTCGATGATCGTCGGGTCTGCGTCCTTGAAGAACTTGCCCGCCACCGGCTTCACTGCCGGGAGGAAGTAGCCGTCCTCGCCGACGCCGTGCACGACGGGCACGCCGTACTTTTGGCCGAGCCTCAGGTCGTCCTCGCCGTATGCGGGCGCGATGTGCACGATGCCCGTGCCGTCCTCGGTCGTGACGAAGTCCGCCGGACGCACCCTGTGGACATCGGCCAGCCCAGCCGGCAACGTCGGGGGAATCAGCAAATATTCGAACAACGGCTCATAGGGCATGCCGTCGAGCTCGCGGCCGAGCGCCGTGCGCACGATGTCATGCGGCTCGTCCTTCAGAACCGCGGCCACGAGGCTCTTCGCGAGGATCAACGTCTCGTCGCCGTGCTTGACCCATGCGTACTCGACGTCGGGATGCACCGCGAGCAGCTGGTTTGACGGCAGCGTCCAGGGAGTCGTCGTCCAGACGAGGAAATAAGTGTCGGGCTCATCGCGCGCTACGAAGCGCACGAAGATCGACGGGTCCTCGACCTCGCGATAACCCTGCGCGACCTCGTGCGACGATAGCGTCGCGCCGATCCGCGGGTCGTACGGCACGACCTTGTAGCCCTGATAGATGAGCCCCTTGTCCCAGATGTCCTTCAAGAGCTCCCAAACCGTCTCGATGTAGTCGTTGTGGAGCGTGAAGTAGGCCTGCTTGAAGTCGACCCAGAAGCCCATCCGCTCGGTCATTGCCTCCCATTCGGCGACGTGGCGCATCACCGATGCTCGACACATCGCGGTGAACTTCGCGATGCCAACCTCTCGCTCGATGAGCTTCTTGTCGAAGATGCCGAGCTCTTTCTCGATCTCGTGCTCGACCGGCAACCCGTGAGTGTCCCAACCCGCGCGACGCGGGCAGTGGAAGCCGCGCATCGTCTTGTAGCGCGGATAGAGGTCCTTGAACGTGCGCGCGAGCACGTGATGGATTCCGGGCCGCCCGTTCGCGGTCGGCGGGCCTTCGTAGAACACGAACTGCGGCCGCGACGCGCCGTCGGCCATGATTCGACCGAACACGTTCTCACGCCGCCAGAGCTCGAGGATCTCCTTCTCGAGCTCCGGCCCGTCGTAACGGGCGCCTACTGCTTCGAACATAGTTGTTGCGGAAAGGAAGGGGCGTGAGTGTACGCGATTCAAGGCCTTAGCGCAGCTTTCGCGGCTTCGACATCGAGGTGCATCTGACGTTGGAGCGCGGGCAAATTCGCGAAGTGCTGCTCCGCTCGAAGCCGCTCGATGAAGTGCACCGTGATGTATTTGCCGTAGATGTCGCGGTCGAAGTCGAAGATCAGCACCTCGAGCAGCGGCGTGCTGCCGCCGATCGTCGGCCGCGTGCCGACGCTCGCGACGCCGGCGAGCGCTTTCCGCCCGAGCCCGCTCACGCGCGCGGCGAAGATGCCGTCGACGGGCGCGAGCCGGCGCTTCAAATTCACGTTGGCCGTCGGAAAGCCGAGCTGCGTGCCGAGGCCGAGGCCGCGCACGACGCGCCCCGAGATCGCATAGTCACGCCCGAGCATCCCGCGCGCGGTCGCCAGGTCGCCGAGCTGAAGCGCCTCGCGAATCGCGGTGCTACTGACTCGCCGGCCCTGCCAGTAGACGGGGTCGACGACGGTCACGCTAAACCTAAGCCTCTCGCCCGCCGCGCGCAGGTCCGCGACCGTTCCGCCGCGTCCGGCGCCGTAGCGGAAATCGTCGCCGACGACGACGTGCGTCGCGTCCAGCTTGCCGACGATCAGCGTCTCTACGAACTCCTCGGCCCGGATGTCGCGAATGGCGGCGAAGCTCGGGCAGAGCAACTCGTCGACTCCGAGCGCGGCGAGCCGCTCGAAACGCTCGCGAAAACGCGTGAGCCGCGGCGGCGGATTGTGCGGGGAAAAGAATTCCTTCGGCGTCGGCTCGAACGTGAACGCGAGGCAGCTTTCGCCCGCGGCGACCGCTTCGGCGCGCGTGCGCGCGAGAATCGCCTCGTGGCCCGCGTGCAGGCCATCGAACACGCCGATCGTGATCACGCGCGGCCGCGGTGCGGCCTCGAGCGCCGCTATGCTGCGATAGAGTCGCATGCCGAACCGCCGGCCTCAGCCCAAGTGCGCGCGCAGGTCGCGCGGACGCAGGCCGAGCAGCCAGCAGACCGACGAGTAGACCGCCGCGCCGCCCGCGACGAGCAGCGCGAGCCGCCAGAGCTGAGCGAGCTTGCCGAGCGCCACCCAATCGCCGAGCTCGTGCAGCGCGAAGATCAGCACCACGGCCATCAGCGCGTTCGCGCCCGCGGCGACGAGCGCGAGCTCGCGCCAGCCCGCACGCGGCCGATAGATGCCCGCTTTGAGCAGGCCGCGCAGCAAGAACGCGCCGTTGAACAAGCCCGCGCAGGCGGTCGCGGCGGCGATTCCGGCGTGCGCGGGCGCCGCTCGCGCGCCGACGAGCGCCAACACGAACATCACTTTCAACGCCATTCCGAGCGACAAAGCCTGCACCCCGATCCGTACCGGCGTGCGCGTATCCTGCCTCGCAAAATAGCCCGGCGCGAGCACCTTGACGAGAATGAACCCGACGAGTCCCGGCGCGTACGCACGTACGCTCGCCGCCGCCATCGACACGTCGCGGGCGCCGAACTGGCCGCCGTGGAAAAGCGTCGCGAGCAACGGCCCGGCGAGCACGGTGAGGCCGATCGCGGCGGGGCACGCGATCAGCAGCACGAGCCGCAGCGCCCAGTCGAGCGTCGCGGAGAAGCGCTCGGGCGACGACGTCGCGTGCTGCTCGGAAAGCCGCGGCAGGATCACCGTGCCGAGCGCGACGCCGAACACGCCGAGCGGGAATTCGATGAGCCGCTCCGAGTAGTACAGCCAGCTGATGCTGCCCGCGACGAGAAACGACGCGATCAGCGTATCCGCCAGGATGCTGACCTGCGCGACCGAGGACCCGAACATCGCCGGCAGCATCAAGCGAAAGATCCGCCGCACTCCCTCGTGCGCGAGATCCCAGCGCGGCCGCGGCAGTAGGCCGAGGCGCTTCAGGAACGGCAGCTGAAACGCGAGTTGCACGACGCCGGCCGCGAATACACCCAGCGCCAGCCCGACCCCGGGCCAGGGCAGGCGCGGCTCGACCCAGCCGGCGAATCCGATCATCACGATGTTCAGCAGCACCGGCGTAAACGCGGCGACGGCAAACCGGCGGTGCGCGTTCAAGATGCTGCCGGCGAGCGCCGTCAGCGACACGAAGAAGATGTATGGGAACGTGAACCGCAGCATCCGCACCGTCACGGGGAAGCGTCCCGCGTCGTCGAGGAAGCCCGGCGCGAACACGAGGATCACGATCGGCGCGGCGATCACGCCGATCAGCGTGATCGCGAACAGCACGAGCGCGAGCGTGCCGGTGGTGCGGTCGAGCAAGTCGCGCGTGTCCGCCGGCGAGCGCGTGGCTCGGTATTCGGAGATCACCGGCACGAACGCCTGCGAGAACGCGCCTTCCCCGAAGAACCGCCGCAGTAGATTCGGGATCTTGAACGCGACCGCAAACGCGTCCATCACGGACCCGGCCCCGAACCACGTCGAAAAGCTGATGTCCCGCGCGAGCCCGGTCACCCGCGACAGGAACGTGAACGCCGCCACGACGCCGGTCGACTTGAACAGCCGATCCGACCCGGCAGCCGGCGAACCGTCCGCGCCCGACGTCGGCGTTACGTCTGCCGGTTTCGCCGTCATGTCTCGAATGTCCCTCCCGAGACCGTCGCCGCACAGGGATGTGCGGCGCCGAGCCCCAGGGATGGTCTTCCGGCGTGTCTCGGGAGGGATATTCGAGACGTGACGGCGAAACCGCGCGATACCCCGCCGAACGCCGCGCGACCTTGCTTGACTCGCCGGGTGGCGCTCCCAATAATGGCGGCCCTTCGCGGGCTCGGACCCGCCATCGGCGGTACCTTCACGTGGCGAACATCAAGTCGGCTAAGAAGCGTGCTCGGCAGGCGATCAAGCGCCGCGCGCACAACGTGGCGATGCGCTCGAAAGTGCGCAACTCGGTCCGCAAGGTTCTCAAGGCCGTTGCGGCGGGCGACAAAGAGGCCGCGGCCGCGAGCTTCAAGGCCGTCGTGCCCGAGATCGACCGGATGGCCACGAAAGGCATCCTGCGCAAGAGCCGTGCGGCTCATTACAAGAGCCAGCTCAACGCGAAGCTACGGGCCATGACCTGACGCGCTCGCGTCCGCAGCGCGTTTCTTTTCTCGGTCTTCGCTCTCCAGGAACGTCATCGCGTCCTGGGCTAGCCGTTTCGTGCCATCGGCTGCCAGGGCGCTGATCGCGTAGACCGGCCCGCGCCAATCGAGGTCGCGCACGAGCTCCGCGACGCGCGCCTCGCGCTTCTCGGGCGGCAGCAAGTCGAGCTTGTTCAGCACGAGCCAGCGGGGTCGGTTAGCGAGCAGCTCGGAGTACTGGCCGACTTCGGCCTCGACTGCGCGATGAAGGTCCGCGGCGTTGCCGCCGCTGAGCTCCGCGCACGCGTCTACCACATGCAGCAACAGCCTCGTGCGCTCGAGATGCTTGAGGAATTGGATGCCGAGCCCTGCGCCCGACGCGGCGCCTTCGATCAGGCCCGGGATGTCCGCAATCACGAAGCTGCGGTCGTCGCCGACACGCACCACGCCGAGCTGCGGATGCAGCGTCGTGAACGGGTAGTCCGCGACCTTCGGCCGCGCGGCCGAAAGCGCGCGCGTGAGCGTCGACTTGCCCGCGTTCGGCGCACCGAGCAGCCCGACATCGGCGAGCAGCTTGAGCGCGAGCTGCAGATGCCGCGCTTCGCCCGCGCCGCCGCGCCCGAACTGGCGCGGTGCGCGATTCACGCTCGTCTTGAAGCGGGTATTGCCGCGGCCGCCGTGCCCGCCCTTCGCGACGAGCAGGCGCTCACCGTCGCGCGTAAGGTCGCCCAGCGATTCGCCGGTATCGAGGTCGCGGATCTCCGTGCCCTTCGCCACCTCGATCAGGAGGTCGGCGCCCGACGCGCCGGTCATATCCTTCCCAGAGCCGCCGCGGCCTCTCTCGGCGCGGAATCGACGCCGCACGCGGAAGTCGGCAAGCGTGTTCACGCCTTCGCGCGCTACGAGATAGACGCTGCCGCCGTCGCCGCCGTCGCCGCCGTCAGGGCCGCCGCGCGGGATGAACTTCTCGCGGCGGAAGCTCACGCAGCCGTCGCCGCCGGCGCCAGCCTCCACACGTATGTCCGCTTCGTCGATAAATTTCATGGTTCGGATCGCCCGGCAGTCGCCACGTCGGCGGATACAAAAAAGCCCCGCAAGCGGGGCTCTTTACTCGCGGCACTCGCGTCGCGCTCAGTCGCCGACGAGCACGCTCACGAACCGCCGCTGCTTCGGTCCCTTGACCGCGAAGTCGACGCGGCCCGCGGCGCCCGCATACAGAGTGTGATCGCGGCCCATCCGCACGTTCGCGCCCGCGTGATACTGCGTGCCGCGCTGACGGATGATGATGTTGCCCGCGACGACGGCCTCGCCGCCGAAGCGCTTCACGCCGAGGCGTTTCGAGTGGGAATCGCGGCCATTCCTCGTGCTGCCGCCTGCTTTCTTGTGTGCCATTCTCTCGCTCCTTACGCGCCGGCAATCGAGGTGATCTCCACCTCGGTGTAGCGCTGCTGATGTCCCTGCTTCCGCTGATAGTGCTTGCGGCGCCGGAACTTGATGATCGTGATCTTATCGGCTCGCTCCTGCGCGATCACCTTGGCGGTGACTTTGCCACCCGCGACGAGCGGCTTGCCGATCGTGACCGCGGCGCCCTCGCCGACCATCAGGACCTGATCGAACTCGACGGCGTCGCCCACCGCGGCTTCGAGCTTCTCGACCCGGACGCGCTGTCCTTGGGTCGCGCGGTATTGCTTACCGCCGGTGCGAAAAACGGCATACACGACTAGGTACTCCTGAAGGGCCCGTCGGCACGCGGCGGGGGGCGGAAAAGCGCGAAATTCTAGAGATTCCGGCGGGTTCGGTCAAACGCGACTGGCGCACCCCGGCCCAGGGCCTCGCGGCGCGGCCGAGCGCGCCACCGCCGGCGCGTCGGCTCGGCGCGCAGTGTATCATTCACATTGCCATGTCCCTCGCCGATGCCCTGCCGCCCGCCCCTTCGCTCGACGCTCTTCGATCCACGGTCGGTGACGATTGGGCCGACGTGAACCGCACGATCGTCCGTCGCCTCGGCAGCGACGTCGCACTCGTCAATCAAGTCGCACACCACATCATCCACAATGGCGGCAAGCGGCTGCGCCCGCTCGCGGTGTTGCTTGCCGCGCGGGCCTGCGGCGCTCGCGGCCAAGGGCCGGTCGCGTCCGCGGCCATCATCGAGTTCATCCATACCGCGACGCTGCTCCACGACGACGTCGTCGACGGCTCGGGTCTGCGCCGCGGCCAGCAGACGGCAAACGCGCTGTTCGGCAATCAGGCTAGCGTGCTCGTGGGCGATTTCCTCTACTCCCGCGCGTTCCAGATGATGGTCGAGCTCCAGGATCTCAGAATCCTCGACGCGCTCGCGAACGCCACCAACACGATCGCGGAAGGCGAGGTGTTGCAGCTCATGAACTGCAACAACCCCGACACGACCGAAGCGGATTACATGGAAGTGATCTATCGCAAGACCGCGAAGCTGTTCGAAGCCGGCACGCGGATCGGCGCGATACTCGCGGGCAGCGGCGCGGACCTCGAGCAGGCGCTCGTAGGCTACGGACGGCACCTAGGCCAGGCGTTCCAGCTCGTCGACGACGCGCTCGACTACGACGCGCAGGTCGAGGAGTTCGGCAAGAACATCGGCGACGATCTCGCCGAGGGCAAGCCCACGTTGCCGCTGATCTATGCGATGGCGAACGGCAGCGCCGCCGAGCGGCACATGATCCGCGAGGCGATCGAGACCGGTGGCACCCGGAACCTCAAATCGATTCAGCTCGCGATCGAAACCTCGGGCGGGTTGCGCTACACGACCGAGCGCGCGCAGAAGGAAGTGGATATCGCGATCGCGGCGCTCGCGCCGCTGCCCGCGTCGAAATACCGCGACGCTCTCGTCGAGCTCGCGCAGTTCGCCGTTCGCCGCCGGTATTAGTTCTTCGCCTTCGGCTCTACGCCGGGCCTTTCGCCGGGTTCTTCGTCGGGCTCGTCTTCGCGCGTTCAGCCCCGCGCTTTTCCGCCTCCGCGAGCCGTGCGAGCTGCTCCTCGCTCGCGGGCTGCTGGTGCCGCTCTTTCCATTCGGAGTACGGCATCCCATAGACCTTCTCGCGTGCGCGCTCCATGTCGAGCTTCACCCCGCGCACTTCCGCGGCTTCGACCATCCACCGGCTCAGGCAATTGCGGCAGAAGCCCGCGAGGATCATGAGCTCGATGTTCTGCACGTCTTTCCGCTCGTCGAAATGCTGGAGCAGCCGGCGCAAGACGGCGGCCTCGAGCTCGACGTCGTCGCCCGCTGCTGCGCCCGCTGCGGAAGTCGCCCGCTTGGCGGCCGCCGCTCGATTCGGCGCGCGCGCTCGCACACGCGTCTGCCGGTTGCTTCGCGCGGGCTTTGCCGAGCTCTTGGCCTGAGCGCCGCGCTTCGCCGCGCCCTTCGCGGCGCGCTTCTCGCGACCTTTCTGCGTCACATTCTTCGTTGCAGCCATCGTTATTCCGTCCGTCTGTAAAAATGGACATGGGGGGCGACGCCCTTGCGCACGAATTCTGGCATGTCCGCCGGCCGTGCGCTCGATGCGCCCACGCCACGCACCTCGGAGCGGCACACGGCTTCAGATGTACGCCATCCACCGCCCTGTCGTCACGACGCAGAGCCAGAGCACGAACGACAGAGTCGCGAACGCCTTAACGTACGGCGGCGGCAGATCGGCCCCGACCCAGTCGGTCTTCGAGCGGCGCACGGAAAGGTCGAACGCGAGCGCGTTGAGCCCCGCGAGCACCACGAACGTCATCTTGAGCCAGAACGCGTGGTTCACGCCGAAGCTCGTCGCACCGTAGATGAACAGCATCGAGCCGCTCAGAACGTTGATCAGAAACCCGACCCAGACGAACGGCAGCAGGCCGATCATGCTTTTGAGCGGGAGCGTGCGCGCGAAACCGAGCACGCGCAGGTCGATCAGCATGATGCCGCCGACGAGCAATGCGAGACCGATGTAGTGCGAGGTCTCGAACGTCGCGTACATCCAGCGCGTCTCGCGAATCGCGTTCGCGATCGGCGTGTGCTCGAGCCAAACGAACAGATCCATCATGGCGCCATCATGGCGTATACGCGATCAGGCGCCCGGCGATGATCGCGCCGAACCAGAAGACGAGCGACGTGCCGGCGATCCACTTCGCGCCGACGGTCGGCGGCGAAGGCGCCGCGCCCGACGGCCCCGGCTGGAACACCTTGCGGCCGAGCAGCGCGGCGTTGATGCCGCCGAGGATGATCAGCACGATCTTGAGCCTGAACGTATAGCTCGAATAGAACATCACGGAGTCCGAGACGAACAGCAGCGTGCCGCTGAACGCGTTGAGCGTGAATCCGAGCCAAGCGAGCGGCAGCAAACGCTGCGTCTCGAGCAGCGGCAGCTCGGGCTTGAAGCCGAGCACGCGCAGGTCGATCAGTCCGAGCGAGCCGATCAGGAGCGCCATGCCGACCGTGTGCATCGTCTCGAGCGTCGGATACACCCAGGTCGTCTCGGCGATCCAGTGCGAGAGCTGGGTGTCGTCCAGCCACGCGAGAAATCCCAACACCGGCTCTTCTCTTTATGAACTCGGAACGGTGGCGGATTGTACAGAAAGGCCGATGCGCGAGCAGTTGGCTAGACGGGCGGCGACGGCGCGAGCGAGTGTGCTACCAGGCTATTCCGTAGTCTTCGCCGAAGTCGCTCGAGCCGCCCCAGAGCGAGCCGTGAGCTCGATCGATGTAGATCGCGTTGATCGGACCCGACGTCTTCGCCCAGGTCTCGATTCGATAGCCCATGTGCTCGAGCTCCGCGCGCACCCACGACGGCGTGTCGCCGCGCACGACGAGCCGCCCCGGATCGGACGTGTGCATGCCGAACGACTCGTGCATTTGGTAGCTGTTGACGTTCGCGGCCTCGGCCGCCTGCTGCACGCTCATCCCGAACTCGACGACGTTCAGGAAGAATTGGAGCAGGTTCTGATCCTGCGCGTCGCCGCCCTGCACGGCGAACGACAAGAACGGCTTGCCGTCGCGCAGCGCGATGCTCGGGCTCAACGTCGCGCGCGGGCGCTGGCCCGGCTTGATCACGTTGAACGGGCTCATCGACTCGTCCATCACGAACGCCTGCATGCGCTGCGACATGCCGAACCCCGTGTCGCCCGCGATGAACGCCGGAACCCAGCCGCCGCTCGGCGTGATGGATACCACCCAACCCTGCTCGTCCGCGGCCTGAACCGACGTCGTGCCCGCGAGAAACGCTTGATCGTCGCTGAGCAAGTGCTCCGCGTCCGCCGACGCGCGGCGATGATCGGTGATGTGCGGCCGCCAGTGCTCGAGCTGGTCCCGGAACGGATTCTTCTCGCCCTGGAACGGATACGGATCGCCGGGCGGCTGCAGCGGCGTGTTGCGTTGCTGGTTGATCTCGGCGAACCGCTGCTTCGCGTACTCCTTCGAGAGCAGTCCCTTGATCGGCTCGACCGGCGGCACGTAGGGGTCGCCGTAATAGAAGTCGCGGTCCGCGAACGCGAGATTCATCGCCTGATAGAGCGTGTGGATATAGCGCGCGCTGTTGTAGCCCATCGCCTTGAGATCGACGTTCTCGAGGATGTTCAGCGTCTGCAGCAGCACCGGACCTTGAACCCAGGTCGTCGGCTTGTAGACCTCGATCCCTTTGTACGTTGTGACCGCGGGATCCTCGACGTAGACCTTCCAGCGCTCGAGATCCTCGTTCGTGAAGAGGCCGCCGGCGGCTTGCATCGCGGCGACGATCTCGTGGCCGATGTCGCCGCGATAGAACCGGTCGTACGCGGCCTGGAGCGCCTCCTTGCGATTCTTACCCGCGTGCAGCGCGTCGCGCTCGGCCGCGACGAGCTTCTCGAGCGTCGCGAGCAGCTCAGGCTGCTTGAAGATCTCGCCGGGATACGGTGCCGACCAATGCTGCGGATGCGACGGATCGTAGTGCGGCAGCAGCACGCGCCGCGAAGCCTCCCAACGGACGAGCAGCTCCTTGCTGTTCTCGATGTTGAGCGCCTGCGTCTGCTCCATCGGATAGCCCGCGGCCATCTGCATCGCGGGCCCGAGCACTTGCTCGAGGCTCATCGTGCCGAATTCCGAGAGCATCGTGATCAGGCCGCCGACCGTGCCGGGCGTCGTCGCGGCGAGCGGGCCATAGTCCGGTGGCCCATGCAGGCCGCGCCCGCGGAAATACTCCGGCGTCGCCCCGGTCGGCGCGACGCCGAGCGCGTTGATGGTGCGAACCTTGCCCGCGCGCGGATCGTAAACGAGCGCGACGGTCTCCCCGCCCCACGACAGCGTGTCCCACATCGTCGCGGCGGCGGCCAGCATCGCGCACGCCGCGTCCACCGCGTTGCCGCCGTTGGCGAAGGTGAGCGCGCCCGCGGTCGCCGCGAGCGGCTTGCCGGTGATCGCAACCCAGTGCTTACCGTGCAGCGTGGGCTTGATCGTGTCGCGCGCCTCCTGCGCGACACCGGATTGAAGGGCGCCGAGGAGCCCCAAACCTGCGAGCATCGCGAGCCAGCGGTAAGGACGGCGGCTAAGCAAGCGGCGCTCGGTGGTCATGGCCGGAGTGTAGCACTCGCGCCGCCGACCCTTGGCGGGCGGAGTTCACGCGCGGGGCATGCGCCGTTCGAGCCGCCGATCCCCACAAAGGTTCCGTCGGTAGAATGCCAAGTGAGGTTTAGCGAGTGATGACCGAGCTGTCGCTCTTTCCAAACGAGCCCTCAAACGAGCCGCCCGCCGCTGCGGGCGCGACGCCGCTTGCGCATCGCTTGCGCCCCGAGACTCTCGACGAGTTCTTCGGCCACGAGCAGCTGCTGGGTGAAGGCAAGCCGCTGCGCGCCGCGATCGAGAGCGGCTCGGTCTCGAGCATGGTGCTCTGGGGACCGCCCGGCTGCGGCAAGACGACCCTCGCGCGTCTGCTCGCGCGCTATACGGACAAGGAGTTCGTGAGCTTTAGCGCCGTCACCGAAGGCGTTCCGCGCGTGCGCGAAATTATCCGCGAGGCCGAGCAGCGCCGGCGCGTCGAGGGACGCGGCACGATTCTCTTCTGCGACGAGATCCATCGCTTCAATCGCGCGCAGCAGGACGCGTTCCTGCCGTCGGTCGAGGCGGGCGTGATCACGCTGATCGGCGCGACGACAGAGAACCCGTCGTTCGAGCTCAACTCGGCGCTCCTGTCGCGGCTGCGCGTGTTCGTGCTCGAGCCGCTGGCGCCCGAAGCCATCCGCGCGATCGTCGTCCGTGGCTGGCAGAAGCTCGCGCCCGAGGGCCGCGAGCAACCTCCGCTCGCGGACGGCGCGCTCGATCTCCTCGTGCGGCACGCCGACGGCGACGCGCGCCGCGCGCTGAACGCGACCGAGGCGCTTCATCGCGACGTCGCGCGTACGCGTCGCGGCGCGCCGAACGCTTCCGCGGGAGCGGCGCCGGCCGAGTCGACGCCGGTGACCGCCGCGCCCATAACGGCCGACCAAGTAGCAGCCGTGCTCGAGCGCCGCATCGCCGTGTACGACAAGTCCGGCGAGCAGCACTTCAACCTGATCTCCGCGCTGCACAAAGCCGTGCGCGGCAGCGACGTCGAAGGCGCGCTCTACTGGTTCGCGCGCATGGTCGAGGGCGGCGAGGACGTGCTCTACATCGCGCGCCGCGTCGTCCGGATGGCGACGGAGGACGTCGGGCTCGCGGACCCGCGCGCGTTGTCGATCACGCTCGCGGCGAAGGACGCGTACGACTTCCTGGGATCGCCCGAGGGCGAGCTCGCGATCGCGGAGGCGATCGTCTATCTCGCGGCCGCGCCGAAGTCGAACAAGGTGTACGCGGCGTGGGGCGCGGCGCAGCAAGCCGCGCGCGACTATCCGGCGGAGCCCGTACCGCTGCACATCCGCAACGCGCCGACCACGCTCATGAAGGGTTTGGGCTACGGCCGCGAATACCGTTACGACCACGCCGAGGGCGGTCACGCGGCGGGGCAGGAATACCTACCCGACGCGCTGCGCGGCGCGAAGTGGTACGAGCCGACCGACTCGGGCTACGAGAAGACGCTCGCCGAGCGTCTCGCGTGGTGGGCCGAGCGCAAAGCGACCGCGAAGCGCGATCCCGACTGAGCGGAGCGACCGCGCGCCGAGCCGTCAAACGACCTTGAGCTTCCAGGAGCCGCGGCGGAACACGATCCAAGCCGCGACGGAGAGCAGCGACTCCGCGATCGCCGCGGCCACGAAGACCCCCGTCGGTCCGAGGTCGACCGAGCGCGCGAGCACGTACGCAAGCGGTAGCTGCAGCAGCCAGAAGCACAGCAAGTTCAGCCAGGTCGGCGTGCTCGTGTCGCCCGCGCCATTGAACGCCTGCACCATCGTTATACCGACTGCATAGAGCGGGAAGCCGAGACCGATCAGGCGCAAGCAGCTCGCGCCGTAACCGAGCACGTCGGGGTCGGTCGTGAAGATACCGACGAGGGTTGCGGGGAACACGACGAGCACGATCGCAACGACGGTCAAGAAGAACGTGTTGTATTTCGTCGCTACCCAAACCGAGCGCTCGGCTCTCTCGGGCGCGCGCGCGCCCAAGTTCTGGCCGACGAGCGTCGCAGCCGCGCTGCTCAGGCCCCAGGCCGGCAAGAACATGAACATCATGATCCGCATCGCGATCGTGTAGCCGGCGATCGCGGCGCTGCCGTAACCCGAGATCACGAGCATCAGCCCCATGTAGCTCGAGGTCGCGATCACGAATTGCAGCACGCCGCCCGCCGAGATTTTCAGCACGCTCAGCAGCACGTCGAGCTTGAGACGCAGATGCGGGAGTCGCAGCACGACGCGGGCGCGGCCGTTCGTGAGCCAGTACAGCGCGAACAGCACGCCGATGCCGCGGCCGATGTTGGTCGCGACCGCGGCGCCCAAGACGCCGAGCTGCGGGAACGGCCCGACGCCGTAGATGAAGCACGGCCCGAGCACGATGTTGATCCCGTTCGCGAGCCACAGCACTCGCATCGCGAACGCGGCGTCGCCCGCACCGCGCAGCACCGCGTTCAAGAGGAACAGCAGGAGGATCGTGATCGAGCCGCCGAACATCAGCGTCGTGTAGCCCGTGCCGCCTGCGATCACGTCGGGCTCCGCGCCCATGAACTGCAGGATCGCCGGCGCGAGCGGAACGCCGATCGCCGCCACGAGCGCCGCGGTGCCGAGCGAGATCCAGATCGTCTGGCCGGCGACGTCGGCAGCTCCTTGGCGGTCGTGCGCGCCGATTCGCCGCGAGACGAGCGCCGTTACCGCCATGCCGAGGCCGAGCGCGACCGCATACAGCAACGTGAGCACGGCCTCGGTGAGCCCGACAGCCGCGACCGCGCCTGCGCCGAGCCCGGCGACCCAGAAGATGTCGACGACGGCGAACACCGACTCCATCGCCATCTCGAGCATCATCGGAATCGCGAGCAGGAGCACGGCGCGGCCGATGCGGCCCTGCGTGTAGTCGTGCTGCTCGCCGGCTAGCGATTCGCGCAGCAACGCGAAGCCGCGTCGCCACGGGCCGATCGTCGCTGCATCGGTAGGTTCAGCGCTCACGGAACCGCCTCCCCGGAGAGGCGGCGAGTGTATAGGAGCGCGCCGCTAGCGCAAGGACTCCGCGCGCACCGTCTCGGATCAGGCCCGGTTCGCGGCGAGCGCCGTCTTGCGGGGCGCCGTCTCCTTGAACAGGAGGCTCACGACCACGCCGAGCGTGACGCCGGTCAGCGCGACGTAAAGCGTGTTCTCGATGCCATAGTGGTTCGCGACGTAACCTGCGATCGACGGCGCGATACCGCCGCCGAAGATCTCGCCGGTGCCGACGACGACTCCGATCGCCGACGAGATCAACCCCGCCGGCGCGGCCTCGGTCGCGATCGGTCCCGTGATCAGCGCAACGTTGCCGAGACAGAAGAACGACACGACGAACAGGCCGGCGAAGAGTGCGGGCAGGTTCGCCCCCGTGTGCGCGAACAGCCACAACGACGCGGCGGCGCCGACGAAACCGACGACGGCGACGGCCCTGCGCCCGAACACGTCCGAAAGCCCCGGCACGCCGAATTGCCCGAAGAAGCCGCCGAAGCCGAGCGCCGACGTCACGATGGCCATCTGATCCGCGCTGAGCTTGAGGTAGCTCACGAGGTACGTCGGCACGAGCGCGCTCAGCACGAACACGCACGACATCGCGCAGAAGAGCGCGAGCATGCCGAGCACGACGTTGCGCCTCTTGAGCACCTCGAGCCAGCGTCCCGACGCTTGTGTCGCGCCGATCAGCGCGCCGCCTTGCGTCTGCGCGGGCTCGCGCAGCACGGCGAAAAGCAGCGCACCCACGATGAAGCCCGGAATCGCGACGATCCAAAACACCCAGCGCCACGAAGGCACGACGTGCAGCAACTGCGTCGCGATGATCGGGCCGAGCCCCAAGCCGAGCAGCGCGAAGCCGCTCTGCTGCAACCCTTGATTGAAGCCTCGCCGTTCGGGGCGCGACGCGGCCGCGACGGCCGTGAAGCTCGTCGGGCAATACGACCCCTCCATCGCGCCCATCAGCGCACGAATGGCGATCAGGCCGGTGACGCCCGTGACGACACCCGAGAGCCCGGACAGTAGCGAGAACAGCACGATCGCGGGGATCAGCACCTTGCGGTGCCCGACTTTGTCGGAGAAGCGGCCGCTGAAGATCGCGAGCACGCCCCAGGCGAGACCGAGCGCGCCGACCGCGTTGCTGCCGTCCTGCACGTCTAACCCCAAGTCGGCCGCCATGCCGAGCGGCAACAAGGAGGCGATGATCCAGCGGTCGAGCCCCACGAGCCCGAAACCGATTCCGAGCAGCGTGACGGCAAGCCACTCGTACCTCACGTCCCACGAACCGCTGGCCGCGCCGCGGCTTTGCGTCGACTGCATGGTTCCCCCTGTAATCCCCTTTCAGCGCGGCTAGTGCCCGCGCGCGAGCGATGTTGATTGTTGTCGTACGAGCCCGCGCTCTCGCTGTATAGCCGAGGTCCTCGGCTTTCTGCAACCCGGCGTCCGCAGTTATGCTACGGGCGACCGAAGCGTAACGGGGGCGACAAGAACAAGAATGACCGCCGCGAAGAACGAAAGCCGCAACGAATTCCTCGTGCGCCAATTCTTCGAGACGCTCAGCACGGGCGATCTCGAGGCTCTACGCCCGTTGTTTCATGTGGACGCGAGCTGGGAAGCCACGGCGACGACCATCCCTGGCTCCGGCATCACGAAAGGCCGCGACAAGATCATCGACGAGTTC
>Ga0163163_10002258_pt1 | contig 16241 bp, 20 predicted proteins | sample S65metaG_FD_119766 | JGI IMG/M metagenome (GOLD analysis project Ga0163163, IMG submission 119766) | Switchgrass rhizosphere microbial communities from Kellogg Biological Station, Michigan, USA - S6-5 metaG | ecosystem: Host-associated > Plants > Roots > Rhizosphere > Soil | place: USA... | reverse complement strand
GTTTAAATATTTAACGTTTTGATTATTCGTTCAATAGCAGGATTAAATATTTGAACTGTGTGAAATGAAAAATCTTTTCATTGTGCTGACAATAATAGTTTTAATGGCTATTGCTTGCACCCCAAAAGCTTCACATGCAGTAACTGAAGCAACGATACCTACATCAAAATCCGTTAGTAAAGAAACAAAAACTATCGAGGCAGGTCATACAATATTTACTACCCAGTGTACCCGTTGTCACAAAGAAAAGCCAATACAAAAATGGACCTATGAAAAATTAAGACCTACGTTGGCGATAATGGTAAGAAAAGCAAAACTTGATAATCCTGAAATTGAGCAACTCACAGCTTATGTATATGCGAACTCTAAAAAATAGGGCGATAAGCACCGGATCACTTTACACGTCGAATTTCGCCATGATCACCCTAAAAGTAGTCCTTTAAACAAGCAAGTCTTCCACCAAAAAGTTCGAACTTCGGCCCGCCGGGTCTACTAGACAACTGAACTAGATCCAGACCGAAGGTTTGGTGTTGATGGACGTGGATGAGCAGCTTCGATTAGCGTATGCTGTATTGATTTTTTAAGTAGTTGATTAATGCGCTAACTTTTATAAGAGCATTCTTTTTGGCATTTATGATTGTTTTAAGACATCTCCCTGTTACCAATCATTTCCCGGATATTTTCAGCAAAAAAGCCAGGGGTTACCGCAAGAAAGATCATCAAGAATTCCAGGAAATATTCCCTAGATCTTTTCTTCTCTACATGGGCATGAGGGAGGACTTCCATGACTCTTGTTTAGGTGGATGTTTGCTCTATTTATTGACATTGTCAAGGGCAACAATACGGAATAAGTCAGTATTTACAAAGTTGGAACTTTCTCCTGCCGGGTCTACAAGGTCAGAAAGAGAAAGAATGCGGAGAGTGATTCTTTGTCTCTTTTCGTTTTCATTTTCAAAGACAGAAAACGCAAGAGAGTGCTCAAAGTGATTGCTGGCTGGTTAATTGACTTTAGTTGCATCTCGTCTTTGTAGACTTTATGGTTATCTTATTTGTAAATAGGACTTGAAAGGTAAGCTTGCACCATATAAAATTATAGAGACCATTTCGCCATTTTAAAAATTGATTACTTCAAGGAATATCTACCAATAAAAAATTCATACCGTTACGTGGACCAACTTTAGAGAGGTAATGTCTCTAGCGTGATTTGAAAATATTTTTATTGCCGTGTTTGTTGCGCGGTATTTTTTTGTGGATTTTCCACCACCCTTTCACCGCCCTTGGCAGATAGAGCTGCTACAACTGGGGAAAAACCACAATGGCATGGTTTTTTAAACTATATAATAAAAATTAAATAATATGAAAAAGAATTCAATAATCATTGCCATACTTATGATGATTGGTGTCGTTGTTAGTTCTTGCCATGCAGGTGCACATATAGGCACTAAACATCACGACGTGGGCGTTGGTGCACACGCTCATTAAGTAGTGGTCAACGCCCATAGAAAGCTTAGCTATTACAATATATCGAATCACTCAATATGCTGTAATAGATTTAAAAAGCCCACAAAAGTTGGGCTTTTTTTATGCAGTGTTGAATCGCTTGACAATTTTTTGCTGCCTCATTTATTCAGTTCGAACTTCGGCCTGTCGGGACTACTTCGCAATGCGGGACTTAGCTCCAGATCTGAATTCGATTCTCGGCGGAGCAACTACCACAGGCGCTGTAAGAAAAAGGCGGCCCTTGGTTAGGAGTTGGTCGTGAACATGGCGTTTTTGTTTGCTGTATTTTCGGCAGGAACTTCTTCCTGCAACACGTCCCAGTGTTCCGCTAATTTCCCATCTTTGACACGGAAGATATCGACTGCTACCAAAGGCTTTGGTCCGAAGTCTGTATATCGGCCATGCACCATAACAAAATCCCCATCGGCGACGATTAATCCAATCTCGTATTTGAAATTTGGTCCCACGAGGCCAAACAATTGTTTTAATGCTTCACGTCCATTGCCAAGTTGAGGGTTATGTTGAATATAGCGGTCGGACCAATACTTGTCTATCGCCGTCGTATCCATGTTTACAAAGGCCTCCGTTATGGCCCTCATGACCAATTCTTTATTTGTCATCGTTGAATAAATTTAGTTGTATGAAGGTACATTCACCTTTCAAAATTTATGCAGCTTCTGCGGTGAATTTATTATCTACTCCTAGTTATAGAGAAGGCGATTTTTTTTTTAGATCGGTAAATGAAATTTATTTTCGTTTCGGAAAGATCGCTGCGGTACACCCCAGATGGACAGAAGAGACATTATTAATATTTACTCAAGAAATTAACCTATGCGTCATGGAAGAACAGGAGGTGCCCACTGAAGGTTTGAGTGAAAAGATTAATGAACAAGCTGAAAAAGAAAAGGACTGGTCTTTTTATATTGCTATTTCGACTGCATTAATAGCGGTTTTAGCAGCAATCACAAGCCTTCTTGCGGGTCATCACTCTAATGAGGCTTTAATTGAACAAATTAAGGCTTCAGATCAATGGGCGTTTTACCAGGCCAAAGGAATCAAGGCCGAGGTTGCTTCATTAAATCGCGATAACTATTTTAGGGATAGTTTGGAAAAAAAATACAAAGTTCAGCAACAGGATATTAAAAAGGAAGCCGAAAAGGACCAAAATGCCTCAGAAATGCATTTGCAAAAACACATTTTGCTTGCGAGGTCAGTGACACTATTTCAAATCTCTATTGCAATTTCTGCTATTTCCATTTTATCAAAAAAAAGAAGCTTATGGTATTTTGCAATTCTCGTCGCACTAACCGGAATTGGTTTTTTTATCTCGGGAATAATTTAGGTAATAAAGGATATCCGGACGATTTCTGCGTTCCAACTTAGATTTGATTTGCAAATACTATCAATTTCAATATTGACTTTAAATCTTCCACCAAAAAGTTCGAACTCCGGTCTGTCGGGACTACATATTCTATCCGAGGCAGGACCATATTCCACTCTGATAATATGTCCCCGCTAACACAAAACTTAAGGTGTACTGGAAATAAATCATTTTAACGAGACCATTGACTCTGTCAATCGCATTTATAAAGTGCTAATTGGTTGAACTAACCTGGTAACTGCCAACGTTTGCACCAAAAGCGATATTAATACGGTTGTAGCCATTTATAGCAACTATTGCCATAGTCAAATCAACTAGTTCCGTTTCAGAAAAATGGTTTCTTACTTCCGCAAAAATCTCGTCAGAAACTGAACTATTCCTGATTTTTGTCAGAGCCTCCGCCCAAGCTAGTGCCGATCGCTCCTTGTCGGAAAAGAAAGGAACCTCTCGCCAGGCGGCAATAATGTAAAGTCGTTGTTCGGTCTCACCCCATGCTCTCAGGTTTTTTGAGTGTATATCGAGGCAAAAGGCACAACCATTTATCTGCGATACCCAGAAATAAAGCAATTCCAAAAGAGATCTGTCTAACGATGAATTTGTTACTGATTGTCCGACTCTGTGTAATGCGTCTACTGTTTTGTTGCCCATTGCATAGGCATTAATTCTCTGTCCCATTCTCTGTCTATTTTTTTTAAAGAATGGCACAAAACTAAAGAGTGAAAATCCGCCGTCCTTTTACAAATGATAAAAAATTACTTGTTAGCCCTTATTCTGCTGAGCGAAACCTGGGTAATACCAATATAATTTGCTAGATCGCCCAAGCTGATCCGTTGATGTAAATCGGGATACTTATCGATAAAATTATTATATCGCTCAGTTGCATTTTCTTCCAGCATCTCACTAATCCTGTTCATAAAACATACAGATGTAATGGTAAAAAGTTTTCTTACTAATGTTTCAATGCAATGATGTCTTTTACAGTGTCTTTCGATAGCTTCCTTATGGATGTATTTAATGGTAGTCTTCTCGAGTGCAATAAGGATATATTTTGAAGGTTTTTGCGCCAGGTAACTCGTAAGCTCCGTGAACATCATATTCTCTTGAAAGAAAGCCATTATGAATTCCTGGTTTTGATTATAAGAAAATGATTTTGTGAGTCCGTTTTCTACGAAATAGAAATATTTACAAACTTCCTGGGGTTTTAGCAGGAAATCGTTTTTATTAAATGTTTTGGTTTTGAAATCTTGTAATAAATCATCGCTTGCTTCCTGATCGAGTTGTGAAATTCCGTTAAGGTATCGTATGAGGTTATCCACCGTTTTGTCTTGTGCTCAGTGACAAACTAAGTTGAAGTTATCTCCTTTGCTAAGATTCATCCGTTAGCCCAGCTATGCAAAAACCCCGTGAAGATACTACACCTAAAAGTGTTTCGTCAAATGAGGTTTAGCAATATCGCACTTAGATACTCCTTCAAAGAGTTCGAACTCCGCCCTGTCGGCACTACATCGATTATCCAAGCGTCGGCGAAGGTGACCTTGCGTCCACTAATCCAGACAAATATCTAGTAGTGAATCAAGATCAGGTACATGCAGGCGTCCTATTTCGCAATAGTTAAACCGCTCCATTTTAGGTTCGTGCAATCGCCAACAATAACTCCGAATTTTTTTCCTGTTGTTGTAACGGCTTTTTTCGCTCTTTCAAGTACTTGTTCAATATTTTCACCGGTACTTTTATAATACTCGGCAACAGGTAATTCATAAACAATGCCCTTTTCGTCTGTAATAGTCCTTGAAAAACCTTCTCTTGCCATAGCTGAATGAAGTCTACTAATATATTCATCCGGCCATTTCGCATCATGAAGGTCAACACGTGTTAAAAAGTCGCTCATAAAATGAATATTTATTTTTCGAATGTATGCTTCTTTATCAATGACTGTTAAAAATTAAGAGTGATCAAAGCTTATTCTTTTAATTGGTGTCTCCATGTAAATTCCCGAACGGCTGCATTAAATCACTCTCACCAGAGATTAATTGCAATACTATTGTTTTATAGCATACCTTGCAAGGTTCTGCTTAGATTTAAAGAGACGAACAACGTCAAAAGTTTCTGTTCGGCTTTTCGTTCCAGCCAATCGGACTGATCCACATTTGAGACAATAATTTGTTCCGCCAAAGCACTTAAATTGACAAACACGGAATAAGCAAACTTTGCCAGAGACAATTGAAAGATATCATTGATCCTAAAAAAATTTTCGGGTAACAATAATAAGAATAAAAGCTATGAACAAAAAAACGGTCTACGAATTTGCCAACGCAATCAACGAACACAGTACTGATAAAATGTGTTCTCTAATGACCGACGACCATAAATTTATTGACGCTCACGGTAACGAAGTCGTAGGTAAAAACAAAATGAAAATTGATTGGAAGGGTTATTTCCTTAGGTTTCCCGACTACAAAATTGAAATCACAAAGATTGTTGCCAATGGTGATTTTCTTGGCGCTTTTGGTTTTGAAAGCGGTACTTTTAAAGGACGACAAACGGACAATAATGCAAGCAGTTGCCCTGCTTCCTGGAAAGTCATAGTGGACAATAACAAAATCAAATTGTGGCAAGTGTATGAGGATACAAAAATTCAATCTGAAACAAACAAACTGAGTTTATAAAGACTCAGCAGTATCGTTCTGCCGTTAAGCAGTATTCCTTTATTATAACACATCATTACCAGATAGTTTTAGAAAGCTCAGTTATTAGGACTATCTTTACACGTTAGCTTTTAAGCATCGCATCAGTTAAGAGTCAATTTGCCTTAATTTATCTTCCTTCTATTTTCTCTCCTCTCTGCTTCGCTTAAATTTATTAATATCTAAAACAAAATAGTATGAACATTTACATCTCTAATTTAAGCTTCACTATCCTTGACAAAGACTTAAAAGGTTTTTTCAGCGAATATGGCGAAGTAAGTTCGGCCAGGATTATCATAGACAGAGTAACGATGAGATCACGCGGATTTGGCTTCGTTGAAATGCCGAATGATGAAGCTTCTAAAAAAGCAATAGCCGGTCTTGATGGAACTACCAAAGACGGAAGGACAATCCAGGTAACAGAAGCCAAGCCAAAAAAAGCAACGCCTGCATATACTGATCGTAACGAAGCCAGTTATAATAACAGCACCAGCTTTAATAAGAATCAGTATTAAGATCTTCCAAAAAACTCCCGTTAGGGTTTTTTAATTCTTTATCAGTTACACACATAACCTAATGGAGATCCGGTTTAAAAACAGGAGCCTTTAATACAAATTCTAAAATTATGGAGAGGAGGACATTTGCAAACCCGGCAATTAATGACTCTGCTACATTTATCAAAACCTCGGCAGAGACGGAGGGAGAATATACGCTTATAGAAATAGATTTGGGTAAGAGTGACGGTCCTCCTTTACATTACCACAATGCTTTTTCGGAAACATTTGAAGTCAGGGAAGGAGTTTTATACTTGCAGGCCGGAAAAGAAAAAAGAAAACTGAATATTGGCGAATCGTTTACTGTTCCGGTCGGAACGCCTCACCGGTTTTATAACGAAGTAGACAACAGGGTAAAATTTCATATCACACTTCAACCTGGCCATACGGGCATGGAGAATTTTATAAAAATAATTTACGGACTTGCATCGGATGGTCTCACTGATAAAAAGGGAAAACCTACAAACTTTTCACACCTCGCGGTTGCCTTGCAAATATCAGATACAAATTCACCAGGCTGGATGTCACTACTTTCTCCCGTTATTCGTAGTGCAGCCAAACGAGCTAAAAAAAATGGAACTGAAAAATGGTTATTAGACAGATATTGCAAGTAATTTTATCGACTCCATCATACCGGGTATAGGCTTGTTCCGTCTGATCCCTCGAAAATTCAACTTTTCACCAACATCTTTTTTACAAAATCTTTTTCCACCTGAAAATTTGTTAGGGAGAGGGCTGTTGTTAGGTGCAGATTACTTTTAGAGTATTCCCCTTCCTGCCAGTACAATTTGCCTAACGCTGCATGCAGTAAATATGAGTGATCCAGGAAAGTTTGCTGCAAATCGTGGAGGGCATCAAAAGCCTTCTGCTTTTGCGAATCATAGTACAACGCAATCGCATAGTTCAGTTCAATAAACGGGTTGGGATTATTTAGCAATAACTGACGGTATAACTGCGCAATAGTTGCCCAATCCGTCTCACCAAAACTTTTTGCATGACTATGCAGGTGAGCAATTGCAGCTTCGTAATGATAAGAAGAAACATTTTCGCACCTGGATTGATCGAGATAGTAACTGCCTAAGGCAATCAAATCATTGTCCCAAAGAGCTCTGTCCTGTTCTTCCAGGTCGGACAATTCGCCGGCTGATGTAATCCGGGCGCTGAGCCTTGCCGCATTGAACAATAACAAAGCATACAATGCAGCCGTATCGCTGTTAGAGATGTGATTGTCCAACAAAGACTTTGTCATGATTAAGCTCTCTTCGCACAGCTCTTGCCGAATGATCTCTTTTCCGCTGCTGGCCTTGTAGCCTTCATTAAATATGAGGTAAATTATCTTATGCACAGCGGGCAATCTTTTTGTCAGTTGCTGCGGCGTTGGTTCTCTCAAAAAAATGTTTTCTATTCTTATCCGCTTCTTTGCCCTTCCCAGTATTTTGTCAATGCCATCAGCAGTGAGGCCCAATGCTCTTGCGATAGACTCAGTTTTCAGGTTTGCCACATATTTCAATGTGATCACCACCTGCATTTTTGCAGTTAGCCTGGGATGCGAACAGGCAAACAATAACCGCATTTTCCCGTCATCAAAAATGTTTTGATCTGGTTCTGATTCCCCTTGAATGGCGTGATCTTCTTCAAAAGGGTTTTTGAATGATTTATTCTTTTTAAGCGCATTGATGGCATTATTCCTGCAGACCGTATACATCCATCCTGCCGGGTTGTCGGGAATACCTTTATGTTTCCACGACGAAAGCGCGGCATAAAAAGCGTCCTGTACCAGGTCTTCAGCCGTTTCAATGTTAATGTCTCTTGAAAACTGAAGCATGGCAGTTACCATTTTTCCAAAATGGCTTTTGTATAACTTGTCAGCTGCCTGTTGCTCTCTGTCCATCGCCTATGTCCCTAATATCTTTAACGCCCATGAGAGGGCGCACTTCAATGACCATCTGGCCGCTTTGCACGAGCGGGCAAGTTTGCGCAATTAAAACAGCATCCTGAAGATCCGTCGCTTCCAAAAAAATAATACCGCTTATGCCTTCCTTAGATTCGATAAATGGGCCGTCAGAAAGTACCTTGTCTTTGCTTACATAGCTGCCTTTAATATGAAGAGCGTCGCCGGATATATAATTACCCTTTTGTACCAACGTTCTCACCCATATATCCATTTGCCTTATCCCGTTATAGCGTTCTTCCTCCCTCCACTTCCTTAGCTTATAAAGGTCTTCCCGAATGATGAGTAAGAATTTTTCCATGATAGTTTGTATTGATGACCAAACGTATACACAAGTTAATGCAGGTCTGAAGGTTGGTACAGAATTTTATTTGAATTCTTTTGTGCTGCCCGGATAGCCTACTCCTGGCCCGAAAAAGCATTCAATGGATTTTATTTTGCCGTTGCTGAAAGTATAATACTCGGTGTTGCGGATGAGCTTGTTGTCGGTTGTAGTGATATTGTAGATGGCGAACGCACAACTGTCCTGCGCGATAATTTTAGAAAATTCAACCTTTTTTACGAATTGAGAGGTTGGAAAGCATTTCTCTTTGTAAGCGGCGATGGAGATACGGTCATCACCAGCGGGGCTTGTGAACGTAAAACCATCAGCAAACTGACCGGCAACCATGTTCCAATCTTTCTTTTCATATCCCATAAGATAAGTCCTGATAAGTTTCTCAGCATTTTGCGCTTTTGAAACTACAGCAATGCCGCAAAGCATAACGGATAATAAAATCGATTTCATAAAAGAATTTTTAGAAAGACAAACAGATTTTGGCTTTCCGTACAAAAAAGTAAAATTTTTTTTGGGAGCTGATTTTTTTTAGAAGCCTTTTCGAATTAAAAAATCGACTGACCTATATGAGGGCTACTTGAGAGTCAGCTATTTGCTGCAAATCCTTTAGTAGATAGTTCGAACTCCGGCCTGTCGGGACTACTTTAAAGTAAGGTTACTGGCCTTAAGATTTTTTAAGGTCAGCCAATCTGTGTTCATCTCTCGCAAGTACAAACTTAAATCCTCCTCAAAGGTTGAACCTTTCCCTGTCGGAAGACAGAAGAATTTTAGAACGACAACGCTACTTGAGCTATAAAAAAGAAAAAATACGTTAGCTCTGACGATCAGTAACCTAAAAAGACGGCGAAAAATCCCTGCCCAAAAAATTTGCGAAAATCAAGATTAGATATTAATTTGTTATTCGGCTCTAATGATGAAATCCCCTTCGAAAAACTTCAGTTAGTTGAATCCGTACGGTTGATCCCTTACAATTTTACACCTTTACCCTTACGGGTTCTTATCGAATCATAGGCAAACTGTAAATCACGGTTTCTTCCAAGCTCCTGTGTACCAACTCCAAAAATCCTGGGAATAACATCAATAACTCCAATGTTTCTATGGGACCTTGAATCTCTCTAAATAATTCAAACCCTAGGAAATGAATAAGATTTTTACTTACGCTGCAATCAATGTTCCTGCGCTCAAAAGTCATAGGTTCTTCACCAGGCTGGAAGGCTATCTCCTGGAGACGCTTAATACACTTCACATTGGAGAAGCCAGTAGAAAAATATCAATAACCAACACTAAAGACTCACCTAAAATATTCCATATGGATATTCAGCAACAGAAAGAAATACTTTTAAAATGGATTAGGTCATGCCAAACGGCGGAACAGCTTGACCTGCTCTCACAGAGGGTAACAGAATTTGTAGTGAACCGATTTTCGGAAAAAATTGAATATTATGAAATGGAATTGGCAAAAGAAGAATTGTCAGATGCTATTATTGAACAGCGTGTTATCACTGCCCATGAAAGACGCCCAACGCGATTGAGCACTCGCATCCTGGTAATCCCAAACGAATCGTATTATTGTCTTTCATGACGAAGTCAAACTTCACAACCACGAAAATCAGAACCTGTGGGGCTTTAAACCTTTGCCCGTTATTTCGGACTTGATCCGGAATCCTTATTCAGTATTTATGCAGATGCCGGGTAATCCCGAACCATCGGGACGGCATGACAATCTAAAATCGAATTTAAATCGGGGATCAAAAAGGTCGAGCTTCGGCCCGTTAGTACCACAATGACTTTCGCAAATAATATTGGCCGGCAACACCATATGTACCAAACATCCTGTATATTTTGTTTTAAATGGAAGTACATAAACACGCTCACCATGGAACCGGTAAAAAAAAATGGGGAGAATACTTGTTAGAATTTGTTATGCTCTTTCTGGCAGTATTTCTTGGTTTCATCGCTGAAAATATCAGGGAACACGTAGTGGAGCACGGCCGGTCAAAGGAATATGCTGTCTCCTTACTGCAGGATCTGCAAAATGATACGGCAGCGATTAGTATACAAAAGAAATCAGGTAGAATTTTTATCGGAGTGGTGGACAGCCTGCTAGAACTTAGCAAAAAACCATTGGAAGGGCCAAACGGGTCTCGGTTTTCTTTCTATACGCGGTTTGGCTATTGGACAGTTCCACTCGCCTGGAGCCGCTCTACATTCGAGCAAATTAAAAATTCGGGCAACCTTAGGTATTTCAAAAATTACAAACTTTTGGAAGAACTCATGAAATATGATGGACTAGTCAATGAAATCGAAGGCGAATTTCGAAATCATCAGACAAGGGGAAACATGCTGTTAAATCAAATAAATAAAATTATTGAACCGGGATTTCATCATGATCTGTCAATGTACCTGTTATTGGACTTAGATACAATGTCCAGAGAAACCAAGGAGAATTTCTTCTCCGCCAAAATCCCCCCCTTGGAGATCCACAGGGAGGAAATAAGCGAGATGTTAAATATGCTTGTCGTGCAGCAAAGAAACATTAGGTTCAATGATACCCGCTTGCAGCGCGCTAAAGACTTAGCACTCGAACTGATCAGTGATCTTGAAAAGGAATATCACATCAAATAACGGTTTCCGAGAACAAAATTTCGGGCGATGTTGCGATTATTCTAGATCAGTAGTTCTTCTCCACAAAAAGTTCGAACAGCCTGTCCACATCCGGCGATTCCGCTTTTCGTTTGAACAGCCAAAGATTTGTTTTTTTCTGCTGAAACGCTCCTTACCAAACGAAATCACAATACAAATCGACCTTCTGAAAACACGGACATAATTTAGACTAACCGAATTAATGAAACAGAGATGAAAAAATAGCGCATCGATAGTTACAACAATTTTCCCATTAAATAAATGCCTGCATGATCAAGAAAAAGTTGTGGATAATGTAAATAGTTCAAAAATTATCAATGAAATTTCGAGGTTTGTGTTTAAAACAAAAAGGTCATGAAAAAATTTTTCAATTGGTTTCTCAATCCACCAGTTAATGGGCCATCCATCATCCTCATTATTCGCCTGATGTCAGGAGGTGTCTTTTTTTGGGAAGGCGTATTAAAGTTTGTTTACGTAAATCAGGGAGTGGGACGATTTACAAAATTAGGTTTTGCTTACCCGGAAGCAACTGCGCACATAATAGCTGTTGGGGAAATTATTGGTGGCCTACTTTTAATTCTGGGTTTATTCACAAGAATTGTCGCTTTCTATTTTATTATACAGATGATTGTGGCAGTTTTAAGCACAAAAATTAGTTTGTATCTCGGGACAAGTCCTTTGCCAGCCCCGCCCGCTCCGCCAAAATCCGGAATTTGGGCTGCATTACATGAAATTCGCTCCGACTTTGCGCAGATTCTCGCCTGCCTCTTTCTGTTAGTTGGCGGAGCTGGAAGAAGGTCCCTTGATTTCATAATTTATGCCTCAAAGAAAGCTCGCAGTAAAAAAATTAAAGACTCGAATATCAGATATTCGTTTAGCAAAATGAGTAATCAAATACCTTGAGGCCGTCTAAATCCTTCAGCAAAAAGTTGAATTTCGACCCGTTCGGTCTATAACTACTCCGCAATGTCATCCTTGATCCTGAATCTAATTAAAAATTTTCGATGCCGGGTCATCCCGAACTATCGGGACGGCATGACAGTCTAATACCAAACGTAGATCCTTCATTGAAGAGTTCGAGCTCTCTATTACCGGAACTCCAGAGTAAAATAAAGTAAGATGTCTTTTCATCAACCGACGCATCTTAAGTCTGACTTGCTTCTGCCGATTGATAATATATTTCCCTTATGAATAGATGTTCAAATCGAGGTAGTGATTCCTGAATTTTCCGTTGGGATCATATTTTTTTGCGAGTGCGAGGAAGTCCGCAAACTTTTCATATCGTTTATGAATAATGGCTGGATCCAGGCTAAAGATTTTTCCCCAATGTGGTCTCACTCCGTAAGGCGCCAATTCAGACTCGATCATTGGGATCAGTTTGCTTACTTCATCAGGATTTTGTTTCCAGGTGAAGTGAATGGCAACGGAATCCTGGTGATAACAGGGACTCATCCACAAATCATCAGCTGCAATCGTGCGTATTTCAGAGATCAATAGCTGTGGATTAATGAGTTCTTTCTTTTTTTCCAACGCGAGTATTGCATCCACAGCGTTGCCATGAGGAACAAAAAATTCTGATTGAAGCTCTTTGCCTCCGCTAGGCACGAATCCCATTTTGAAGTGCGGCAATCGATTGTACCAGGGACCCGGTACTCCCATTTGATCCGTACAATTTTCAGCAGACATTGTTACAATGGGATGGAGATTTCTTGTTGCTGCTTTTGCACCAAAAAAATCATTTCCTAATTCAGTCACCGTTTTATCTGTGCGACGCTTGATCCAAACCTGGCTGATCTTCTGATCGAGCCAATTCGTGAATAAACTCACGCTGTAACCGCTCGACATGATTTCATCAAAATGTTTTTCCAATGAAGCGAGAGGAAGTTCCTGGAAGACATCTTGTCTAACCTGGAAAGTTTTTTCCAACTCCAGTTTGATGTTGATGATAATACCTAATGCGCCTAATCCCACGACCGATCCATAAAACTCGGGATGACTGCGATCGATCTTTACAATCTCCCCCTGGGGGTTGACTATTTCCATTCCCACTACCTGCGTGGCAAGATTACCCAGTGTAGCACCTGATCCATGTGTTGCCGTAGTACACGCACCTGCGACAGTAATGTGAGGAAGAGAAGCGAGGTTATGTAATGCATACCCTTTTGAATCAAGTTCGGCTGCAAAATCACCATACCGTACGCCGGCTTCGATTGTGACGGTGCCCTTATCTGTATCCAAATTCATCATCTTGTTAAGGTGCCGGGTAGAGATTTGATTTTTTGGACTGTCCGCAATGTCGTTGAAGCAATGCCGCGATCCCAATGCTTTTTGTTTGTCGAGTTTTTTTACGAGTTGTTGCAGCTCCTCCACTGATGCAGGCTCATAATAATTTTCAGCCTTGTAAGTATAATTTCCTGCCCAGTTTTTACGCATGTTGTCTTGAGTTTTTGTATTGCACGAGAGATTAGGCGTCAACACTCCCCCGGCGAATAAAAGGGAAGATGTTTTGATGAAGGTTTTACGTTTCATTTTGGCGGGCTTTACTTAAATGGTATTGAGACTGGCGATCAAAAATAAAAGGATTCATCGGATCAATGAAAACCTTCTGATATCCGCCTGTGTGTCTATCGGCGTTCAGAATGTGTAGCTTTGGTTATGAAGAAAAATAGCAGCTCCCGGAAAAGAATGCAAATGGTGATGATTATTGCGTTTGGCTGGGCATTCTTTGCAGGCATTTTATTTCTTGTTGAGTATTTCTTTGTTCTCGACTTGTTAGTAATGGAAAAATTATCCGGCTCGTATTACCCATGGACGGATTTTACAGGTTCAATTATCCTTGGAGCGATTGACGGTTTCATCGCCGGATATATTTTGATATTTCGATTGGGCTCGCGCTACCGAAAAAAATCCTTTGCTTTTGGAATTATTTATTCGGGTCTGCTTTTTATTGTTATTTATTTGGCGTTTGGTATCAGCGGCCTTTTTATTATGGACTTCATTTACTTCGTTTTTCGGATGGATTTTCTTTCTGCCGTGACCACTTCATGGAGCAACGTACTTTTTAATATGAGGGCTCCTTCTTTTTTTATCTATATGGGTGTATGGGCATTTTTGGCTTGCTGCACGCAATTCATTCTCCAGGTCAGTGATAAGTTTGGCCCCGGAATATTGTGGAAGTTCATTACTGGAAAATATTATCACCCACGCGAAGAAGAAAGGGTCTTTATGTTTTTGGATCTTAAATCCTCGACAACCATTGCAGAAAAAACCGGGAGTAATAAATTTTTCAGGCTGCTGAAAGAAATTTTCAATGATGTTACGGAGCCTATAATAAACAGCCGGGGAGAAATCTATCAATATGTCGGTGACGAAATCGTCATTACCTGGCCTGCTAAAACCGGCTTGTCAGAAAATAACTGCCTGTTGTGTTTTTACCGGATAAAAGAGGCGCTTGAAAAACGAACGGAACATTATCTTGAAGAATATGGGGTGGTCCCTTTTTTTAAGGCCGGCATGCATATCGGTGAAGCAACAGTAGGCGAAATTGGCATTATTAAAAAAGATATTGTCTTTTCGGGAGACGTATTGAATACAACGGCAAGGATCCAGGGGGAATGCAATAAAAACAATGTTGACATTATCCTTTCTTCGGTCTTACTTCAACGTATGCCTATGAATGGAGAATACAAAAAAATTCCTTTAGGAGAGATACAATTGAGAGGAAAAGAAGAAAAGATCTCTCTTATTACAATAGAACCCGTTTAAGGATTTTTTGCATTGCATTGGTTAACGCTCGGCATCATGCATAACCAACAGAGGTAAGTGGGTATGCGAGGCCATTTCCCTTGTAAAATGTTTTTGGATAAGATGCCCGGAGTCACGGGCAATCATTGCCACCAACCCGGTGCCCTTGTTTTCGTTAAGATAAAAATTAATGCCACTTATGACATTGCCAGAGAAGACTGTAATGCGTTCTGTTTCTATCTCAGGTTGGAAAAAAGAAAGCAGAAAGTCGCGATACATTCTTTTCATATCAGGGAGCCCGGTTTTTTTAGGCCTGACACTTACTACCTTTATTGTTGGTTCGGTAATTAGCAAACCGATTTCCTTGAGAATGTCCAGCGCCTGCTCATTTTCCAGCATATCAAGATCGGTGGCTAAAACAATTGTGTTCCTTCCTGTATTCAAAAAATTTTCAAACCGGGCCACTTCGGGAATAACAAGAACCGGGACCTTCGTGTTCGCCAGCACCTGCACTGTATTGCTGCCTATTAAAATTCGTTTCAAACCACTTGCTCCTTTCGTACCCATGACAATAAGGTCGGGATGTTGAACGGCTATCACTTTTTGCAAAGCAACAACAAGATCGCCATGCACAAGAGACGATTCAAACTTCAGGTCGGGACCAAAGGATTTCTTCAAATCGGATTCTACCGATTTCAATTTTCCTTTTGATTCTTCTTCACTATCCTCTTTTTGTAACACATTTATTATAAACAAACGGGCAGAAGCTCTTTTAGACAATTCAGCCGCAAACGAAAGAGCGTTATTTGACGCTTGTGAGAAATCAACAGGAGCAAGAATTGTTTTCATACTATTAACAAGTTAAAAAAGTGAATAAATAGATGTAGTAGTTATTTGTACCATTTTAAAATTCTTCCAGGATCATTTCTTTGTTGCACGTGCCGCCCGCTATCACTCCGGATGAGACAGCAATAGCAAGATCTCTCGACGAATTGGAACAGTCACCACAGGCATAAACTCCCGGAATATTCGTTTGCTGAGACATGTCCACTTTTACACGTCCTTGCTCCGTCAGTTCACATCCTAGCTGCGACGCAATTTCAGAGTGCTGCGTGGTTTGAGGCCTGGCATATATTGCTGTTATCGGAGTTTTAGAATTGTCCTTAAAGGTAATAGTTTGAATCTGCCCGTTTGTGTTCTGAAAACTGTCAATTTCTTTTTCGACAACTGGGATATTGTGTTTTGTTAGTTTCTCAGCCTGTTGCAGGGTGAGCGTTGACTTCCCGTTGGTAAAGAGAGTTAAGTCTTTTGTCCAGTTACTCACCAGGCGTGAAAATTCAAAACCATAATCACCATTACCCAAAATTCCGGTCTTTTTATTTCGTACTTCGTATCCGTGGCAATAGGGACAATGAATTACTGAGATTCCCCAACATTCTGCAAATCC
>Ga0163163_10002257_pt1 | contig 16243 bp, 13 predicted proteins | sample S65metaG_FD_119766 | JGI IMG/M metagenome (GOLD analysis project Ga0163163, IMG submission 119766) | Switchgrass rhizosphere microbial communities from Kellogg Biological Station, Michigan, USA - S6-5 metaG | ecosystem: Host-associated > Plants > Roots > Rhizosphere > Soil | place: USA... | reverse complement strand
CGCGGTCGGATCGATCCTCAGCATCCGCCAACCCCTAGACGCGATAGTCAGGGTAGGTTGCGTCGCGGGCAGAGATCAATGCCGGCGCCGCGGGCCAGGCAATGCCGAAGGCCGGATCGTCCCAGCGCACCCCGACCTCGTGGCCAGGCTGAAAGGCCGGGCTGATCTGGTAGAGCACGTCGGTATCCGCCTCCAGCGTCAGGAATCCATGGGCCACGCCTTCGGGGATCAGGAAGGCTCGCGCGGTCTCGGCCGAGAGCTCCACGGCGGTCCAGCGGCGATAGGTCGGGCTACCCTCCCGCAAGTCGAGCGCCACATCGAACATCCGCCCACGGACGACCCGCACCAGTTTCGTCTCGGCATAGGGCGAGCGCTGGTAGTGCATGCCCCGCAGCGTGCCCTTGTGCGGGTTGCGGGACAGGCTGGTCTGCACCGGCGCGAACGGATGGCCGGCGCCCGCGAACTCCTCGGGGCAATGCAGGCGGACAAAGGCCCCGCGCTCGTCCTCCCGCGCCTCGACATCGATCACCACGACGCCGGCGATGTCGGTTTCGGCGAAGCGCATCAGGCGAGAGGCCCGGTCATTCGAGGATCGATGTCGTCGGCGAGGCGGTGACGAAACGGCCGCCCCAGTCACGGATGAACGCCATCTGCCCCATGATCTCGTCCTTCAGGTTCCAGGGCAGGATCAGCAGGTCGTCGGGCCGCACTTGGCGAACCGCCTCGGGACTGAGGATCGGCAGGTGGCTGCCGGGCAGGAAACGGCCCTGTTTGGCCGGACTCGCATCGAACACGGCGACAATATCGTCCGTGGTCGTCCCGCAGTAGTTCAGGAAGGTGTTGCCCTTGGCCGCCGCGCCATAGGCCGCCAATTTACGGCCAGCCGCCTTCTCGGACGCCAGAAAGGCGCGGAAGCTGTCGCGCACCGCCTCCACGCGAGGGGCGAAGCCCGCGTAGGTCTCGATCCGGCCAAGGCCCGCGACGTCTTCGTCGGCGCGCAGCCGTCGCAGCGCGTCGGTTTCCTCGTGCCCCGAGCCCACATGCGCGCAAAACAGCCGTAGCGATCCGCCGTGGGTGGAAAGTCGTTCGACATCGAACGGTCGAAGGCCCTTGGCCCGCAGAACCTGCTCGACGGCCAGCAGCGAGAGGTACGAATAGTGCTCGTGGTAGATGGTGTCGAACTGCACCTTCTCGATCAGGTTCAGGAGGTGCGGGAACTCGAAGGTCAGGACGCCCTCGTCCTTCAGCACCTCGCGAAACCCCGCCACGAAGTCGCCGATGTCGGGCACGTGGGCCAGGACGTTGTTGGCCGCCATCAGGTCCGCGCGCAGGCCGCGCGCCGCCAGCATCCGGCCCGTCGCCTCGCCGAAGAACATCACCTCCGTGGGCACGCCGCGGGCGATGGCGGTTTCGGCCGTATTGGCCGTCGGCTCGATCCCCAGGACGGGGATGTCCATGTCGACGAAGTGCTGCAGCAGGTAGCCGTCGTTGCTGGCCACTTCGACGACCAGCGACTCCGGCCCCAGTCCGAACCGCTCGGTCATCGCGGCGGCGTAGCGCCGAGCGTGCTCCACCCAGCTGGTCGAGTAGGAGGAGAAGTAGGCGTAGGCGTCGTCGAAGATGGCGTCCGCAGGCACGGCGTCGTCGGCCTGGACCAGGAAGCAGGCGTCGCAGACCCGGACGTGCAGCGGATAGGACCGCTCCGTCCCGGCGGCCAGCTGTTCGGCCGTCAGGTAGCTGTTGGCGAGCGGCTGGCGGCCGAGGTCCAGAAAAGTGTGGACGAGCGGCGTGCGGCAAAATCGGCAGAGGGCGGCGGTCATGCGCCGCCGTCGTAGTCCACGATCTGGCGCCGGCACAAGGCCAGGGCGGCCTCTCCGTTCGCCTGCCGGCGGTACCAGTCCATGGTCAGGGCCACCGCCTGCGGCGCGTCGAACCGGCTTTCGAAGTTCAGCACCTGTCGCGCCAGCCCCGCGTCGATCGCGAGCGACCGGGCTTCGAGGGAGGTCGGGTCGGCCTCGTGGCGCCACAGCGGCGCGCCGAGGGCCTCGACGCCCAGCGTCGCAAGTTCGCCGACGGTGACCTCTCGGCCTCCGGGCTTGGGGCCGAAGTTCATCGCGCGCGGGGTCGCCGGGTCGGTGGCGAGCGCTTGCAGATAGCCGAGATAGCCCGCCACGCAGTCGAGCACATGTTGCCAGGGGCGCGTCGCCTCCGGGTGGCGCAGCACGACCTGTTGCTGGCTCCTGGCCGCTCTGACGATGTCGGCCACGATGCGGTCCGTGGAGAAATCGCCGCCGCCGATGACATTGCCGCCGCGGGCCGTCGCCAGGGGCGTGTTCGCCGGCTCGAAATAGCTCTTCGCAAAGCTCTGCACGGCGATCTCGGTCGCGGCCTTGGAGGCGGAGTATGGGTCTTTCCCGCCCAGAGCGTCGCCTTCCGCGAAGGCCCGGCCAGTCTCCGCGTTGGCGTAGACCTTGTCGGAGGTGACCACGAGGACGGCCTTCAGCTGATCCTGCGACCGCAGAGCCTGAAGCAGATTGACGGTTCCCATCACATTGCTGGCGAAGGTCGAGACGGGATCGGCGATCGCGGCCCGCACGATGGGCTGCGCCGCCATATGTAGTACGAGATCGAACGAAGAGCCGGAAAGTGATCGTTCGACGGCGACCGGATCCCGCAAATCGACGATAAGGGAGCGGACTAGGTCGTCAACGGCCGCCAGCTCGAAGAGATTGGGATCCTGGTCCGGAGCGAGCGCCAGGCCCGTCACCTCCGCGCCCAGCTCGTGGAGCCAGATCGCCGCCCAGGAGCCCTTGAAGCCGGTATGGCCCGTCAGCAGGACCCGCTTGCCGCGCCAGAAACCCGGATCTAGCGCCGCCACGGAGCCTCGCCCGAGGCCCACAGGGCCTCCAGGACGTTCTTATCCCGCAGCGTGTCCATCGGCGCCCAGAAGCCGTCGTGCCGAAACGCCATCAGCTGATGATCGTGGGCCAGGCCCATCAGCGGCTCCTGCTCCCAGATCGAGGCGTCGCCGTCGATCCGATCGATGACACTGGGCTGCAGCACGAAGAAGCCCCCGTTGATCAGTCCGTTGTCGCCTGGCGGCTTTTCGACGAAGCGCTCGACCTGGCCGTCGACGATCTCCAGCGCCCCAAACCGGCCCGGCGGCGACACCGCCGTCACCGTGGCCTCGCGGCCATGGCGTCGATGGAAATCGGCGAGCGCGGCGATGTCCAGATCGGCCAGGCCATCGCTGTAGGTGAGAAAGAAGGGCTCGTTGGGCTCAAGGTACTGGGCCACCCGCTTCAGGCGGCCGCCGGTCATGGTTTCCGAGCCGGTGTCGACCAAGGTGACCTTCCAGGGCTCGTGATTGGTCGCGTGGTACTCGACCGATCCCTTGGCCAGATCGACCGTCAGATCGGCGTTGTGGAGGACGTAGTTGGAGAAATACTCCTTGATGACATAGCCCTTGTAGCCAAGGCAGACGATGAAATCGCTGAAGCCGTAGTGCGAGAACAGCTTCATGATGTGCCAAAGGATCGGTCGGCCGCCGATCTCGATCATCGTCTTGGGTCGCAGGTGGCTCTCTTCCGAGATGCGGGTGCCGAGGCCGCCCGCCAGGATTACCGTCTTCATCATTCCGCCTGCGCCGACCTCGCCCTGAGCCCGTCTTACATCGGCGGGCGCCGGCGAAGAAGCCCGATCCGCGCTACCCCGCGCCGTCGGCCCCCGCCGGCAGGTAGCCATGCCGGATCATGAAATCCCTGGACACCGCCATCACCCCATCGGGATTGTGATCCAGCAGCGTATGGCCGCCCGCGATACGCCGCGCCTCGACCAGGGGATGGCGGGCGTAGGCCGCGAAGTCATCGTCCGTCAGCAAGCTGGGTTCGTGGGCCGTGGCGCGCTCCGGCAGCAGCGGTTCGGCGCCGGCGAGCACCAGCGTCGGCGCGGCGATGCGGTCAAGCGTCCAGTGGAACGGCGTGTCGAACAGCGCCTCCATCTCCGGCTCGATCTCCACGCCTCGCGCGCGGGCGTTGCGGATCGTGCGGTGCAACGGCCAGAGCTGGTCCGTGGAGAGCAGCGGCTCGACGGCGATCAGGGCGCGCGCCGGCAGCGACATGGCGACGATCGCGCCCAGACTCTCGGCGATGATCAGCGGCGGCTGCGGAAACGTCGCCACCATTTCGCGGAGGCCCCGGATCCAGGCCTCCATGGAGACCTCGGTGAAGGCGGGCGCTCCGCTGTGTCCCGGCAAATGGACGAAGCCGAGGTCGGGGATGCGGTCCCGCCAGGGCAGCAGCTGACCGGCGCGGCGCTTGAAGCCGTGGATGATCAGCACGCGCGGTGTCGCGGTCTCCGCGGTGAAGACAGCCGGCCCCTCAACGGTGCTGACGACGTGATTGCGCAATGGGGTCTCCGGCCCTCTCGACCAGCTTCCTTAAGCCGGACCCAGATTCGGCTTGCAAGGGCCCGTGCGGCGCCCGATCCAGGGGCATGTCGGGCGATCCTCGCGTCTCCTTCATCGTCGCCGGGGTCCAGAAGGGCGGTACGACGGCGCTTTTCGATTACCTCGCCGATGAGCCGGGGCTCTCCTGTTCCGGCGTGAAGGAACTCCATTTCTTCGACGACGACGCCCAGGCCTGGCCGCAGCCGGACTACGACGCCTATCACGCCCACTTCCCATCGTTCGACGGTCGGCCGCGGGGCGAGGCGACCCCGATCTATCTCTACTGGCCCAACAGCCTCGAGCGGATCGCCGCCTACAATCCGGCGATGAGGCTCATCGTCATGCTGCGCGACCCCGTGGAACGGGCCTGGTCGCACTGGCGGATGGAGCATGCCCGCGGCGTGGAGGCCGCGCCCTTCGCCTGGTGCATCCGTGAGGGCCGCCAGCGCCTGTTCGACGTGGACCCCTGGGGCTATCACCGCGAGATCTCCTACGTTGAGCGCGGCTTCTATGGCGAGCAGATGACCAGGCTCTATGGGCTCTTCGCACGCGAGCAGGTGCTCGTGCTGCAGGCCGAAGACCTGCGGCGGGATCCTGCGTCGACCCTGGCGGACGTGCGGCGCTTCCTTGGTCTGCCGCCCGGCGCCGCACCGCGGCCGCGCGAATCCAACGTTGGCCGCGAAATGGACTATGGGTCGGACCTGACGCCAGCCGACGTCGCTCACCTGCGGTCGGTGTACGCCCGCGACCAGCAGCGGCTGGCCGACTTGACCGGCGTGCGCTTCGCCTGATGTCACAGTTTGGCCCTCGCCGTTTCGGATGACTTGGCGCCCGGTCTTGGAGAGCCTGCGATGCGCCTAGCCCTCCCCCTCCTGGCCACCGTGATGGGGCCCGTGGCGGTTCTTTTTTCCGCGTCCGACGCGCCGAAGCTGGCCTTCCCTTTGGCCTGCGAGATTGGCCGGACCTGTGAGGTGCAGAACTACATGGACCGGGATCCAGGTCCGGGCGTGCTGGACTATCATTGCGGTCACCGGACCTATCAGGGTCACAACGGCGTCGACATCCGCGTTCTGGACCTGGCTCAACAGCGCGCGGGAACCGATGTGCTCGCCGCCGCCGCGGGCCGCGTGGCGCGCCTGCGGGACGGTGTCCCGGACATTTCGATTCGCACCCCAGGAGCGCCGTCCGTCGTAGGCCAGGAGTGCGGAAATGGGGTGGTCATCGACCATGGTCGTGGTTGGGAGACCCAGTATTGCCATCTGGCGCGCGGCAGCGTGCGGGTGAAGATCGGCGATATGGTTTCGCCGGGCCAGCCGATCGGCCGCGTGGGTCTCTCAGGCGATACGGAGTTCCCGCACCTGCACCTCACCGTTCGCTACGGCGGCCAGGTGGTCGATCCTTTTGCGCCGAGGTCCGTCGCCGCGCCCGCCTGCTCGGCCCAGCCTGGGCTTTGGACAGCCGGGGCCATGCGGCAACTCGCCTACAAGCGTGGGGTGGTGCTGAATACCGGCTTCGGAACGGCGCTCAGTGCGATGGAGGCCGTCGAAGGCCATGCCGTGCCGGCGCCTGATGCGGCCTCACCCGCCATCGTGGCCTATGTGCGCATGATCGGCCTGGAGGCTGGAGATGTCGTGGAGGTGGCGCTCCGAGCCCCGGACGGCAAGGTACTGGCCGACAGCCGCCAGAGCCCTCTCGACCACGACAAGGCGCAGTGGCTGAGCCAGGCGCGCGCAAAGCGGCCGCCAGAGGGCTGGGCGCATGGGGTCTACACCGCGGAGGTTCAGGTGCGCCGTGCGGGGACCGTCGCCCTGTCGCGGCGCTGGCAGTTGACGCTTTGAGGTCGCCCCGGCGACCCACGCGCTCATGGGGCCAAGTTGAACCAGACGTGATCGGGGGTCGCTTCCGTCCTGCTTAGCTTTGAGATAGCCTCTTGAGGACAGCCTAGCTCTCCATGGCTGTGTCGCTTTGGCCGGGGGGTGGATCGTAAGATCCGCCCTCCGGCCTTCGTGTTTCTGGACCAGCCCCTGCGGCTCGGAGTGAAGTTCGATCCATTCATTGCAGGCAGGCGCTTCGGCCAATAGCCGAGGTCGCTGTGCTGGGCCGCAGCTTCCTAGGGAGAGGGAGCAGAGGCCCGCTGCAGGACGAAGGCGCCCCACAAGCAGCGCCTGGACCCACCCGCAAAAGAAAAGGGCCGCCCCAAAGGGCGGCCCCAGACTTTTTTCACCGGACCGGAAGTTAGGTGCCGGTGAAGTTCGTGAAGTCGATATCCGCGAGCGTCTTACCGACCAGCGTCACCGCATCGTCAGCGGACGTGATCGTTCCGCTGGCGTTGGTATCGACGAACACCACCACGTCGCTGCCGACTTGGACGGCCACGTAGAGGCCGGTTCCGAGGTTGGCGTTGGCCGTCGCTATCGCGTCGCTGAAGTCCGTCGAAGCCGCGTGAGCTGCGGTCTGATCGACGTTTTGCGCCTCGTGATAGTTGAGGACCGTACCAGCGGCCATGTCGGCGGCGGCGTTATTGACGAAGTGCAGTTGATCGGTCGAGACCCAATCCCGGATCTGATCGATGCCCGTCGCGACACCGCCCCCACCGAGGACCGAAGGCGCGCTGGCCGTCGAGTCTTGGAACGTGAAGGTGAACTTATCGACCCCGCCGCCGCCGGTCAGAACATCCGTTCCGGCGCCGCCGTGGATCACATCGTTGCCGAGGCCGCCCGTGATGGTGTCGGTACCGGCTCCGCCGTCGATATTGTCATTGCCATCGCCACCGTCGATCGTATCGGCGCCGGCGCCGCCCTTGAGGACGTCGTTGCCGAGGCCGCCCGTGAGGGTGTCGCTCACGGTAGCATCGGTGTTTCCGGAGAGATCGGCGGTGTCGTTGCCGTCGCCGCCGTCGAACTTGATCGCACCGTGGTTGCCGGACGAAGGCGTCACCGTGACCGTGTCGTTACCGGCGCCGCCCGTGATGGTGTCGGTGCCAGACCCGCCAGCCGCGGTGCTGCCGCCGGTCAGCAGGAAGGTATCGTTCCCGTTGCCGCCGTCGAGGACGTTGGCGCCGCCAGCGTCGGTGATCGCGTCATTGCCGTCGCTGCCCGACAGGGTGTCGGCTTGAGCGCTGCCGATGATGCTGTCGTTGCCCGCGCCGCCGTCGATATTGAACTTACCGGCGGTGGACGCCGAGGCGCTGATGGTGTCGTTGCCATCTTCGCCGCTGGCCTTGATCGTACCGGCGGAAGCGGCGCCGAAGGTGATCGAGTCGTCACCCAGGTTGCCGTTGACGAGGTCACTGCCGCCGCCGTTGTCGGAGATCGAGTCGGAGCCTTGACCGCCGAGCAGAGTGTCGGCGCCAGAGGACGCGTCGGTGATCGTGTCGTTGCCGGCATTGCCTTCGACGAAGTTCGTGCCGGTGCCGCTGACATCGACGCTGTCGTTGCCGTCGCCGCCGGTGATGCTGTCGTTGCCGCCAGCGCCGGTGACGGTGTCGTCGCCGACCCCTGCGATGACCGTGTCGTTCCCGGTGTTGCCGGTCAGGACGTCGTTGCCATCGTCGCCGCCGTTGATGCTGTCATTGCCGCCATTACCAGTGACGGTGTCGTTGCCGAGGTCGCCACTGAGGATGTCGCCGCCAAGGCTGCCGGTGACGTTGTCGTTGCCCTTGCCGCCCAACTCGGTATTGCCGCTGTTGGTGTCGGAGCCCGACGCGGTGATGGTGTCGTCGCCAAGGTTGCCTTGGGCGAAGTTCTTGCCGCCGCCAACGTCGATGCTGTCGTTGCCTTGACCACCGAAGATGGTGTCGGCGCCATCGTTGGTCGCGCCGCCGCCGAAGCTTGCGCCGCCGGCCAGCACGTCGTTGCCCTGGTTGCCCTGCAGCAGGTCGCCGCCGAGGCCGCCGTTCAGGACGTCGTTGCCGTCGCCGCCGAACAGACCGTCCGCGAAGGCGGTGCCGGTCGCGGCGTCGTTAGCGCCAGGATCGCCGATGACAAGGTTGGAACCGTCCGGGAAGGTCAGCGCGCCATTGGCGCCTTCGCCTTCACCGTAGATGAGCGTGCTGAAGACAACCGACTTCCCGTCGGCGTTGTCGATCAAGGTCACGGTGGGGGGCGTAAGCGCGGTCCCCGCAGTGTAGAGCACCGTCATCTTCGAACCGGAAGACGTCGGGTTGGTGAACACCAAGGTGTCGCTAGCAGCATTGTACGTCAGCGCTTGCGCCGCCGTGATGCTCTCAAAGAAATAGGTCGTCATTCGTCTCTCCAGTCTGTGTCACACGGACCCCCGGCACGCCTGACCCCCATCCCCGATGGAGCAGTCCCGACGGTCCATTCATCCCAAGCGCCGTAGCATGGCTGCGGCGAAGGTTAAACGAGCCCGAGGGAAGACGTATCGGAACCCTTCAATTTGCGCAACAGCAAAAAGCCCGTGGAATCCTTCCACTTACCTGCTGTTGCCGAGACGCTTCTATTGGTCGTGAAGCGCCCCTCGAAGGGTGTCGGTGATGGGCGAGATGAGGGTTCCCATGATCGTCTTCTTGCCGCTGACGATCAGGGCCGTCGCCGGCATTCCGGGCGTGATCTGGGCGCTTTTCTTGAGCTTGGTGAGCTCTTTCGGATCGACCCTCAAGTCGGCTCGATAGAAGGACATCCCCGACTTTTCATTGGTGAGCTTGTCGGCGGACACCATGACGACCTTGGCCGACAACGGACTATTCCATCGCTGGTTGAGGCCGGTGAATCGGACCTTGGCGTCCATGCCCACGTGCACCTTGTCGATATCTTGCGGCGTGATCATCGTCGTCACGATGATCGGCGCGTTGGCCGGCACCACGTCCATCAGGACTTCGCCGGCGCCCGTCACGCCGCCGACCGTGAACTGGGTCAGGTTGAAGACATAGCCGTCGACCGGAGCCCGGACGACAGTCTGGTCGAGGGCTTCCTTGGCCGCGGTGAGTCGCGGCACCGTGTCGGCCATCTTCGCTTGGGTGTCGCGCAGCCCTTCGGCCGCTTGGCTCTCGCGGGTGTCGCGATTCGCCGCGATCTGCATGCGGGTCTCGCCCATCTGCTGATGAAGCCGCGCGATGTCGGACAACAGCGAGCCCTTGCGCCCGCTCAGGTCGGCGATCGAGCGCTGGTAGCGCAGGATCAGCGGCTTGGGCGCGAACCCCTTGTCGTACAGGGTCTGGTAGCCGGACATCTCGTCCTGGGTGAGCCTGATCTGCTCATCGACGGACTTGACCTGGGTCTGTTGCCCTTCGATCTGGCTCTGCAGTTCGTCAAGGCGCTGGGCGAGCACGGAATTCTGGCTCTGGAACAGCTGTTGGCGCGTCGTGAATAGGAATTGCTGGTCGCGAATCATGCCCGCGACCCGCGGATCGGACATGCGGGCCAGCAGCTCGGGGGCGAAATCGGGCGTCACCTTGCCGGTCGCCTCGGCCGTGAAGCGTGCGGCCTGGGCCTGCAGGCTGTCGAATTGATTCTGCAGGACGTCGTAGGCGGCGCGGGGCTCGACGTCGTTGTAGTAGATCAAGGGCTGGCCAGCGCGGACGAGCTGGCCTTCCTGGACGAGGATCTGGCGAACCGTGCCGGTTCCGGAATGCCGAATCGTCTTCCTGTTCGACTCGACCCGCACGTCGCCCTGGGCGGTGATGCCGGTGCTCAAGGGGCTGAGCGAGGCCCAAAGGCCCAGGCCCACCACGAGCACGCCGATGATGATCGCGCCGACGATCATCGGGCGGCGCATGCGCCGCTGCAGAGCCGGATCGATCGGCAGGCGGTCGTCGCCGAATGTCGGAGCGACGTAGGACGAGCGGACGGGTGTCAGATCGAGCTTCATCGCCCAGCCTCAACGGCGCGCACTTCGGTCGGTTTCATCAGTCGGTTCATCACCTGGTCGCGCGGACCGAACAGCTCGATGCGGCCTTCCCGCAGGACGAGCATCTTGTCGGCGGCGCGGAAGACGCTCGGCTTGTGCGAAATGATCACCACCGTGGCGCCCTTGGACTTCATGGCGTCGATCGCTTTCAGGAGGGCGTCCTCGCCCTCGGCGTCGAGGCTGGCGTTGGGTTCGTCCAGCACGATGAAGGCCGGGCTGCCGAGCATGGTGCGCGCCAGGCCCACCCGCTGACGCTGCCCGGCCGACAGGGTGTGGCCGTCGTCGCCGACGTCGGTCTCGTAGCCCTTCGGCAACCGCAGGATGAGCTCGTGGACGCCGGCCAGCTGGGCGGCCGTGACGACTTCCTCGTCGGTCACGTCGTGCCGGAAGCGGGCGATGTTGTCGCGGATCGACCCGGCGAACAGCTCGGTGTCCTGCGGCAGATAGCCGATATGGCGGCCGAAGTCGGCGCGGTCCCAGCTGAACACATCGGCGCCATCCAGGCGAACGACGCCGTTGTTCGGACGCCAGATGCCGACCAGCAGGCGCGCGAGCGTCGACTTGCCCGCGCCGGAGGGGCCGATCACGCCCAGCGTCTCACCCGCCTCGACGCCGAAATTGATGTTCGCAAGCAAGAGCTTGGGCGCACCCGGAGGCGCGAAATTCAGGCCTTCGACCGTCAGGCGTCCGTTCGGCCGCGGCAGCGAGGTGGCGGGCGCCGATGGCTCGGCCTTGGCCAGCAGTTGCATCAGCCGCCCGTGGGCCCGGACCATGTTGTTCAGCGGATCCCAGGACGCGACGATCTTCTCGATCGGCGCGAGCGCGCGGCTGGCCAGGATCATGTTGGCGAACAGCATGCCCTGGTGGATCTTGCCCTTCAGGATCAGGTAGGCGCCAAGCGCGATGATCAGCACCTGGATCCCCATCCGCACCGCCTTGATGATGTCGGTGTAGGTGTTGGAAATCTCGGAGGCCGAGGCGCCGCGCTCGATGGCCACGGAACGGTGGCCGGCCCACGACGCGCCCAGGGTCGGCAACATGCCCATGGCGCGGACAACCTCGCCATTGCGAAGGGCGGCGTCGGTGAAGGCGTAGCTGCGGAGCTGTCCGTCCCCGGCTTCCTTCTGCACCGGACGGATGGTCCGTTCCTGCAGCAAGGCCAGTCCCAGAAGGACAAACGCCCCCACCGTCGTCAGGACGCCGACCGTCGGGTCGATGATGTAGAGCGCGATGACGAAAACCGGAATCCACGGGACGTCGAAGAACACCGCCGCCGCCGCGCCGGTCAGAGTCTGCCGGAACTGGTCCAGGTCGCGCAGGGCCTGAGCTCGCGCGCCGCTGTCGCCACGAACCGAAGCGTCGAACAGCGCCGAGAACACCTTGCCCGAGACCCGTTGGTCGAGCATCACCCCGTAGTTGATCAGGATCCGCGCGCGGTAGTCGTCAATCGCGCTGGAAACCGCGAAGCAGAACAGGGTGATGGCGGTCAACACCACCAGGGTCGGGATATTCTGACTGACCAGGACGCGGCCATAAACCTGGTAGGTGTAGAGCGGCAGCGCCAGGTACATCAGGTTCGAAAAGAAACTGAACGAGGCCGCGACGGCGAACGGATGCTTCGCATCGTTCAGCGTACGCGTCAGGACATTGTCCGGCTGGTTCGTGAGGAAGGTGAATATCTTCATGCGCGCCGAGCTGTGTCGCCTCTCCGTGCCGCCAATTTACCAAGAAGGTGGCCTAAAAGGGTGAACGCGATGCGACTCTCGTCGATCGGCCATGGTCTCGCCCGGGATGTCCCGAGCGCGCGGAGAGATGCTTGGGGCCCCTGTCGATGTCAATGCGGCGCCAGCGACGCGTGCTAGAAACCTCGCGGCCGCGCTGGAATTCGGCGCCGGCGCCGGGGTTTTGAATGTCTAGGGTCGCCATTGTCGGCAGCTGCATAACCCGCGATCTGTGGCGGTTCCGTGGCGGCGCCGACCTCGGCGCGCCCGTGAACCTGCTCTACGTATCAAGGACGAGCCTTCCCAGCCTTTTTGCCACACCTCTCGCCGGGTTTCGGCCGCGGGCCCGCCCGCCGGAGGGACTCAAGCCTCAGCCACATCGCGCCCTGGTCGCCGATCTCGCCAAGACGGCATTGGCCGACCTCGTGGCGTTTCGGCCGACCCACGTGATCTTCGACTTCATCGACGAGCGGTTCGACCTGCTGTCCGTCGGAGGGACCCTGATCACCGACAGCTGGGAGCTGGAGGCCAGCGGATATCGCCAGCAGGCCGCCTTGCGCGACGCCCGCGCCATCCCGCGGCTCTCCGCGGCCAGCGATCGGCTCTGGCTGCAGGCGGCGGGCGAGCTCGCGGCGTTCGTCCGGGCCACGCCGCTGGCGGACGCGACCTTGGTGCTTCACTCGGCGCGGTGGGCGGACCGGCGGCGCAGCCCTGCCGGCGTCGCCCCGATGGGGAACGTTGAAATCCTGCCGGGCCGCACGGCCGATATTCGGCGGCACAATGACCTGCTGGCGCGCTACGAGACGGCGTTCAGCGAGGTGATGCCCGCCATGGCCCGCGTCGAAGCGCCGAGCAGGCGCCTCGCCGACGACGCCCATCAGTGGGGGCTCAGCCCCTTCCACTATGTGCCCGACTACTACGGCGAGATCTGGCGCCAGCTGGAGGCGCTCGGCGTTCAGGCTCGCGTCGCCGCCTAGGGCCTGGCGGCCCGCCGCGCCCAGTGTTCGAGCGGCGTGATGCCCTGAGCCACCAGTTCCGGGCTCTGCGCCAGATAGGCGGCGGTCGGAAAGCCCGGCCTCGCCTCGGCGACCTCCCAGGCTCCGCCCCGCAGGTAGTCGACGAGGGGATTGACCGCCGGGTCGAGGGCCGCGCCGCGGGCCGCGGCATAGTGCGGGAGGTCGAACCATGGGCTTGGACTGCGCCCTTCCGCCGCTCCGCTGCCCAGGAAGTGGGCCAGGGGCTCGAAGCCCGCCGCGGCGATGTCCTCGTACTGCTCGAGGTACCACCGCGGATCGAAGAGCGGGTGGGGCGACAGGCCCTCGCGCCAGCCCTGCGCCAGATAGTGCAGCAGCGGCGGGACCTCGGCGGCCTGACGCGGCATCTGCGCGCGATACCAGGCCGGATCGAACAGCGGATGCGGCGAGAGCCCGTCCCGCCATCCCTGCCGCACGTAGTGCGAGACCGGATCCTCGTTCGCGGCGAAGTCTGGCCGCTGGCTCGCGTAGTGGGCGATGTCGAACAGCGGATGCGGATCGCGGGCCTGCCAGGCGCCGACGTGGATGAAGTGCGCCAGCGGCAGGAGACCGCCGAGGTCCGGCGCGTTGTGCTGGTAGTGGACCGGATCGAAGAGCGGATGGGGCCAGGCGCCCGCGGCCGCGCCGCGCGCGATGTAGTGGGTCAGCGGCGAGCGACCGAAGGCCAGCGCGTCTGGATGGGTCTCGAGATACCAGGCTTGGTCGAACAGGCTCAGCGGCGTGGCCGTCGGGTCTACCTTGCGGCGGGCGTAGAGGTTGATCTCGGTCAGGTTTCCGCCGCGCCACAGGCCGCTGCCCGCGATCACCCGGATCTCGCCCGCCAGGCCGAGCCGGCGAAGAAGGCGTTGCCCGTTGCGGCTCGGTGGGCTGGGCGGCGTCCCAGCGCGCGCGGCCAGCCGGGCCACGGCGTCTCGGCGGGCGCTCGCCTCGGCCTCGGCGCGGCCTTTCAGCGCCGCGGCGAGCGCCAGGGTCAGTTCGGTCCGCGTCAGGGCCTCGCGGACCTGGGCGTCGTGCGCGAGACCGTGGGCCAGCGCCAGGTCGTGGCGCAGGGCGGCGACCTTCTTCGCGACCGCGGCGGCCTTCTGGACCACGTCCGTGGGACGGCCCTCGGCTGGCTTCGCCGTGGCGGCTTTCGGGGGCGCGGCGGTCTTGGCCATGGGGGTTGTCTCGGGCGCGTGCGGGAGGCTGTCAAGCCGGGCCGCTACAGCCCTCGCGCTCCAGCCAATGCGAGAAGCCGCCTTCGCCCGCCAGGAAGGGATCGGGGAACGCCGCCTGCAGGTCGCCGCGCTGGCGATAGAGCACCCGGTGCGTCTTTTCGATCGGCGTCCCGTCGGAATAGACGCCATAGGCCCACCAGCGTTCCGGGATGGCGGCCTCGGTGGCCTTGGTCACCTGGCGCTTGTACCAGCTCCAGATCTCATAGACCGGGAAGTTGGTCCCGCCGTATTTCTTGGTCATGGCGTCGCCGATCGGGCCGAGCTTGGTGAAGTGCCAGAAGCGCAGCGGCGCGCCGTTGACCGTGACCTGACCATCCTTCTGGACGGCCACCGTCCGTGTGCTGAGATTCCAGCTGGCGACGTTGTAGCCGGGGTCGCGCACGACCTTGAGCTTGTCGAAAAGCGCCGGGACATGGTCGCACCACCGCTGGTCGACGAACAGGCCGGCCGGCATGTCGTCGTAGCACCAGTCGAGCAGCCTATCGTTCCACCACTTGGCGAAGCGCGCGCCTTCGCCGGTCGTCCGGACAGCCACGAAACCCAGGTTGAAGATGCCTGTCCGCGAGGCCGAGAGATCGTTGTCGGCGATCGCCTCGGCGGTCTCATTCGGATCGATCAGGTGCGGCGTGAGCAGGATGTCGTGATCGGTCAGCCAGGCCTCCAGCGGCGCAAGGCTGCCGAACAGCGCGGTGTCCGGGTCGAGATAGATCACCGCATCGGCGCCGGAGCTGCTGCAGGCCTGGTGGATGAAAGGCCCCTTCACCGCCGTGCATATCTCGACCACGTCGTGCTTGAAGAGCCAGGACGGGAAGTCCGGGACGCCCAGATCCTCGGCCCAGACGACGCGGTCGAACGGCTCGGCGGCCGGATCGAAGCCGAAGCCCGGCGGCGGCCGGTCGGTGATCAGCGCCACCAGCTCCCACTCCGGGTGGAAACGCCGCACCGTCTGGAAGAGCACCCTCGCCCGATTCAGATAGGAGAAGGTGAAGCTGGAATAGCAGAGCACCTTCATGCCGCGCCCTCCAACAGGTCGACCGTCAGCGCGCTGAACGCCAGATCGTACAACTGGGGCTTCCGAACCGCGCGGGCCAGGGCGGAGATCACGCCGCTTTCGAAAGCGGCCGCCAAGGCGTCTTCGTCCTCGAGAACGAGGCCATGCGCGCCGTCCCGGACGAAGGCCGCGACATTGCCGCTGTCGGGCCCGGTGATCACCGCCGCTCCAGCCGCCACCGCCTCGTAGGCGGTGAAGGAGAAGGTCTCCCGGCAAAGGGGCCAGATGAGGACGGCGTCCGCCTCACGGGCGCCGATAGCGTCCTGCATGGCGCGCGGCGCGGCGTCCGTGACCGTGACCTTGTGGAACTCGATCGGCGAGCCGATCGGCGCGCGTCCGCCCAGGTGCAGGAAGTGATAGCGGGGATCGTCGGCGTACCTGGCTGCCAGATCGCGGAAGACCTCCCAGCCCTTATGGGCCGCCGGCATGCCGGCGAAGGCGATTCGCAGGGGCCGGTCGGCGGGCGTGGCGCGGGCCGGGCCGGCATCCAGGAGCCGCGCGTGAGGTAGAAGCACCTCGCCCGCCGGGGAAAAGGCCGAGCGCGCCCGCCAGAGGTCGAGCGTCGGCTGCGAGGGGCTGACCACCGTCAGCGACAAGCGCTCGAACAGCCGCTCGTGTTCGGCGATGTGGCGCGCTCGGACGGGCCCGTAGATGCAGATGCCGCAGGCCGCGCTGTCCGGCGGCGGCGCGGAGCAGTCCTCCACGTCGTTGCGCAGCAGGTGGAAACCCGCGCACAGGCTGGCGAAGTCGTGCAGCCAGAAGAAGCCGGCCCTGAGGCCGACGGCGGCGAGGATCTCTGCGGTCTCGCCCGCGCTGTGTCCGAGGAGGCTGTGAATCGCGAAACTGCGCCGTCCGGGCTTGGCGGCGCTGGCGGCCTTGGCCAGGGCGCCCGCGATGGTCTTCGG
>Ga0163163_10002256_pt1 | contig 16246 bp, 18 predicted proteins | sample S65metaG_FD_119766 | JGI IMG/M metagenome (GOLD analysis project Ga0163163, IMG submission 119766) | Switchgrass rhizosphere microbial communities from Kellogg Biological Station, Michigan, USA - S6-5 metaG | ecosystem: Host-associated > Plants > Roots > Rhizosphere > Soil | place: USA... | reverse complement strand
GGAAGGCCTTGCGCGGAACGCGATGACGCTCGGCGAGGCGCAGCATCTGGCCGCCAAGCGCGGTCAGGCGGCGGTTGAAGCTGTACAGCTGCTCGACGAGATATTCGATCTTGCTGCCGTGGAACTGGACGCTCTCGACCTCGGCGGTCAGCTGCTCGCGGATCTTCTGGTACTTCTTCTCCTCGGCGGCCGGGAATTCCATGCCGGCCTGGAGGGCTTCCATGCGGTGCGCCTGCACCTTGCTGAACTTCTTGTAGATCGAGGTGATCTCGGCGAATTTCTCGAGCGCCTGCGGCTTCAGCGTCTCTTCCATCTGGGCGAGCGACAGGGTGTTGTCCTCGTCGTCGTCCCCGGACTCCTGCGGCTGCGTGCGCCGCTCGACCATGTCCTCGTCGTCTTCGTTGCGGTCGGCCTCGGGCTGGTCCTCGACCTCTTCCTCTTCCTTGATCGAGGGGCCGGCGACCTTCTCGCTGATTTCGTTCTCGGCGCCTTCGCCGCCTTCCTCCGTCTCGGTCAGCTGCTCGGCCGTCGGGCCCTTCGACAGCATGGCTTCGAGGTCGATGATCTCGCGCAGCTGCATCCGGCCCTCGTTGAGGGCGTTCGACCAGCCGATGATGGCGTTGAAGGTGATCGGGCTTTCGCAAAGGCCCCAGATCATCGTGTCGCGGCCGGCTTCGATGCGCTTGGCGATGGCGATCTCGCCCTCACGCGACAGGAGTTCCACCGCGCCCATTTCGCGGAGGTACATGCGGACCGGATCGTCGGTGCGGTCTACGGCTTCCTTCTTGGTCGCGGCGGCGGGGCGGGGGCCGCCGTCGTCAAGCGGATCGACCTCGTCCTCGATCTGCGGCTCGGGCTCCTTGTCCTCTTCGTCCTCGTCGTCGCCGCCCTCGGCGCTTTCGACGACGTTGATGCCCATGTCGTTGAGCGCGGACATGATGTCCTCGATCTGCTCGGACGACATCTGGTCCTGCGGAAGGGCCTCGTTCAACTCTTCATAGGTGACGACGCCGCGCTTCTTGGCGCGGGCGATCATCTTCTTGATCGATGCGTCGTTCAGGTCGATCAGCGGGGCATCGCCCGCCTCGGCCATCTCGACTTCCTGGGTGTCGTTTTTCGCCATATTGTTCCGCCGCTTAATCCGTGCCGGCGAGGTGCGCCAGCCTTTGCCTCAATCCTCGCTGCGCCTCGATGAGCCGCTGCTGTTCTTCCAGGGCCTCGTCGGTGAAATCCCGCTTCAGCCGTTCCGTTGCATGTTCCAGGGCCTTTTCGACTTCCTCCGCCGCGGCGATGATCTCGACCGCTGCCGCCAGATCGCTCCGGGCGCGATCGGGATCGCTGTCGCGACGGGTGAAGGAAAAGCCCATGGTGCGCGGGGCCCTCCCGCTACCTGGGCCACCCGTTGCTCCATCGGCCCCCAATATGGTGGCAATGCCCTCGCGATCAAGCGTTGTGCCGGAGTAGACCGCGTTGACCAGCTCATCGCGCAGTTTCGCGGTCGACTTGTCGGCGATCGGCAGGGCTTCCAGCTCCGCGCAATGGGCGGGCAGTTCCTCAGGAAAGTTGGCAAATCCCAGGATCAGCGCGCGTGCCGTCGGGACGTCGATTCCCGAAGAGCCAATGGCCCTGGCGTTGGAGCCAACCGGCGGGCGGGGCGGGATCCAGCGGCCGTTCTTGAAGCTTCCGCGCGGCGTGAACTGGCGCGGCGCCGAAGCCGCGGCGGGCCGCCGCTGCTCGTAGAAGCGGTTGAGCCAGTCCTCGCGGTAGATCCGCGCCAGGTCGGCGTGGCCGATGACGGATGCGTGGGCGACGAGCCGTTCCTTGAGGCCCGCCCAGGCTTCGGGCGTGCTGAGCGGTTCGGCTGCAATCTCGTGCCGCCACAGCCGCGCGTCGAGCGGTTCGGGGTTGGCGAGCAAGGCTTCGAAGGCCTCGCGTCCGCCACCCCTTACCACGTCGTCAGGGTCCTGCCCTGCAGGGAGCTCGATGAAGCGCAAGGTCCGGTCCGGGCGGAGGAGGGGCAGGGCGCGCGTTGCGGCCCTGATGGCCGCCTTCTGGCCGGCGCTGTCCCCGTCGAAACAGAGGATCGGGGAAGGATCGAGGCGCCAGAGCCGCTCGAGCTGGCCCTCGGTCAGCGCGGTCCCGTTGGGCGCGACGACCTCTGAGATGCCGGCGCGGTCCAGCGCGATCACGTCCATATAGCCTTCGACGACGATCAGCCGCTTTGCGGTCCGGCTGGCTGGTCCGGCGCGGTCGAGGTTGTAGAGCGTCCGCCCCTTGTCGAAGAGCGCCGTCTGCGGCGAATTCAGGTACTTGGGCTCGCCTTCGCCGAGGATCCTCCCGCCGAAGCCGATCACCCGGCCGCGCGGATCGCGGATCGGGATCATCAGCCGGCCGCGGAAGCGGTCGTAGCTTTCGCGTCCGCCCTCCTCGGGCTGGATCAGCATGCCGGTATCGATGAGCTTGTCTTCGCCCAACTTTCCAAGGGCGCGCTTCAACGCCGTGCCATTGTCGGGTGCGAGGCCGAGCCCGAACCGTTGCGCGACCTCGGCATCGATCCCGCGGCTCTTCAGATATTCGCGTGCGCTCGCTCCGGCGAGGCCGTTCAATTGCTCGGAGTAGAATTTGGCGACCTCGGCCATGACATCGGTCAGGCTTGCCGTCCGCTCGGCCTGCTCCTTCGCCCGGGGGTCGGGAGCGGGGACTTCCATTCCAGCCTTGGACGCAAGCTCCTTCACCGCATCCATGAAGGGCATTCCGCGATGGTCGGTCAGGAATCGGATCGCGTCGCCATGAGCTCCGCAGCCGAAGCAATGATAAAAGCCCTTGTCGTCGTTTACCGTGAAGCTCGGCGTCTTCTCATTGTGGAATGGGCAGCAGGCCTTCCACTCCCGCCCGGCGCGCAGCAGCTTGACCGTCGGAGCGATGACCGCGGACAGGGTCGTCCGCGCCCGCAATTCGTCGAGCCAGGCTGGGGAGAGGGTCACGAAATCGACCCTATGCGCGAATCATCGAGCCGCAAGTGAGGGTGCCGGAATTATCCACAGGTCCGCTGCTTGGGCCGACCTTCCGAGTGCACAAACTGCTTCGCCGAGTCGTTCGTGAAGGCACTATATGGTGTGCGAATAACTGACCGAACCGCCAATATGTTGATTTGAAACGATTCATTCCCGGTGTGCAACGAGCCAATTAAGGTTAATCTGTCGCCGTTCCGGCACAAAGCGGCAAAGATCGCTCCGCCGGAATCATTGGGGAGGGGAATTCATATGTTGAATAAGGTCAGCGGCCTTTGCCGCGCTCTCTACATCATACTCGCAATCGTCGCCGCCTTTGTTCCGATGGGCGGAATGGATGTGGCGTTGATCCTTCTCGTGCTCGGCCTGATCGCCGGCATTACGATCCCCGACGACCGGGTTGTCCTTGCTGCGGCCACGGTCATCGCATTGCCAATCGTCGGCACGGCATTGACCCACATCCCGTCGGTCGGCGCGCAGCTCAACACCATGTGCGGCAATTTGCAGATCGCCATCGCCGGCGGTGTTGCGACCGCGATCGCCATGAGGCTCTATCGCCTCGGGCTGGACGGAGTGACGGGGCTTACTGCAGCCAGCAAATAAGCCTTCGAAAGTCGATCTGGGCTCCGCCGCAGCACGCGGCGGGGCCTTCTTTTTTTCAGGTGAGCGCTGCCTTCACGAGCGCCGATGCCCGCGCAGGCTCGATCGAACCGCCGAGCCGTTCCTTCACAAGCGCCATCACGCGGCCCATGTCCTTCATCGACGAGGCGTCCGTTTCCGCAATGATCTCGCGGATCTTCGCCTCCGCTTCGGCATCGCTTAACTGGGATGGAAGAAAGCGTTCGATGACGGCGATCTCGGCTTCTTCCGTGGCGGCCCGATCATCTCGACCATTCTTCCGATAGATATCGGCCGATTCGCGACGCTGCTTCACCATCTTCTGGAGGACTTCAGTGACGAGCTGGTCGTCATCCTTGGGAGCGCCGCCGGTTCTCGCCTCGATGTCGCGATTCTTGATCGCGGCCTGGACCAGTCGAAGGGTCCCGGTCGCTTCCTTGTCGCCACCCTTCATCGCGGTGACGAGCGCGCTCTTGATGTCGTCGCGGATCATCTCTCTGTCTCGTTCGGGAAACGGCCAGCCCTAGCGGCGGAATTCCGTGCTGACCAGCGGTTGACCGACGGGCACAAAGGGCATAGCGGCGGCGACTTAGCGACATCGCTGTTCAACCCTGACGGAAGGCTCCTTTGCCCATGGCCGACGTACGACCCCTGCACGCGCGCGGCGTCCCCGAAAAGGGACCCGAGGGCGCGACGGGAGTCATCGTGTTCGCCGACGGTCGGACGATCTGGGGACGAGGGTTTGGAGCCGAGGGCGAGGCGGTCGGTGAGCTGTGCTTCAACACGGCCATGACTGGATACCAGGAAGTGATGACCGACCCGAGCTACGCAAAGCAGGTCATCACCTTCACCTTCCCTCACATCGGCAATGTCGGGGCCAACGACGAGGATATCGAGGCGGCGGAAGCGCATGCGCTCGGCTGCCTCGTGCGCGAGGTGGTCACGGAGCCAAGCAATTACCGGGCGAACCAGGGCTTTGCCGATTGGATGACAAAGTGGGGTCGCATCGGGATTGCCGGCGTCGATACGCGGGCGCTGACTCGGCTCATCCGGAACGAGGGGCCGCCCAATATCGCGATCGCGCATCGCGAAAACGGTGAGTTCGACCTCGAAAAGCTGCAGAAAATGGCTTCGAACTGGCCCGGGCTGGAGGGGATGGACCTTGCCAAGGAGGTCAGCCGCTTGCAGGTCGAGCGCTGGACCGGAGGTCGCTGGAACTGGGGCGAGGGCTACAGGCTCGGCGGTGACGACGAGAGACGCCCGCACGTCGTCGCGGTCGATTATGGCAACAAACGCAATATCTTCCGCCTGCTTGTTGAGGCGGGCGCGCGCGTCACGGTCGTGCCCGCGGGCGCGAGCTTCGACGAGATCATGGCCCATGAGCCCGACGGTTTTTTCCTGTCGAACGGCCCGGGCGATCCCGCAGCGACGGGTGAATATGCGATCCCCTTGATCCAGCAGCTGCTGGAGACCAGGAAGCCCTTGTTCGGCATCTGCCTTGGCCACCAGCTTTTGGCGCTCGCGGTCGGCGGCAAGACGTCAAAGATGTTCCAGGGACACCGCGGAGCGAACCACCCGGTCAAGCGCCTCGCCGACGGGCAGGTTGAGATCACAAGCATGAACCACGGCTTCGCAGTCGAACGCGAGGGAATGCCCGACAATGTCCGCGAAACGCATGTCTCGCTGTTCGATGGCTCGAATTGCGGGATTGAACTGACTGACCGCCCCGCCTTCAGCGTGCAGTACCATCCGGAAGCTTCACCGGGTCCTCAGGACAGCTTCTACCTGTTCCAGAGGTTCGTGAGCAGCATCACGAAGGAGGCATGATCATGCGTTCTGCCATTGTATCAGCGATTGCCGCCCTCGCTTTGGCCGGCCCGGCAACGGCCCAGGAAATCGTCAAGGTTCCGGTTTCCAAGGCGAACGTCTCGCGTCCTGATGACCTGTTCAATCTTCCGCCGGGACAATGGTTCGTCGCAAAGCAGCTTTGGGGCGGTGGCCGCGATCCTTGTGATTCCGACGCCTGCGAGGCTGGGTTCAACTCCGGCGACCTCGTCGTCAGCGTCGAGCATGCCAAAGGCTTCGTCCAGGTCGTCGCCGGATTTCGCAACTGCCAGTCGGTGGGCTTCAGCGAGGCGGAAGTCGGCGACAAGGTCGATAGCTATGACCGGAGCCATGTCCGTGACCTGATCAAGAAGGTCGTCAAGGGCCTGGAGAAGACCTGCGGCACCAAGGCGCCGTCAGTCCCTCAGCTCGACGTCGCGGCGATGTTCCCGAAGAAGGCGGCGACGTGAGGCGAGGGTCGGTTCCAGCCATCATTGCAATCGGCACGCTTTCCGCCTGCGTCACGCCGGCGCAGATGCATACCGAGGCGCAACTCAATGACGTTGCCCTGGGTTGCGGGTTGGCGCTCGGCGAGCTGATCCAGGACGAGAGCGAAAAGAAGTTGCTGCTGACGGTTCGCGACAATCCATCGCTCGAGCAGCGGGTGTGCGTTGCGAAATGGGCCCGCCGCAACGGCCTGAAGGCCGTGTTCGTCAACATGACTTTCCCGGAGGGGTGATGGAACGGAGTGTCTTTACTCCCTTTCCCCGCGGGGGAGAGGGCTGGGGTGAGGGGGCTCGACACCTTCGTATTCCCGCGCCTTACACCCTCACCCTGCACCCTCCCTCAAGGAAGGGGGTTGTTTCTGGCAAGTGCCAACTCGCGGCGGATGATTTCGAGAACGCCTTCGGTGTTTTCGAGAACCTCGTTGTTCCAGAAACGGATCACGCGATAGCCAAAACCTTCGATGCTCGCCGTGCGGGGCGCATCGATCTCCGGCGAATGCTGACCGCCGTCGAGCTCGAGGACGAGCCTTGCGGAGCGGCAGGCGAAGTCGGCGATATGCCCACCAATCAGGCATTGACGGACGAACTTCGCACCATCGAGTTGACGGGCGCGCAGATGAAACCAGAGGCGTCGCTCAGCTTCGGCACTTTGACGGCGCAGGTAGCGCGCGGTTCGTGTCAGTCTTTGCGTCAACGCCGAAGCCCCTCACCCCAACCCTCTCCCCGCCGGGGAGAGGAGGTTTTCGTTCGGCACTCCTCCTCATCTCTTCGCGGAAGCTTTGCCGTCAATGCCTAAACGAACCGACATATCGTCCATTCTCATCATCGGCGCCGGCCCGATCGTCATCGGCCAGGCAGCCGAGTTCGACTATTCGGGAAGTCAGGCCGTCAAGGCGCTGAAAAACGAGGGCTATCGGGTCATTGTGGTCAACTCGAACCCGGCTACGATCATGACCGATCCGGAGCTTGCCGACGCGACCTACATTGAGCCGATCACTCCGGGAATCGTCGCCAAGATCCTGGAGAAGGAGCGTCCCGACGCCTTGCTTCCAACGATGGGTGGCCAGACGGCGCTCAACACCGCGCTCGCCCTGTTCAAGGACGGCACTCTCGACCGTCTTGGAGTCCAGCTGATCGGCGCCAATGCCGAAGCGATCGAGAAGGCCGAGGATCGCGAGAAATTCCGCGACGCGATGGACAAGATCGGCCTCGAAAGCCCGCGCTCGGCCATCGTTCATTCGATGGAGGAGGCTGCGGCTGCTCTGGAAAATGTTGGCCTGCCCGCGGTGATCCGGCCGAGCTTCACGCTAGGTGGGACGGGCGGGGGCATCGCCTACAACCGGGATGAATATGAGCATTTCGTGCGGACGGGCCTGGAAGCGTCCCCTACCACTGAAGTGCTGATCGACGAGAGCCTGGTCGGCTGGAAGGAATATGAAATGGAGGTCGTCCGTGATCGCGCGGACAACGCCATCATCATCTGCTCCATCGAGAACGTCGATCCGATGGGCGTCCATACAGGGGACAGCATCACCGTGGCGCCGGCCCTCACCCTGACCGACAAGGAATATCAGCGCATGCGCTCCGCAAGCATAGCGGTGCTGCGGGAAATCGGCGTCGAAACTGGTGGTTCCAACGTTCAGTTCGCAATCGATCCCAAGACTGGGCGGATGGTCGTAATCGAGATGAACCCGCGTGTGTCGCGTTCGTCCGCGCTGGCGTCCAAGGCGACGGGTTTTCCAATCGCCAAGGTCGCGGCCCGGCTGGCCGTTGGCTACACGCTGGACGAGATCGCCAACGACATCACGGGCGGCGCGACGCCCGCGAGCTTCGAGCCGACGATCGATTATGTGGTGACCAAGGTCCCGCGCTTCGCCTTCGAGAAGTTCAAGGGAGCCCAACCGCTTCTTTCGACCGCGATGAAGTCGGTCGGGGAAGTGATGGCGATCGGACGGAATTTCGCCGAAAGCCTTCAAAAGGCGCTGCGCGGACTGGAAATTGGCCTGACCGGGCTCGACCGTATTCGCGAATATGAGAATGCCGACCCCGCCGAGATCGAAAGTGCGCTCGCGCGGGCCACGCCGGATCGGCTCCTGATCGCGGCCGAGGCGCTTCGTCAGGGTTTCACGATCGAGCGGATCAATGAAATTGCCGGGTTCGATCCCTGGTTCTTGAAGCGCTTGCAGGAGATCGTTGAGGCGGAAGAAGAAGTCCGGATCAACGGCCTTCCGTCCGATGCGCGAGGAATGCGGCGCCTCAAGGCCATGGGTTTTTCCGACGCCCGGCTGGCTCAGCTCGCACTTCGTTCGGCGCATGTGGAACGGGAGATGAGCGAAGCGGTCGCCGCGGGCGGCTCCGGAGTCGTCCATACCGCGATGAAGGCGATGACCGGCGGAATCACCGAAGCCGAGGCGCGTGCCCATCGAATGCGGCTGGGGGTCCGGCCCGTGTTCAAGCGCATCGACAGCTGCGCGGCCGAGTTCGATGCGACCACTCCCTACCTTTATTCGACGTATGAATCTCCGCTGTTCGGTGAGCCCGAGGATGAAGCGAACGTCTCGGACCGCAGGAAGGTGATGATCCTGGGCGGTGGCCCCAATCGGATCGGGCAGGGGATCGAATTCGATTATTGCTGCTGCCACGCAGCCTTTGCCTTGGGCCGCAATCGCGAGGGGCAGCAGGGCGCAGGCTTCGAGACGATCATGGTCAATTGCAATCCGGAAACGGTCTCGACCGACCCGGACACGTCCGACCGGCTCTATTTCGAGCCTTTGACCGCCGAAGACGTCCTCGAGATCGTCAGCCGCGAGCAGGAAAAGGGCGATCTGCTCGGTGTCATCGTGCAGCTTGGCGGACAAACGCCGCTGAAGCTCGCTGAAGAGCTGCAATCAGCGGGGGTTCCGATCCTCGGAACATCGCCCGACAGCATCGACCTTGCCGAAGATCGGGAGCGGTTTGCTGCCCTCGTCCAACGCCTTGAGCTCAAACAGCCCGCAAACGGCATTGCGCGCAGCCGCGACGAGGCTTTGAGGGTCGCCGAGCGGATCGGTTATCCCGTGCTTCTGAGGCCGTCCTACGTCCTCGGCGGACGGGGCATGGAGGTGGTCGAGGGACCGCAACAGCTCGATCATTATATCGCGACTGCGGTGCAGGTGTCTGGCAAGAGCCCGGTGCTGATCGACCGCTATTTGCGCGATGCGATCGAAGTGGACGTCGACGCCATTTGCGATGGCACCGACGTCGCGGTCTGCGGAGTGCTCCAGCATATCGAGGAAGCCGGCGTCCATTCGGGCGACAGCGCCTGCGCGATCCCGCCACACAGCCTCAGCAAGGAAATCGTGGGAGAGATCGAGCGGCAGACCCGAGAGCTGGCCTTGGCATTAAAGGTCAAGGGGCTGATGAACGTCCAGTTCGCGGTCAAGGACGGAGAGATCTACCTGATCGAGGTCAATCCGCGCGCCAGCCGGACGGTGCCATTCGTAGCCAAGGCGATCGGCCGGCCCATTGCCAAGATTGCCGCCCGAGTGATGGCAGGCGAACCACTTTCATCATTCGGCGAGGTCGGTCGAAAGATCGACTATATCGCCGTCAAGGAATCCGTTTTCCCGTTTGCTCGCTTTCCGGGAACCGATCCCGTGCTCGGACCGGAAATGAAGAGTACCGGAGAAGTCATGGGAATTGCGGGTGAATTCGATATCGCCTTCGCAAAGGCCTTGCTTGGGGCCGGAATGGCCCTTCCTCAGGAAGGCACGGCATTTGTTTCGGTCAAGGATGCCGACAAGGACAATATCGTGCCGGCCGTCGAAAAGCTCGTCGAGCTTGGGTTCAAGATAATCGCGACGGGCGGCACGGCCGCTCACCTTCAGTCGAAGGGACTTCCGGTCGAAGTGGTCAACAAGGTGGCGCAGGGGCGCCCGCACATCGTCGACCGACTGCTCGACGGAAAGGTTGCCCTCGTGTTCAACACGACCGAGGGTTGGCAGTCGCTGAAGGACAGCCATTCCATCCGGACAACGGCTCTGACGAAGAAGGTACCCTATTTCACGACTGCGCCCGCGAGCCTGGCGGCGGCACGTTCGATCGAGGCAGTGCGTGGACATGCGCTTGAAGTCGCCTCGCTCCAATCCTATTATTCGGCCTCCAAAGGCTAGGCTTTCACTCACAATCTGCTTGGTATCGCGGGCCCTAGGCACGCTGCGGGCAGGTTTTTGAGACGGGTTTGAAAAAGGGTTCTGAACAATGGCAACTGCCGAAAAGGTGCCGATGCTGGCCGAAGGCCATCGCAAGCTCAACGACGAGCTGAAGCGCCTGCGCCAGGAAGAGCGCCCGGCGATCGTCGAAGCGATCGAGGAAGCGCGCGCGCACGGCGATCTTAGCGAGAATGCGGAATATCATGCCGCCAAGGAGCGTCAGGGGCAGATCGAGGCGATGATCGCCGATCTGGAGGACCGGCTCAGCCGCGCGATGGTGATCGACCCGACGACCCTGTCGGGCGACAAGGTCGTGTTCGGAGCGACGGTTACGTTGCTCGACGAAGACGAGAAGAAGGTGAGGTACCAGCTCGTCGGACAGACCGAGGCCGATGCGAAGTCGGGGCGGATCAGCTACAATTCGCCGCTCGGGCGGGCGTTGATCGGACGCCAGAAGGGCGAGGAGGTCGAAGTGTCGACCCCTTCGGGTGATCGCTATTACGAGATCAAGAAGATCGAGTTCATCTGATCACCATGCAAACCGTTCCGCGCACCGCGACCAACATCATCGTCGCGCTGACAGCGGTCGCGTGGGTCATCGCTGTGTTGCTCGGCCAGGCCGAGAAAGCCGCATTCGCGCTCGGATTCATTCCGCTTCGGGTAACCGTTCCATCGGTGCCCTGGGCGGCTGCGCCCGCATTCCTGACGCCGCTCACCGCCACTCTGGTTCATTCGGGACTCGTCCACCTGGGCTTCAACCTCCTGATGCTCGTCTGGTGCGGAACGGCGGTGGAGCGGGTTCTTGGGAAGACCGGCGTCGTGACCCTTTACCTCGTCGGAGCCTATGCAGCGGCTGCGGCCCAGTGGGCGCTCGATCCTGGGGGCACGGCCCCGATGGTCGGCGCGAGTGGCGCGATTAGCGCAGTGATGGGCGCATTCGCGCTGAGCTTTGGCAGGGCGAAGGCTCTGACCAGCAACCTTCGGCTCAATCGCTGGATCAACGTTGTGTGGCTGCTGGTCGCCTGGATCGTCCTGCAAGTCATGATGGGCTGGCTTGCGGGCGGGCAAGGCTATCTGCTCGCAACACCGGCACATGTCGGCGGTTTCGCGGCGGGACTGCTGCTGCAGCGCCCGTTGCTCCTCTGGAAATATCGATCCGCCTAGCCGGCGGATTCCCTTGGGCGCGAAATGCCTTCCATGTCAGGCTCGAGCAGCCGGTGAAGGTGGACAACCACATATTTCATTTCGGCATCGTCGACTGAGGCCTGCGCCTTGCCGCGCCAGGCCTCTTCGGCCGCCGCGTAGCTATCGAAAACTCCGACGAGATCTATCGTGCCCAAGTCGAAATCGAGAGTGCGCGGATCCTTGACCCGCCCGCCGAAGACAAGGTGAAGCTTGCTCATAAGCTCGCCGCTACCTCATCCGGGGCCATTCGTCAGCCCTTGTTGCGGACTGCCTCGACCGCGGCGTCGGCCGAAGCGCGCGCCGTGTCCTTGAGGCCCTGAAGGAAATTCTGGAAGCTCTCCTCGCCCTTCGCGCGCGTGTAACCGAGGTCGTCGAAATTCTTCTTCCCGGTATCGCGAGCGGCTTCGAAGGCCGCGCGGGCGCTATCCTTCACGCGCTTTGCAGTCGGACGGATCAGGCGGGATTCGGCCTGAGTGCGCGGCAGCAAGGCGGCGATCAGTGCCCCGGCGGCGATCCCGCCGGCAAGTGCGAGCAGCGGCGCTTCACCGAGCGTATCGACCGCTCGCCCGCGAGCGCTATCATAAGCTTCGATCGCCCGCTGCCGAGGCGAGGCCGAGCCTTCGTCGGTACGGTCATTATCCTGCTCGTTCATGCTGCTTTCTCCGTATCGTCCTCATTCAACGCCTTTTTCCGGGGCGTTTTCCGGCTATTCACGGTCTTCTTCTTCTTCTTCTTTTCACCAACCCCGTCGGCGATCCTGCCGGCCAGATCGATCAACGGCTCCCGGGCGAGGAACATGGTGATTGCTGCAACAACGCCGGTTGCGGCGAGGGGCCGCGAACGGACAACATCGACAGCATCTTCCGCAAGGTTTGCGCCTTTCTCTTTCGCTCCCTCCCAAGCGCCTTTGGCCAGGGTCTTCGGGCTGAGCCGCTCCTGAATCTCATGCGCGATCGCCATGACGCCAGCTCGGCTGCGCTCGACCTCGATCCGGGCCGCAGCGATTTCCGGGGTGTCCTTCACAGGTCCCGCCTCAGCCGTTCATAACCATACCAGCCTAGCCCTCCGGCGATGGCGGCGAAAATCAGCATGCCCACAAAACCTGCGGCCAAAGGGCCGATCAGGGTTGCAAGGGCAAGGACCACGCCGACCGAAAGCGCGGTCACGGCCGCAAGCGATACGACGAAGGCAATGAGGAACAGTGCGACGGGGAGGACCAGCGCCTTTCCCTTTGCCGTAGCGATCGCCCTGGCGAGCCCGAGCTCCGCACGCGCATAAGCCTTGCCCTGCTCGATGAGCTCGTGGACGAGCTCACCGACCGGGCGTTCGGGCGGCTCCGGCGGGGGATCGGTTCGTTTCAGCATCAGGCCCCTTGATCGTTCAATCGTCGTCGTCCTCGCCCGTAGAACCAAGGCCGGTCTTGAGCAGCCTCGCCACCACGAAGCCCACGACCGCGGCTCCCGCGAGTGCCACGCCGGGGCTGTTCCGAACAAAGTTGCGGGTGTCGTCGATCAGCTCGTCGGGATCCTTTTCCGCGATCGTATTCGCGACATTTTCGATCGCACCGGCGGCCCGGCGGGCATAATCGCCATATTCGGCGCCCAGCCGCTCATCGATGCCGGCGGCCGTATCGCCGACCATTTTTGAGACATTCGCGAGCGTCTCGGCAGTGCGCTCAAGGCCCTGGCTGACGAAGCCGCGCGCTTTTTCGCCGGCCTGGCTCGCAAGCTGTTCGCGGCCGTCGCGGAAGCGATCGCTCAAGCCCCGTTCGGGACTTTGGCTCGATGGATCGTCGCGTCTCGCAGGAGTCTTTCCCTGGATGGCCAATGAATTGTCCTCCGTCGTTATCGTATCGCCGTCATTCGTGCTGGACGCTCCGGCGATCACCGTGTCGGTTCCATCGGGCAAAGTGGCAGTCTTTTCGTCAGAAGCCTGGTCAACCATGGCCATTACTCCTCCTTTGCCCATTCAACCCGGGGCCTTGAGCCTTCGTTCCGGTACGCCAAGGCGAAAGTTGCACGCCCGGACGCGCGGCCTATAGGCCCTGCCTACTCTCATATTGTTACGCCTCGGCCAGAAGGAAAGCCATGACTGCGATTGTCGACGTCCACGCCCGCCAGATCCTCGATAGCCGGGGCAACCCGACCGTCGAAGTGGACGTAACCCTGGAAGACGGCAGCATGGGCCGTGCAGCCGTTCCCTCGGGCGCATCGACCGGAGCGCATGAGGCGGTTGAGCTACGCGACGGCGACAGGAGCCGCTGGGGCGGCAAGGGCGTCATGAAGGCGGTGCAGGCGGTCAACGGCGAAATCGCCGAGGCAATCGTCGGCATGGACGCCGAGGACCAGGCCGCGCTCGACGCGGAGATGATTGCGCTCGACGGAAGCGAGAACAAGGGACGCCTCGGCGCCAATGCCATCCTCGGTGTCAGCCTGGCGTCGGCGAAGGCGGCGGCCGACGCGCTGGGGATGCCGCTATACCGTTACGTAGGGGGAGTGGACGCGAACCTGCTGCCGGTCCCGATGATGAACATCTTGAACGGCGGCGCCCATGCCGACAACGGCATCGACTTTCAGGAATTCATGGTGATGCCGGTCGGTGCGCCGACCTTTGCCGAAGGACTGCGGTGCGGCGTCGAGATATTCCATGCGCTGAAAAGCGCGCTTCACGGCGTCGGGCTGTCGACCGCGGTTGGTGACGAAGGCGGTTTCGCGCCGGCGATCAACAGCGCACGCGAAGCGCTGGATTTCATTGAGAAAGCGGTCAGCGCCGCGGGTTACAAGCTCGGCGACGACGTGCTGCTCGCCCTCGATTGCGCTTCGAGCGAATTCTTCAAGGATGGAGCCTATCGGATGGAGGGTGAGGGCCAGACGCTTTCGCCGACCGAGATGGCCGGCTTCCTCGCCGACCTCGCGAGCAATTATCCGATCGCGTCGATCGAGGATGGAATGTCCGAGGACGATTCCGAAGGATGGAAGGCCCTGACCGACAAGCTTGGTTCGCGAGTCCAGCTGGTTGGCGACGATGCCTTCGTCACCAATGTCCAACGTCTGCAATGGGGGATCGACCACGGGATCGCCAATTCGATCCTGATCAAGGTCAACCAGATCGGATCGCTGACCGAGACGATCAGCGCGGTGCGCCTTGCTCAGACCAACGGCTATACGGCGGTCATGTCGCACCGCTCCGGTGAAACAGAGGATTCGACCATCGCCGACCTCGCGGTTGCCCTCAACTGCGGACAAATCAAGACCGGGAGCCTCGCGCGTTCGGACCGCACCGCCAAGTACAACCAATTGCTTCGGATCGAGGAGGAGATTGGAGACACTGCGCGCTATGCAGGCCGTGCCGCAATCAAGGCTTACAAGGCGTGAGGTCAGCGCTTTAGCGGCACATCCACAACTTTATCCCCGCTTTGTCCACCAAATCATTCTTTTCACTTGCGTTGATGACTCCTTCGTGATTCTTCTGATGACGTCATGAAAGGTGCGAGCAACAGCCTGGGACTGATCCGCCGCTCGGCGGTGCCCGCGCTTGCCCTCATCATCGTCGGCACTTTTGCGGGCCACGCAATTGCCGGCCCGAACGGCATCCTGGCCTGGGGCAGCTATCATCGAGCGCTCCAGCAGCGGCAGGCAGAGCTATCGCAGATCGAGCAGCAGCGCTCTCAGCTCCGGCACCGTTCGCAGTTGCTCGACCCCAGGAAAGCCGATCCGGACATGGCTGACGAGCTGGTTCGCAAGGACCTGGGGCTGGTTCGCCCGGACGAGGTGATCGTCCCGCTCAATTAATCGTGAGGCATTTTTTCCTCGCGCTCGCTTCATCACTGCTGATCACTTCGCAGTCTCTTGCGTGGCCGGACAGCTTGCGGCCGATTGACCAATGCAGCGGCGATCCGAGCTTTGCAAAATTCCAGGACAGGTTGAAGCGGGTCGTCCTTAAGAAGGACCAGAAAGCGCTCCTCAACCTTCTGGCCCCGGACGTTCTCGTGGATTTCGGGGGCGGCAGCGGCCGGAAGGCATTCGAGGAAAGGTGGTCGTTCGATCCGCATGAATATGGCAATGTGTGGGACCAGCTTGAGACGATGCTGAAGTTGGGTTGCGCTCGGGATGCCGAGGCGAGGATCATCCCTTCGCTTGTCATGCAGCTCGGAACAGATTCGGGTGACTCGGAACCTGTCCTGATCCTGCCAGGAGCGAAGCTGCACAACGGAGCCGGCGACCGGGGACCCGGCGCCAACGTGCGACCCTGGACCCTCGCTGCCGCGACCAGCCGCGAAAGCGATACGATGACGGGCGTCCGGCTGCCCGACGGCCGCAAGGGATATGTGGCTGACAGCTTTCTTTATGAGCCGCTGGGCTATCGAATGACGATTGAGCGGCGCCGCAGAGAATGGACGATCACGATGTTCGTCGCCGGCGACTAGTTGCCCGGTTCGGCAGTGCCTCCTATAGGCTGGCGCGCTTCCAGATTGAGAGAGAATGCCGTGGCGAAAACCGCCAAGAAAGCTGCCGCACCAGCGAAGCAGCAAGAACCCAGGATCGACCTTCCGTCGAAGCCCGCGCGTTACAAGGCCGGCAAGGACGAGCTCCTCCAGTTATACCGCGAGATGCTGCTGATCCGCCGCTTCGAGGAGCGCGCCGGCCAGCTTTACGGCCTCGGTCTGATCGGCGGCTTCTGCCACCTCTACATCGGCCAGGAGGCGGTGGCGGTGGGGGTGCAGGCGATCAAGCAGCCCGGCGACCAGGTGATCACCGGATACCGCGACCACGGCCACATGCTGGCCTGCGGCATGGACCCGCGCGAGGTGATGGCCGAGCTCACGGGCCGCGCCGGCGGCTCGTCCAAGGGCAAGGGCGGGTCGATGCACATGTTCTCAACCGAGGCCGACTTCTACGGTGGGCATGGGATC
>Ga0163163_10002253_pt1 | contig 16257 bp, 6 predicted proteins | sample S65metaG_FD_119766 | JGI IMG/M metagenome (GOLD analysis project Ga0163163, IMG submission 119766) | Switchgrass rhizosphere microbial communities from Kellogg Biological Station, Michigan, USA - S6-5 metaG | ecosystem: Host-associated > Plants > Roots > Rhizosphere > Soil | place: USA: Michigan... | reverse complement strand
GGAATTTAGTGACCTATTCATCTCGATTTCGCAATCACTTCCGCCAATCAGACATACCGATAATCACGGTCGGCCAGTTTGATCCGACCTTTATCTGGGAACAGTAGTCATAGGAGAAGTTGACTTGGAAAGTCTCCTATTTACCGGCGCTTCACCTAGACCACCAGCCTGGTATCTCCGAGGCGAACAGACTCTACCACGAACCCATGGTGATCTACATACAGAACCTACCGTATAGCCAACGGTAACCCAGCTTTCCGACAGCAAAGTATTGGCAATCGGACGCGACGCAACCCATCTGGCAGTCGTCTGCATTTTCCCGCAGTTCTCGTCACAAAACATTACATCGATGTGACAGCCACGTTATTACTTTGCCGGCGCCTGTGAGTAGTCTCAAAGGCGAGGAGAAACACATGCACAATAGCAACACAATCATTCGCAGTGGCAGTGCGGTTCGGAACATTGGCCGCGTACTGCTGATCACGCTCATTGCACTTGTCGGTATCGGCAATGCCTTCGCCCAGGACAACACGGATCTTAGGTTCAAGGGCGCTGTCGGCGTCATTCCTGTCACCGGAGTTTCCGCTACCGGGGCCGTAAACCTCAACATCGTCCGCAATGTTAACCCTGGAGCGCCCTGGAGAATCGCTGCGCTCGACGCTATCGTAACTCCATCGGGTCAGATTAAGGTTGTCGGCCGCGGCCTGCTTCTAGCATCTGGCAACGGCATCGGTACCAACGCCGGTCAGAGCGTTCACGCGACACTTTTCTGTGGCTCTGGCGCCAGCACCACTGCCCACGACTCACCCGTCTCCGGCGTTCCGCTCGCCGCCGACGGGGACTTCGCAATCGATGACGTTCTGTCACCGGCACTGCCGCCTTCCTGTGCGACTCCAGTACTGCTGATCCGGAATGTAACGGGCCTCTGGTTTGCCGCCGGAATCAGAAAGCTGGACAACGGTAAGAACTAGCTCTCCACCGATGTTGAGACCAATCCGATGTATTAATTGAATCCCAAAGCGGGGCGGGACGTTCTGCCCAACCCGCTTGTGCCCCAAGTTCTACGGCTCCACTTGGAGACGAATCTTCTTAGAGAAAATAACCCCGCACGTGAGTGTGGGGTTATGCGTTGCATGCTCCGATTACTGAACAATCAGCGTCAAATTCAATGTTCGGGTCGCGGCTCCACTGGTTGCATTGACGGTGATGTTATATGTACCCGCAGGTGTCCGTGGTGTTGGTGGAGGAGTCGAGGTGCCGCCACCTCCTCCTCCGCCACAACCTACCATCACAAACAGCACAGCGATCTGAACAAAGACCAGCACGCGTCGCGGTCTTCCTCCCTTGGACAATGACAAAGTGATGGCTAAACATGCCAACAGGAGACTTACGGTTAGCGGCACCGGGGGAAGTACCCCCGGGCCTGTCGGTGCGCCCTGGAATCCTGCTGTCGAACCGGCTGTGGCGACGGTGACCGTGATGTTCGCGGGAACGCCGGACTGCACGGTCACGGTGTTGGGCGTAACTGTACAACTGGACTGCGAAGGTGCGCCCGAACATGTGAAGGACAGGCTTCCAGCAAATCCGGCCGAGCCGCTGACGTTTAGGTTATAAATCGCTGAATGTCCGGCCGAGACCGTTGCCGACGTAGTGTTGCCGGATCCTGCTGCGAGGGAGAAGTCGGTCCCTATCGCGGTTAGTTGAACGACGGACTGACCTCCAGACCCATCATGCACGATATTGATGCTTCCCGATGCATTCCCCGCATTTGCCGGGGAGAACTTCGCGTTGATCGTGCAGCTTGCGCCTGCAATGAGAGTTGTACAGTTATTGGTTTGCGAGAAAGCTCCGGATGCCGTGATGGAAGAGATGGCAACATCCGCGGGACCGTTGTTGGTGACTGTGACATCCTTTGTCACGCTCGACCCGACGACAGCGCTACCAAAGTCGAGGGATGTTGCCGATACCTGAACGGAACCGGCGAGTCCGTTTCCCGTTAATGGAAGCACATGCGGGCTGCCAATTGCATCGCTGACGATCAGGAGCGTTCCATTTCGCAGACCTTCTGCTGTTGGCCGGAAACTGACAGCTACCGAACAGGAAGCTCCACTTCCAATCGTCGCGTTGCAAGTTGTTGTTTCTGAGAAATCTCCCGTTGTGCTGATTTGCGAGATGGCGACTGGCGTACTCGATTTGTTGATCAGGGTGACACTCTTTGCCGAGCTCGCTTTGCCCTTCGCCTGGTCTCCAAACTGTAGTTGGCTTACGGAGAATTCAAGCGTATTGGCGATATCGAATGGGACCTCATTCGATAGACCGCCGGCGGGAGTGGGGTTCAGGACAACGATGGTCGCAGTACCTTCCACAGCAAGATCGGTCGCCGGAATCGCTACCCGAAGCTGTGTAGCGCTGATAAATGTGGTGGTGCGGTCTGCACCGTTCCAGCGAACGACAGCTCCGGCAGCAAAGTTGGAACCCACAACAGTAAGCAGGAAATTGGGAGCTCCCACCCCAACGAGCGAGGGCTGCAACGATGAAACTATCGGTGTCGGATTGTTCGAGGATGATGGGTTCGTGATATTCGTGCGAACCAGTACAACCTGGTCGTTAGGGCCGGCTCCGCCCAGATTTGTAGAGCCGGAATAGTTCCGGAATGCCAGACCATCTACGCCCCACCGCTGGAGATATTCAACCCTGTCGGTCGGCACCTGCAACACTACCTTTCCAGCAGAGCTAAGTGTGGCGGTGTCCCCAGCCCAAATATTCACGCCACTCCCAAAATTATTCTCAATGAGGTAGATGCGCCCAGTGCCCGGCTCGGGATATACGGAACTCACCCATCCAGTGGTGAACGCAAATAATCCAACATCAGTGAAGTTAGCTGCGTCATACACGCGATTGTACGAATAGAGGCGATTGCCAAGGTATTTGATCTCTGCGCCGCCACTGTTCCAACGGTCAGACAAATATGTGACACCCGCATCGTCGACCTTCATCCTGATCAAGGACGGAGGTGACACTGAACCTTGCGAGCCGTACAGAATCGACGCATCGGCGCCGAAGGTTATCCAACTGATGTAGCTTCCGCCACCCCATGTGGGCCGCGCGACGCCATCATCATAAATTTTTATTCCTTCTTCCGGCGACAGGACGACGGCAACCGAGTGCGGAGATCCCGGAACCGCCTTTAGATCAATTGCCCAGCTATTGCCCAGCGGGATTTCAAGGTCCACCTGGTTAGTGTAGAGGTTCAGTCGCTTGATGGAATGAGCGCCATCTATGCCTATCCACAGGAACTGGCCATCGTCCGAGATTGCCAATCGGTGTGGTTCGTTGCCGATTGGAATCGGCGTTCCGGTCTGGCCCGTGAGTGGATCGATGGTTACGATCGTGTTCGGAGCTGTCGTCGCAGCGCCTGCGATGGAGGCGTAGAAAACACGACGGAACGGGTCGTAGACCAACTCCCGTGTAGAGAGGGGTAGCGAGATGAATGTAGTGACGTTGACAGCGTTCGAGGTACCCCCGCCCGGGGCTGGGTTCACCACAGTAATAGCGTGATCGCCATAACCGGAGATAAGGGAGGTACCTGGTGTCGCTGACAGGGCAGTCGAGTTCAGGAAGGTAGTCGCGAGAGGCTGGCCATCCCAGTAAATGATAGATGTCGGGAAGAACCCGGTTCCAGAAACGGTTACCGTTGCATTGCTGCTGCCTACTTTTACGCTTTGGGGCGAAACAGATGTCACCGTGGGTGTCGGGTATGCCGCAATTGCCTGGCCGGTTAACGAAATCGTTCGGGGGCTTCCGGCAGCATTGTCGCTGACGATAATCGAACCTGTTCGGGTTCCCGCCTGTGTCGGCGTGAAGGTTATGTTGATGACACAGTACAGATAGGGAGAAATGTAGTTATCGCAATTATTCGTTTGCGAAAAGTCCCCAGTCGCGGTGATGCTCGTGACGTACAGAAAATCGTTACCAATGTTGCGATACAACACGCCAACACTGGAACCCACGGTGTTCACCAAAGTGGGTCCAAATGCCCACGAAGTTGGGAAAAATGAAGCGATGGGCGCTGAGCCTGCTCCTGAAAGCTGGACAGCCTGAGGACTGGCTGCGGCATTGTCAGCAACTGTCAATGTTCCGGGACGGCTGCCGTAGAGGGTCGGCTTGAACGAGATGCTAACGGTGCAGGAACTCGACGGTGACAAGCTGGCGGGGCAATCGTTGGTCTGAATGTAGTCTGTCGAGATCTGCATGGAACTGATGACGAGATTCGCGGTGCCCGTATTGGTGACGCTGACGGGTTGGGAAGGACCGATGGTGTTGACAGGCTGCTGCGGAAAGTACAATACGGCCGGGGAAAAGGCTATCTCTGGTCCCGTGCCATTTCCAGACAGCGCCACCTGTCTCGGCGATCCTGCTGCATCGTCAATGATCTTGAGTGCTCCCGTCCGCGAACGCGTGGCCGTTGGTGTGAACGTCACGGTGAACTGACAACTCGCGTTAGGAACCAAAGTTCCGCAGTTGGTCAGGAAGGAGAAGTCGCCAGTGGTTGAAGATGAAGCAACGACCAGGTCTGCGTCGCCTATGTTCGATAGCGTGACGGTTTTTGACAGACTGGTAGTGAACAGTGCCTGGTCGCCGAAATCCAATGCGCTGGCCGAGAGGCTGGCAACGGGCGCCGTGCCGGTTCCGGTTAAGCCGACCGTTGCCTGGTCAACCACATTTGCACCAGACGCGATCAGTGTTTCTGACTTTGCTCCGGCAGAAACCGGACTGAATGCGACTTGAACGGTACAACTTGCAGCAGGCGCCACCCCACTTGGGCCAGCGCAATTACTCGACTGGGTGAAATCTGCTCCGAGCTGGAATGGCTTCAGATGAAGAGTCTTGGAACCGGTGTTGGTGACCAGGACCGATTGTGCAGCAGTGGGGTTGTTTGTTTTTTGGGATCCGAAAACCAAGCTGGTGGGCGATACCGCCATGGTGGTTTGACCCTGGTACTCGTAACCGCCGAGGTCGAGCGCACCGACCACACGAGGCGCGCCGCCGGCGTCCTGTGTCATGGTCGTGGGTGTCGTCGGATCGGCTGCTTCGATTACTGGTGATCCTAAGCCGACGTGAAAGTCTTCTCCCAACGGATCAGCAAACAAAGGGTCGGCCGAGATGTTGTGGTTGGCGCCAGTCTGGGCAGGACAGGTGTATGCAGTTCCGCTGTTGCCGAAAACGTTGTTATAAGTGAATTTCTCCGCCGTTATGCCATACGTGGTCGAAGACTCACACCTGATAGCGATCCCGCCGGGGCTGGCAGCGATGATGTTGTTTCTGAACGATCCGTCCCACCAGCTGAATGCGGCCAACTCCGCCGCGTACGTGTCGGTGGAATGATTGTAGGCAACGGTGTTATTGCTGAAATCTCCCGGCATCCGTCCCCAGTAAACACCGCCGCCATGATTGTTCACGATGATGTTGTTGCGGACGATGGACGCACCCTCATTGTCGATGTTCAGTCCGCCACCTTGCGACGAGTTCGAAAGGTTGTCGTGGATGAAATTGCCTTCGATCAGAGCGTTACCGGCGGCCCACATCTCAATGCCACCGCCGTCATAACCACCCCTGTTCTCGTAAATTTCGTTGTACAGAACCTTGGCGGTGCCAGCCCCGCGAATGCTGAGACCTCCACCGCCAACTCCACTCGGATAACAATCGGCCGCACGATTGTTGTGTTGGATGATATTGAACCGGATCGTCGGCGAAGCGAATTCGATTCCAATGCCTCCACCTTCACCACAGCCATTTTCTGTAATCACGTTGTGCTCGATGATGGGACTGCTGCTGGCGACGTAAATTCCGCCGCCGTCGCCATTCTTGCCATGCTGCAACGTGAAGCCCGAAAGCACTGCCGCGTTCGTCTCGGAGTTATGGAAACTGACAACCGGACCGCCATTTTGCCCGTCGATAATGGTGTGCACGGCGTCTGTCAGGCTCTTCACGGTAATGTTCTTACCGTGAAAGTCGATGCGCTCGTTGTATGTGCCCGGGGAAACCAGAACGGTGTCGCCATTAACAGCACTGTCGATAGCCGCCTGAATCGATGGCTGATCCGCAGGGACGCGGATTGTGCTCTGAGCAAATGCGATTACATTTAGGAAAGCTAGGCTGATTATAAAAAGGATATTGCGTGAAGAACCGCGCCAGTGGGCTGGTTTCATCAGGGCCTCCCGGGTGAATGGAGCAAAACAGAGGAGTATATCGGCGAGGTACTCTGGATGCGAATGAATCCTGCTGCTGATCGGCAGATTTTTACGGAGACTCGACTACGGATTGTCGATCATTGCATCGAAGTCGGCGGCAGAAACTCAGCGAGAGATGTTCTGATTCAAATACATTCTCGGATTATCACAACTCACCTGTGTCTCAACAGCGTGTCAAGACTCCGCCAAATCACAAATCGAACCTAAAATATTCCGAACACTCGAAATATAAATTCCGCCAAATTGTCCGGTCAGCTATCTCCGATTTGTCATACTGGAAATAGAGTAGAAACTGGATGGAGTGCGAAACTGGATAGAGTAGAAACTGGCCGCCCCATTCAAACCTGATGTCGGCTTGAGTGCGGTATTTGCTTGGTCTCCTGCATACCTCGCGGTCTCGTTGTTTGGGTTTTGAAACTCGAAACTCGACACTTTGTTCTCTATATTTTGATATTTAAGCCAAGCGTCTTCATAGATTTGCAGACCAAATTTCCGCAAATCTATGATTCCAGTAGATCGCAAAAGTAGGGGGCCTACCCGGCCTTCGCCGGGTCGGTCGGATCCTCCACCCGAAGCATGAGCAGCGCGGCGAGAATCATGGCGCAACCGCCAATCATCACCACCGCCAGCCGAACATCGATAGACGACGGCAGTCGGGGAATGAGGAAGTTGACGACGCGATTGAACAGCGCGCCGGCAATGATCTCAGGCATCACGATAAAGAAGTTGAAGATACCCATGTAAACGCCAACCTTCGTCGGCGGCAGCGAACCGACGAGGACTGCGTATGGCATCGAGAGCGTGCTGGCCCAAGCGATACCCACGCCCGCCATCGGCAGCATCAACAGCCACGGCGAATGGATCAGGAACACCGAGAGCAACCCGACGCCCCCACAAAGTAGGCAAAGAGTATGCGTTACCTTGCGTCCGAGAGCTTTGGCGATCGCAGGAAGCGCGGAAGCGAACACGAACGTGACGACCGAGTAAGCGGCGAAGCAGATGCCTCCCCACTTGATGCCCTCGGTATAGGTCGGTGAGGCGGGCGAGGTAGCGCCAAAAACGCTACGCGCAATTGCCACTCCGAAGAACAACCACATGCAGAATAGGCCCAGCCAGGTACAGAATTGCACCGGCGCAAGCTGACGCATGGTCTTCGGCATTGTCTGAATCGAGCGAAAGATTTCAATGACGTTTTGAGCGAAGCCGGTATGTTCGGCTTTCATACGGCGGAATGCCTCGAGGTCGTCCGGCGGATATTCCTTCGTCGTCAGGATCGTGTAAAGCACCGCGCCGAAGAACGCTGCTGCTCCGAGATAGAACGACAGTCGAACCGTGTACGGAATGGCCGACGTTGCGCCGCCGCTGTCGCTGATGTGGAACCAGTGCGTGAGTATGTAAGGCATTGCCGATGCGATGACGGCGCCGATACCGATGAAGATGCTCTGCATGGCGAAGCCGCTGGTCCGCTGCTCTTCCGGCAGCATGTCAGCGACGAATGCGCGGAACGGCTCCATGCTGACGTTGATGGAGGCGTCGAGGATCCATAACAACCCCGCAGCCATCCACAGCGCGGAGCTACGCGGCATGAGGATGAGCGCAAGCGAACTAAGAATTGCGCCCGTCAGGAAGTAAGGACGTCGCCGTCCGAGAGAGTTCCAGGTCCGATCGCTGGCGTGGCCGATGATAGGTTGCACGAGCAGTCCAGTGAGCGGCGCGGCGAGCCAGAGATACGCGAGCTGGTCGGCGTGCGCGCCGAGGTATTCGTAGATGGCGCTCATGTTGGCCATCTGCAGGCCCCAGCCGAACTGGATACCGCCGAAGCCAAAGCTCATGTTCCATATCTGCCAAAACGACAGACGCGGCTTGATGACGGTTTTCGTGACGCTAGCGGTCGTAGACACGCGTGAACTCCTTGAGTCGAGCCTGATGTTCGGAGGTAAGTTGGCCTTCGACGAGACGCCACTTCCAGTTTCCCCACGGACGCCCTGGAAGATTCATGCGCGCCCGCCCGCCAAGGCCGATAACGTCCTGCACGGGAACAAGCACGGTTGCGGCGACAGAAACATAAAGTGCACGGATGAAGATCCAGTTGATCTCGACACTGGGATCAGAGAGTGAGAAACCGAAATATTCGGAGACGAACTGGTGCTCGCGGCGGAGATCATCTTCACTGCGCGTGCTATCAGCTACACCGGAGGTCCACCAGCCGACCATGGTGTCGTTGTCGTGTCCGCCGGTGTAAGCGACAAGATCACGGACATAATTATGTGGCCGGAATGACGGACCTTGGGGGTCCGTGCCATACCCAAACTGCATGAGAGCCATGCCGGGATAGCCGAAGCGATGACGAATGGCTTCAACCTCGGGCGTAATAACACCGAGATTTTCAGCAACGATCGGTAACGGGCCGAGCGCCGCTGTGACGGCCTCGAATAGCTCTGCGCCTGGACCCTTTACCCACTTGCCACGTTGCGCCGTGAGATCACCGCCGGGAATCTCCCAGTAGGCTTCAAAGCCGCGGAAGTGATCGACACGCATCATATCGAACATGGTGAGCGCAGCACGGAATCGTTCGATCCACCAAGTGTAGCCACTGGCACGCATGAGGTCCCAGCGATAGATGGGATTGCCCCAGAGCTGTCCAGTGGCGGAGAAGTAGTCGGGTGGAACGCCAGCCACGAGGGCGGGATTGCCATCGGGCTTGAGGTGAAAAAGATCGGGTCGCGACCAGACGTCGCTGGAGTCGTGCGCGACGTAGATCGGAATGTCCCCCATGATGAGGATGTCGCGGTCGTGACAATACTTCTGGAGAGCGCGCCACTGCCGGAAGAATTCGAATTGCCAATATTTGTGAGCGGCGATGGAGTCAGCGAGTTTGGTGCGCCACGATTCCATCGCGGCGGGGTCGCGCCTCGCGAGCGCGGGATCCCAGAGCGTCCACATCACCAGCCCATGCGCCTCCTTCGCGGCCATAAAGAGCGTGAAGTCTTCCAGCCAGGAGGCGTTGTCGCGACAGAAGTCGTCGAACGCAGAACGAAGTTCTTGGGATGACGACGTGAAGAAGTTGCGAGCAGCAATACGCAGGACAGGATATTTCCAGTCGATGACGCGGCCGTAGGCGACTTCATCAGTCGGGAACGTCCGGATAGTCTCGAGGTCCGATCTCTGCAAGAGGCCTTGGTCAATCAAACTGTCGAGCGAGAGTAGCAGCGGGTTCCCGGCGAAAGCGGAGAAACATTGATACGGCGAGTCGGCGTATCCAGTTGGATTAAGCGGAAGAACCTGCCAGATTTTCTGTCCGGCAGCATGGAGGAAGTCTGCAAACTTGTAAGCTTCGGGGCCGAGATCTCCGATGCCGTAGGGACCGGGGAAAGACGTAGGGTGCAATAAGAGGCCACTGGATCGTGGGAATGTCATCCGCGGAGAAGAGTAATGCGAAGGGGAAGGGGAGAGCAAGGAGAAGAGAAACTACTCCATCCTAGGTAGCCCTCCCACGCAATGTACAGCCAGCAAAACCTCAGCCGCATCGACCGGTGTTTATTACATCTGGTGCCGCCATCACACCGTGATCGAACGTCCGATGTACTATCTAGGATGGGGCCTGATGCATTTGCTATTGCTCAACACTCACCGTTTGCGCCTCCCGACTGAACGGCAGGTCGCGCGAGACAGGTTCGGTGCCGCCGTAGACCGTAACGTGCACCTGCGTCCACCAAGGCGTGTAATCGCCCTCGGCTTTGCCAAGCTTCACGGTCACGCCCTGCGCTGTCGCTTCACAGGTGAACGACTGGCGGAAGTAGTGGCCCTGCTTGTAGTCGAAGGTGTGGCCGTCATCGGTGTAGACGGAGCCTGAGCAGTCGGGGCCGGGGTAGACGCGAAGTTCGAGCGGCCCCTGCGGTTTCTCGGCGGTCGTCTGAATGAGTGGCTCGTGCGGAAGGATGGCGCCGCCGCGAACGTAGACAGGAAGTTCGTCTAGTTTGGGATCGACCTTGATGGAACCGACCATTGGAGTTTCGGCGACACCGACGGAATGTTCTTTATCCCACGCGGCTCGCTGCTTCGCTTCAACCTTCTTGCCGGTCCAATAGTCGTACCAGACGGGGCCGGGAAGGATCACTTCGTAGGGATCGACAGTTTCGAGGACCTTGGGGGCGACGAGGAGGTCGCGACCGAAGAAATATTCCTTGTCGTTGATGCCTTCCATGCGGCCGAGAAGTGGGTGCTCTACGAACATGGCGCGCATAAGCGGAATGCCGGTTCGTGAGGTTTCCTCCATAGACGTATAGATGTAAGGCAGAAGTCGATAGCGGGTTTCGATGTAATGGCGACGAATCGCTTCGTGCTCCGGACCGTGTACCCAGGGTTCCTGGTCACGCGTACCGTTGGTCGTGTGGTCGCGATAGATCGGCAAGAAAGCGCCGAGCTCGATCCAGCGCGTCAGGAGGTCTGGGACCGGACTGCCGTCGAAGCCGCCGACATCGTTGCCGGCGAATGGGTATCCGCTGACGCCAAGATTTAGCAGCGTGGGAAGACTCAAGCGGAAGTGAAGCCACGATGACTGGTTGTCGCCGGTCCAGGTTGCGGCATAGCGCTGCGCTCCCGCAAACGCAGCTCGGGTCATGACGAACGGCCGCTCGTTGGGACGGAGCTGGAGAAGACCCTCATAGGTCGCGCGAACATTTTCCATGCCGAGAACATTGTGAATCTCGCGATGATCGGTCTTGCGAATTGGACCGGCTGGATTGCGGTTCTCGGTTTCGCTATCGACGCGATGGACGGTGTCCAGAGGCATGGTCTTGTCGGGATAGCGGAAGACGGCGGGCTCGTTCATGTCATTCCAGATACCGGCGATACCCATATCGGTGAAAAACTTGAATTGTGAGCCGTAAAACTTCCGAGCGCTGGCAAGAGTGAAGTCAGGAAAGACGCTGTCGCCGGGCCACACTTTGCCGACATATTGTGAGCCATCAGGATTCTTAATGAAGTGATCGCCGGCGGTCCCTTCATCGTAGGGCTTGTAGCCAGCTTCCTTTTTGATGTGAAGATCGGAGATCACCACCATCTTGAAACCTTGATCGCCGAGGTCTTTGACCATTTGCTCGAAGTGGGGGAAGTACTCGCGATTGATGGTGAATGGCTTGTAGCCCTGCTGGTAATCAATATCCAGCCAGATGACGTCGGCGGGTATCTTGCGCGTCCGGAACTCGTTGGCGATCTGGCGGACGCGCGATTCAGGATAGTAGCTATAACGGCATTGTTGGAAGCCGAATGCGTACAGAGCCGGTAGAGGCGTGCGTCCGGTCAACGAGGTGTAGCGCTCGATGACCTGTTTCGGATGCGGACCGGCGATGAAGTAATAATTCAAGTCCCCACCAGTGGCTCCGAATGAAAAGAAATCAGAAGACTCTTTGCCAAAGTCGAAGCTGGACTTGTAGGTGTTGTCGAGGAAGAGCCCGTATGCACGTCCGTTCAGGAGGCCCACGAAAAAAGGAATCGATTTGTAGAGCGGATCGGTTCCTTGCTGCCAACCGAAGGCGTCGGTGTTCCACATGGTGACAGCGTTACCTCGATGGTCGGAGGCGTCGGACTTGTCCCCGAGACCGAAGTACTGCTCGAGTTGCGGCATCGTTTTGTAAACGCGGAATTCTTTGCCGTGCCATGTGACCGGATAGTTGGGATGATCGGCCAGAAGTACGTTGCCGACTTTGTCCGTGAAAACAATGCGGCCGTTGGACCGCTGGACGGTTGCGACCACATCTCCGTCCGTCACTTTCAAGACCGAAGCCGACTGTGTTATCTGAACTTTTGTATCCCGAGAAACTGACTCGGGGATAACAGCAAAGGAATGATCAGCCGGAAACATTTTCGCCAGTGTGTACCGAACTCGTACGACGCCGGGACGAACAATCGTAAGTCGGATTAGGGCGTCACCGGAGCGGAAGGTCAGGCCGTCGGACCTCGGCTGGACGGCACTAACGGCACCGGTACTGGAAGATTCTTGAGCGTTGAGAGGCTGTATCGAGAAAGTTACCAGTATCGAAATAAACAGAAAGGCTTTGCAGAATCGGTTTTTCGTCATTGGCAGGCTCTCGTACCCCGAATGGGGAAGCTTGGGACAATGAAATAACTTTGTCAACCTGTCTGGAGGAGTGCAGAATAGATGCCGGTTGGTGAAGACCCGCTCCTCCCATTCAAGCGGAAGACTTGCCGATTGAGATAGATGCTATCGGTTTTCTATTTCAGGTTGCACTCCCAGGGCATAGTTGTCTTCACGACCGTTGCGGACATTAAGCTTTCCGCATTCAAATCAGTTTGTTTTTACAGAGAGGGGCAAATGAGGCGACTTACAATCCTCGTGTGCGTTGCTGTGTTGTCGTTGTTTAGCATTTCAGCACTTGCACAGAGCGACACCGCACGCCTTGTCGGAACTATCACAGATGCCAGCGGCGCGGCGATTCCAAATGCGACGGTCACCGTCACAAATAAGGGAACTGCCAGAGCCATTACCGCTTCGACGAATTCGTCAGGCGAATATGTAGTAAATGCGTTGCCCCCGGGCGACTACCACGTTGATGTCAAGCAGCCGAGCTTTAAGACGGCGTCTGCTGATATCACCTTGGAAGTTTCACAGGTAAGAGAAATCAGCCTGAAGATGCAGGCCGGCAGCGTCGAAACCGTCGTCAATGTGACGGACGAAGTGCCGTTGGTCGAAACCACGACCTCGAGCACGGGCGAAGTGATCCAGGGGCGTCAGGTAACCGAACTCCCGTTGAACGGCCGCAACTTCACGCAACTTGCGCTGTTGACCCCGGGCGTGACCCGCGGCGCCTACGGCGACGTTTCCATGGGTGGCGGATCCGGCACGAATGCGGAAGCATTCCGCAATTCGGAAACGGGTGGCGCTTCGATTTCTGCGAACGGTCTGCGCGCGCAGGCTAATAACTTCATCCTTGACGGTGTGGATAACAACGAAGGCATGGTCAACTCGATCGTGTTCTTCCCACCCGCCGAAGCGATCCAGGAATTTCGCGTAAACACCAGCGTAGCTCCGGCCGAATTTGGCCGCGCCGGTGGTGCGATCGTGCAGACAACGATCAAGGGCGGAACGAATTCCATTCACGGGTCGGCTTTCGAATTCCGCCGAAGTGGTGCATTCGATGCCAAACCCTATAGCACGACCGGTCCTGTTGACTTTAAGCGGAATCAGTTTGGCGGAACCCTCGGTATGCCGATCTGGAAGAATCGGTTGTTCATCTTCGGCGATTACCAGGGTCTGCGGCAGTCTGCGCCTCAGAACGTGGAATTCGCATCGGTACCGACGGATAAGATGCGGCAAGGCGATTTCAGCGAGTTGCTGGGAACGAACCTTCCGACGATTCCAAGCGTCAGCCTTTGTCCAGGCCTGTATTCCGGTGGAACTCCTCTGGCTGCGTATGCCGGCAAGGGCTATATCTATGATCCGACGACCTGCCAGCCGTTCGGTTGGAACGGAACCGTCGGCACCAACATCATCCCGAACGGCAACCCGGTTGGTCTTGCATACCTGCAAGGCTATCCAGAGCCGAATGTAACCGGAACGATTCTTAACAACTTCCGAGCGCAACGCCAGAGCATCCGCAACTTCAACGACTTCGATGTCCGCCTGGATATGGTGGCTTCGCAACGGGATACGCTCTTTGCGCGTTACAGCTACGGACAGGACAACTTCACAGTTACAAATCGACTCGGTCCCAATAACCCTTCTGGCTTCGGATCGGGCGACAACTTCAACCATCCGCGCGGTGTGGCAGTTGGGTACACTCACACCTTCTCGGACAGCGTGCTTAACGAGTTGCGTTTCGGCTATCTGCGTCCCTCGTTCGGCTACAACCCGCCGAATATCGGACAGACGTTGGCAGCGGACATCGGCATCCCGAATGCGAATCGCAATGCGTTTCTGGGCGGCCAGGCGTTGATTGGTGGTAACAACACTGAATTGGAGTACCAAGGTGACGGCGGACCGTATAACGTTCCGCAGAAGGCGTATCAATTCTCTGATTCGCTTTCGTACAGCTTTGGTCATCACACTTTCAAGGCCGGTTTCAACGTAATCAGCCGTCACGTCGACTTTTTACAGGGTAACAATGCGAAGGGCTACTTCATTCTCGGCGGTAACGGATACCCGGGAACGGGTCGTTTCACCGGCTACGAAGTATCGGAAGTGCTAGCCGGTTTCGTAGATTACCAGATCGGCGATATCACCGGTTTCTATGAAACGCGCAATTGGGAAACCGGATACTATGCTCAGGACGACTGGCGCGTGACCAATCGATTGACGTTGAACCTTGGCCTGAGGTATGACCTCTACACCTGGCCATACGAAGAGAACAACAAACAGTCCAACTACGATCCAACGACGAACACCCTGGTGCTTCCGGGAGCCGCAGGTTATCCGCGGAGCCTGATTAACACTGACCGTAACAACATCGCTCCCCGTTTCGGATTTGCCTATGACCTTACCGGCAGCGGCAAGACCGTGGTTCGCGGCGGTTACGGAATGTTCTTCTTCCTGGATCGTGGCGGCGTCGGCAATCAACTGAGCAATAACGCGAACTTCAACGGCAACTCGCAATACGTGGCGTGTCCCCTAACTTGCGCCGGTGGATACCGCATCACGCTGAGTGGCGCGGGTCCGTTGGGTGATAACAACTGGCTGGATGCGACAGGCGCACTGCCATCCGCCATTAATACGGTGGACCCGAACAACCTGACGAGCAGCGCGACGGTGCTGTACTACCCGAAGAACAGTCAGAACTCGAGCGTACAGCAATGGAACGTTCAAGTTGAGCGTCAGATCGGCGCGAACATGTCAGCCGATGTGGCGTACGTGGGCACGAAGATGGATCACCTGTCCACGACGTTCAATGCGAACTCAACACCGTTGGGAGGCGGAGCACGGCCGTTCTCGAACGTAGGCAATGTGAACGAGACCGGTTACATCGGAACTGGAAAGTACAACGGTCTCCAGACCCGCTTGGTCCGGCGCTTCTCCAACGGGCTGAACTTCACAGCCGCGTACACCTACTCGAAGACTACGGACAACTCGAACGGTGCGTTTACCTCTGCAGCGAACGGTGGCCGAATCTTCGTAGACTCGACTGGAACAGCCTTACTGCGACTGAACGAAGGCCCGGCGGATAACGATATCCGTCACTTCTTTGTATTCAGTTCGTTGTATGAACTGCCTTTCGGTAACGGCAAGCATTTCGGATCGAACATGCCGAAGGTTGCTGATTACATCCTCGGTGGCTGGCAGTGGAACAACATCTTTACGTACGGTACCGGTTCTCCCGTCGATCTTCGGATCGGCGGAAGTCCTGACAACCGTCCTGATGTTTCCGGACCAGTTACGGCCGAGATCGTAAATGGCCAGGGCATTCTCCGCGGGACGTTCAGCAAGCCGCCTACAGTGACGGCTGGCGGAACGGACTGGGTACGTGCGGGTAACCTTGGACGCAACTCGATTTACGGGCCGGGGTTGCATACGTGGGACATGGGGTTGATCAAGAACTTCAAGGTCACGGAACGTGTCAATACGAACATCCGTGCTGAAGTCTTCAACTTGACCAATACTCCTCAGTACACGAATGGCAGCTTCAACAACTTCATCAACTTTGACTCGCAGACGAACACTTCGACTGGCACTACCAACAGCGCCCAGACGCGGTTCTCGTCGGAACGCCAGGTACAGCTTGCGCTGCGCGTGACGTTCTAGAGAGTTGCAACGCTTTGGGGGAACGGGCCAACCCGTTCCCCTTTTTCTTTTTTGAAGCTGCTACTGGGTTTATGTTCCGAAGCCTCGAATGAGACAATCGCTAGACTGCCGATGGTCACCGGGTGAACGAAGTTCGCTACTGGAGTCGAGATGATCACAAAGGTCAAGACGTATAGGACTTTCTTCCCTTTAGTTTTGCTCGTTGTGGCAGCAATTGCGCAAGGGCAGGTCACGGTGTCGAAGGTCGAACCG
>Ga0163163_10002252_pt1 | contig 16257 bp, 10 predicted proteins | sample S65metaG_FD_119766 | JGI IMG/M metagenome (GOLD analysis project Ga0163163, IMG submission 119766) | Switchgrass rhizosphere microbial communities from Kellogg Biological Station, Michigan, USA - S6-5 metaG | ecosystem: Host-associated > Plants > Roots > Rhizosphere > Soil | place: USA... | reverse complement strand
GCACGACCCCATCCTAAAAGAAAGACTTTTTGGACTTACTAATGGCCAGGGCAATCATGGCGAAGATGTTAAGGAACTTTACTATTATCTCGATAACCTGCCTACCCATTATTATATGGAGTATTTGTATAAATACCCGCAAAGGCAATTTCCTTATGAAGAGCTGAAAGAAAAAAACCGCAACCGTTCCAAATCTGAATCTGAATTTGAAATACTTGATACAGGTGTGTTTGATAATAACCAGTACTTTGATGTTCTGGTAACTTACGCCAAGCAAACTGTCAACGATATTTTTATAAAAATTGATGTTACCAATCGCTATAGCAAAGAAGCAGAGATTACAATTCTTCCAACCCTGTGGTTTTATAATCGTTCATCTAACAAACGACTTGCCCGGGCACCTGGTATCAGCTATTTAAATAAAACCTCGGTAAAAGCCAGCCATGAAAGAATGGGTAACTATTATTTATACTTCCAGTCTGCAAACGACCTGCTTTTTACCAATAATGAAACGAATACTTTCAAAGTTAGTGGCATTGCTAACGAAAGCATTTTTGTTAAGGATGCGTTTCATGATGCAATTATCAAGGGTGACCATCTCAAAGAACTTAGAAACAAAAAATCAGGAACCAAGTTTTCTCCTGTTTATAAAGTAACGATTGCGGCAGGTGAAACAAAAACAATTTATTGCCGCCTCAGTGACCAGCTTATTGACAAGCCATTTGCCAGAGGATTTAAAAATGTTTTTGCCATGCGTAAAGAAGAAGCTGATGAATTTTACGCTTCCATTTTACCAAAAGGTATAAACTACGATATGGCTCGAATACAACGGCAAGCGATTGCGGGATTATTATGGAGTAAACAATTTTATCATTTCGATATTGAACGCTGGCTAAATAGCAGTGACGGAATTACTGCTGCAAGCGACAATAGATTAACGGGTCGCAACCATGATTGGAAACACCTGAAGAACCAGGATGTGATTTTGATGCCGGATAAATGGGAGTATCCCTGGTATGCCGCATGGGACCTTGCCTTTCAATGCATATCAATGGCTGTAGCCGATCCTATTTATGCAAAACACCAATTATTGCTGGTGATGCGTGAATGGTATATGAAACCTGACGGTCAATTACCCGCATATGAATGGAACTTCAGCGATGTTAATCCGCCTGTGCATGCCTGGGCCGCCATGCAGGTATATCAAATTGAAAAAAAACAAACAGGAACAGGCGACATTGTTTTTTTAAAAAAAATATTTCAAAAGCTGTTGATCAATTTCACCTGGTGGATCAACCGTAAGGACCGAAAAGGCAATAATATTTTTGAAGGTGGATTTTTAGGATTGGATAACATTGGAGTATTTAATCGCAGCATTCAATTTCCCGGCGATACAAAATTGGAACAAGCAGACGGCACCAGCTGGATGGGCACTTACGCCTTAAACATGATGGACATTGCACTGGAAATTGCAATGCACGATATTTCATTTGAAGACACAGTTACTAAATTTTTCCAGCATTTCGTTTTAATAGCAGAAGCATTGAATGAACACCATTTATGGAATGAAGAGGATAAATTTTTCTATGATGTGCTAACTGTTCCCAATGCTCCACCAGTGCCATTACGCACAAAATCAATTGTAGGATTAACTCCCCTGTTTGCTGTATCTACTATCAATAAAAAAGCAATGGATCGACTGGAGGATTTTAAAAAAAGAAGTACCTGGTTTGAACACTTCAGAAGAAAGAATGGCAAGTTCTGGCCAAACGAAGAACGAAGCGATAGCGAAGAAATATTATTGTCGCTTGTGCAAAAAGATCGGCTGGTGCATTTGTTGAAAAGATTACTGGATGAAGAAGAGTTCTTATCTCCCGGTGGCATTCGTGCTCTATCGAAGTATCACGACAAACATCCTTATTCGGTTTCTGTAGATCATACACACTATACTGTACGGTACGATCCTGGTGATTCAACCTCCGATATTTTTGGTGGCAATTCCAATTGGCGAGGACCTGTTTGGATGCCGATCAATTTTTTGATCATACAATCCATTCGTAAATACGGCGAGTTTTACGGAGATAACTTATTAATCGAATGTCCGACAGGGTCCGGTAAACAAATGAATTTGTGTGGCGTAGCCGACGAATTGACCCGAAGAATCATTAGTTTATTCAGCAAAAATGATAATGGAGAACGTTGCTTTCATAACAAATACAATTGGTTTTACAAGCAGCCCGAAAATGAACATTTGGTGTTGTTTTACGAATACTTTCATGGAGATACAGGTATGGGGTTGGGTTCCAGTCATCAAACCGGCTGGACAGCTTTAATTGCAGAATTGATCAGTGAGTATAATGAAAGCCAGAAATCAAAAAATACTGAATCGTTGTCACAGCTGCAAGACCTGACAATACAGAAAACTTTGGTCAAGGTGTAGTTGTGCCGAATTTAGAAACGAGGCCTATTTCTTTACCCACACTAACCATTGCCACGGCTTTATTTCAAAATTCCTGTTTATTGAAAAATCATTTTCGTGATGCGTAAATGCTTCCCTGAAATTTCCTGCAATCCACTTATCTAAAAGGTCAAACCTTACAGTATGATCAATCAAGTTTAAAAATACGATCACCTCGTGCTCATCTTTTTTTCTTAAATAAGCTAACAGGTTTGCGTCATTGTTGGTGTGCAATTGAAACAAATCGCTGCGGGCATCTAATGCGGGATTATTGTGATGAAGTTGTAAAAGTGTTGCGTAAAAATTGTGCAACTCACAATGCTTCTTCCATTGAATAACATCTTTATCAAAAAATTTTAATCGTGTTTTATTTGGCAGTTCCTGACCGCTGTAGATCAACGGAATACCAGGCCATGTGCAGCTATGCACTGCCAATGCTTTTGCTGCGGCACCATATTTTTCGTACTCACTTCCATTCCAGCTGTTCTCATCGTGGTTAGATGTAAACCAGGCTCTCAATCCGGGAACGTTTTCATAGTTATCCAATGTTGCTCTCAATTCATTCAGATGCAATTTTTTTTGATGCCACTCTTCCGTTTTATGCATCCAGATCCAGGCATAGGCCGCATCGAACACCTGCATATATTGGGGGTATTGCAAAGGGTCGGCTTCTGCTAACCAGAACAGTGGTTTCAACTCATTCAATTGGGGAATGGCTTCCACCCAAAAATCCAATTCAACCCAAAAAGCAAGATCACACCGGAAACCATCAATGCCACATTTTCGCACCCAGAACTTCATGGCCTCGATCATGGCCTGTCGCATGTCTTTATTGCTGAAATCAAGTTCAATAATATCATCCATTCCTGAAGCCCTTTTAAATTCACCATTGGGCTCCCTCTCATACCATTCAGGGTGGGTTTTTGTCCAAACATGATCCCAGCCCGTGTGATTGGCAACCCAATCAATAATCAGTTTAAATTCAAGCCTGTGGGCATATTCAACCAGGTTTTTAAAATCCTGCAGCGTTCCGAATTCAGGGTTTATAGAAGTATAGTCAGAACAGGCATAATAGCTTCCCAGTGTTCCCTTCATCTCTTTTTTAGAAATAGGTGTGATGGGCATGAACCATAGCGTTTTTACACCCATTTCTTTTAATCGTGGTAGGTGCTGGGCAAATGCATTGAAGGTGCCCTCCTTCGTGTATTGTCGAAGATTTACTTCATAAATATTGGTGTTATAAATCCAGTCTTTAGAACAGTTCATTTCTCTAAGCTAAGAGATAAAGTTTTAGCTAAGAGATAAAGGTTTAAAGAGAAAAAGAGTAAATGCAAATTTTTATTCCAAAAAATTATTTTGGCCAAGGCACGTATTAAAATATGTGTCTCTTTTCCTCTTTCGCCGCTCTTTTTCTCTTAGTGTTGTTAAAATATTAGCTCTCTTTATCTCTTTTCCTTCCTCTTTTTCTCTTAGCCTTAATTTTGCACCCGATGAAAAGCTTCGATGTTCCTATTGTTTACCGCAGCCCCCTGATCTCCGCAGTGAAGAAAACACGAAAAGAGCAGGACAAGATGAAGCGGGACTTCTCTCCCACTCTTCTTGACTTTGGCCCACTAAAACTATACCTGGCCAGGCATTTTGGTTTTTGTTATGGAGTAGAAAACGCTATTGACATTGCATTCAGAACGATCGAGGAAAATTCCGGGAAAAGAATTTATTTATTGAGTGAAATGATTCATAACCCGCAGGTAAATGCTGATCTGAAGGCAAATGGGGTTGCATTCTTACAGGATAATTCCGGAAAACAAATTATACCGTTTGAAGATTTGACAGCAGATGATATTGTTTTAATTCCTGCGTTCGGAACAACACTGGCCATTGAAAAAAAACTACGAGATATCGGCATCAAGGTAGAGAATTACAATACCACATGTCCTTTTGTTGAAAAGGTATGGAACCGAAGTGAAATAATCGCAAAGAATGAATACACCATCGTTATTCATGGCAAACCAAACCACGAAGAAACAAGAGCAACCTTCTCGCATGCGTCTGTAAATGCTCCTTCTATTGTGGTGCGAGACATGGAGCAAACCAGGGAATTGGCAAAGTATATTCTCGGTGAGAAACCGGCTTCACAGTTTTATATTGAATTTAAAGATCAATACTCAGAGGGCTTTGATGTGTCGAAACATCTGGAACGTATTGGTGTGGTCAACCAAACCACAATGCTTGCAAGCGATACCCAGGATATTGCGGATTTTCTTAAAGAAACCATGATCAAAAAATATGGACTGAGTGAAGACAACATTAAGGAACGCTTCGCCGATACCAGGGATACTTTGTGTTATGCAACAAATGATAATCAAACTGCAGTGACAGGCATGTTGGATATAAGTGCTGACCTGGCCATTGTTGTCGGTGGTTATAATTCATCCAATACATCTCACCTCGTTGAATTGTGCGAGGAAAAATTGCCCACCTTTTTTATCAATAGTGAAGAAAAGATTCTCTCCGCGCAAACCATCATGCACTATGACTTTCACACAAAAACAGAACTGATTACGAAAAATTATTTACCTAACCAGCCAGAGGTATCCATTCTTGTTACAAGTGGTGCATCCTGCCCTGACGCTCTTGTGGAAGGTGTGATAAAAAAACTGGCCGGATTTTATCCAGCCAGTAAATCAATTGAAGAAATAACCGCTCAATTTCAGTGAGCAATATCGTCCTGCACTAATTTTTTTGGCCCGGGACCAACATACTTTGCGTTGTAAAGAAGATTATAGTATTCTTCTGCCATACGGTTACTGTCGAATTGTATCATTACATCCCTCATTCCATTTTTTACAATCTGTCTCCAGGTATCATATTTCTCGTAATACAAAGGCAAGATCTGTTTATTCAATATCTCATAGATTTGGTCAAGATCATATTGGTCCTGATCATGAACATTCATCTTTGAATAGTCTTTCGGAGGAACAACAAAACCATTGTTGCCATGATGCATGAATTCGGGAATCCATCCATCGTTAGTCGAAAAATTCACAGCTCCGTTCATGGCTGCTGTCATTCCACTGGTGCCCGATGCTTCACGGGGTACACGGGGATTATTCAGCCAGCAATCAGCCGCTTGTTTGAGACGTTTGGACAATCCTAACTCATAGCCGATCAACACCGCTACATTTTTATAATTCTTACTCAAATGCACCAGGTGATTAAATTCAGAAATAGCAGGATAATCAACTGGGTAAGGCTTACCCGCCCAGATAATTTGAACAGGATATTTTGTATTGCTTAAAAGTGCTTCGAATTTTTCTTTATCCGTAGCAATTAAACCAGCACGTTTGTAGCCTGCAAAACGGCGTGCCCATACTATGGTAAATATGTTCTGGTCAAATAGTTTTCCCGTTTGGTCGGCAACAATTTCAAACGACCGTTTCTTCATCCATTTTTTCCGGTCGTCAAATACAATATCATTTCCTTCCTCTCTTGCTTTGTACAGTTGCTTATCTGACCAATATCTCCAGTTTTGAGCATTGGTAATAGAAACAATTGGACAAATGCCATCATACTTGCCCCACATATGTCTTGAAACTTCACCATGCAGCTGAGAAACGCCATTGGCAATTCTGGCAAACCGCAAAGCTGCAAGCGAGTGATTAAACTGATCGTCCGGCATGCCGGTTAACTTTTTCACTTCATCCACAGTTAAGCCGCAGAAATAGCTCATTTTATGACACAGGAAAATATCATGTTTTTCATTGCCTGCTTCTTCGGGAGTATGCGTTGTAAAAACGAGTCGCTTTCTTACTTCTTCAATATTACCCTTGTATTTATTGTACAGATAAAATGCAGCAGAAAGACCGTGTGCTTCGTTAAGATGATATACTTCCGGTTTGAACCCGATTTCGTCCAACAATTTTGCACCCCCAACACCCAGCAAAATAAACTGAGCCACTTTCGTTGCAACATTGGCATCATACAACCTGTGTGTTATAGTTTGAGAGATGTAATCATTTTCTGGAATATCTGTCGTCATTAAAAATAACGGCGCAGAGTTGAACACATGCGGCGGCAGGTACATTACTTTTACCCAAACCGGATGTTCATGAATGGTAACTTCAAATTGAATTCCGGTATCTTCCAGGAAGCTGTATATTTTTTCCATCCAGGTCACCTGCAAGGTTTGATCCTGGTTACGGGTTTGATCATAATATCCATACTTCCACAGAATACCAATCCCTACAAGATTTTGACGTAATTCATAGGCACTGCGCAAATGAGATCCTGACAAAAAGCCGAGACCACCGCTATAAATTTTCAGGGGTTGGTGAATAGCAAATTCCATAGAGAAATAAGCCACTTTTTTGGCGTAACGTTCATCAACAGGATAAGGAGATTTAAAAGCTCGAAAATTCATCGAATTAAAGTTTATATCGGTGCAAAATAAAGCAATTTGAGAGACCGTGTAGTAATTACACGATGGTATGCTGCATTATTTAGGTGAAGACCTCTTTTTTGTTGATTTGGGTTTCGCTTCCTTTTTGCGGCTATAAGTTCCATCGAAAGTACAGTCCAGGCCACGCCTTGAACCACATCCTCCTCCCTCCTTCAACGAAATAGAGTTTCCCGCAAATTGAAAACTTAATTCACAAGGATCGCCTGATTGGCGGTACACTCCCCTGGATGTGGACGTAAGCAACAAAGTTCCTTTGATCTCACCAGAACATTCACCCTTTTGAATATGAATAAAAAGAAGCAATTCGTTGGAACTTCTTCCATCGCGAATGGAGATAAAATTCTTTTTATCCTTTAAATAATCGCCGGAAAATTTATGTTTTCTTGAAACAGTATCAAACGGATTGATGACTTCTGCTGTATTATTAAGAGGATTTGTAAGCAATAATGTGAATTTCCTGGCTTCAGGTACATATTGATAAACATCTCTGCCTTCTGCGACATCACCGTTCGATTTCTTTTGAATAACTGCCTTTATAATGGCATTTGATTTATCGATGCTGCTCAATTGGGTGGTTGTAGGATCAGCATCAGGAATCAAAAATGGAAATGCCACATCAAACTGGTCGTTAGTGAAAGGTAACAGCAATGCCGCTTTTTTGTTGCCGATGCTGGCTTTTACTATGTAATAGCTGGTGTTCTTCGGGGCTTTTACTTTTGCCATCGCAATGTATTTTACTCTGGCGCCCTTGCCAAACAGTTTTGTTTTAATACTGTCCGAAATAAAATTTTCAAACTCAGGGGAACGTATGGCCGTTGTGTCCTTATTATTAATCAGGTCAGCGTCACTAAGTTGGTAGGCAATTGCCTCGGATGGAAACAAACCCGAAAATTTTTCATAGGAAAAGCCAGTGTCATCCTTTTTACCGTTACTGCATGACCAACACATAAAAGCAACAAAAACAATTCCGGTTCTTAACATACAGGACATTTTCACAAAGTAAAGGAAAACTGTGTACAGAAAAGTTCTTTGCCGATTTCAGAAAATATTTTAGGTTTGTCTAAATTTTAAATTAGTCCGCTTGAATTTTACTACCAGTGAAGAGAATTATTTGAAAGCCATTTTTCACCTCCAGGAAAAAGAAGGCACGGTGACTACCAATGTGTTGGCGGAAAGGCTCCAAACAAAGCCTGCCTCGGTAACCGACATGATGAAAAAGCTGAATGCAAAAAAATTATTGCATTACAAACCGTATTACGGATTTTCATTGAGCACAGAGGGAAAGAAAATTGCTTTGTCCATTATACGCCGGCACCGATTGTGGGAATATTTTCTCTCAGAAAAATTAAAATTCGACTGGAATGAAGTGCATTTACTGGCAGAAGAATTAGAACATGTGAGCAGCAGGCAATTAATCGATCGTTTGGATAAATACCTGGGTTTTCCACAGTTCGATCCACATGGAGATCCAATTCCGGATAACAAGGGCAAGATAAAAAATGTAAACAGGCTTTCCCTTTTTGAATTGCCTTTCAATCAACCCGCTGCTGTTCTGCAGGTAACCAATCAATCGAAGGAGATGCTTGAAATTTTAGAACACAAAAACATTGGAATTGGGACAAAACTGGAAGTAAAAAAACATTTTCATTTCGATCATTCTATTGAACTAAAAATCAAAACTGCCACGGTAACCATTAGTGAACAGCTGGCAAAAAACATTTTTGTAACGTATGAACCGTAGTCATAATTATAATTCCTTAAGCGAAGTACATCAAACCGTAGATACCACAGCCTTACATAAACCTTTATGGAAAAGAATACTTTCTTTTTTTGGTCCGGCGTATTTGGTAAGCGTTGGTTATATGGATCCAGGCAACTGGGCAACGGACCTGGCAGGTGGAAGCCAGTTTGGTTATAAACTCATTTGGGTTTTACTAATGAGTAACCTAATGGCGCTGCTATTACAAAGTTTATCATCGCGGCTTGGTATTGTACGTGGAAGAGACCTTGCACAAGCTAACAGGGAAACTTATCCAAAGTATATCAATTACGCTTTGTACGTGTTAGCAGAAATTGCCATTGCGGCAACTGATCTCGCCGAGGTGTTGGGAATGGCTATTGGAATTCAACTTTTAACCGGTATCCCTTTGTTATGGGCAGTGTTAATTACAGTGTTGGATACCTTCCTGCTTTTGGTATTACAAAGACTGGGAATGCGCAAGATGGAAGCTTTCATTATCTGCCTTGTTGCTATAATTGGCTTTTCATTTTTAATTGAAATCATTTTAGCAAAGCCTAATCTTGGAGAAGTGGCGGTAGGTTTTATACCATCCATTCCAAACGATGCAGCATTATACATAGCCATTGGTATTATTGGCGCCACCGTAATGCCACATAATTTGTATTTGCATTCAGCTCTGGTACAAACCAGGAAAATAAAACGTAATGAAAGAGGCATCAGGCGTGCTTTGAAACTAAATTTTATTGACAGTACGATTGCTCTCAACCTTGCGTTTTTTGTAAATGCGGCTATTTTGGTTTTGGCCGCCACGGTGTTTTTTAAAACAGGACGAACAGAAGTAGCTGAGATCAAAGAAGCGCATCAATTACTCGCACCCTTATTGGGTTCTGAGATGGCACCTTACCTTTTTGCTATTGCATTAATTGCTGCCGGACAAAGCTCCACGATTACTGGAACATTAGCAGGACAAATTGTAATGGAAGGATATTTACAATTGAGAATTAATCCATGGATGCGAAGGTTGCTCACTCGTGTTGTTGCCATCATTCCCGCTGTGATCGTAATTCTAAGTACCGGTGAAAAAAATATTACAAGCTTACTGGTGTTGAGCCAGGTGGTTTTAAGTTTGCAGTTAGGTTTTGCAATAATTCCGTTGATCCATTTTGTAAGCGATAAAAAAACAATGGGAGTGTTTGCCATTAAGCCTGTTGTTCAAATACTGGCCTGGCTAATTACTACTGTGTTGGTGTATTTGAATGTTCGTATGGTGATAGAGCAGGCCACCGATTTTTTTATTCACAGCAATAATATTTTTTGGAAAATCATCATCATTCTTGGCGGGTTAATTTTTCTTGTATTACTCATTGTTGCTATTGTTTATCCACTGATGACGCATAGAAGAGTGAAGGATGTTCCGTTGCAGGTGCATAAAACTGAAAAAGCAATTGGTGACGTCGAAATTCCAACGTATAGCCGGATCGCTGTTGCACTTGGTTTTGGTGAGCGTGACAAGGAATTATTTGCTCATGCTCTCAAACAATCGAATGAATTAACGAGGATTATCCTCATACACATAGTTGAAAGTGCCCCGGCAAAAATATTAGGCAGCGAGTCGGATGATCTTGAAACCAGGAAGGACCAGGAAAAGTTAAATGAGTACGTTTCTTTTTTACAACAAAAAGGATTGAAGGCGGAAAGCCTACTGGGATTCCGTAACCGGCAAAAGGAAATTCCACGATTAGTAAAAGAAGCCAATGCAGACCTGCTGATCATTGGTGCGCATGGGCATAGTGGAGTGAAGGATTGGTTATACGGGGAAACCATTGATGCCGTAAGGCACCAGTTAAAGATTCCGGTGTTAATTGTGAATTTGTAGACTGCAGCTAATAGGGCCATCGTTATTGCATAATGCTTAAAATCACGGCAAAATTTTTTGAATGAACACGGTAAAAAGTATATTAAACAAGGAAATGGAAGTTGCCTTTTCAAAAAATACACAGCTGCTATGGTTTCGAATAACGAAATATGCATTACTGGGTACACTCGTCTATTTTACCCGGACAAAACCATTTTTCTGGTGGATGATTTCAGCCTTATTCGTGTTTAGCCTCGCTATTCATTCTTTCTACCGTTACAAAACAAAGGGATGGACCAAAAGTTATGGAGGGTGGGGCCATGAGAAGTTCGCAAGCGATAAACAATTGAAATAATCAGATCGGCAATATCCCTCCTCTGATACTGCAGCTATTACAGTGCCTTTCAAACTTTTGGCTGAACAACTATTATGTAATAGAATAACAGTAAGTTTAGTTTTAAAACGCACATGAAGTGACGTAGATCAATGCAGAATTTAGGTAACCACTTCGCCGTTAATACTGTTTAATGCGACTTACTTCAATCATACCATCCAAATGAATGCAACCGCCTTCTTCTATACAGTTAATAAAATGTGGTTTTGTTTTATTGTTCCTTTATTTATTCCGGTTGTCTTATTTGCACAGGAAGATTCAATTGATAGTTTCATCAAAAAAAACCTGGAAAGTCTTCACATTCCCGGTGCTTCTCTCATTGTTGCAAAAAATGGCAACATCATTAAGTCAGGCAGTTATGGTCTGTCAAATATTGAATTAGGTGTTCCTGCCTCTTCAAAAACGGTGTATGAAATTGGCTCAATGACAAAGCAGTTTACAGCTATGAGTATTATGATGCTTGAAGAGGAAGGTAAGTTAAACCTTAACAACCCGATTACCCGATATTTTCCCGACGCTCCATCCAGGTGGAAACAAATTACCATTCGTCATTTATTGACACACACATCGGGTATCCAAAACCATGTGGCAGTACCGGGCTACCTCGGTGTTTTTAAAACCAATCTATTTAATGAAAGCTTCCCGGGTAAAAATGAAATTCTAAAATTGTTTTACAAGCTGCCGCAGGAATTCACGCCCGGCCAAACCTGGGCCTATGACAACACGGGATACTACCTGTTAGGATTAATTGTTGAGCAAATCAGCAAACAATCTTATTGGACATTTTTGCACAATCACATTTTCACTCCACTGGGGATGAAGAATACCAGAAACACGGATACAAAAGAACTCGTGTACAATCGTGCATCTGGTTATATATGGAAGGATAGCTCGTATAAAAATCAGCCACCGTTGTGGCCCTTTGTAGGATTTTCAGCAGGTAGCCTCCTATCTACAGTGGAAGACCTGGCTTTGTGGGACGCCGCCCTGTATACAGAAAAATTGGTAAAAAAAACGACGCTTGAAAAAATGTGGCAACCCACAAAAAACAGCGAAGGAGGTCTTCTGCCATATAATTGTGGCTATGGTTGGTTTATCGATTCTTACCATGGTCACCGGATTGTACAACACAGCGGCGGCACACCAGGTTTTTCTTCCGTAATCTATCGATTCCCCGAGGATACCCTTTGCGTTGTTATGCTAACCAATCATGCAGATGCTATACTTGACCAATTAGCTCTTGATATTGCAGGGATGTATCTGCCTGCACTGAAAAGACCAATGGCTATTGATGATCCGTCACAGTCGCTTACCACTCGTCTCAAAACGATCTTTTCTCAATTGATGCAGGGACGCTACAATCAATCAGATTTCACCCATGCGATGAATGTGTTTCTTAAAACAAGCACCAGTAAGTCTTTATGGCAATGGTTCGTCTCTTTTGGAAAAATGGGAACATTTCAATTGGCAGACCATGAGATGAAAGATGGAGTTGACAGTTTTCGATACCGGGTACAGTTAGGCGAGAACATTTATCTTTTTTCGATTAGCGTCAGGCAAGATGGTAAAATAGCACAGATTTATTTTTCATAAAGAATGGCTGCACAAATGTGGTTTTGTACCTGACAGACTACAACATTTAGCGCCAGAAATTGCAAGCATCTTAATCAATTCTATGTCTGCCCGGAGTCTCCTCTTTTGACCTTGTGCGAGGCAGATACCCCGGATTTTATGAGCAGTCTATTTAATTCATGCCTGTTCGATTTCACTGTCTACAGGCATTCATTGCATCCTTCTATGAGATGGCAATATAGGAGTATGGAAAACTGAGCACCTATAAATGATACTTTGTTGTGTAAACTTCGAGGGTTTTTCTAAGCATCATGCCGACATAGAAGTCCCCGTGATGCAAAGGAATTGTTTAAGTAAATTCGTATTGTCCTTACTAGTTTAATATGCTTAAAAATTTCTTTGCTTCACAATTTAAAAAGCCAAGGGGCCTGTTTGGAATTTTTACTTCCAACATGATGATCAAAGGCAACCAAAAAAACTACCATAGGTTGATAATAGATCTAAATGTTCAGCCCTATAATAAAATATTGGAAATAGGCTTTGGACCTGGAATTGGCATCCGGACCATAATAGAGGCATGCCCAGCGTGTACTGTTCACGGAATTGATTTCTCGAAACTGATGTATAAAAAGGCCAGCAAATACAATGAGCAATTCATTAAAGCTGAAAGAGTGAAGTTGTATTGCGCCGACTTTTTAAAGGAGCCTGTTTTAGATAATAACTACGATAAAATTTTTTGTCTGAACGTTGTTTACTTCTGGAATGAATTGAAAACTCCTTTTGAAAAAGTATGGTCGTTACTAAAAAAAACCGGTTCATTTCATATCTACATGGCGGATAAAAAATTTTTGATTGACAAGAAAGCACCGGATAGTATTTTCAACAAATATTCTATTGAGCAGGTAGTAGAGGCGTTACAGTCAGCAGGCTTTGAAAATGTGGATTATTATACTGAAAAGGGACTTCACATCAAAGCGACAAAATATTCCGGGTAAATACCGCAAGCAATTAATATTGCTCATTTGAGGCTGTCGATATTGCAACTACAGTCAAACATTGAATTCAGCTAACTGTTTCTGTCATTATATTATTGTGTATTGCTGGTTGGAACAGCATTGAACCGTATAAAAGAAAAGCAAGATTGATTTTTAATCGTGTGGGGCTGGAACGGTGGTTTCTGGAACTCAGTAAAAGAACAGTAATAATTCTATGCTGCTGATTAAAAATAAATCGATAATTTAGGAGTATACCTGTTTGATTTCTCTTTAAGTTACCTTGCTATGGATTACAGACTGCTTGCCGATGAAGCGCTGCTAAAGTTTCTAAAAATAAGCGATGAACTTGCTTTTGAGGAAATCTACCTGCGGAATTGGCGACAACTGTATTATGCTGCACTAAATAAAATCAATAATAAGGAGGTGGCTGAAGATATTATTCAAACTGTATTCACAGATCTATGGGAAAAAAGAGAACGACACTCCATTAAAAATATTTCGGCTTATCTCGGAACTTCCGTAAAATATCAGGTCATTAATTACATTAAATCTGCTATTTCAAAAAAAGCACATCTTTCCCATATCAGCGAAAGTCGAAAAACAGAAGAGAACAACAACGATTTAGCGCTTTTAGTTAAAGAATTAAATGAAGCTATTGATATGGCCATAAATCAACTGCCTCAAAAAACACAAACCATATTTCGTTTGAGCCGGTTTGAAAGGCATTCTAATAAAGACATTTCCCGAATCATGGATGTCTCTGAAAAAGCAGTTGAATATCATATTACCCAATCACTGAAAGCTTTGCAGCTGAATCTGAGGGATTTTATGCTAGTTGACTTGCCGCTTGTTGTGTTTTTCCTTGCTTTTTAAAAAAACTTCAGTTTTCTTTTAGGGTAATTGCTTGTTAAGTTGACTCTTTATAGAGACCAATTTTATTTTACATGCACCGCAAAGCATTTCGGCAATTACTTAGAAGATACCTGGATAATTCATGTACGGATGAAGAAAGACGAATTATTGACCGTTGGTATGAACTATTGGATAATGAACAGGCACCTCGTTCAAATGAAGAACTAACTGAAGTAGAAAAAAGGCTTTGGCAGAAAATACAGGCCGTAACCACTAAGGAGAGTACTGCCATTCCATTCAGAAATCATAAAAACAACTGGTTGAATTATGCAGTTGCAGCCAGTTTTATTGGAGTTGTTGTTTTAGTTGGCAGCCTGGTATTTAAAAATAAAAACATAAGCTCAAACACCCCTTCGTTGGTGATTGCAAAAGTTAACCAGGGGTTTTCAGAAGAGATCAACAACTCGGGCAACATCAAAAAGATACAGTTGGAAGATGGAAGCTTTGTCTCGATTTATCCGGGATCAAAGCTGGCCTTTCCAAAACATTTTGCCCATGACAAAAGAGAAGTGTATTTGGAAGGTGAAGCTTTATTTACAGTCAGCAAAAATCCAAACCATCCTTTTTTTGTTTATAATAATCAAATAGTGACCCGTGTGTTAGGGACCAGCTTTACTGTACAAAATAAAAACGGCAAAATAGAGGTAGCGGTACAAACAGGAAGAGTTGCAGTATATGAAAATGGAGAACAGATCAATCTTAACGAAGTCGAACAAAAATCAAATGGAGTTATTATTACACCAAATCAAAAAGTTACTTACTATCAGCAGGAGCGCCACTTCGTTACATCCATTGTAGATCAACCAGTGCCAGCACCAACAGAAACCAGTCAGCCGGAAATTGCCAATCATTTCAATTATAATGAAACCCCCGTTTATAAAGTGCTTCAAGACCTGGAGGATACTTATAAACTGGAGATTGTGCTTGAAAATGAGAAAATCAAAAACTGTCTTTTTACAGGCGATTTATCAAACCAAAATATGTTCAATAAACTAGAAAGCATTTGTGTTGCTTTTAGTTCCAGCTATGAAATTAAAGGAACCAGAATTTTATTAAAAAGCGGAAAAGATTGCGAATAATACAACCGCTATTATTAACCAAAACTCTGCTATATGAAAAAGCAACCCACATAAAGTTTGCAAAAAATAAAAGCCGGCAATATTCGCAGTATTGCCAGCTTTAATGTTTCGCCTGCGGCGAAAGGTTTTGCCCGATCAGTTTAATTCACGCACAAAACCAAACCAAATTATGAAAAAAAAGCTACTTGTTGCTGTAATCCCTTTGGCAATGAGATTATTGATTGTTCAAATACTGTTTGTTGTTTCTGTTTCCCCTTCATATGGTACCGATGCCAGGGGACAGGATGCTTTAAATAAAAAAATATCCATCTCGGTTACAAATACCAAATTGAAAACGGTATTGGAAAAAGTGGAGGATATGGTCGATGCAAAATTTGTTTTCAGTCCAACAATTATTAACGTAAAAAGAAAGTTAAGTTTCTCCATACAGGATATAACAGTTGCCGATTTTTTAAGACAAATCCTGCAACCTTTAGGAATCAATTATAAAGCCGTTGATAATCTCATCATCCTGTATGATGCAAAAGATAACAACGTCCCTGAAGAAATATTAGCAAGTACTAAAGTGATCGCCAATGGTATTGCCAAAACGGTAACTGGTAAAATAACAGACAGTAAAGGTGAACCACTTCAGGGTGTTTCCGTTTTGGTGAAAGGTACTTCAAGAGGTACCACTACAAACGCGAATGGAGTTTTCACCATAGAGGTTGAAGAAGGTGAGACGTTGGAGTTTTCAATACTCGGTTATATCTCTAAAACGGTCAGGATTGGTCAAAGCAATAGTGTTGCTAT